>Ga0335085_10011091_pt1 | contig 13391 bp, 14 predicted proteins | sample Lox_Sample_45_FD_206712 | JGI IMG/M metagenome (GOLD analysis project Ga0335085, IMG submission 206712) | Soil microbial communities from Loxahatchee National Wildlife Refuge, Florida, United States - Lox_Sample_4.5 | ecosystem: Environmental > Terrestrial > Soil > Wetlands | place: USA...
ATCCGTTGTCTCCATATCGGAAGACCTTATAGCCGATATGGGCGCTTACGAAAAGGATTCATTCAAAAATATTTTTGACCTGGGACTTGCCAAAAAAAATGAATATCCCTTTACCAATGGTTCCTTCATCAATCCCTATCAAAAACTAATTGCTCTGTCAAATTGCAAACCTGCAAAAGCAATTACCGTTAATGAAGTGAGTACAGATCCAAACAGAATCCAATATTATCAACAAAATCATGATCCGTATGTTGAAACCATGGAAGGAGCGGCTCTTCACTATGTTTGTTTGCATGAAAATATACCTTTTATTCAGATAAGATCTGTTTCAAACTATATAGGCGAAAGAGACAAATCAAAATGGGAAATCAGAGAAGCGATCACCAATCTGAATACAGAACTAATTCTATTCATTAATAAACTGGCAGATTATAATGAAACTGACTCTTGGATTTAGCCCATGTCCCAATGATACATTCATATTTGATGCACTCATTCATCAAAAAATCGAAACCGATGGCTTGACATTTGATGCCGTGTTGGAGGATGTGGAAACCCTTAACCGATGGGCTCTCCATGGTGAGCTTGCAATCAGTAAAATCAGTTACGGAGTGTTGCCGCTCGTTATGAATCGATATAATTTATTGGATGCAGGTGGTGCTCTCGGTAAAGGAGTAGGTCCTTTATTGGTTTCAAAAAAACAGATTCCTCATTCCGAAATAAAAGATGCTGTTATCGCAATTCCGGGAGAAAACACGACTGCTCATATTTTATTTTCCATGGCCTTTCCCAGGGCAAAAAACAAAAAGTTTATGCTATTCTCCGGCATTGAAGAATCGATACTAAAAGAAGAAGTGGATGCGGGTGTCATCATTCATGAAAATAGATTCACCTACATGCAAAAAGGTCTTATAAAACTGATGGACCTCGGAGAATATTGGGAAACTAAAACCGGTTGCCCCATCCCCTTGGGTGGAATTGTGATCCGAAAGGATATTGACCAATCCGTACATTATAAGGCAAACACGCTTATCAAAAAAAGTGTTGAATACGCATTTAAACATTATCCGTTTATTTCACCATTTGTCCGGACTCATTCACAGGAAATGGACGAGTCTGTTATGAAGCAACATATTGATCTATATGTCAACAATTACTCCCTTTCATTAGGAAAAGACGGTAGGGAAGCAGTTAAAACCTTTCTTGAAGTTTATTCAAAATCAAATTCGTTAAACACGAATACCCCCCTTTCATTTATCAGTTGATTATCTTTTTTAATGCGCTGGCATATACTGATAATGCCCTCCTCCTGGCGAATTCATGATCAACAATAGGCTGAGGATAATTCAAATCCTCTAATTCTGGTACCCACTTACGGATATAAGTTAGATCCGGATCGAATTTTTTTGTCTGAATATGCGGATTGAATATTCTGAAATAAGGTGCAGCATCACATCCAGATCCGGCAGACCATTGCCAACCGCCGTTATTGGAAGCAAGATCAAAATCTAATAGTTTTTCGGCGAAATAAGCTTCTCCCCAACGCCAGTCAATCAATAAATGCTTAGTGAGAAAGGAAGCTGTAATCATACGAAGACGGTTATGCATATAACCCGTTTCATTTAGTTGTCTCATCCCGGCATCAACAATGGGATAGCCCGTCATACCATTACACCATTTTTCAAATTCCAATTCATTATTCCGCCATTGAATAAAATCATATTCCGGCTTAAAAGATTTTCCTCTACCAAGTTGCGGAAAATGCCATAATATCATTTGATAAAAATCTCTCCATATTAGTTCATTTAAGAAAATTTCATTCACTTGCCACGCCATTGCAGCCAGTTTGCGAATACTGATTGTGCCAAATCGTAAATGTATACTCAATCTGCTAGTTCCCTCGATACCCGGAATATCTCTTTGCTGGTCGTATTTTTCAAAAATTTCTTTTGGGGGATTTTTCACTGGAAAGTCTGTCGCTATTCTAGTAAACCCGAAAGATTCTGGGAGAAGAAGTGAGACTGCTGCCTGTTTATAAAAATTATGGAAATACTTATTTGTTGGATAAGACTTAAGATAAAATTTATTTAATAAATCCTTCCATCGTTTGCTGTATGGAGTAAAAATTGTGTAAGGGGTTTGGTCATCTTTTAGTATTTCTCCCTGCTCAAATATTACCTGATCTTTAAAATTGTGAAGAGACGCTCCGGATTCTTTTAAAATTTTTCTTACTGTTTCATCCCTTTCCCTGGCATAAGGTTCATAATCGCTATTTACAAACACGCTATCTATGCGATACTTATTTAATAGTAGCTGATAAATTTCTTCAGGGAAACCATAATATGTTTCGAGAGATGACCCTATTTGGATCAGTTGATTTTGTATTTCCAATAAACTTATATAAATAAATTCGACTCTTCTGTCAGATTTATGTTCTATTTTATCCAGAATATTTCGATCAAAAATAAAAATGGGAATTACAGGATATGGACTGCGAAGAGCGTGATACAAACCAGCATTGTCTTGCAGCCTGAGATCCCTTCGGAACCAAAAAATATTTACGATTTGTTCTATACTATTTGGTTTAATTTCCAAAAAAAACAAAAAATATCATCGAAATGTTGAATGATCAGAATGATTTTTTTAAAAGCTCCTTTTGGATCTGCAAACTCAAATCATTCTTATAGCTACAATTCCCAAAATATGAAACCCATCTTATTCCTGATATGGCATTGGTAAGAAAAACTTCACTGGCATTTTCTAACAATTTTGTTTCAATGATCTCCTCTTTTACCTCAAATCCAGATTGCTGTAATTTTTTAAGCAGATGACGGCGCATCACTCCAGCAACGGAGCCCTCTGATAATGGCGGCGTGATAATTTTTTTGCCATTAATGCAGAAGATATTGGAAATGGTTGTTTCGCATACCCGACCATAGTTGTTTAAAATAATACAATCATCCAATTGGTTTGCTTTCGCATATAAAGCTCCCATAGCATATAACAAGTAGTTATTTGATTTAAGATTGCTGAAAGTGTCCACTGATTTATATCCATCAGTGAAAATATCTATATGTAATCCATTTCTATTTCTTTGATTGTCCTTCTCTATTATCGGCTGACTCTCTATGATATAATTGGGAAAATGATTCACGGAATCGTATAATCCTCCATTTCCACGAAATACCGTAAGACGTATGCGTGCATCTTCATGATGATTATTTCGAATACATAATTCCGTTATTTGCTTTTGTAAGAATTCAGGAGTGAAGAAAGAAGGAAGGTCAAATTTCAATAATCGAATTCCTGAAAACAATCTCTCAAAATGATAAGCTGCCAATTCGATTGAATAATTAGATATACGGATAGTTTCAAAAATTCCATCCCCATAGCGAAAGGCTCGGTTCTGTGCAGTGATAATGGGTTTGTCCGAAGGAACAAAATCGCCATTGAAAATAAGGTAAGTAGTCATTCCTAAAATGTAAAAGACTTTTACATTTTATATTCAAGATATTATTGCTGTTCTATAATTCCATTTTTTACTGCATACATGACAAGTCCGGCCATGGATTTTGCACCGGTTTTCGTTTTTAGCTTATCGCGAATGGCTTCCACGGTTCTCGGGCTGATTTCTACTAAATCAGCAATTTCCTTTGTCGTTTTTTCTTCGCACATCAATTTTAATATTGTCAGCTCTTTTTCACTAAGGTTCACTTCCTGAATTGAGCCGGTCTCGGTTCTCTTGGTGCGCAAACCGGTTAATAATGCCTTATTGGTTAGTTCATTAAAGAAGAATTCCTGTTCATAGCAGGTTTTAATGGCGTTATAGATATTTTCTGAATCCGAGTTTTTAGTCAGATAGGAATTAGCCCCTATTTCCATGAGTTTGGATATCATGGAGTGATCGTTGTGCATGGAAAGAATAATCACTTTTATTTTAGGATAAAGTTTTCGTATTTCGGGCAAAGTTGTAATCCCATCCATAATGGGCATTTGGATATCTAGTAATACCACGTCAGGTTCGATATGTTTCAGCAGATTGAGCAGTTGCATGCCATTATCTGCTTCAGCGATCAACTCCACATCTTTTTTGATAGATAAAGCAGTTTTTACTCCTGCCCGGAAAAGTGCATGATCATCTGCTATAACAACCTTTATCACTTTATTATTAGTTGGTTCGGGTTTTTTCATACGGTTCAAATTTTAAGCTTTTAGCTATAATAATCTCCCTCAAAATGAAAAATTTTTGTGATACTTACTATAGGATTATTACGAAATTATCGCTTTTCGGATTATACTAAAAACTATTTTCCCTTGCGTGAGATTACGTGCTAAAATCGTGGTTTTCCCATAGAGGCTCAGTTAACTTACGATAGCAGCAGTAAAATCCGAAATGTTAAAATTGAGCGTTACTGCTATTGTCCACATAGTTATGCACATTTAAATTTGTTTTAAAGTTGATTGACGAGGATTAGCAACCTCAGACTATCCAATGTCCTAGATTACCGTCCATAAAAAGTTTCCAATATTCTATGAATCCCGTGCAAAGTCCAATGTCAATCAACTTTCTCAATAAAATCCATTCGTCCTTATACCCATAAAACCGGAATTCGCTATCTTTTGAAAACTCCGTCCTATATCTAATCTATGAAAAACAACCTGATTCCCGATCGAATATTTAATCCAATCCTTTGGTAAGCCTTATCCTCTTAGGCCATGTGTGTAAATTATTTGCCTGCTTTTTTGTGTGTACGGTATGCGGATGAAAACAGAAAAGCAGGCATTTTTTTATAAGGCAAGTATCTAATAATAAATTATCCACTTATTTCGATCAAAAACCCAGAATATACACAATTTTTTCTTTAAGATATAGGGTTTTTTTACGTGTTTAAAGCCTTTCAAATTCTCTTACTTTCATAGTTCCCTCTTAAAGCAGGGAGCTAATCATTGGATTACTACAAATATTTATCCCAGTATTTCTTCAGCGATTGGATAATGATCCTTATAACCATTATTGCGTTTATTGTTAGTATAAAACATTGGAATGAGAATCGTGAATTAAACCTTATCACCTATTATATAGGTGCATCAGTAGCAATAGATCTTCTCTGTATATATTTTGAGCTTTTTATTATAGGAAAGTTTTGGATTCTATCTATTTTGATAATTATTTTCATAATTGTTGAGATTACTATTTTTTTTATTTATTTATCAAGGGCTATAAATTCTACCAAATTAAAAATAGTCATTAAAGCTATTTATATATCTTTTTTTATTTTGGTTTCTTATTTAGTCTCTATTCGTCCAATCATCTTTAATAATTTAGTCTCCGGAATTGCAGTCATAGAATCCTTTTGTTTAGTTTTTCCATGCCTATTTTATTTTTATGAATTATTTACATCAAGACATATTGTCTTAGAAAACCAACCTTCTTTTTGGGTTGTAACAGGAATTTTCTTTTATAATAGTTGTAGTATTCCTATTTTTCTATTAACAGATTACCTAAATCATAAATTAATAATCGACAATAGTGTTGTACTTGCGTTAAATTATATTTTATATAGCATACTTTTTTTACTATTTATCAAAGCATATTTATGCAGGAAAAAGGCCATATCCTTATAATATTTCTAATAGTAGTGATTTTCCTGATCCTGCTCTTGATCGGGTTTATCATTACCATTCTATTTCTGTATCAAAAGAAACAACATCTTTTTGAAAAGGATATGGAGGCAATAAAATCGAATTTCAATAATGAATTGTTCAGGGCACAGTTGGAAATGCAGGAAGAAACACTCCAATATATATCGCAGGAAATTCATGACAACGTAGGTCAGTTCCTGTCTTTGGCCAAATTAAATTTGAATACAGTCAATCTTGAAAATAAGGAATTAACCATTGAAAGAATCAATAACTCTACTGCTTTGCTGACACAGGCGCTCGATGATCTACGGAATTTGTCCAAAGGGATGAGTTCAGACCTGATTAAAAACGGGGGCCTTAAAAAAGCCATCGAATTGCAGGTGAACCAATTGCAGAAAACTGGAAAATACCATGTCATTTTTGAGACCAATGATGGTTATCAGTATCTCAACGAACAGAAAGAGATCATACTTTTCCGTATATTACAGGAAGCAGTAAACAATATTGTTCGTCATTCCTCTGCCGGTGAGATTATCATACTGTTATCCTGTATTGATAACCATGTTAAAATGCATATTCAGGACAATGGTAACGGGTTCGATACAGGGTTTTTACAAAAAGAAAAAAATTGTATGCCCGGTGGAATTAACAATATGCGCAAAAGAGCAAAATTGATCAACGCGGAATTGGATATTGAGAGCAATCCGGGAAGAGGAACAAAGATTACCGTCACTACTCCTATATAATATACTGACTATGGACCCAAAAGATAAACCCGCTAAGATAGCGCTGGTAGACGATCATATTCTCTTGCGTGATGCATTGGCATCTGTAATCAATACTTTCCAGGACTGCAAAATCAATTTGCTTGCCAGAAATGGAAAAGAATTCATGGAAAAGATCCGCAATGATGATTTGCCGGAACTCGTCATTCTGGATCTGAATATGCCTGTTATCGATGGATATGAAACTGCCAGGTGGTTACGCGCACACTATCCCCAGATATATGTGTTGGTTCTGACCATGTATGATTCCGAAATAGCCCTTATACAATTACTCCAAAACGGAGTGAGAGGTTATTTGAAAAAAGATATTCATCCGGGTGAATTACAGTATGCAATCCAGTCAGTAGTAAATACCGGCTATTATTATTCCCATAACACAACAGGCCGTTTGGTCAATCTTTTCAAGAATGAAGGGTTGCGTCAATCCATGGTATACACGATTATCTTGAGTCAGAACGAACTGGCTTTTTTAAAATTGGCGAGCACCGATCTAACGTATAAGGAAATTGCTTTAAAATTAAAAATCAGCCCAAGAACGATTGACAATTATCGAGATTCACTTTTTTTGAAATTGAATGTGAAGAGCAGGGTTGGGCTTGCAATTTATGCAATCAGAAGCGGACTCATTCCCCTGGCGTATTGAAGAAGATCAGTCGATCAATTTGTTCCTCATTCCATACATGATCAATCCGGCGATTGTTTTTGCACCGACCTTTGTTTTCATATTCTGCCTGATTGTTTCGATGGTTCGAGGACTCAGAAAAACCTCTTTCGAAATTTCTTCAGTTGTTTTATCCTGTGCGAGCAGGCGAAGAATACGAACTTCTTTTTCGGAAAATTTTATCGGATCGGGATAAAACTGGCGTACCTGACGCTTGGTTTGCAGTTTGGAAAGTACCGCTTTATTAACGAGGTCATTGAAGTAAAAATCGTCATTCATACAGGCTAGTATAGCCTGATAAATTTCGTCGGGATCCGTGGTTTTGGTGAGATAGGCATTTGCACCCATTTCCATCATCTTCGAAATCATTTCCTGGTCGTCATACATTGTCAGCACAATAATTTTCACCTCTTCATATTCTTTGCGCAACAAGCCTATCGCATTGATTCCATCCACTTCCGGCATTCGGATATCCATGAGCAATACATCGGGTTGTTTGAGTTGCATTTTGTGAACCAGATCCTTTCCGTCCTCAGCTTCCCATAAGATTTTAAGATATTCTCTGTTTTTCAGGGCCATTTTAATACCATCCCGGAAAATCTTGTGGTCGTCTGCAATGGATACCTTGATTGTTAGTTCAGCACTCATGAGGGTTAGTTGTAGAATTAAGGGTTTCGATATGTGGTTTATTGGTGAAAAATTCAGAGATAAATATTCAGAAATGGTCCGGTAATAACGATCTTCTGCATCTGAACTCTATTCCTTTTAATAATCTGTCTGACGAAATTACACGAACCTGATTAGCAATTTTACGAATTCAAAGGTAATTACTGCAGAAATAAAAACGGGCAAATCTGCTCTTGTTCTGTCTTCGCTAGTCCTTTATTTTTGTTTTAGAAGTTGATTGAGCTGGCAAAGCCTCAAAACCATCCAATGTCCACTTACCGTCCAGTAAGATATTTCAATATCCATGAAAGACAGCAGTAAAATCCGGTATCAGTCAACTTCTTCTTTCCAAAAAATAAACTTTATCCCACCATTTATCCGGCCTTTATGTAACGTTTTCCGGGCAAATTAATTGCCTGACTTTTTGCAGACCCGGCATATCCCATTCAAAAAATACTAACGCTTCAGGGCTCCGTTTTTAAAATCCGAAAACAGCTAAGCTATATCACTTATACACATTTTGACACAAACTGTGTATAAGTGATTTCTTTATTAAGCATCAAACAGTTCTTATAATAAAGATACTAGTAAAAATACTAATACTTAATAGAAAAAATACTTAATTTTAAATAGTAGATTAACTAATCTAATCCTAGTAAATTAACGACCACATTGAATTACAGGCAATTTACGGGAATTTAGCGGAACCCGTTACCGTTGTGAAATCTTTTTTTTAGGGGTTAATTACACAACCAAACTAAATATCACAACCTCTAAAATTATCAATTATGGATAAGGCGAAACTTGCGACCAAAAAAGATTATTCTAATATTGGCGAAGCAATAGATCACGAATTAGCAGCGAAAATGGTAAAAGATTTTCATGACAGCCATCCTGATGTCCAAATCGCTTTTAATGTTGGGAGAAAAATTATTGAACAAATTTTAGCTCAACCTAGTTGTGTTGCTATGAGATTTTTTAATGCTATCAATGAGGAAGGCAAACACACGTTAGTTTATTCAGGCGTAGACGAAAATGGCAATACAATTTTCAATTATTCAGTGGTAGGAGAAGATGGAAAACTAGGAAAAGTAGACGCATTGATTGGAGATCGCTCGAATGGTTGGAGTTGGCTTGAGTAACAAATTATTGAATTATATTTAGTAATATGGCTTTCAAATTTTATATTTGATATATAAAAATTGAAAGTGGGAAGGATAATTGCATTTTCATATATATTACCTATAGTCTGTTTTTTAGTATTTTGTTTGAAAAACACTAAAAAAGAGTTATGGGTAATTTTTTTTTATATAATCTTGTCACTTGGATTTGATTTTTTTCGATTTCTCCTACATCTGGAAAATGAGACTGTTTATAGCATTGTTAATGGCATATTTACCATCTGTGAATACACAATATTCGCTTATTTCTTTTTTACGGTTATAAATACTCCCATTACAAAAAAAATCTTAGCGATAGTATCAATAATAATGTTTCTTTTAATAGTAATAATTTTTATAAGCTCTAATAAAAGAAATTTCGATTCAGCCTCAGCTTCCATAGAATCAATAACGATTATTGTTTTTTCTCTTATTTATTTATTTAGGCAAATTAATCAGCCCCAAGAACATTTCATTTTTTTATCTCCTAATTTCTGGGTTGTACTTGGCATTTTGATATATATGTCTGGAACTTTATTTCTTTTTATCATGGCTAGTAATTTGTCAGACACTGAACTGCAGAAATATTGGATTATAATTAATATATCTAACGCAATTACAAATATTATTTTTTGCATAGCTTTTTTAGTGAATCGTTTTGCAGCGCCAAATCCATCAGCGGAAAAACCATATAAGGACTATAACAATATTCCAGAAAACCCTTAAAAAAACAACCAAACCCCCTGGATAAATTAAATGCTACTATTGCAAGTTTTGAACCCTGATAATAGTATTCCCATGGTGTTATTCTTTGGCACCATTGGTATGCTGGCCCTTACCATTGGATTGATTGTCTTTATTAGTTTTCACCAACGCAAAGTTATACGGTATCAGCAGCAATTGCAGAAAATGGAACAGGACCAGCAAAAAACACTGCTGAATGCATCTATCAGACTGCAGGAGGAAGAAAGGCAGCGCATCGCAGCCGATCTCCACGATGATGCAGGCCCCCTTCTGGCTACTGCCCGTCTCTATCTCAATGAGAATTTTGTAAACCTCGATAAGAATACACAATTACAAAGTATCTATAATGCAAAACAAATCATCGATGACACTATTCAGCTGATCCGTAATATTTCCCACAGCCTTATGCCGCCTACTTTAAAAAATTTCGGCCTTGAATCTGCCGTGAATGACCTTTTCCAAAAAATAAGCGGATCAGGCAGTATGAACGCAAGCTGCCGTTTCCATGAATACAGGGAAAGATTAAAATCTGAAAACGAATTGATCATTTTCCGCATCATTCAGGAATTGGTAAATAACATACTTAAACATAGCAATGCCAGCTTTATTCATCTGACCCAAAATACAAGTGGTAATAAGTTTTTCATAAGAATTCACCACGACGGACGAGGTATTACTCAGATCGACTTTGAAAAATTGAACAAAAGCAATGTCGGGCTCGGGCTAAAAAATATTCAAAGCCGTTTAAAAGTGTTACAGGGAAAGATTTTCTTTGAAAAAGATATGTCGCAAACTTATTATAAAGTCACCATTGAACTATTAAGAGAAGAAGAGCTAAGGCCGGCCTGAGAAAAAAATTAATGTGTAACTTTAAATCGTTCTTATCACACAATACCTATGGGAGTTATTAAAGTAGCCATTGCCGATGACCACAAAATATTTCGCAAAGGAGTGATATTATCTTTACGTCCCTATAATAATATCAAATTCGTTCAGGAAGCAGAAAATGGACAGGAATTGCTTGATGGTTTGGCTGCTTCAGCACCTGATGTTATTTTAATGGACCTACGAATGCCATTAAAAGACGGAATAGAAACTACCAAACTTATTGCCAAACAATATCCTCATATTCACATCATCGCACTGACGATGTACGAGGATGAACGATTCGTAAGTCATATGATGGAAATAGGCGCCAATGGATATTTATTAAAAAGTGCGGATCCCTCAGAAATCAAACGTGCAATTGTTGAAGTAGCTACCAAGGGTTACTATCTAAACAATTTTGTGAATCGCATATTGCTCAAAAAATCTCATTCCAGAACAAAGGTTATTCCCAACCTGAATACTGAACTTACATTGAGTGAACGGGAAAGGGAAGTAGTCAAATATATTTGTATGGAATTTACCGCACAGGAAATTGCACAAAAGCTTGATGTAAGTCCTCGTACCGTCGAAGCAATTAAAGACCGTTTGATGGAACGTTTTGGTGCAAAAAATACTGCCGGGCTCGTTTTTTTTGCTGTTAAAAATAACCTTATCGATTAGCTCCATTCATGAGCTTCATTCAACAAAACATTATCCTTTGCCGCGACTGGATCGTTATCTCTATGAAAGACCGGTTTGACCTTAATCTAACAGCAGTATGCTCAGAACCGGTAATATTCTTGTCGATTTCTTTTCGCAGATTATTATTTTCTTCCCGTTAATACCGGTAATCATTATTCTTTTTCGGGGTTTATATCAAAAGGATGCGCTGACTTTTTTATTGATCATCTGTCTTCTTAATTTTAGTCAGAATCTTACATTAGCTATTCTCAGTACAGATTATGTTAATGAAGCTTCTATTCGAAATATTTTTTCTTTACTGGAATTCATTTTGATTGTACAAATTTTTAAACCGGCTGTCCGGAAGAGGTTTAAAGAACCGGTAGATATTATCATGATTGCCATTCTTTCATCGCTGATCACATACTATTTTTTGAAAGGTGCCGATCAAAAAGTTATTTTCCTCGACCTTCTTAAAAACGGATTTGTGATTTTGCTTATTTCTTATTGTCTTGTGAATGTGGTGAAAACTGAGAATTTACAAATTTTTTATTCCCCCCTTTTCTGGGTCGCAACAGGTACACTATTTTGTTTTGTGACTGCTATACTGGTGTATATAGTTGACGACTATCATTTGCATCCCTCAATAATGGCGGATAAATTATTATTGTTGAATATAGCAAGTGTAGCCCGTTATTTTTTTTATGCGCTTGCAGGATTGCTATACAATAAATCAATCAAATGAATTCTGCTGACTGGTGATACTGCTTAATCATCAAATTTCATTTCCGGAATCTCACCTTCGATAATCAGAGTACCTAATGTCTTACTTTTTATTTCTTCTACAGATATTCCCGGGGCTCTCTCCAGGAGTTTGAATCCTTTTTCATTAATATCTATTACTGCCAAATCGGTCACAATCTTTTTTACACATTTTACTCCAGTCAAAGGCAAAGTGCAGGACGGCAATAATTTGGATTCTCCCTTAGGATTGGTATGCTGCATAGCTACGATAATATTTTTCGCGCTGGCAACGAGATCCATTGCACCACCCATTCCCTTGACCATTTTTCCTGGAATTTTCCAATTAGCGATATCACCTTTTTCAGAAACCTCCATCGCACCTAAAACAGTCAGATCAACCTTTCCGGCCCGTATCATACCAAAACTTTCTGCGCTGTCAAAAAAAACGCCACCGGGTAAAATAGTTACAGTTTCTTTACCGGCATTGATTAAATCAGCGTCGATTTCTTCTTCAGTGGGATATGGACCCATCCCAAGCATTCCATTTTCAGACTGAATCATAATTGTTATATCCCCGGGAATATAATTTGCTACGAGAGTCGGGATACCAATTCCAAGATTTACGTACATCCCATCCTTGAGCTCCCGGGCAATGCGTTTTGCAATTCCGAATTTATCCAATGCCATATCCTGATGAAATTTTAAGAAATATGATCGTATAAAGAGGTAGCCGACTCTTCAAAATAATCTGCTAACACAGGGTTCAATGACCGAATTATTTCGGTGTTTTTCTTTAATATTTCAAAAGCCTTTTCAAATCCCGCCTCGCCATCACCCAATTCTATTATTGAATTTTCTTCCTTTTCCTGTTTATCCATTTTATAATCGTATATATCATCCATCAATAAATAAGATGTATGTAAAGCATACCAGTATCCGATTGCCAGTTCAGTTTGACGCGCAGATAATGTAAAATCACATAAAATAAAAAGAAACACATCTGCCCTGTTCAAAGCAGGAATTGACATTCCCAGTTTGCCTGAGGGTTTCAATACAGCTTGTCCAAGATAAGAAAGAAGTTCACCATAGAATTTTTCATTTTTTATTCGGTTTGATAATAATCGTTTTATTTCCTGCAATTGCTGATAAAAACTAATCTCTCCATATTCAACCAGTATCGCATAGTGCATTATCTGCTCCATTAATTTCACATGATCTTCGGCGAGAAGAACTTGCTGTGGTACTCCCAACCGAAATAAAAGGTCATAATAAACAGGAATAGAAATATAGCCATTGCCTCTTCCTACATACAGCAATCTATTTTTCCAGAAAATATTGTCCGATGGTATTTTCCGGTCCACAAAAAAACGGGCAATTTTTTCATCAACTCCCATATCGTTATGAAGCTTACTGACTGAAACAAACATCTGCTTATTTTTT
>Ga0335085_10011092_pt1 | contig 13391 bp, 6 predicted proteins | sample Lox_Sample_45_FD_206712 | JGI IMG/M metagenome (GOLD analysis project Ga0335085, IMG submission 206712) | Soil microbial communities from Loxahatchee National Wildlife Refuge, Florida, United States - Lox_Sample_4.5 | ecosystem: Environmental > Terrestrial > Soil > Wetlands | place: USA: Florida...
CCGTGCCGCTCCTCGTCGAGCCGGCGACCTCGATCGACCCGTTCACCGAGTCGGCCGAGCGTGAGGCCCTGTTCGCCGCACTCGGCCAGCTGACGCCGGAGCACCGGGCCGTCATCGCCCTGCACTTCCTCGAGGGGCTCACCGTCGACCGGATCGCGGAGCAGCTGGGGATGCCCGCCGGCACGGTGAAGTCCCGGCTGCACTACGGCTTGAGCGAGTTGCGCGCGGCGTACGAGGCCGGATCGCGCGATCCGCGGAGGGCGGTCCGATGATCGACGAGCGCTTCGACCGTGATCTGCGCCGGGTCCTCGACGACATCGCCGGTGACGAGGCCCCGCTGGCCCTGCGATACCGTCTGTCCGAGGTCACCTCGCAGCCGACGATCGACCAGCGGCCGTGGCTCTCGGGGGTGCTCCGGCTGGCATCGGCGGCCGCCGTCCTGGTCGTCGCCGTCGCGCTGACCGTCGTCGTACCGCTGCTCGGCACTGCGCTGACGCCGAGCCCGAGTCCGCTGCTGTCGCCCCCAGCGAGCGTCGCGCCCGCGCCGAGCGCCAGCCCCGGGCCGAACCCGTCACCGACGCCGAGCGCCAGCCCGGCGCCGAGCGCCAGCCCGCCGCCGAGTGTCACGCCGGCACCGAGCATCACGCCGGGGCCATCGCTCGGACCGGTGGCCGCATGGACCGGCCTGTCGTGGTCGTCGGACAGCGCGGCCCTCCCGCCGGAGGGCTCGGACATCGGCGTCGTCGTCGCCTGGGGTGGCCGCTATGTCGGCATCGGTCAGCACGACACGGGTGACGCGTATGCGCCGGCCTTCTTCACCTCGCCCGACGGCCTCCACTGGACGCTCGTCCAGGAGGTCGCCGGCTGCGGCGTCGTGGCCACGGAGGCACCGGATCCGTGCGGTGGCCGCCTGGATCGGTTGGTGCCCGTCGCCGACGCCCTGCTCGCCGTCACCGATCAGGCCGGCCCGTCGTGCACCACCGATACCGAACCGTGCGGCGTACCGACGGTGTGGCGGACGGTCGACGGGACGCACTGGACGCAGGTCCACAGCCCGACGTGGGACGCGGCCTGGGCCTCGGGCGGCCGCCTCCTCTCGATCGCCGCTGGAGCCCCCGGCATCCTGGCCGTGGGGGCCGACGCGGACGACGCGCCGATCGCCCTGTTCACGGCCGATGCCCGGACGTGGACCGCCGTCTCGTCGCCCGCCTTCGACCGCGCCGTGTTCCGGGACGTGACGGCATCCCTCGACGGGTTCGTGATCGTCGGTCGGAGCGGCGACCCGGACGGCTGGGCATCCGGCGAGCCGAGCGCGCCGTGGGGCGTCGGGGCGCCGGCGGCCTGGCTGTCTGCCGACGGCCTGACGTGGACCGCAGCCGACGTCGACGGCCGGTCCTTCGCGGGCGCGGAGCTCTCCGATGTGGGCGCCGGTGCGGACGGTCTGTTCGCGTTGGGCACGACCCCGGACAGCGTGGCCGGCATGGCCCCGAAGGCCGGCTGGGCTTCGGCCGACGGTCGGACGTGGCGGATGATCGGCGACGGCTACGAGCGGCCCTTCGGCTGGCGCCTGGCGTCGGACGGCACGCATCTCGTCACGATGGCGAGCGGCACCACCGAGACCGGGGCCTGGGCGGTGGGGTACTGGGCGTCGACCGACGGCGAGACGTGGACGCAGCTCACGTCGACGCGGCCGGTCGGACCGCCGCCCGCGGATGTGGACGGCCTGCCCTGGTACAGCTTCTGGGTCGCGCCCGACGGGATCGTCCAGTCGCAGGGCGGCGCGGTCCTCCAGGCCTTCTCGTTCGGGACGGCCACCGGACCGTAGTGCCGGGCCGACGCTCGACCGCGCCGACGACCGGCCGCCGGGCTCGGCCCGCCCGGGCCCGTTTGACAGGACGCGCCGGAGCGGTATCCTTTCTAGTTCTGTGAGCGCGGCCCTTCCCCTGTCCCTTCTCCGTCCTGGAGCGGTCCATGCTGTCTTCCGCTGAGTCGTCTCCGCGTGCCGGTCGCGCCCTCGGGCGCAAGCGGTATGCCCGGATCCCCGAGGTCCTTCCGATCCCGAACCTCATCGAGCTCCAGCTCGAGTCGTTCGCCTGGTTCATCGACCGCGGGCTGCGGGAGCTGTTCGACGAGATCAGCCCGATCAAGGACTTCACCGGCAAGGTCATGGAGCTCCAGTTCCTCGACTACGAGTTCGGGCCGCCGAAGTACTCCGAGGAGGAGTGCCGGACGAAGGACCTGACGTTCAGCAAGCCGCTCTACGTCAACGTCGAGCTCCTCATCAAGGAGACCGGCGAGATCCAGCGCCAGCGCGTCTACATGGGCGACTACCCCTGGATGACCGACCTCGGGACGTTCGTCATCAACGGCGCCGAGCGGGTCGTCGTGAGCCAGCTCGTCCGCTCGCCGGGCGTCTACTACAGCGACCTCGAGGACCCGACCTCGGGCCGGATGCTCTTCAGCGCCAAGGTCATCCCGAACCGCGGTGCCTGGCTCGAGTTCGAGACGAACAACAAGGACCAGCTGTGGGTCAAGGTCGACCGGAAGCGGAAGATCCCGGCCACGACCCTCCTGCGGGCCGTCGGCTACGAGGAGAACGACGAGATCTCGCGGCTCTTCGCCCCCGTCGACGTCGAGCCCGAGCACCCGTACATCGCGGCCACGCTCGACAAGGACGTCACCCACACCCAGCAGGACGCCCTCATCGAGGTCTACAAGAAGCTCCGCCCGGGCGACCCGCCGACCGGCGACAACGCCCGCCAGCTCGTCGAGAGCCTCTTCTTCAACTTCCGCCGCTACGACCTCGGTCGGGTCGGCCGCTACAAGTTCAACAAGAAGCTCGACCCGGTCGCCGAGCGGCTCGGCGTCGAGCTCTCGCGCGACGGCCGGACGATCACCCGCGAGGACATCGCCGCGATCGTCGGCCAGCTCATCGAGAGCAACCGCGGCCTCCACCCCCGCGACGACATCGACCATCTCGGCAACCGGCGCATCCGCGCCAACGGCGAGCTCATCCAGAACGCCTTCCGGATCGGGCTCCTCCGGATGGAGCGGGTCGTCCGCGAGCGGATGACGATCCAGGAGATCGACAAGGCGACGCCGAACGCGCTCATCAACATCCGGCCCGTCGTGGCGGCGATGAAGGAGTTCTTCGGCGGCAGCCAGCTCAGCCAGTTCATGGACCAGACGAACCCGCTGGCCGAGCTGACGAGCAAGCGCCGCCTGTCGGCCCTCGGACCGGGCGGCCTGTCGCGGGAGCGGGCCGGCTTCGACGTCCGGGACGTCCACCACAGCCACTATGGCCGGATCTGCCCGATCGAGACGCCGGAGGGCCCGAACATCGGCCTCATCGGCTCGCTCGCGACGTACGGCCGGATCAACGCCTACGGCTTCATCGAGACGCCCTACCGGAAGGTCCGCCGGACCGTCGCCTGGGACGAGGAGGGGATCGCCGGCCTCGAGGCCGGTGCGGACCTCGTGGCGAAGTCCGGAGGGGTCGTCCTGAAGGCCGGTCAGCCGTTCACGGCGACGGCGATCGCCGAGCTCAAGAAGCAGAAGGCCCACGCCTTCCCGATCCGACCCGTCGTCACCGACGAGATCGTCTACCTCGCCGCCGACGAGGAGGAGGAGCACGTCGTCGCCCAGGCGAACGCCCAGCTCGACGACGAGCGCCACTTCGTCGACGACCGCGTCCCGTCCCGTTACCGGGATCAGTTCCCGGAGGCGCGTCCGAGCCAGATCGAGTACATGGACGTCAGCCCCAAGCAGGTCGTCTCGGTCGCCACGGCCCTCATCCCGTTCCTCGAGCACGACGACGCGAACCGGGCCCTCATGGGCTCGAACATGCAGCGCCAGGCGGTGCCGCTCCTCGAGCCCGAGGCCCCGATCGTCGGGACGGGCGTCGAGGAGCGAGCGGCCCGCGACTCGGGCCAGGTCGTCGTCGCCCGGCGGCCGGGCGTCGTCACGAGCGTGACCGCCGACCGGGTCCGGGTCGAGACCGACGCCGGCGAGCTCGATGAGTACCGGCTCCTGAAGTTCGTCCGGAGCAACCAGGGCACGTGCATCAACCAGCGACCGATCGTCGATGTCGGCCAGCGCGTCGGCGATGGCGAGGCGATCGCCGACAGCAGCTCGACCGACCGTGGCGAGCTGGCCCTCGGCCGGAACGTCCTCGTGGCCTTCATGAGCTGGGAGGGCGGCAACTACGAGGACGCCATCGTCATCAGCGACCGCCTCGTCCGCGATGACCTGTTCACGAGCATCCACATCGAGAAGCACGAGCTCGAGTCGCGAGACACGAAGCTCGGCCCCGAGGAGATCACCCGCGACATCCCGAACGTCGGTGAGGAGTCGCTCAAGGACCTCGACGAGGAGGGCATCGTCTACATCGGCGCCGAGGTCCGGCCCGGCGACATCCTCGTCGGCAAGATCACCCCGAAGGGCGAGACCGAGCTGACCGCGGAGGAGCGCCTCCTGCGGGCGATCTTCGGCGAGAAGGCTCGGGAGGTGAAGGACAGCAGCCTCCGCCTGCCGCACGGCGAGCGGGGCAAGGTCGTCGAGATCCGGGAGTTCCGGCGGGAGTGGAACGACGATCTCCAGCCCGGCGTCAACCGGCTGGTCCGGGTCTCGGTCGCCCAGAAGCGGAAGGTCTCGGTCGGCGACAAGATGGCCGGCCGGCACGGCAACAAGGGCGTCATCGCCAAGATCCTGCCCCAGGAGGACATGCCGTTCCTGCCGGACGGCACGCCGGTCGACATCATCCTCAACCCCCTCGGCGTGCCGAGCCGGATGAACATCGGCCAGATCCTCGAGACGCATCTCGGCTGGGCCCTCCACCAGAAGGGCGAGTCGGCCGCGACCGCCGTCTTCGACGGCGCCAGCGAGGAGCAGATCCGCGACGAGCTCGAGTCCGCCCGGCTCGTCGTCCACGGCGAGGAGCGTCCGCTCCCGGCCGACGGCAAGATCGAGCTCCACGATGGTCGGACCGGCGAGCCGTTCGATCGGCCGATCACGGTCGGCTACATCTACATGCTCAAGCTCCACCACCTCGTCGAGGACAAGATCCACGCCCGCTCGACCGGCCCGTACAGCCTCATCACCCAGCAGCCGCTCGGTGGAAAGGCCCAGTTCGGCGGCCAGCGGTTCGGCGAGATGGAGGTCTGGGCCCTCGAGGCCTACGGCGCCGCGAACATCCTCCAGGAGCTCCTGACGGTGAAGTCGGACGACGTCCTCGGGCGGGTCCAGACGTACGAAGCCATCGTCAAGGGCGAGGAGATCCAGCCGCCGCGGGTCCCCGAGTCGTTCAAGGTCCTCATCAAGGAGCTCCGAAGCCTCGGCCTCAACGCCGAGATCCTCGATCAGAACGACGAGGAGATCCCGCTCGCCGAGGACGACGCGTCCGGCTACCTGCTCCCCGACCTCGGCGGGATCAACCTCGCCGGGTTCGAGGATTGATCACCGCCACGCTGCACCACCCGCGGGTCCGGATCCCGGCCGGTCCGGTCCCCGCCGCGCCCGCACCGCATCGCGCCGCCGAGCCAGGCGACGGCGCGGAGGAGACCCATGCTCGAGGTCAATAACTTCAACGCGATCCGGATCTCGCTCGCGTCGCCGGACCAGATCCGGGAGTGGTCGAAGGGCGAGGTGACGAAGCCCGAGACGATCAACTACCGGACCCTGAAGCCGGAGAAGGACGGGCTCTTCGACGAGCGCATCTTCGGTCCGACGAAGGACTGGGAGTGCTACTGCGGCAAGTACAAGCGGATCCGCTACAAGGGCATCATCTGCGACAAGTGCGGTGTCGAGGTGACCCGGAGCAAGGTCCGCCGGGAGCGGATGGGCCACATCCAGCTCGCCTCCCCGGTCAGCCACATCTGGTACTTCAAGGGGACGCCGAGCCGGCTCGGGATCCTCCTCGACATCAGCCCCCGGAACCTCGAGCGGATCCTCTACTTCGCCCTCTACATCACGACCCACGTCGACGAGGACGCCCGGCGGCGGGCGCTCGCCCAGCTCGAGGACGAGGCCGCCGGCCGGGGCGGCAAGGCCGGCGAGGAGCTGGCCCGCCTCGAGGACGAGCTGCGAGCCGACTTCAACCGGACGAAGGACGAGCTGACCGCCAACCTCGCGGCCACGAAGGCCGACCTCGAGGCCCAGCGGGCCGCCCGGACCGAGGAGCTCGCGGCGGCCGCGAAGGCCGTCGAGGAGCAGCTCGCCGCCGTGTCGGGCCCGGCCGGGGCGACGATCGCCTTCGAGCCGACCGGTGAGGTCGTCGTCGCCGAGGGCGAGGCGGCGGGCAAGACAGCGACCGCCAAGCTCCGCAAGATCGTGGCGGCCGAGACCGAGCGGGTCAACGCCGAGCTCCAGCAGCGCGAGACCGACGAGGCCCGGGCCGTCGAGGACCGGATCACCGAGCTCCGCGCCGCGATCGACGAGACGCTCCAGCACGAGCGCGACCAGCGGGCCGAGCAGGCCCAGGGCCAGAAGGACGACATCCGCCGCCAGCGCGAGGAGATCGAGGCCCTCAAGCCGCTCGTGACGATGGGCGAGCTCGAGTTCCGGTCCCTCGACGAGCGCTTCGGTGCCGGCGCCCGCAACGGCCGGATCTTCTGGGCCGGCATGGGCGCCGAGGCGGTCCGCGAGATCATCGGCCGGATGGACCTCGAGACCCTCGCTCGCCAGCTTCACGTCGAGGTCCGGACGACGTCCGGCCAGCGCCGCAAGAAGGCGATCAAGCGGCTCCGCCTCATCGAGGCCTTCCGGCGATCGGGCACCCGGCCCGAGTGGATGATCATGTCCGTCCTGCCGGTCATCCCGCCGGACCTACGGCCGATGGTCCAGCTCGATGGCGGCCGGTTCGCGACCTCCGACCTCAACGACCTCTACCGGCGCGTCATCAACCGGAACAACCGCCTCAAGCGGCTCCTCGAGCTCGGGGCCCCCGAGATCATCATCCGCAACGAGAAGCGGATGCTCCAGGAGGCCTGCGACGCCCTCATCGACAACGGCCGCCGTGGCCGGGCGATCGCCGGCACCGGCAATCACCGGCTCAAGAGCCTGTCCGACATGCTCAAGGGCAAGCAGGGCCGGTTCCGCCAGAACCTGCTCGGCAAGCGGGTCGACTACTCGGGCCGATCGGTCATCGTCGTCGGGCCGGAGCTCCGTCTCCACCAGTGCGGCCTGCCGAAGAAGATGGCCCTCGAGCTGTTCAAGCCGTTCGTCATGCGGCAGCTCGTCGAGAAGGGCTTCGCCCACAACATCAAGAGCGCGAAGCGGATCGTCGAGCGCGTCCGGCCGGAGGTCTGGGACGTCCTCGAGGAGGTCATCGAGGATCACCCGGTCCTGCTGAACCGGGCCCCGACCCTCCATCGGCTCGGCATCCAGGCGTTCATGCCGGTCCTCGTCGAGGGTTCGGCGATCCAGATCCACCCGCTCGTCTGCACGGCCTTCAACGCCGACTTCGACGGCGACCAGATGGCGGTCCACGTGCCGCTCTCGACGGCCGCTCAGGAGGAGGCCCGGACGATGATGCTGTCGACGGCCAACCTCCTCTCGCCGGCCGACGGCAGCCCGGTCGTCGCCCCGACCCAGGACATGGTCCTCGGCTGTTACTACCTGACGATGGATGAGCAGCCGCGCCGCGGCAAGGCGGCCCGAAGCCGGGTCCGCTCGTTCGTCGACGAGGCCGAGGCCGTCCTCGCCCACCAGCTCCGGACGATCGACCTCCACGAGCCGATCGAGGTCTCCGTCCGGACCTGGGATGCGGTCGCCGAGGATCTCGTCGACGAACGTCGCCGGACGACCGTCGGACGGGTCCTGTTCAACCAGATCCTGCCCGACCAGCTCCGGTACAACGATGAGGTGATGGACCGCGGCAAGCTCAAGAAGCTCGTCGACGAGTGCTACCGCCTCCTCGGCCCGTCCGAGACCGCCCATCTCGTCGACGGCATCAAGTCGGTCGGCTTCGACTACGCCACCCGCGGCGGGCTGACGATCGGCCTCTGGGACATCGTCGTCCCGAAGGACAAGGGCTCGCGACTGTCCGACGCGGACCGGGCGATCGCCGACATCGACCGCCAGTACCAGCGTGGCCTCATCACCGAGGACGAGCGCTACGAGCAGGTCGTCGAGCTCTGGCAGCGGACGACCCGCGAGATCTCGGACTCGATGACCGAGGCCCTCCCGGCCGACAACTCGATCCGGATGATGACCGAGTCCGGAGCCCGGGGGAACAAGGGCAACATCGGCCAGCTCGGGGCGATGCGCGGTCTCATGGCCGACCCGTCCGGCCGGATCATCGACGTCCCCGTGCGGAGCAGCTTCCGCGAGGGGATGACCGTCCTCGAGTACTTCATCAGCACCCACGGCGCCCGCAAGGGCCTCGCCGACACCGCCCTCCGGACGGCCGACTCCGGCTATCTGACCCGGCGCCTCGTCGACGTCGCCCAGGACGTCATCACCCGCGAGGACGACTGCGGGACCGAGGAGGGCAGCTGGATCATCCGATCCGAGTCGGCCGACGAGAAGGACGCCTTCCGGCGCCGCCTCGTCGGGCGCTACGCCGCGGCTCCGCTCCCCGATCCCGCCTCCAAGCCGAAGAAGGGCCAGGAGCCGGAGCTCCTCGTCGACCGCAACGAGGAGATCACCGAGGACGTCGCCCGGGCGATCGACGACGCCACCGTCGACGAGGTCCTCGTCCGGTCACCGCTGACCTGCGAGGCCCGTCACGGCGTCTGCCGGCTGTGCTACGGCCGCAACCTCGCGACCGGCGAGCTCGTCGGCATCGGCGAGGCGGTCGGGATCATCGCCGCCCAGTCCATCGGCGAGCCGGGGACGCAGCTGACGATGCGGACGTTCCACACCGGCGGCGTCGCCGGGCTCGACATCACCGCCGGCCTGCCGCGCGTCGAGGAGCTCTTCGAGGCCCGCATCCCGAAGGGCAAGGCCGAGATCAGCCACATCGACGGCGTGGCCGAGATCATCCCGACCGAGACCGGTCGGAAGGTCAAGGTCACGAGCCGGGAGCAGTACGACACGACCGTCGCCCTGCCGGCCGGCGCCGAGCTGCTCGCCGCGGCCGGCGACGCCGTCGAGGCCGGCCAGGTCGTGGCCCGGAGCGAGGGCGGCGCCGAGGTGACCGCTCCCGCGAAGGGCTTCCTGGCGATGGCCGACGGCGACCTCATCGTCCGCGCCGAGGACGTCGTCGAGCGGGAGTACGTCATCCCCCACAACGCCAAGCTCCTCGTCGACTCCGGCCAGGAGATCCGCGCCGGCGACCCGATCACGGACGGCCCGATCAATCCCCAGGAATACCTCGACACCCGCGGCCGGGACGCGGTCCAGCGGTACCTCGTCAAGGAGGTCCAGAAGGTCTACCGGAGCCAGGGCGTCACGATCAACGACAAGCACATCGAGATCATCGTCCGGCAGATGCTCCGGAAGGTCCGGATCGACCAGCCGGGCGACACCGAGCTCCTCCCGACCGAGCTCATCGACCGCCTCGACTTCGAGGAGGCGAACAATCGCGTCCTCGCCGAGGGCGGCGAGCCGGCGACCGCGCAGACGGTCCTGCTGGGCGTGACGAAGGCCTCGCTCAACACGTCGAGCTTCCTCGCCGCGGCGTCGTTCCAGGAGACGACCCGGGTGCTGACCGAGGCGGCCATCAACGGCGCCAAGGACCACCTGATCGGGCTCAAGGAGAACGTCATCATCGGCAAGCTCATCCCGGCCGGCTCGGGGGCGCCGCAGAACATCGCCGCGGCGGTCGAGCGGAAGCGGCGGGCCGCCCTCGAAGCGCTCGCGGGCGAGGCGATCGAGGGCCTCGGCGAGGCCGAGTACAACCCGTTCCTCGAGACCGGCGCCGGCAACAGGACGAGCGACGAGGAGACGGCCGGTCTGGCGGCCTCTCTCCTCGCCGCCGCCGCCGGCGAGGAGGACGAGGATGAGGGCCCGAACCCCTTCGCGGGCGAGGGATCCGAGCCGGACGAGCCGGGCGACAACCCCTTCGCCGCCGCGTCGGAGACCCCGACGGAGGACGGCTCGGAGGACTGATCCGGGTCTGTTTGACACCCGTTCCGGGCCGCTGCTACACTCCGCGCTCGTGGCCTCAGACCGGGGCCCGGCGCGCGCGTGCGCGACGGTCTTCTCCCGGTCCGCTGAGCCGGCCGAGCCCGCCCTCCGCCCCCGGCGGCCCGGCGAGCCCGGGTGACGCCACCATCAGCTGACATCCTCGAAAGGAGTCGCGCCCTCGTGCCGACGATCAGCCAGCTCGTGCGCCACGGGCGGCGGCCGAAGATCGCGAAGATCAAGGCCCCGGCGATGCGCAAGAACTGGAACAGCCTGAAGCAGCGCCAGGTCCCGATCCCGGGCGCGCCGCAGAAGCGGGGCGTCTGCCTTCAGGTGCGCACGATGACGCCGAAGAAGCCGAACTCCGCCCTCCGGAAGATCGCTCGCGTCCGGCTCACGAACCAGATGGAGGTCACGGCCTACATCCCCGGCATCGGCCACAATCTCCAGGAGCACTCGGTCGTCCTCGTCCGGGGTGGCAAGGTCAAGGACCTCCCGTCGGTCAAGTACCACATCATCCGCGGGACCCTCGACGCGGCCGGCGTCCGGGACCGGAAGCAGGCTCGCAGCAAGTACGGCGCGAAGGCCGCCCAGAAGCCGGGAGCCCGCTAGATGCCGCGCCGCGCCTCGATCCCCCGGAAGCAGAAGTACGAGACGACGCCCGCGAATCGGACGACCGCCCGGTTCACGGCGAAGCTCATGACGAACGGCAAGCGCCACCTCGCCGACCGGATCCTCCGGGAGGCGCTCGCACGGGCCGAAGCTCAGGCCCATCGGCCGGGCATCGAGGTCCTCGAGACGGCCCTCCGGAACGCGACCCCGATCATCGAGGTCAAGCCCCGTCGGGTCGGCGGCGCGACCTACCAGGTCCCGGTCGAGATCCGGGGCGACCGGCGCCTGTCGCTCGGCGTCCGGTGGCTCGTCCAGGCCGCCCGAAAGCGGAGCGGCAAGAGCATGGGCGAGAAGCTCGCCGCCGAGTTCGTCGACGCGATGAACGGCCTCGGGGCCGCCGTCAAGCGCCGCGAGGACACCCACAAGATGGCCGAGGCGAACCGCGCCTTCAGCCACTTCAAGTGGTAGGCCGGACGGGGTAGGGCAGCGGCATGGCACGGCAGGTCCCGCTCGGTCGGACGCGGAACATCGGCATCATCGCCCACATCGACGCGGGCAAGACGACCGTGACCGAGCGGATCCTCTTCTACACCAAGAAGATCTACAAGCTCGGCGAGGTCCACGAGGGCGCGGCGACGATGGATTGGATGCCCCAGGAGCAGGAGCGGGGCATCACGATCACGGCCGCGGCGACGACCGCGTTCTGGAACGACCATCGCATCAACATCATCGATACGCCCGGGCACGTGGACTTCACCGTCGAGGTCGAGCGGAGCCTCCGCGTGCTCGACGGCGCGGTCGTCGTCTTCGACGGCGTCGCGGGGGTCGAGCCGCAGTCGGAGACCGTCTGGCGCCAGGCCGACCGGTACCGGGTGCCGCGGATCTGCTTCATCAACAAGCTCGACCGGACCGGCGCCGACTTCTGGCGGAACGTCGAGATGATCCGGGAGCGTCTCGGGGTCCGGCCTGTGCCGATCCAGATGCCGATCGGGATCGAGGACTCCTTCCGGGGCGTCATCGACCTCGTCGCCATGCGGGCGATCGTCTACCGCGACGACCTCGGGGCCCAGATCGACGTCATCGACGTGCCGGCCGACCTGGCCGCCGAGGCCGCCCGTCACCGCGAGACCCTCATCGAGGCCGTCGCCGAGGTCGACGACGACCTGACCCACAAGTTCCTCGAGGGCGAGGAGCTGACGGTCGACGAGATCCGCCACGGCCTCCGGCTCGCGACGCTCCAGTACCGCTTCGTGCCGGTCCTCTGCGGCTCGGCCCTGAAGAACAAGGGCATCCAGCCGATGCTCGACGCCGTCGTCGACTACCTGCCCTCGCCGCTCGACGTCCCGCCGGTCATCGGCGAGGACCCCCGGACCCACGTCGAGGTCCTCCGGACGGTCGACGACAGCGAGCCGTTCAGCGCCCTCGCCTTCAAGATCGCGGCCGACCCGTTCGTCGGCAAGCTGGCCTTCTTCCGGGTCTACTCCGGGACGCTGCGGTCCGGCTCCTACGTCCTGAACGCGACGAAGGGCAAGAAGGAGCGCATCGGCCGGATCCTCCAGATGCACGCCAACCACCGCGAGGAGATCGACGAGGTCTACGCCGGCGACATCGCCGCCGCGGTCGGGCTGAAGGAGACGTACACCGGCGACACGCTGACCGAGGCCGACCACCCGGTCATCCTCGAGTCGATGTCGTTCCCCGAGCCGGTCATCGAGGTCGCCATCGAGCCGAAGACGAAGGCCGACCAGGACAAGATGGCGATCGCCCTCCAGCGCCTGGCCGAGGAGGACCCGACGTTCCTCGTCCACACCGACGAGGAGTCGGGCCAGACGCGGATCGCCGGGATGGGCGAGCTCCACCTCGACGTCCTCGTCGATCGGATGGTCCGCGAGTTCAAGGTCGCGGCGAACATCGGCAAGCCTCAGGTCTCGTATCGGGAGACGGTCCGGCGCGCCGCGGAGGGCAACGGCCGGTTCGTCCGCCAGACGGGCGGCAAGGGCCAGTACGGCCATGTCGTCCTCACCCTCGAGCCGACCGAGAAGGGCGCCGGCTACGAGTTCGTCGACAAGATCGTCGGCGGCGTCATCCCGAGGGAGTTCATGCGGGCCGTCGACACCGGCATCCGGGACGCCCTGGCCACGGGCATCTACGCCGGCTACCCGATGGTCGACGTCCGGGCGACCGTCCATGACGGCTCCTACCACGAGGTCGACTCGTCGGAGATGGCCTTCAAGATCGCCGCCTCGATGGCGGTCAAGGACGCCGTCCGCAAGGCCGACCCGGTCGTCCTCGAGCCGATGATGCGGGTCGAGGTGACGATGCCCGAGGAGTTCATGGGCGACGTCATCGGCGACCTCAACAGCCGCCGAGGGCAGATCGAGGGCATGGACTCGCGCGGCTCGACCCAGGTCGTCCGGGCGTTCGTGCCGCTGGCGGAGATGTTCGGCTACGCGACCGACCTGCGGTCGATGACCCAGGGCCGGGCGAGCTACTCGATGGAGCTATCCCACTACGCCGAGGTCCCCGCGAACATCGCCGCGGAGCTCGTCGCCAGAAGCAAGGTCTAGCGGTCAGGAGGAGCCCGGCGAGCCGCCGGCCCAGAGGAGCCCCAGAAGCAGATGGCCAAGAAGAAGTTCGAGCGCACGAAGCCGCACGTCAACGTCGGGACGATCGGCCACATCGACCACGGCAAGACGACCCTGACCGCGGCGATC
>Ga0335085_10011093_pt1 | contig 13391 bp, 10 predicted proteins | sample Lox_Sample_45_FD_206712 | JGI IMG/M metagenome (GOLD analysis project Ga0335085, IMG submission 206712) | Soil microbial communities from Loxahatchee National Wildlife Refuge, Florida, United States - Lox_Sample_4.5 | ecosystem: Environmental > Terrestrial > Soil > Wetlands | place: USA...
AACTCAACTTCGTCGAGCAGAATCTCGCTGTACCCTATCACCGCATTCAACGGCGTCCGCACTTCGTGGCTCATCTTTGCAAGAAAGATCGATTTTGCATGGTTCGCCTTATCGGCTAGTTCCTTGGCCTGACGCAAACGAATTGCCGTTTCGCGATGTCGTTCCGCTTCCAGTTCGAGATCGGATCGCATTGCGATCATGTTGGCGTAGTAAATGGCCATCCAGGACATGTAGATCGTAGCCGACAGGATCGAGATCCAACCAACCATAGAAAGCTGTTCGTGCGAGAGAAGATCAGGAAATCCCCAAAGTAGGTATGCCTGAACAAATCCAAGAATATTGAATGTGAAAAGGCCGATAACGAGCCGCGGATGTTCAGAGAGATAAAAGAAGCCAAGCAGGAGATCTATGATCAACCAAGGCAAAAAGGGTGAACTCACACCACCGTAGAAATAGGCTCCGAACAACGATGTGAAGGCCAGCAACTCGACCGACATCAGCGCGGACAGCTTTAAATTGCCGGTCACCCTGTAGACGAATGGAAGGACCCAGAATAGCCATATACAAACGATCACGGTCCAACACGCGATGCCTGGATGCGGATCGCTGAAATACAAGAAAATACTGATCGATTGCGACAGCGCAGGTCCGAACAAATGCGTAAAGACGAAGTTCTGCGCCAGTCCTCTTTCCGAGCGCTCGAGTTTGGCCTCGGCGGGAATGAACCAGTCGATAAATCTGATGAGCTGATTCCAAATCGGCATTCCGAAGCCCCCTGAACAGTTTCTTAATAGCTTCCTCCGAGGAAGACCCTAGTGCATACGTCTTTAAATTGAGTTTAGGCGGCCCTTCACGCGATTAACGCAGTTTTAATTCCGACCTGAAATTGTTAGGCGGGGGCGAGCGCGTTTTTTTCAACCACCGCTGGTCGTCGGTGCGGTCGCTATGTTTGTTTGATTGCAGAAGGCGCATGGATCCATGAAGCTCGAGCTTGTAAACGGAATTGCGGCCCTTGATCGACTGGTGAATTTCTTCGTTCCACGGGACCTCGCCGCTGACCGGGATGCGAGGAATCGCGCCCACGTTTTTCTGATCAGCCACCTTCTCGGACCGTTCATCGGCAACGTAGTCCCGATTTCGATCTATCTGCTTGATCCCTCGCCCGGATATGACGTCGCGGTACTTGCAGCGTCGATCATCGCTTTCTGGTCATTTCCGTTCGCATTAAGGGCTGGAGTTCCTTACAATGCCCTTGCCCTTGTTTCGATCGAAAATCTCATTTTTTGCATTCTTTGGAGTTGTTATTTCTATGGTGGGATAACTTCTCCCACGCTGGCATGGGTGCTTGTCATACCATTGCTCGCATTCTTCTACCTTGGGCCATCGAAAAAGCTGCGCCTGATCGTAATCGCCATGTTTGCCGTGAACGTGGTAATCTTCGGTGTTCTTGTATTTGGTTATCCAGCCAATAAAGCTCTGCCAGTCGGCGCGATGCAGGGGCTCGGACTCGTCTCAACTACCGCCGCTTCGCTGTATGTTGCTATGATGGCCCTCTATTACGCAAAGATTCAAGCTTCGCAGGCCGAACTTGAAGGCGAGGTGCGACAGCACATGGCGACCGCATCGGCACTGCGCTCGGCCACCGCGGAAGCCGAGCGCGCTGGCGCCGCAAAAGCCGAGTTCCTTGCCAAAATGACCCACGAACTGCGCACTCCGCTCAACGCAGTGATCGGTTACAGCCAGATACTGCTTGAGGATGCTGAGCTAGAGGGGGACTGCGAAAGCCTCGCCGATCTAAACAAGATCCACACCGCCGGTCAGCATCTGTTGAAGCTTGTCAATGAAATTCTTGAGCTCTCGAAGATCGAGGCCGGTAGAATGGAATTGGACCTGGAGGAAACAGAGCTGGCCGGATTGCTCCATGAAATCGCCGAAAGCGTGAGGCCAGCAATTGAAAGGAACGGAAACGAATTAGTATGTTCGATCCCTTCAAATCTGGGGACCGCGTTGTGCGATAGGAGCAGGTTCCAAAACATGATTGGACAATTGCTCGACAACGCAGCGAAATTCACCCAAGGTGGCAGAGTACACTTCGTCGCCGAACGTCGGTTTAGCGAGGTAGGCGACGAACTGATTATTGATGTGGTCGACACGGGCATCGGTATTTCATCCGAGCATATTTCGAAGCTCTTCGAGAAATTCACTGTCGGAGACGACTCCAGCACGAGCAAGTACGGTGGCACCGGGCTCGGATTGGCACTGAGCCAGAAATTATGCAGGCTGATGGGTGGTGAGGTCTCGGTCGAGAGCGAGCTTGGAAAGGGCAGCCGCTTCACGATCCGAATTCCGCTGGTCTCTGGTCCGAGAAAGAAGGATCCGTTCGTCGCCGCGACCCTTGTTCCGGTCGTTTCCGACCTTGCTTTGCAACCTACCATGGAAGCATCCAATGCATAAGATTCTGCTTGTCGAAGACAATGAAATGAATCGAGACATGCTCACGAGGAGACTTCAGCGCCACGGATTCTCGGTCTGCTGCGCTCATGATGGCGCCGCGGGCGTCGCGATGGCTGCGAGCGAGAAGCCGGATCTGATTCTGATGGACGTCGCCCTGGGTGAAATGGACGGTTGGGAAGCAACGCAGTTGATTAAGGCTAATCCAGCGACATCCGCGATCCCAATTGTCGCGTTGACGGCCCATGCTCTCGCTAGCGATCGCGCTAAGAGCATTGAGGTTGGATGCTCGGATTTTGATACGAAGCCCGTCGATATGCAGCGATTGCTCGGCAAGATGCGGACTCTTTTGCCTCCCGAAGCGCACCAAAGCGCTGTGGCCTGACCCCCATATGGAGATTGATGACTATCGCGCACTTAGTATTTCGCGACCACCTGGTTGCCCCAGTTGAACTTGTAGTTCACGCCTACAATCGCCTCCTGGGCCGTGAGTTTGATGGCATTGGTGTCGGCCAGCGCACCAGCAGGGCCAAACCCCGGCACCAAACCGGTCGAGGAGAAATTCACGTTCTTGGTTCCAAAATCTATATAGCTATATTCGCCAAACACCGACCATCCCGGGGCGAACATCCATTCGAGGCCGCCACCCACCGTATAGCCCGTGATATTGAAGCTTGCGGATTCGCCCGCCAATCTCCCGGCTATCGTCGCTGCAGCGTCCGCGTTCGCCCATGCCGCACCTCCCTTCACATAGACAAGAACCGCTGGCGTAACCGTATAGCCGAGGCGTGCCGTGAGGGTTTCCGTGTTCTTCAGCCTGAACTGGGCGGTGATGCCGGGAAAGGCCGCCACCGCGTTGGATGAATCGATGTCTCCGAACTCGGCCTTGCCCTGAATTCCGACAAGCCAATTCGAGGCAAATTGATAGTCGCAGCCGATTTGGCCGCCGCCAATCAGACTGCTGCCCGTGTTGCTTCCATAGTCAACGAAGGGCGTCGGAACTCCGGCAAAGCCCACCTCACCGGCGTTAAAGCGATCCCACCCGGCTCCAACATTGCCCCCGCCATAGCATCCTGTCCAGGATATGGGAGCCTGGTACACGGGGGCTGGAGCCTTGGTGAAGGGGCGTGCCGCCAGATCTGCGGCCGAAGCAGCGCTGGCTCCCAGTGTAGCGATTGCCGCGAAAGCAAGAGATACCGCGCGTCCTGCTCTAATCATTACGTCCCCCATATGAGCCAGCCACGCGCCCACGGGAGCTGTGCCCTGCCTCGCATCCAAACCAACACTTAGGGAAATCTATAACTAATGTTGCCGCTTCAACGCACAAATCTGCGAATCATAAAGCAGCCAAAAAAGTAGCCGCTTTCTCCAAGGAGCCAATAATCCGCCTCAATTGCCGAACGAGAACTCAACGCCTTTAGCGTACGGTTACATGGTTACTATTCTGTCAACTATCTGCGCAGCTTCACCGGTCCGGCTTTAAATGACCGCGAACCAGGGAATCAATTCGTCTCCGAACAGGACGTGAGAAGGATCGAAATCGAGGACAAACCTACCGGCTATTAATGAAAATCCGACATCGTGCGAGCAAGCATAGTCGCAAATAAAATAATCTCGCCAAACAGGGGATTACGATGTCAAACGATTTCTACGCGAGCGTTCCACCTGCCGCATTGACCGGCAGCATGAGAGATTTCCGCGTGCCAAGTGGGGCTGACCTGCTGGGACGCACGGAGGGCTTTTTCCGATGGCAAGATCTGCGTCGGCAAAACGGCCTTTGGCCGTTCTCTCGCGCAACCGAAGACGGGCCAAAGACGGTTTGCTCGGCGCAGGACGACAGCGGCAACGGATTCCGCGGTGTCAATTTCGCTTCACAAGACTATCTCAGCCTGTCATCGCATCCAGCAATAAAGGCCGCCGCCATCGAGACAATCGGACGCTGCGGCGTGCACAGCGCCGGTTCGCCGGCTCTGGTAGGAAACACCTCTCACTCTGTTGCGCTTGAGCGCAAGATAGCCGATTTCCTCCAGATGGATCATGTCGTGTTGTATCCAACGGGATGGGCAGCGGGCTTTGGAGTCGTCAAGGGGCTGGTCAGGTCGGCCGATCATGTTGTTATGGACATGCTCTCGCATTCCTGTCTTCAGGAAGGTGCAAGTGCCGCCACCACCAACATTCATCTATTCCGGCACCTCGATAACGAATATTGCCGCGAGATCCTGGCCAAGATCAGAGCAAAGGACAAGGAAAACGGAATCTTGGTGATCACTGAGGGTTTGTTCTCGATGGACTCGGATACTCCCGATTTGGCCAACCTTCAGGCGCTTTGCCATGAGTTTAACGCCACTCTCGTTGTCGACGTCGCTCATGATTTGGGGTGCCTCGGCGAAGACGGCCGGGGCCACATTGGCATGCAGAACATGCTCGGTAAGATCGACGTTGTAATGGGCAGCTTTTCAAAGACCTTTGCCTCAAACGGCGGTTTTGTCGCCTGCAGGAGTCGAGCCGTCAAAGAATATCTGCGCTTTTACAGTGCGCCAGCTACATTCTCCAATGCGCTATCGCCCGTGCAGGCGGCTATAATTCTTGAGGCGTTCGAGATCGTTGACTCAATCGAAGGGCGCAAACTCCGCCACGAACTGCTGGCAAACATCACAAGACTTCGTCGTGAGCTCCAAGAAGCAGGCCTTGAATTTTACGGCGATCCCTCAGCCATCGTCTGCGTTAAGATGGGATCGGAGGGACTCGCGCGACTCGTCAGCAGGCAGCTGCCGGAGCTCGGGCTGGTCGCTAATCTCGTGGAGTTCCCAGCTGTTCCTAAAGGGTCGGCTCGGATCAGAATGCAGGTAATGTCCAAACATACAGAGAAGAACATTGCCGATGCGGTTCACACGTTGAAGACCGCCAGAGCGCTCGCCCAACAGCAGTTCGAGATGCTCAACCAGCCAAGCTCGCCGACGCGGAGCGTTGCAGCCTAATAACGTAAACGGCTCGCCCAGAGTAGCCCGCTTTGAGTGACGCCAATGTTGCTGGGTTGGTAGACGACGCTATTGGCGATATCGCGGATGCTATGAGCCGGCGGGGGCGAGGTCTCCTCCCCGTCAAGTAGTTGCAATTCGCGGACCCTGCGGGCTGTTGGCTTCCGCAAAGGCCGGCTGAATGATGCGACAGCTTCCGCGCTTTCCATTGGCACGCTCAATTACGCGGCCTCTCTGGAAGGTTTCAATTGAGCGAGCAATGCGAGCTGCGCTTCGGTGAGCTCGAATCTGACTAGAGCCGCAGCGCCGTCGACGCGTGCGATATAGCCGGCGAAGTCTTCGGGAAAGCCATCTATAGATAGGCTGGCGAGACCGTTGATTGGCGCCGCTGTCCGGAGTCCGTCGACCATCGCACCGCCTGGCGAAACATCCCGAACAGTGACGCGGCTGTCGTTTCCGTTGATGGTTAGCGTTCCGAACCGCTGAAGCACTATCCGAGTTGACCGGCGTCGGTCGACCTCTGAGGTCGAGGTTCGAATGACGCGGACCAGTATCGTACTCAGACTTTCGATCTTGCCTGCGATCTCAGCCGAGTTGTCGCGAATCTCAAGGGCGCATTGGCCAGTTTCAACGGCCTTTCGGGAAACCGAGACAATCTGCTCGGCTACCTCCCGTGCAGCCTCCGAGGTCTGCTCGACGGTGCGGGATATCTCGGATGTGACGGCGTTCTGCTCACCAATCGCGCTGGCGATCGTGGCGGAGACTGATTCAACGTTTCGGATCACCTCGCCGATGGCACTGATAGATTTAACCGACGCCTTGGTCGATTCTTGTATCTCGGTAATCTGCTGCTCGATCTCGCTTGTCGCTCTCGCCGTTTGCTCAGCGAGCGATCTCACTTCGGACGCGACCACAGCAAAGCCGCGGCCAGCCTCGCCAGCGCGCGCCGCTTCGATCGTGGCATTAAGCGCAAGCAAATTTGTCTGGTCGGCGATCTCACTGATCAGATGAGTGACGGTGCCCACCTTGGTTGCAGTCTCCGAGAGCTTGGAAATGGTCGATTGCGCGTCGCTCGAGGCTGTAACCGCCTTCAACGTCAGCGCACGCGACAAACTGAATTGGGAGGCAATGTCGGCGAACGCGCTCGCCATTTGAGTGGACGCCTCGGCAGCGGTCTGGGCGCTCGCCAGCGCCTTCTCGGCAGCTGCCACTGCTTCGTTGCACGGTCTGCGCACTCTCCGACATCAGTCGTGCGCTCCTGGCCATCTGCTCGGCACCGCCTGCGACGGCGCTGACCGCGACTTGCGTCTCGTACTCAACGGTCTCGGCCATCTTCTTCAATGCATCAGCTTTGACCCGCTCGGCAACCGCGCGGCGCTGCTGCTCGATCACAATCTCTTTGCGCGCCTTCTCAGCCTCCTTCAGCTTGAACTGTTCGATGGAGCGCGCCATGGCACCAAGCTCGTCGGCGCGGTCAAGTCCCGGAAGGCTGACGTCGAAATCGCCATCACCGAGCTTCGCAAGTGACGATGTCATCGAAACCAGCGCCGACGAGATGGTCCGCGCGATGATGAGCATTGTGGCACTCAGCAGGCTCAATAGCACCAACGCGCCGGCTACCGCTATCTTGAGGTTCGACCAAACTTGCGCCTCCAGGTCGCCGAAATAGACCCCGGTGCCGATCACCCAGCCCCAGGGCTCGAAACCAACTACATAGGACAATCTGGGTTGAGCCGCCTCATTACCCGCGTTCGGCCATTGGTACTCGACGAAACCCGCTCCCTGACGCTTGACGACTTCAGCGATCTCCGCGAATGGATGCTTGCCGCTCATGTCCGTGATGTCAGCCACATCCTGGCCGTTCAGCTCGGGCCTGATCGGATGCATGACCATACGAGACGCCAGATCACTAATCCAGAAATAGTCGCCATTACCGTACCGCAGCTTGCCAATCCGCTCGGCTGCCTTCTGGCGAGCGAGCTGGTCCGGCATGTGCTCACGCTCGGCTAAATCATACGCGTTGCGTGCAATGCTGAGCGCAACCTGTGCCAAGTGATTGAGTTCCTGTTGACGCTCAGCCCGCAGCGAGCTGTTGAGATAGCTTATTTGCGCGGCTGCAAAACCGACCAGCCCGCAGATGCAGAACCCGACGACGCCGTAGATGCGCTGCTTGATGGACGGGTGAAACAGCATGCCGGATCCTCAAAAGTTAAAAAACATGAAATGTGGCCTTTCGGCTTTCGAGATAAGCTGTCGCCACAACTTATTTGACCAAGGCGCGAACCTGCAGGAAGCGTAGCGTCTTCTGTGCGGTTTCAGCGGACAGCCGCTGGTAGTCGCTCTTTGCGAGGTTGAGCACCTCTGTCGAGACCTGCTTCGGAAGCCGACGCGTCCGCAAGATGACCTCGGTCGTCCTCCAACTAAGCGCGGCCGCCTTGCACGGAACGAGCACAGCGTCGTTGCGAACGCCCGTGAGAATCTCTGCTATGACGTCGATCTTTGATGAGGTCAGGAAGGCAATTCCGACGATCACTTCAGGCAATTGGCCGGCCGCGGCGAACTGGCCGATCGCCTCATCGTTGAGACGTCCTGCTCTCTGCAGGCTCTGGATGGCCATTTCCGCATCCTCATACCTTTCGTCCTTCGTCGCCGCGCTTATTGCGGTCGAGATTCTGGAAAGAATTCGTGTGAGCTGCTCGCGCTGTTCTGGCGGAATTAAAGCCAAGAGCTTTGTCCGCACAGCCTCTGTAGCACGCGCGAGCAGATCCCGTAGCAGGTTGATGGGTACATCCCGCCGGGAGCCGACGGCCTCGGAGAGGACGTCGTCTCCATCAGCCTTTTCGACCAAGACGACGTAGCCGGTCTCTGAAAATCGTGCGCCGGGATTGTTGGCGAGCGTGTGAATCACTCTTCGGTCGCCGCGCTCAAGCAGCACGTCCGTAACGGCCGTTTCCAAGCTCTCCCGCTGCGAGATTGCCATCAAATGCTCCTGCCCGCGCAGTTGGGCGATCTCGGTAAGATCGGTTGTCGTCAGGCGCTTGGACGCTGCCAGAACCGGACCAGAAACCGCGATTGCCTCATTCCACGCGAGCCGTCTGATCGTCGCTGTTGGGGCATTATCGACGGGCGCAAGGCATTGACCGAGCTCGGTCAGCGCTTCCGTTTCGATTCTTGTCATCAGGCGGCACAAGACGTCATCGAAGACTTTAACTTGCTCTTCGGAAAAGGAAGCAGACCCCGCAAGAAAGAGATCTGTTACCTGGCGCAGTTTATTGACACGTCTCTCTGCAGAGCCGCTGCGAACGGCAGCCTCAAGCTCGCCGATGAGCGTCTCATGGCTCTCAGTATCGATCGTGGACATCTTTTCTATCCCAGCGAAACATGCAGTCGGCCGATCCGGCTCAAGGCGTCGAAATTCGCTCCGCATTTCCCCCGCGCATCCCGGCATGGATTAGGCCATATAAAAGTATAAGATTTCGGGTGCAAACAGGAGATCACCAAGCTCGGTCGCATCAAAATGCCGTCGCGAAATCCAGCCTTAGCGAGTCACGCGGTTTCATGCTTCGTTAAGTAGGCTAACAGCTTCGCCTCGCGACCTTCTTGGCGTGCGGCCGTTACCGCGACCGGCTGTGCAGGTTGCAGGATTAATCTTTCGCCCTGGTCGCGCGGCACGCTTGACCGGAGGGAAGCCGCGTCCTTCAGGAGGAGCACTTCATGTCCGTTGTTCGATCAATGCGCTCGAGAAACCGCAGGCCTGCACTACAATTGGAGCAGTGAGAGATGCGGATTTGGTACCAGATGGCTACGCGCTTCGTATACACGCTTCTCTCGCATGGCCAATTGCGAGCGATATGGCGGGCCGCAAAATACATTGCAGATTTTCGATAGCCTTTCTCAGACGAATGCTGTCACTTGGTGGCCGCTGGCACCAAAAGATAACGACCCATTAATAACTCAGGCGCGATACTCATCAGATAATTGCGTAGGTGGTTTCGAGTTCTGCAACATTGATTTGACTGTGAGAGAGCGGCCGCACTGGATTTGAATTGGTGTGACTGCCTTCGCAGAGCCATTTGAGCGGTAGCCGACGTGAACCACACCGAACTGAAGATGATCTGTTCGCGTACAATTCCGTTTATCGACGCGGAGACATTAGACGCTCGTGAAGCGAGAGAAGCGCTCTTTCGCGACCAGCAAGGGTTCCTGCTTTATCTGTCGAAGGATGTCTCGTCCGAACCTGCCGAAGAACGAATTTTCCGCGTGGGAGTGCGAGAAGCGCTGCTCTGGTTGAACGAGGATCCGCATGATCAGGGATCGTTCTGGGCTTAGCTGGGAGCTCGCAATGAGCGATGTGGTCTGATCATTTCGTTCGGTCGGCCCAGCTGACAGTTCGACTTTTTGTTCACGCCATGAGTGCTCCAGCTGTGGACTTTCGATGAAGCTCGTAGAGGCACAATCACAGGGGAATTGCTAACTTCCGCAGGGCGCATCTATGATTCAAGATCGTGTTGCACATCGCTTCCGCGTTAAACAAGCCGGCGACTATCGACTACGGTGGAGACAAATATCACTGCATGGTTCGCGACATCTCCAGCACTGGCGCAGCTCTGGAGCTTTCGGAATTCGCTCAAATGGTTCGCCGCGCCAAAGCGTTCACCCTATTGATCCCGGAAGATCGATTGAGACTGCCCTGCCGCGTGGTTTGGCAAAGGGATTTTCGAATGGGTGTCGTGTTCGAATAGGTCGGCACCGAGTGCGTTCATAATGTTCTCAATTTAGCGGTTTGTTTAACGATGGACATGGCCAACTTTACGTCCGCGATGCTGGACGCCATCGCGCACTGCGCGAGCGAGGTGCAGATAGCCTCGGATTGGAGACCGGTCTGCGCGGCTGATATGCGAGACGCGTATGACTTGCTAAGCCGTAAGCTCGCTCGACATGACGCTGATCCGGCAGCTCAAGCGAAGGGCGTGCTGATCTCGATGGCCCTGGACGACAACATCAGCGAACTGCAGCAGCTCTTGGCAAGCCATGCGCCAGAAGCCCAGATTGCCGAGAAGCTACGGACGATCCTAACAGCGATTGATCACTTGCGACACTAAGGCACTTGTTGGTTCGTGCGGCTCCGCCTCGGCATTTTACGTCCCTCCTTTTTGGTTCCGACCGGCCGGGAGGATAGAGGATGCGGGCTTGACGTTCACTCGACCGAAAGATTGCCGCGCGAGAATTTGTGAGTATCGATGACCGCGCGATATTCGACGGCAATCACAAGCGCCAGCCAGCAGCCTCCAGCAGGTGCTGCTGGAGCTTCGCTTCGGCGTTGACGAAGGCCGCCGCAGCGGCTGTATGACAGCTGTGGGAGGCTCTCAGCGTGTGCGCCACGCCCCGAGTTCAATTTCGAGAGTTTCCATGGGCGAGTTTCGCCGAAAGGTTCTTTTACGTCAGAGTACTGCGTGTCGGCTCCTTGCCCAAGGAAGGTCTTCGGGGGACGCCAAACCGCGCGGGCGATCTAGCCAAGTTGGGAATGGTTGTTGTGGGGTGCGCCTATCATGAAGAACGGAAGCCAGGGCCGCGCCTAGCGTCGCTAGTCCGCCCATAGCGGCGGCGCATCGCGGACGTCGCCGGAGGTCGCAGAAGGGCATAGCAGCCTTATGGAATAGTCTAGGCTTTCCTCAGTTCTGGCGCGCTACTTGTGTAAGCTGAGCCCTTAGCCGTTCCATGGTGATCGGCTTTTCTAGCACACCAAGCGGTTTTATCGCCTTCGCCCGCAGTAACGTGTGCGGGTCGGTGTTCGCCGTCACGAAAATCGACTCAATGCCATATTGCGAGCGAATGGCTAAAGCCGCTGCTATGCCGTCCGTGGCACCGCTGAGGCGAATATCCATCAGCGCGATGTCTGGCCTTCTTTCTCCCGCCATTTGTATGGCTTCGTCGGCAGTTGTGGCTATTCCGACGACAGTGTGACCAAGAGACTTGGCTTGCTCTTCCACGTCGAGAGCAATGAAGAATTCGTCTTCCACCACGAGGATTCTGAGACTGTTTCTTTCCATGATACTTAGTTGGCGCGCCTGTTATGCGGGAATTGATTGCTGGCCAAAATGTGGACGCCAGGTATTTCTTGCTCGCAGCGTATGCCCGCTTCCGTGAATTCTAGTTTGGCTGAGCCGTTCAAGGCGCGAGGCACAAGCTCCGCAATGACCCGGTAGCCGAAGCCTTTGCGAACCGGAACACAGGCGGGGGGGCCTCCATTCTCGATCCACGAAAGGTGGGCAGCTCCCTCACCGGACCAGGTCCAGCTGATCAAAACCTCGCCAGTCGGGACGGAGAGAGCACCGTACTTTGCGGCGTTTGTTGCGAGTTCATGCAGAGCAAACCCCAGATTTTGCACGGCCGTTGCATCGAGCAGCAGGCTGGGCCCTTCGATTCGAACACGGTCGTTAGCGCCGAACAGGTCCAGGTGCGCACGTACAAGATCCGACAGCCATCCCCCTCGCCAGTTCTGTCGCAGTAAAACCTCCTGCGACTGTGCAAGCCCCTGAATGCGCTGATCGAACTGCACGATGAAATGGCTTACATCTGGGCTCCGGCGAGCCGTCTGGAGAGCCATGCCTTTCACGACTGCCAATTGGTTTTTCGCGCGATGCGCCAGTTCACGCATGAGATAGATGGCTTGGTCCGCTCGAGTCTTCAGTTCAGCGGATGCTTCTGCAAGGGTCGCAAGGAGAATGTTGGCCTCAACGAGAGAAGTTGTGGTCGGCTCTACATTTTCACGTTGAGCAACGGACGCTGCGATCCGTGTCGCTTCATCGAGGGGCCGCGCCATGAGCACCCCAAAAAGGTAGGCGAGTGCCCACCCAAGAACAATTGCAGTTCCCAAAGTCGCTGCACCGAAGGTGTAGCTGCGCCGACGAGGCTCTTCGACGTCAGACAAAGGTGCCGATACCGACACATACCAGCCGGCATATTCGGATCGCGCCGTGGAACGCAATATAGGTATTCCTGCGACGTTGGTCGCTCGATACACGCCTTCGGCCGCTCTTGTGCGCGCGAATAATTCCGTCGGCAGCGGCTTGCCAACGTACTCTTCGGCGCGCTGGGACCGTGCGAGGATAATGCCGTTCTGGTCGGTAACACCGCTTATCCACCCTGGTGGATAGTGAATCTGTTCGATCATATCGGAGATGTGCCCAGCCTGAAACGACATGATTAGTACGTATTGCACTTGACGTGCGGCATCGAACACGGGGACTTCCACATTGAATACGGGCAAGCCATTTATAGAGCCTCTAAACAGGCCAGAAACCTGCGGATGCCCGGTTTCGACGACGCGCTTTGCCGTGGCTGGCTCGGCGGTCGGAGGCAACGCCGTACCGTAGTCGCTCAGCGTGTCGACGAGCTGTCGATAAGACTTGTCAATTAGGACGATTGCCGCTTTCTTCGGCTTCAACGCAAGGAGCGCCTGGTCATGAAACGCCCGCAGGTTGCCTGTGCTCAGTTCGGACGAGGTGGCCAGCGTCTGCAGGGTGACGATCGCGCGGTCAAGCTCCTTGTCAACATCAACTGCCAAGTTTTTCGCAAACGCCCGCACGCGGTTGTTCGTCTGGTCTTCCTCAATGGCCGCCATGCGGTTGAGCCCTAATATGGAAACGGAAAGCAGGGGTAGGCTCATGGCAAGCGCAAAAAGCACCAGGTAGGTCCGAATCCGCTGCGGCCGTGCAGCTACTCGGAGTGCAAAGGCCCTCGGGTCGATCTTGCCGAGACCAGACCACAGATGCGTACGCGGGGGCTCCGCGCCGTCTCGCTGGGCAACCGGACCTGATGATACTCGTGACGAGCCAGTTTTGAGTAGCAAGAGACAGGTCTCCCCCTGAGCGATATTCAACGCCCGGAAAAGTTCCCGGTTCCCTGAAGTAAAATCGAAAAGCTCAATCGCCTGTGTTTCGGCGTGGGGTCTCAGCCATA
>Ga0335085_10011094_pt1 | contig 13390 bp, 12 predicted proteins | sample Lox_Sample_45_FD_206712 | JGI IMG/M metagenome (GOLD analysis project Ga0335085, IMG submission 206712) | Soil microbial communities from Loxahatchee National Wildlife Refuge, Florida, United States - Lox_Sample_4.5 | ecosystem: Environmental > Terrestrial > Soil > Wetlands | place: USA...
CGGACGCCACCGCCACTCCCGCGCCGCCGGCTCGGCGAACCTCCCCGACGTCCTCGGGCTTCACTCCCCCAATAGCCAGGCAGGGTCGGCCGCCGGCCAAGGCCACCAGACGCCTGAATCCGTCGGCTCCCAGTGACGGGCCCGCATCCGACTTGGTCCCCGTTCCCCGCCAGGGACCGACGCCCCAGTAGTCCGCGTCGCGAGCTCCCTCGGCTTCGTCCTGGTTGCCGACCGAAGCGCCGATGACCACACCCGCGCCCAGCACCGAACGCGCGAGGGGGATCCCGACGTCGTCTGGCCCCAGGTGGACTCCACTGCCAACGGCCGCCGCGACGTCGGGCCGGTCGTTGATAATCAGCGGCACCGTGAGGGCGGCCCGGAGCGCCCGCGCGAGGGCGACCAGGTCCCGGCTGGAGGCACGCTTGAGCCGGAGCTGAACGCAGGAGACACCACCCCGCTCCGCCGCCAGGCAAGCGGCTACCGGCTCCTTCCCCTGAAGCAGCCCGTCGTCGGTCACCAGCATGAGGCGAAGGTGTTGCGCTAGATTGGGGGCCATGTCGTCCATACCGAAGCTACACTTGATGGGGTTCCGCGGGGCCACCACGGTGGAGCACAACGACGCCGAGGAAATCCTGGCTGCCACCGAGGAGCTGGTCCGGGCGCTGATCGAGGCCAACGACCTGGATCCGGAGGGCATCGTGAGCGCCCTGTTCACGGTCACGACCGATCTCAACGCGACCTTTCCCGCCCGCGCCGCCCGACGCCTCGGGTGGGACCAGGTGGCCATTCTGCATGCCACCGAGATTCCGGTCCAGGGGTCGCTCCCCCGCTGCATCCGTGTCCTGGTTCATGCCTACAGCAACCGGACCCGAGCGGAAATCAAGCACTGCTATTTGAGGGAAGCCAAGACGCTGCGCCCGGAGCGCGCGGCGCCCTCCCGACGCTGATCCCGATGGCTCTCGCGACGGTCCGGGTCACCGCTCGAGGCGCCGCCCGCTGGACTCGCGGACACCCCTGGATCTACCGCAGCGACGTGCGCGACCACCCCTCGGACCCGGGGCTGGTCCGGGTGGTCGATGGTCGCGGAAAGCTGCTCGGCCAGGCACTCTATTCCCCGAAGTCCGAAATTCGACTCCGGCTCCTGGAACGATCCGCGCGACTGCTGGACGGCGCCTGGTGGGAAGAGCGGTTCCGTGAGTGCCTGGCCCGGCGCGGCGAGTTGAACGCCACCGCGTATCGAGTGGTCCACGCCGAGGGAGACGGCCTCCCTTCGCTGATCGTGGACCGCTACGATCGCTGGGTGGTCGCGATGTTGCTGTCGGCGGGACTGGAGACCCTGAGAGGAACGGTGCTCGAGGCCCTGGTCGCAGTGCTCGGCCCAGAGGGGGTGCTGCTCCGCCATGACGTCCCGGTGCGCCGGCATGAAGGATTGCCAGAGGAGATCGTCGTCGCCTACGGGGCCATCCCCGAGGAGATCGAGATTCGAGAGGGGCCGGTGCGGTACCTCGCGGCTCCCTGGACCGGGCAGAAGACCGGCGCCTTCCTGGATCAACGACCCAATCGCCTGCTGGCCGGCTCCTGGGTCCCGAGCGGCGGCAGCGCCCTCGATTGCTTTACCTACCATGGCAGCTTCGCCCTGCACCTGGCGCTGAACGCGGGTCGCGTGACGGCGCTCGACACCAGCCAGGAGGCGCTCACGAGGGCCCGGCGAAACGCCGCCTTGAATGGACTCACCAACATCGACTGGGTGGAGCGGGATGCCTTCGAGGCCCTCAGGGCCTATGAGCGCGAGCGGCGGCGGTTCGACGTGATTGTACTGGATCCACCGGCCTTTGCACGCAACAAGAGCGCGGTTCCCCAGGCCCTCCGGGGGTACAAGGAGCTCAACCTCCGCGCGCTCCGCCTCCTCTCCCCCGGAGGAACCCTCTTCACCGCCTCCTGTTCTTTCCACGTCCGCACCGAGGATTTCGACGCCATGCTGCGGGAGGCCGCGGCGGACAGCGGGCGCCGCTGCCGACTGGTCCTGCGGACCGGCCAGGGAGCAGATCACCCCGAGATTCTGACCATTCCGGAGACCGGATATCTCAAGGGCGCGGTACTAAGAGCCGATTAATGCGTTGACAGCGCGGAGGGCCGATATGAGTTTGGATGGCAGCGGGGCCGCCCGCCATTCCCGATCAGCCAATCTCACGGCCCTCAGGGGCCTGAGCCTTCATCGAAGCGTGGTATCCATCGAGTCATGCTGACTGCCCGCGAGGTCCAGCACCTCCGCCGCCGCCGGCCACCCCCCTCCCTTCGACAACGCTGGCAGGAGTACATCCTGCAGCGCATCGAGGGTTACAAGAACTCCCTCGCGCGGGACGAGCTGCTCAGGATCGGTGACGAAGCCGTTGCCGAGCTGGAGGCGACCGTCGAGGGGCAGTTCCTGCTCACCGAAGTGCTCATGCAGGACACTGTGGATCGCATGATCTGGCGGCGTCTTGGCCTCAAGCCGTACCGGCAGTGGGCCTCCCAGTACCGCGCCGTCCGCGCCGCGCAGCAATCTCCGACCCACTGGGGAATCGACCAGCGCTGCCCGGTGAGTCTTCTCCTCCCCCGCATCGAGCCCCACGACGCGGCCGTGGTGATCGGCGCCGGTGCCGAGTGTTACGCCTACCTCCTCGCGGCGTGCGACATGGCGGTGACCTTCATCGCCGGAGACCTGGCCTGCGTCGAGCGCGTCGAGTCGCGCATGATCGCGGAATCACTCGCGGAGCAGTTTTCGGCCTACGTGGCCCAGCTGGGGCACTGGTTACCCGATCTCGATGGCTCTGCCCATCTGGTCGTAATGGATGCGGGCTCGCTCCAGCAGCTAGCCGCGCGGGACCGCCAGGCGATGATTCGGTCCCTCCAAGCCTCCACCCTGGACGGCGGGGTCCATATCATCGTGCCCGGACTCCGGGCCTTCGTTCCCGAGGCCTTTCTGACCCTCTATCCCGATTGGTCCCGCGAGACCCCCAAGCCGGCCCGACGCCGCAGTGGCACCAAATCCCTCGGTGTGCTGCTTACCAAGCCGGTGTGTCAGTCGGAGACGGCTTCCTGCGTGTCATAAAGACGCATTTCCAGAATCAGTAGTTACCTAACCGATTACAGCAGAATAGCTTACAAGCAGCCAACGCACGGCACAACCGGTGCCCTTATTAGCGAGTGCCCTTTAACGCCTTGAGGCGGAGAGCACCGTGACCAGTCTGCCGATGTCGCTGCCGCAATCGCCGTTCGGAATCATCATTCACAACGCTGAGCCGAAGAAGCGGCCCGCGGTCATCTGGGCCTACATGTGGGCCGAGGATCATGAGCGGGACGAGCCAGAGCCGTGGCACCGGAGAACCCCGGCCAGTCATAACGAATAGGCCCAGTCTCATCCTCCTCCGTACGTCGATCTCCAGGCCGACCACTCGGCCTGGACCGTAGTCCAGAAGCCCTCCCATAACTCGCCGCTCCTTCCAAGCGTGGCCTTCTGCCGCGTAGGGACGGGACTATATTCGAGGTCCCCAGTCCCGTTTTTCGACAATTTCCGGCTCATCATGTCGCCCAACGACACCTTCGCTCCAACCGCGGCGTTCGAGCAGGCTGAAGGAACTGCGGTGAAGCCTGCTAGGGAGTCCGATGCGCGCTCTCGTTAAGGAGGCTCCCGGTCCCGGGATGGTCCTGCGCGACGTCCCGCGGCCGCGCATCGGCGCGAACGAGGTGCTCATCAAGGTGCAGCACGCCGGCGTCTGCGGAACCGACGTCCACATCTGGGAGTGGGATGCCTGGGCCTCGGCCCGGCTCCGGCCCCCGGTTATCGTGGGGCACGAGTTCGCCGGCACCATCGCCGAGTTGGGCCCCGAAGCCGCGACCGGCGGACTGCTCTCGGTCGGAGATCGCGTGACCGCCGAGGGCCACATCGTCTGTGGACATTGCCGCCCCTGTCGGAGCGGGGACGCTCACGTCTGTGTCCGGACCAGAATCATTGGCGTAGACCGGGACGGCGCGTTCGCCGAATACATCGCCATGCCGGCGAGCAACGTCATGCGCCTCGACGGGATCCCCACCGAGATCGGCGCCATCATGGATCCGTTGGGCAACGCATTTCACACCGTGCTCAGGGCCGAGGTGCCTGGGAGCACGGTTCTGATCGTGGGATGCGGCCCCATCGGGTGCTTCGCCGTCGGCGTGGCGAGAGCGGCAGGGGCATCCCTGGTGATCGCCAGCGACCTCAATCCCAAGCGTCTTGAAATCGCCCGCACGATGGGAGCGCACGCCACTCTCAATCCGACCAGCGACAATGTGGCGGCGCGGGTCCGCGAACTGACCGGAGGAGAAGGAGCCGACGTCGTGTGCGAAATGAGCGGCCATCCGGAGGGCCACCGGCAGGCGTTCGCGGCAGTGCGGCCGGGCGGACGCATCAACCTGCTCGGGACTCCCAGTCAGACCACCGAGGTGGACTTCGCCAGGGACGTGATCTTCAGGGGAGTGACCCTGTACGGTGTTACCGGTCGCCTGATGTATCAGACCTGGCAGCAGATGTTTCGATTCCTCGGCGCCGGCCTCTTGAATCCACGGCCGGTCATCACGCACCGTTTCGGCCTCCATCAGATCGGAGAAGCGATTCAGGTGATCAAGGATGGCAAGGCGGGGAAGGTCATTCTGGAGGTGGCGGAATGACGTCGTCGCTGGAGTTGCGCCTCGCCGAGGAGCTGGAAGGGTTCCGGCGCGACGGCGTCTACAAGCGGCTCAACTATCTGACCAGTCCCCAGGCCCCACGCGTCACAATGGAAGGGCGCGGTGAGGTCATTGTCCTCTCGTCGAACAATTACCTGGGCCTCTCCAACCAGCACGAAGTGGTTGCGGCGGGAAAGGCCGCGCTGGATCTCTATGGAGCGGGAACCGCCTCGGTACGGTTCATCTGCGGCACCTTCTCGATTCATCGGGACCTGGAAGTGGCGTGTGCCCGCCTGGTGGGCACCGAGGCGAGCCTCAGCTTCGTGAGCTGCTGGAACGCCAACGAGGCAGTCCCCGGCACTCTGCTCGGCGAGAGCGACCTGATCCTGAGCGACCAGCTCAATCACGCCAGCATCATCGACGGGATCCGCCTGGCCAAGGCGATTACCCGCTGCGAGACCGGGGTCTACAAGCACGCGGACCTCTCCGACCTGGACGCGAAGCTCACGGCGGCACGAGAGCGCCGGGTGAAGATGGTGGTGACCGACGGGATCTTCTCGATGGAAGGAGCCATCGCGCCGTTGCCCGACCTGGCCGAGCTATGCCGCAAGCACGAGGCGCTGCTGGTGGTCGATGATTCCCACGCCACCGGAGTCCTGGGAGCCACCGGCCGAGGGACTGCCGAGCACTTCGGCATGCTGGGCCAGGTGGACATCATCACCTCGACCCTGGGGAAAGCTCTCGGGGGCGCAGCCGGCGGATTCGTGGCCTCCTCCAAGGCGGTCTGCGACTATCTGACGCAACGCGCCAGACCGCAATTGTTCTCTAATGCCCTCCCTCCCACCGTCGCGGCGAGCAGTCTGGCTGCGATCCAGTACCTGGAAGCCCATCCCGAACGCGTGGCCACGCTGCGCGCTCAGACCGACTACTTCCGCAGCCGGCTGCTCACCCTGGGGTTCCAGCCCCTCCCGGGACAGACGCCGATCGTTCCGGTCATCCTGGGCGAGACCGCCAAGGCCATCCGGATGAGCGAACTGCTACTGGCAGAGGGAGTGTTCGTGACCGGCTTCGGATATCCGGTGGTGCCCCAGGGACAAGCCCGGATCCGCTGCCAGATCTCGGCGGCTCATACCCGGACGGACCTGGACCAGGCGTTGGACGCCATGGCCCGGGTCGGTCGCCAGCTCCACCTCGTCTAGCTGCAATGCCTTCCAAGAAGTTCCCTGTCTTCGGTATTTGTTTGGGAATATTTGTGCACGGGACTTGCTTGGACCTCAAGTAGTTTGGTAGTTCTAGCGTCCAAACACTAGTGGAAAAAGGGACTAGCTTTGGGCCGGGTGGCCCATAGGGTCTCGCATTTTTCCCCGGTTATTCCTATTTTCGGGGGGTCCAGTCTGGCGTCCGGCTTCCCTGGCGCCGATCAACCGACCGAAATAGATGGCTTGGTCTCACCAAGCCGCCCATGGAAGCGCACCGCCATGCGCCGGAGGAGCCGGCGCCGACACACTGGAGGAGGTAATCTGATGCGTATCCTCAACCGCTCCTTGGCTGTGGTGGCGCTGGTTGCTTTGGCCGCCCTCCGCGGGTTGGACGCCCAGGAGAAGCCATCGTCGGACAACTTCCGGTGGTACATCGGTGCCCAGGTCGGGGTGCTCGGGTTCGAGACGCCGGTGCAGACCTACGGAACGATACCGTCCGTCGGCGTCCACACCTTGATCAAGGCGCGTCGGACCGGCCTCCTGCTTTCAATGGACCAGGGCTTCAGCTGCGCGTTGTGGGGCAACTGCGACCAGCAGAGCGCCTATCCGGATGCCACCGCCTCGGGTGGGGTTCGCCAAGTGGTTTTCCACGACGTCCGGACTTACTCGGCCGTTCTGATGGCCTTTCCCATCTATGGCAACATCCAGCCTTATCTGGGCGTCGGATTCACCCTGATTCACACCGTGAAGGAATACCCCCAAGGGCCATTCGTGACGCCTGATGACCAGGCCGCCGCTCAGGCCGAGGCCAACAGCCGCGGTAGCTACGGCGCCGCGACGGCACTGGCGGGCCTTCAGATCCGGGTGAAGGGATTTGCGATCTTCGGGCAAGGCCAGGTGATGACCTCACCGAGCGGTGATAAACTGCTGGCGGGGGGCCCACCCTTCAATTTCTCCGCCGGCATGCGGGTCAGCCTGGGGAGTTCCAGGGAGGGCGTGAGCGGCGGAGGCTACTGAGGCAAACCCCTCAGGCTCTACGCCGGCCGTGCGGTGGGTCGGCCGACTTCGCGAGAAGAAAGCGAAGTGGCCAATCCACCGCTTTCGTTATCCCTATCCGAGGAGTGCGCCGGATCCCCGTGGCCGGCACTTCCAGACCCGGGTGCACGGTAAGTCGGCTCTTCGGCATCAGCACTCCGTTCACATCTAGCGATATCCCGAGCGCCTGAGAAAGCTTGCCGGGCCCGGAGCACAGGTCCGGCTCTGCTTCGCGGCCTCGACGCCGGCGCATGACAGGAATGCCCTCCAGCGGCTCGAGGGCCCGGATCAGTACTGCCTGACCCTCTCCAGGAGGGCCGCAAACGAGATTGATGCACCAGTGCACGCCATAGGAGAGGTACACGTACCAGGACCCGGCGGCACCGTAGAGCGCTTCGTTCCGCGCGTGACGCCGCAGCTTGTACCCGTGGGAAGCCGGGTCCACCCGCCCCAGGTAGGCCTCGGTCTCGATGATCCTGCCGCTGGTCGGTCGCGGCCCGATCCGGGAAACGATGGTGGCGCCCAAGAGATCGGGCGCCACCTGGTCGGCCGGACGGGCGAAGAAACCTGGCAGGAGCGGCCGGTGCGTCACTCCGCCTTTTTCTTCGGAGTCCGCCCGCGGGGCCGCCTCCGTTGAGTTCCACCATCGGTGGCTGCCGCTGTCCCTGCCTCCTTCCGAGGTCCACGACCGCCTCCACCACGCCGACGCCCGGCAGGCTTCCCTTCCGGAGCCGCCTCCCCGCCCTCGGTCATGCTGATCACGCCGACCAGCGGGACCTCAGCGCGAGCGGCCGGCATCCGGGAACCGCGGCGGAACCCCAGCCCCAGGCGCTGACCATCGCCCAAAGGAAGGGTGGCCGCGGGCGCCTGCGATTGGTCCGCCGGAGACGCCTCGGGCGTGGGAGCGGGCGGAGGGGTGAGACGTGCAACCGGGAGAGGATGAGCCACGCCCGCCCGGCTTTCCACCTCATAATCGTTGTCCCCGACCTTGCGCACGTCCGCCACCTCGGCATCGTGGGCCTGTCGGAGCAGCCGGGTGAAGCGGGCCGGCTCGAGTAGAGAATCCTGTCGCCCATGCAGGGACGCCATGCGGTGCCTCAACGCCTCGTGGCCGGTTGGTGAGGGGAGCTCACTCAGGGCCCGCCGCATCAGGTCGAAGGCCTGAGCCAGGGTCAGCCCGCCCTGCGCGCGTTCCTGCGCGCGTTCCTGAGCGGCCTCCGGAGCGCGTTCGGGTCGCCCACCGCGTCCCCGGCGCCCCCGCCCCCTGCCCCGCCCCCGGCCGGATCCCGCGCCTTCTTCGCGCGGCTCCTCAGGCGCTGGGGGCAGCCCCGGGCTGGCCTCGCCGGCCCCCACCTCGTACTGGCCGTTATCGAGCTTGGTGATCTTGAGGAGTCCGCGGTTTCCGGCCTCGACGACGAATTTGCTAAAGCGGTTGTAGCCGGCGTTCTTTTCGTCGAAGTTGGGATCGATCTGCTGCATCACCTGCTTGAGTCGGTCGGAACGCATCACGTCCGAGTTGCGGACCATGGAATCCACGGCTTCCCGCACCAGCTCCCAGGGATCCCGCTGGGTCGAGGGCTTTTCGGCCTCCTTGGTCAGGCCGGCGAGGTCGCTGTAGGAGTAGTACTCGTCGCAGTTCTGGATCAGCAGATCGCTGGCCGACTCTCGGATCCCCACCCCGATCACGTATTTCCCGTACTCCTTCAGCTTGATCACCATCGAGCTGAAATCGCTGTCCCCCGAGAGCAGGATGAAGGTTCCGATCTCGGGACGGGTGAAGACCAGCTCCATCGCGTCGATCGCCAGTCGAATGTCGGTAGCGTTCTTCTTGTTGGTGCCGAAGGCCGGCGCGAAGATCAGGTCGATCGAGGATTCCGAGAGCGGGACGATGTACTGGGGGTAGCGCCGCCAGTCCGCATAGGCCCGCTGGACGCTCACTTTCCCCTTGATGATGTCGCTGTTGAGGAGGTTCTTCAGTTCCTTCGTGAGGTCCGACCGGATACCGAGGGTGACATTGTCGAAATCGATCAGCAGGGCGGCATTGGGGGCGTGCACGGGCACGTCACCCGCGCGCGGCAAACGCAAGGGAGGTTTGATCACTGGGGCCAGGGCTCCGAACCCTCCTTCGGGAGAGCTCTTGTCATGTTAGGCGAACCGGAGCCGCCGGAGCCGGAGCCGTCCGGGCCGAGCCTCACACGGGAAGCCCGACCGGAGGGTCCAGCGCCTGGCAAGTCTCCTTGGGTCGTGCGCTGAATCTACCGTCGCTACGGGGCGCCGAGCAACGCCTCGACCACCCGCTCCGCGGCATGGCCGTCCCACCCCTCCGGCCGGGAGGGGCGATACCCCCCGTCCCGGAGCCGGGCCAGGACCTCGTCGACGGAGCGCCCGATGGCCTCGCGGGTCGAAGCAATGAGGCGGTTGGTCCCCTCGGACACCGTCACCGGCCGCTCGGTGTTGGGGCGGGCGGTGAGACAGGGAATCCCCAAGACCGTCGTCTCCTCCTGCAGCCCACCGGAATCGGTGAGTACGAGAGCCGAGCGCTCCACCAGCGAAAGGGACTCCAGATAGCTGAGCGGCTCCAGCAACGTCACCCGCCTGGCCAGGGGCTCGAGCGCGAATTCCGCCAGCCGTCGGCGGGTCCTCGGGTGGATCGGAAACAACACCGGCATCCTGCCGGCCAGATCGTCGAGGCCGTGAAGCAGCTCGGTGAGCGTGGCGGGGTCGTCGACGTTGGAGGGGCGATGCAGGGTGACGAACGCGTACGGTTTCCCCGAGACCCCGTGGGACTCGGGCGCCCGCAGCGCTAGGGCCCGATCCCGCAGATGCAGCAGCGTATCCACCATCACGTTCCCCACGAACCGGACCCGGGAATCGGGGATCCCCTCGGCCCGGAGATGGCGGTCGGCGTCCCGGCTGGGGGTGAGACAGAGATCGGCCAGCTGATCGGTCAGGACCCGGTTGAACTCTTCCGGCATGGTCCGATCGTGGCTCCGGAGCCCCGCTTCGACGTGGGCGACCCGCACTCCCCGCTTGGCCGCGACCAGGGCGCAGGCCACCGTCGAGTTGACGTCGCCATAGACCACCACCCACGACGGCGCCATCCGCTCCAGCACCGGCTCGAACTCGATCATGATCCGACCGGTTTGCACCGCGTGTGAGGCAGATCCCACTTCGAGATTGACGTCCGGGCTGGGGAGATCCAGGTCCTGGAAGAAGCTGTCGCTCATGGAGGCGTCGTAGTGCTGCCCGGTATGCACCAGGCACTGGGAGACCCCTCTGGCCGTGCCGGCACGAAGCACGGGCGCGACCTTCATGAAGTTGGGTCTGGCACCTACGACGTGAAGCAGTCGGGTCATTGGCCGCCGTGACAGTCCCCGGCCTGTGGGCTAGAGCTGAGTGGCCAGCGGAAGGTCAAGCTCGAAATAGAAGCGGGTGCCCGTCTCGGGCGCCGTCTCGACCAGCAGGGTCGAGTGCATCGCTTCCACCAGTTTGCGGCAGATGGAGAGCCCGAGGCCCGCGCCTGAAAAGGCGTATTCCCCCTCTTTGTGCCGCCGACGGAAGGGCTCGAACAGCGTGAGCATGGCCTGCGGGGGAATCCCCCGCCCGGTATCGCGCACCGAGAACTCCACCGTCGTGGCCGAAATCTCCCGACACGCCACTTCGACGTAGCCTTCGTCGGTGAACTTGAGTGCGTTGGTCGTGAGGTTGAGGAGGACGCGGCTCAGCGCGACCGGATGCCCGACCCGGAAGTCGGACTCGGGTGACGCCAGTCGCACCGCCAGCCCCTTTTCTTCTGCGATCGGCTGGACGATGTCTCGCACCGACTCGACGATATCCCGGATCGAGAAGGGAATCGGGTCGAGGTCCACCAGCCGATCACCGCCCCGGGCCAGTTCGATCACGTCGCTGGCCAGCGCGCTCAGCCCAAAGGCGGCACTGTAGATCAGACCGAGCTGACGCTCCTGGACCTGGTTGATCGTCCCGCTGCGGCCTCGCTGGAGCGTCTCCGCCAGGAAGAGGATGGAAGTGAGGGGGGAGCGAAGGTCGTGCGCGACCTCCACCACCAACTCCATTCCGTCGGGTCCGGAGAGTCGGTCGGCGAAATGCTGAGCCCAATCGGGCTCCACCTCCTGGTGGACCCGCTCGATCGCCACCAGGAGCCGCAGCAGCTGGGCGGGCTCCGGGGGGGCGGGCAGTTCACGGAATCGATCGAGGAGCGAACGGCGGATCAGCTCGAGCAGCCGCCGAGTCAGGACGGACCTGGGCAAGGTGGGGAGGTCGCCTCCCGCCACCGCCTGCTGAAGCGCCTCGTGAAGCAGGGTCAGGTTGGTGCGGACCTCCTCCTGGAGAGGAGCGTCCCCGGCCAACTGGTGCCACCCGGAATCCACCCGGGCCACGGCATCCTGGAGGGCCTCCCAAACCCACGACGGCCCATCAGGCGTCGAGACGCCTGGGGGGCGAAGTGGTGTGGGGCGAGAAGGAAGCGCCGAACCGCCGGGCACAGAAGCGGGGGCGGGGGCGGCGCGGGGGCCGGCCGGCTCCGACGGCGACCAGCTCAGGCGGTCGCCGCTCAAGCCGGGGGCTCCGCGGCCTCGTCTCGATGGAAGTTGTGCTTGTCCATCAATCGATAGAGCGTGGTCCGATCGATGTTAGCAAGCCGGGCCGCCTTGGACATGTTGCCGCCGGCCCGTCCCACCAGACGGCCGAGGTATTCCTTTTCGAACTGGGCAACGAGGCGATCCTTGGCCGGATGAAACGCCTCATCCAGCAATCCTGAAGGAAGGGTCCCTTCGCCCGACCAGTCGGTGGTGTCGTCGTAGATCGGGATGTCGTTGGGCTGAATGACCTGATCGGGCTCGGACAAGACCGCCACGTGCTCGATCACGTTCTGGAGCTCGCGCACATTGCCGCGCCAGGGCCGGGAGCGGAGGAAGCCGATGCTGGCCTCGCTCAGACGCGGAGCGCGATCGCCCATCTGCCGGTGGCGCTGCCAGTAGAAGGTCAGGAAATGGTTGGCCAGGAGCGGAATGTCCTCCGGACGCTTGCGCAGGGGCGGCAGCTTGATCGGGACGACGCGGAGCCGGTAGAACAGGTCGCCCCGCAACGCGCCCGCGTTGACCGCTTCCTGGGGATCGCGATTGGTGGCGGAGATAAAGCGTACGTCCACCACCGCATCCTGCTGCTCGCTGCCGACCCGGCGGACCACGCCGTCCTGAATGACCCGAAGGAGCTTGGCCTGAAGCGCCTGGGACATCTCGGTCAGCTCGTCGAGGAAGAGCGTGCTGCCGTTGGCGGTCTCGAGGAGGCCCGGCTTCTCCCGGTCGGCCCCGGTGAAAGCGCCTTTCCGGTGGCCGAACATCTCGGACTCCAGCAGGGGCTCCGGCAGGGCGGCACAGTTGATCGGCACCATGGCCCGGCTGGAACGCCGGCTGTGCTGATGGATGAACTGGGCGATCACTTCCTTCCCCGTCCCGCTCTCCCCACTGATGAACACCGAGGCGTCGGTGGCCGCGACTTTTCGGGCCAGCTCCACCGCCTGGCGGAACAGCGGCGAGATCCCGATCAGGGCGATCTTGTCGCTGTGCCCGTTCTGCTTCATCAACTGGAGCCGGAGGTCCCGGGTCTCGCGCGCCACCATGACCGCGTGAGAGGCGCGGCCGATCAGGACCTGGAGGTGGGTAGCGGAGAACGGTTTGGGCAGATAGTCCCAGGCCCCCGCACGCAGCGCCTCGATGCTGCTGGTCACGCTCGGGTTCCCGGTCATCACGACGACGATGGTATCGCGGTGGTGCCCCAGAGCGGCCCGGAGGATTTCGATCCCGGACGTCTGGGACATATAGAGATCGACGAGGATGATGTCGAACTTGCGGCGCTTGACCGTCTCAATCGCCTCTTCACCCCGGCCGACCAGCGTGACGTTGTAGCCGTCCATCTGGAGTACGCTGGCGCAACTTTCCCGCAGGGTGCGCTCGTCGTCTACCACCAGAATGCGGATACTGGCTTTGACGTCGGCGGGAATAGAGAACGGGTCGCGGTTCCCGGTCTCTTCCTGTGGGTCTTCCGAGCGGCGAGCGGTGTTCGCGATCGACGATCCCATGGCCCCCCCTCGGCTACCCAACCAGGGCGGCCGTGGTTTGTTTAGATGAATACAGTGCTGTGACTGCGCCTCGTTGCCCGGTTGACCAGCATCTTTGATACCACAGCTTATGGCGTGGCTTAAGCACTTCCGCCTTCCAAAGGCCACAAGAAGGGGTGGCGAATATACAGCTTGTGTTGCGCCCATGCAACACTAAGGGCCGCAGGAGGGGCTCGCAACTGCCATGCAGGAGTGCAGAAACGCCCTATATTCGTGGGGCCGTAAGACGGTATCGGGCTTGCGTGATACCCGGGTCCATGGCTTTCGCACAACGACCCGCCACGCACCGAGTTGACCCCGAGGCACCCCAGGCATGGCCGGAAATCTGACGAACCCC
>Ga0335085_10011096_pt1 | contig 13389 bp, 12 predicted proteins | sample Lox_Sample_45_FD_206712 | JGI IMG/M metagenome (GOLD analysis project Ga0335085, IMG submission 206712) | Soil microbial communities from Loxahatchee National Wildlife Refuge, Florida, United States - Lox_Sample_4.5 | ecosystem: Environmental > Terrestrial > Soil > Wetlands | place: USA...
AGCATCATGAAGTCCTGCTGGATGGAGTGGGCGGCCTGCGGTCCCTCGGTGATGAGCGTCTCGACCACCAGCAGCCGGGCCTGGTCAGTCATCGCGGCCCGCAGGTTGGCCAGGATGGCGGCGGCCCGGTCGTCACCCCAGTCGTGCAGGACGAAGCTGAGCAGGTAGACGTCGCCGCCATCCGGGACGGCCTGGAACATGTCGCCGCCGGCCAGCTGGCAGCGCTCGGTAACCCCGAGCGGCTCGAGCGTCTTCGGCGCCTCGGCGATGACCGAGGGCAGGTCGAACAGCACCCCGGTCAGCCGGGGATAACGGGTGAGCACCGCACCGAGCATCGCGCCGGTCCCGCCGCCCACGTCGACGACGACCCGGTCGGCGGAGAAGTCGTCGGCCTGCAGCACGCTGCTGGCCAGCATCTCGGCACTCCCAGGGCGCACCGCGACCCGCACGTTCCCCGCCCGCTTCGCGGCCGCCTCGAACGGGCCGATCCCGTGCACCTTGTGATAACCCGACTCGCCGGTGGACAGGGTGTGCGGTATTTCCGCCAGCATCCGCAGCCGGGTAAGCGTGTTGTCGTCAATCACCAGGCTGGGCCGCATGCTGCCTGGTGTGCCGCTGCGGAGGCCCTCGGCGGCGGTATTAAGGGCGAAAACACGCCCCGGCAATTCGGTGAAGACCCCGACGCTGGCCGCGAAGCGCAGCGTGCGGTAGAGCGCATCGGTATTCGCCTGCACCGCCTCGGCGAGGTCCTCAACCGGGGCTGGGCCGGAGGCCAGCGCATCGGCTACCCCCAGGGTGGCCAGGCCGCGAATGGCGAACGAGGTGTAGAGCTGGGTGAGCTGGGAGAGGCTGGCCCCTGCGGGCGTACCGTCACTTGCCGCGGCCCGCGTCCTGACCTTGCCGCCCGCGGGAATTGCGCCGCCAGCTGTCCTGGCTTGAGTATCGGCCATCTTCATGTTGCTTTCGGCAGGCATTGTCCTGTCCTTCCCCGCGGTTAGCCAGCACAAATACAACCGGTTCGGCGTCTGCGCATTAAGCCGTGGCCAGCACCTCCCGTAGCCTGCTCTCGGGGAAAGGCCGCCGTCAAGCGTCCAGTCCGGCGCGGGCCGGGGCTGCGGGCCGGGATGCGGGCGGCGGACCGCGGCTTGGCCGCTTTGTAACCGTGCTGAAACCACCTCGGGCTTACGCTTGCCAGCGTGCACCGATGGCTGGGCCTGTGCGCGTTTCCGGTGCCGGCCAGGGGTGCTGTTTAGGCACGCCGGGTGATCGCGCAAATGAGACGGAAGGAAGGCGAACGTGTCCCATCCAATGATGGTGCTGGCCGCTCCGCTCGCCGCCACCAGGTTCCGGGTGGGCGGTGTCGGGGTAGTCATTCTGGTGGCAATTGTTGTTATTGCCATCGTGGTCGTCGCCGTCCTGGCGGTACAGCACGCGAGAAGGACCCGCTCCGCGCCGCCCGACGACTGGGAACGCGACCAGCCCCAGCGCCGCTGACACCGTGATGAAAAGGCAGGAGGGCCAGCGACGATGGCGGTGATCGAGGTCAATGGTCTCACCAAGCGTTTCGGTTCTGTGGTAGCCGTCGATCACCTGAGCTTTCAAGTCGACGAAGGTAAGGTCGTTGGCTTCCTGGGGCCGAACGGCGCGGGCAAAACGACTACCCTGCGGATGCTTCTCGGCCTGGTAGAGCCGAGCGGTGGTTCGGCCAAGGTATGCGGCGCTCCCTACCGCGAGCTGGATAATCCGCTGCACAAGGTGGGGGCCCTGCTTGACTCCTCGCACGCCCACCCGCGGCGCACCGCGCGCACTCATCTGCGGCTGGTGGCGACGTCAGCCGGGGTCAGCCCGGCCAAGATCGACGACATGCTGGCACTTGTCGGGCTGAGCCAGGCGGCGGACCGGCGCGCGGGGGAGTTCTCGCTCGGCATGCGCCAGCGGCTAGGGCTGGCGGCGGCGCTGCTGCCTGAGCCAGAGGTGCTGATCCTGGACGAACCGGCTAACGGCCTTGACCCGCAAGGGGTGCACTGGCTGCGCGAACTGCTGCGCAAGCGAGCCGCCGAGGGTCAGACCGTGCTGGTGTCGAGCCACATCCTGGCCGAAGTGGCGCAGACCGTGGACACCGTGGTGATCCTCGACCGCGGCCGGCTGGTCACCGAGTCGTCGCTGGCCGACCTGACCGCCAGCACCAAGACGATCGTGCGCGTCCGCACGCCGAAAGCCGCGGACCTGGCCGCGGCCGTCACCGCCGACGGAGCGGACGCCAAGGTTGTGCCCCCCGACCGGGTCGAGATCACCGGCAGCACCCCCGAGCGGGTGGCCAATCTCGCCGCTGACCGGGCCATCCCCATCGTCGAGAGCACCACCGAGACGCCGAACCTCGAGGACGTGTTCCTCCAGCTGACCGCCGACAGTGGCCCACAGGGAGTGCCGTCATGATCTTGCCACTTCGCGTCGAGCTAATGAAGCTGCGCGCCACCGGCCTGACCTACGGCCTGCTGGCCACCGCGGTCGGGCTGAGCGCCCTGCTCGCGGTGCTGGCCGCGGCCCAGGCCGGGAGCAACGTGGCCCCGCTCTCCACCGCGTCCGGGCTGGGCACGGTCACTACCACCACCGGGCTGGCCTTGCTCCTCGCGGCGATACTCGGCGTCACGGTGGCCAGTGGCGAGTTCCGCCACCAGACCGCGACCCTCACCTACCTCAGCTTCCCGGACCGCAACCGGGTGCTGGCGGCCAAGGCCATGGCCGCGGCGGCGGCCGGAGCCGTGTACGGGTTCGCCGCCGGAGTCGCCGCGACCGTGGTTGGCCTGATCGCCGTGGCCATCAAGGGTGACTCGGTCGCGCTGTCCGCAGGCACCCTGCTGGCGCACATGGGCGGGGCCGCGCTCGGTGCGGCTCTCCTGGCCGCGGCCGGGGTCGGCGTTGGCTCCCTGGTACGCGGCGAACTCGGTGCGGTCATCGGCACGATCGCCTGGGTCGTGGTGATCGAGTTGATCATCGGTGGGCTGTTCCGGTCCATCCAGCCCTACCTGCCTTATACCGCCGCCACCACGCTGGCCGGAATCAAGCTCGGGCAGTCGCTCCTGGTGGTCCGGGTGGCTGCCGGGCCGCAGCCGCTGCCGTTTGCCGCCGCCACCGGGCTGCTGCTGGCCGTGGCGGCCGTGGTGGCCTTCGCGGCCGCGCTGGCCACCGTCCCACGGGACATCACCTGACGGCCAGGAAGTCACAGTCACGTCCGCTCACCGAGGGGGCCGTAGGTCACGGCCCGGTTGGATTGATGGCCGGGGTCGCTGCGGGGGCGGGGCAGGACCGGGGGGGTAGTCCCACACCCCCGCCCCCGCAGCGGGTCAGATGGACCAGAGCGCCTCGGTGGGGGACATCCGGGCGGCCCGCAGGGCGGGCAGCAGCCCGGCGCCCGCCCCGATGAGCAGGGCCGCGGCGAGGCCGCCGCCCCAGGCCACGGCGGGCACCACGACGGCCCAGTGTTTCGTGCTCGCGTAGATGGCGGTGGTCAGCGCCCCGACAGCGACGCCGACCGCGCCGCCCAGCAGGGCGAGCAGTATTGCCTCGCTCAGGAACTGCATGCGGATATGCCCCTTGGTCGCGCCCAAGGCCCGGCGCAGCCCGATCTCGGAGCGGCGTTCCAGCACCGAGATGATCATGATGTTAGCTACGCCGACCGCGCCGACCAGCAGCGCGACCGCGCCCAGCCCGAGGAAGAGGCCGTTCAGCGCACTCTGCGCGTCCGCTCGCGCCACCAGCGCCTGCGACGGCTGGCTCACGGCCACGTCACTGGGGGTCTGCGGGTTGGCCGTGGCGGCCAGCAGTTTGTGCACCGCATTGACCTGATCGGTCTGCGCCCGGACATAGATGGTCGAGGGATGCCCGTCCGAGCCGAGGTAGGCGATCGCGGCCGGGTACCCGACCAGGACCGAGGTGTCCAGCGCCGGGGCCAGCACCGCGTGGTTCAGGATGCCCCCGACGTAGAACCACTCGTTGTTCAGCCAGATCCGCTCCCCGGAGAACACCCGGTCGATACCCAGCCGCTGGGCCGTCACCGACCCCAGCACGGCGACCGGTTCCCGGGCCGTGGCCGGGTTCAGGAACCGCCCGCTGGCCAGCGTGTCCCCGGTCGCCCTGAGCAGGCCGAGGCTGGCCGCCTGCACGGTCAGGGCATTGCTGTCGATCGAGGGGATGAGCGGGCTGCGGTAGACGTTGATGTTGGCCACCACCGCGGTGTCCTGCACCGCGGTCACCCCCTCGATCCGCCTGATCATGGCCGGGGCCTGCTTGGGCAGTTCGGCGGGCTGGCCGAAGATGGTCTCGCCGTTCTGCACGGTGAGCATGTTGGTGCCCAGCCGGTCGATCTCGGCCAGCAGCCCGGCCTGCGAGGACGCGGACAGCCCGAGCACGGCCACGATCGAGGCCACCCCGATGGCGATGCCCAGCGCAGACAGCCCGGCGCGCAGCTTGCGGGTACGCAGCCCGGCGCTGGACAGCCGGAGCCGGTCGGCGGGGACCATCCGGCGGGACGGATGCAGCGTGCCGGTGCTCATGACCGCTCCACGCCGGGCAGCGCCGGCTGGCCCAGGGCGGTGCCGGTGTCGGCGATGATCTGCCCGTCGAGCATCTCGATCCGGCGCGGCATCCGTTCGGCGATGCCCTGGTCGTGGGTGATGACCACGATGGTGGCCCCGCGCTTGTTGAGCCCCTCGAACAGGGCCAGCAGGGACTGCCCGGTGGCCTGGTCGAGGTTGCCGGTGGGCTCGTCGGCCAGCACGATGGCGGGCTGGCCGATCAGCGCCCGGGCGATGGCGACCCGCTGCCGCTGCCCGCCGGACAACTGGGTTGGCCGGGCATCTGGCCGGCCGCCGAGGCCGACCAGGTTGAGCGCGGCGGACCCCAGCCGCCGCCGCACGCCCGGCGGAACGCCGGCGTAGAGCAGGCCGTCGGCCACGTTGTCCAGCACCGTCTCGTGTTCGGCCAGGAAGAACTGCTGGAAGACGAAGCCGATGCGGGTGGCCCGCAGGAACGCCAGGTCCCGGTCGTCCATCCGGGCCGCGTCGATGCCGGTTATCCGCACCGTGCCCGACGTGGGCCGGTCCAGCGTGCCCATCAGGTGCAGCAAGGTGGTCTTGCCCGACCCGGACGGGCCCACGATCGCGACCAGTTCGCCCCGGCGGACGGTGAAGCTCACCCCGCGCAGCGCGGTCAGCGGGGGCTGGCTGGGGTAGACCTTGGTTACCGAGTCCAGCTCCAGGACCACCGGGGCCAGTCCATGAGGGCTCAGTTCAGTGACTGTCATATCTTCGGGACCACGACTTCCTGTCCGGCGGACAGCCGCGGGCTGGTCACCTGGACCAGGCCGTCCGCGTCATCGAAGAGGCCCAGTGACACCGGCACCAGGTGCCGGGCCCCGCCCGGGCCGGCCACCTCCACCGCGTAGCCGGACCCGTTCGCCTGGGCGAGCAGGGCGTCCACCGGCACCACCAGCGCGTGCTGCACGGTCTGGGTGGTGATGGTCACCTGCACCGGGGCGGAGGTGAGCTTGCCGGTGTCGGAGGGGTGGGTGGGCTTGATGTTGACCTGGATGGTGGCCGGGTTGCTGCCCGACGAGGACGAGGACCCGCTGTCCGACGAGGACGAGGACCCGCTGTCCGACGAGGACGAGGAGCTGGTGGCCACCGTGCCGACCGAGGTCACCACCCCAGGGGTGGTCGCGTTGCTGGGCAGCGTGATCGTCACCTGGTCACCCGCCTTCACATCGGGCTGCAGGGTGGGGTCGACCTGCGCGGTGACCTGGCGCCGGCTGGAGGTGGCCTGCAGGACCGTCGCGCCGGACACCGCCGGGGCCCCCACCGTCGCCGCGATGCTGGTCACCCTGGCCTCGGTGGGCAGGAACACCGCCTGGCCCAGGGTCAGGCTGCCGGTCTGCGGCACGCCGAGCCTGGCCTGCAGCTTGTCCAGGGCGGTCGCGGTGGCCGCGCTGAAGTAGCTGGACGCCGGGCTCAGCTCGGACCGGGTGGCGAAGCCCATCTTGACCAGGTCGGCATTGAGGTTCTTCACGTCGGCGCCGGTCATCCCCTCGGACAGGGTGCGGTAGGCCGGGATCGACCCGTAGAGCAGCACCACCGGGGCGCCGTCGACCGAGTACAGCCGGTGCCCCTGGTGGATCACCCGGCCCACGCCTGGCAGCGTGGTGAACGTGCCCGAGCCGCTGCTGCCTGAGCTGGCCCCGGAACCCGCGGACGAACTCGATGCCGAGCCCGCGGACCCCGAGGTGCCCGAGCCGGAACTGGAGCTCGCGGGTACTAGCACGGTGTAGCTCCGCGCGTAGCCCAGGGTGGCGTTCACCTGGGTCTGCGAGGACAGGGACTGCTCGACGACCGGCTGCAGGGCGGTCGGGCCGATCCCGTGCCCGGCGGGCGCCGGGGAACTGCGGAACGGGTCGGTGACCGCCACCGCCACGGCGCCCGCCGCGACGACGACGGCGGCCGCGGTAGCCAGCTTCCACTTGCGGCCCGGCGGCCGGCCGGCTGGCTCGCCACCGGAAGGGATGGCGAGCACGCCGGCCGACTGCTCACTGGTCGTGCTCATGGCTGCTGGCCCTGCAGGTTCCCAGGTAGCTTGGACTGGCACTCGCTCCACGCCTTCTGGAAGGCCGCTGAGTTCGGGTCGATGCCCTGGGGCAGGCCGATGGCGCCGCCGGCCGTCGGGTCGGGGAACTTCGGCTCACCGTGGGTCTGCATGCAGTGCGCGAACGCGAGCAGCTTCGAGGTGTTGCCCCCGCCGCCGTTGGTCGCCCCGTTCGGGCCCAGCAGGTGCTGGCACTTCGAGACGGCCGAGTGGAAGCTGGGGTTGTTCTGCACGTTGCTACTGATCAGAAAGTGGCCGCCCTGCGGGTCGGGGAAGTCCGACACCCCGTTGGTCCGCATGCACTGGGCGAACGCGACGGCTCCGGTCGCGGCGGGGGAGGGTGAGCTGCTGCCAGATCCCGACCCCGATCCGGACCCGCTACCGCCGTTGCCGGAACTTCCGCCGCACGCCCCGAGCAGCAGGGCCAGGGCCGCGAACAGGACGATGACCGGCGCTGCCGCGTGCAGCCGCGCGCGCCGCGGCGTCGCGGCGGCCCGGTCGGCTGGTGCTGACTCCATGGGAGTGTTCCTCCTTGCAGATAGGTTCGAGACTGGACGCTAGGAGAGCAGCGGTAACAAGGCGGTGGCGCTGTTACCGGTGTGTAACTGCGCGTCCGGCAACCTGACAGGGAAACCCCAGCTCAACCACCGTGTGCCGCGCTGAGCTGGATTCCGGCGGGAGCGTCGGAGGAGGGCCAATGAGGGTGCTGCTGGTCGAAGATCACGCCAAGCTCGCCACCACGCTGGCACGCGGGCTGCGGCGCGAGGGCATCGCGGTCGACGTGGTCTTCGACGGCGACGACGCGCTCGCGCATGTCGCGGGCACCGACTACGACGTGATCGTGCTCGACCGGGACCTGCCCAAGGTGCACGGCGACGAGGTCTGCCGGACGCTGGTCGCGGACGGCTGCCGCAGCCGGATCATGATGCTGACGGCCGCCCGGACCATCAGCGACCGGGTGGATGGCCTCGGCCTCGGCGCGGACGACTACCTGCCCAAGCCGTTCGCGTTCGCCGAGCTGGTGGCGCGGATCCGGGCCCTGGGCCGCCGCTCGGCCCCGCCGCTGCCGCCGATCCTGACGCACGGCGACCTCCAGCTCGATCCGGCCCACCGGGTCGCCACCCGGGCAGGCCAGCCGCTGGCGCTGAGCCCCAAGGAGTTCGCCGTGCTGGAACGGCTGCTGGCCGCGCAGGGGCGGGTGCTCACCGTCGGGGAGCTGCTGGACGGGGTCTGGGATGAGATGGCCGACCCCGTCACCAAGACGGTCAAGGTCACCATCAGCCGGCTGCGGGCCAAGCTCGGCGACCCGCCGGTCATCGAGACCGTGCCGCCCGGCGGGTACCGGATCTGAGATGGCCGCCACACCGCGCAGCCGGCTCGCTGCCTTCCAGGCCCACCTGCGGGGCTACCCGCGGACCGTGCGGTTCCGGCTGACCGCGCTGTACATCGGCCTGTTCCTGGCCGCGGGGACCGCCCTGCTGGCCATCACCTACGCCCTGGTGGACCACTCCACCGGCACCGCGCTGTTCGTGACGGGCAAGGGCGGGACAAAGGTCGCGGTCAGCGGGGCGTCGGCCCGGCTCCTCCAGCCGGGTGGCCGGCCCGCCGCGCTGACCAGCGCAGAATTGCGGCTGGCCCATCAGCTCAACGCGGAGACCGCGGCGCAGCACGCCAGGGACCTTCATCAGATGCTGACCCAGTCCGGGGTGGCCCTGGCCATCATGGCCGGCCTGGCCGTCATTATCGGCTGGCTGATCGCAGGCCGGGTGCTCCGGCCACTCCGGCTGATGACCGCGGCCACCCAGCGGATCACCGAGCGCAACCTGCATCAGCGGCTCGCCCTGGCCGGGCCGGCCGACGAGCTGAAGAACCTGGCCGACACCATCGACGGCCTGCTGACCCGGCTGGAGACGGCCTTTGACGCGCAGCGGCACTTCGTGGCCAACGCTTCGCACGAGCTGCGCACCCCGCTGACCTACGACCGGGCGCTGCTGGAGGTCGCGCTGGCCGACCCGGCCGCCACCGCCACCGAGCTGCGGGCGACGTGCGAGGAGCTGCTGGCGTCCGGCGAGCAGCAGGAACGGCTCATCGAGGCGCTGCTCACGCTGGCCAGCAGCCAGCGGCATCTCGATCAGCACGAGGACTTCGACCTGGCGGCGCTGGCCGGGCGGGTGGTCGAAGTGCGGGGCGACGCCGCCAGGCAGGCCGGGCTGGAGATTGGTCTGTCGCTGCAGGCGGCGCCCGCGACAGGCAACCCGGACCTGGCCGACCGCCTGGTCTCGAACCTGGTGGAGAACGCCATCCGGCACAACGTGCCCGGCGGCCGGCTGGACGTAGGCGCCTGGACCAGTGCCGGGCAGGCCGTCCTGACCGTGTCCAATACCGGTCCGGTCGTGCCGCAGGACCAGCTGGACCGGCTGATCGAGCCGTTCCAGCGGCTCGGCGCGGCCCGGGCCGGCCACCCGGACGGGCACGGGCTCGGGCTGTACATCGTGCACGCGATAGCCACCGCGCATCACGCCGAGCTCAGCCTCCAGCAGCGGCCGGGGGGCGGACTCGACGTCACGGTCCGCTTCCCGGCGGCGCAGCCGGGTACCCCGGCCGGCCAGCGGCTGACGGCCCGGGGCGGGCGTTAGGTCCTCCCCGGCGCCGCGCTGGCGCAGCACGTCACCCAGGATGAATCGACCGCGCGCACCGACGGGCAGCCGGCCAGCGTCAGCGCGGTGCGCAGCTCGGCCCGCAGGATCTCGACCGCGCGCCGGGCGCCTTCCTCCCCGGCCGCGCCAAGACCGTACGCGAGCGGCCGCCCGGCCAGGCAGGCCCGGGCGCCCAGGGCGAGCGCCTTGACGATATCCGCACCGCGCCGGATCCCGCCGTCCACATACACCTCGGCGTCCCCGCCCACCGCGTCGGCCACCGCGGGCAGCGCCCGGATGGCCGCTGGCGCGCCGTCGAGCTGCCGCCCGCCATGGTTGGAGACCGCGATCCCGTCCGCGCCAAGCCGCACGGCCCGGAGGGCATCTTCCTTCCGCATAACGCCCTTAACCACCAGCTGGCCGTCCCAGCGATCCCGGAACCAGCGCAGATCATCCCAGGTCGCCGCGGGGTCGAACTGCCGGTTGGTCTGCGCGCTCAATGTGGCCGCGTCCTGGCCGCCGTCGCCCGGCAGGTTGCCCCAGCTGATCCGGGGGTGCCGGGTGAACCGGTACGACCAGCCCGGATGGGCCAGACCGCCGGCCAGCGCGCGGGCGGTCACCCGGGGCGGGACGCTGAAGCCGTTGCGCCGGTCCCGGTCCCGGTTGCCCGCGCACGGCACGTCCACGGTCACCACCAGCACCGGCATGCCTGCCGCCCAGGCCCGCTGCAGCATCTCCGCGACCAGCCCGCGGTCGCGCCAGATGTACATCTGGAACCACACCGGACCGCTGACCGCGGCGGCCACTTCCTCGATCGGGCAGGACGCCATCGCGGCCAGCACGGAGATCGTGCCGGCCGCGGCCAGCGCCCGGCCCAGCGCGACTTCGCCGGCCGGATGGAGCAGCCCGGTCAGCCCCATCGGCGCGCCCAGCAGCGGCAGCGACACCGGCTGGCCCAGCACGCTGGTGGACAGGTCCACCTCGGACACGCCGGCCAGCACCCGCGGGTGTAACTCGAGGGCGCGCAGCGCGGCCACGTTGGCCGCGGCCGTCACCTCGTCACCCGCCGCCCCGTCCACGTAGTCGAACACGACCCGTGGCACCCGGCGGCGGGCGGCGGCCCGCAGTTCGCCGATCGTGCCCGCCCGGGCGGCCTGGCCCGCGGCCGAGAAGCGCCGCCGGGCCTGCCCGGGCAGGCTGCGCAGATCCGTGCGTAACTGGCTGGCGACCAGGCTGGCGAACTCGTTCATCAGCTCTGGGTGGCCTGGACCACGTCGGTGATCGAGTTGTACTCCTCGTTGCTGAGTTCGATCCCCGCCGCCGCGATGTTGTCCGCCACATGCTCGGCCGACCCGGAGCCCGGGATCGGCAGCATGACCGGCGAGCGGGCCAGCAGCCAGGCCAGCGCGATCTGCCGCGGGCTGACCCCGTGCCGCTCGGCCGCGCTGAGCACCGGCACCTTCTGCTCGGTCTCCTGGATCGGCGCCCACGGCAGGAACGCCAGGTCGTCCTGGCCGCACAGGTCGACCATGGTCTCGGAGGAGCGGTCGTTGACGTTGTACCGGTTCTGCACCGACACGATCGGGGTGATCCGCTCGGCCTCGCGGAGCTGGTCTTCGCTCGCGTTGGAAATCCCGATATGCCGGATCTTCCCCTCGGCCTTGAGCTCGGCCAGCGTGCCGATCGAGTCGGCCAGCGGGACCTTCGGGTCCGGCCGGTGGAACTGGTACAGCGGGATCTGCTCCAGCCGGAGCCGGCCCAGGCTGCCCTCGCAGACCTCGCGCAGGTGCTCGGGGCGGCCGTCCGCGTCCCACCGTCCCGGAGCGGGCCGGGTCAGGCCGCCCTTGGTCGCGATGACCAGGCCATCCGGGTACGGGTACAGCGTCTCGGCGATGAGGATCTCGCTGACGTCCGGGCCGTAGGAGTCGGCCGTGTCGATGAAGTTGACCCCCAGCTCAACGGCCTTACGCAGCGCCGCCTGGGCCCGGTCGCGGTCGGTGGGCTCCCCCCAGATGCCGGGGCCGGTGATCCGCATCGCGCCGTAGCCCATCCGGTTGACGGTCAGGTCGCCGCCGATGTCGATGGTCCCGGCCGCGTCGGCCGTCGGTTGGGTGGTCATAAGAACCTCCTTGCCACGGGGGTTCCAGCTTTTCAGCCCGGGCTGGCGGCTGCACAGTGGGGTGGGAGCAGCTACGCAGGGTAAAAGTACAATGCTCTGAGTAATCGACTGGTGATGAGGCAGGGCCGGATGGCGGCAGCCGTGGCGCACCCGCTGGACCAGGCGGCTCTGGCCGCCCTGGGCCGGGCGTGCGGGATCCCGCTGGCCGCGTACCGGCCCGCCCACGTGCAGGCCTGCGTCGGCCGCATGCTGACCAGGTGCGGCGTGCCCACCGTGCCCGAGCTGATCCGGCTGTGCCAGCGGGACGCGCTGGCCCGGGCCGCGCTGCTGCGCTGCCTGCTGGTGGCGACCACCGGGCTGTTCCGCGACCCGGAGCAGTTCGCCCTGCTGGAACGGGAGATCCTGCCCAGCCTGACCGGCGGCCCGCGCGGCGTCCGGGTCTGGTCGGCGGGCTGCTCGGACGGCACCGAGCTGTACAGCGTCGCGCTGATCCTGGGCCGGCTGGGCGTGCTGCCCCGGTGCCAGTTGCTCGGCACGGACATCCTGGCCGAGCGGGTGGACCGGGCCCGCCGGGGCGGGCCGGAGACCCGGGCGGCCCGCCGCGCGGCCGCGGCGGTCCTCTGCTGGCAGCGCCGAGACCTGGTCCGTGAGCCGCCGCCACCCGGCCGGTTCGATCTCGTGCTGTGCCGCAACGTGCTGATCTACCTGGATACCAGCGTGCGGTCCGCGGTGCAGCGCAAGCTGGCCGGCGCGCTGCGCCGCGGCGGGGTGCTGCTGCTGGGCCGCAGCGAGTGGCTGGCCGACCCAGGCCTGCTGGGCCTGGTCCCGGCCGGCCCGCACGCTTACCGCAAGCCGGACGCCAACCGGGAGGACGCGCCATGCGGGCTGGCCTGACCATGCGGGCCACGGTGGCCTATGCCGTGCTGGCCGTGCTGGTGGTCGGCGGCTTCGTGGTCCTGGCCGCGGAGATCCAGGCGCTGCGCAGCCAGCAGCGGTCCAATGCGGGCACCGCGGCCGTGCTGGCCGCGTCGGGCGCGCTGCAGATCTCCCTGCTCGACATGCAGGGCGGCGCCCGTGGCTACGAGATCACCGGCCAGCCCACGTTTCTCGTGCCCTACCGTCGAGCGCTGGCCGTCTACCCGGGCCAGGTCCGCCGGCTCAGCCGGCTGACCGCCGGTGACCCGGCCGCGCACCGCCGCGCGCTGGCCATCGGCCAGGGGATCAGCAGTTACGTGCGGGACTGGGCCGGGCCGGTCATCCGCCAGGCCAGCACCAGCCTGCCCGCGGCCCAGCGCATGGTGGCCAGCGGCGGTGGCCAGCGGCGGGTGAGCCAGCTGCGCCAGCAGTTCGTGGCGCTCAACCGGCAGCAGCAGGCGCTGGCCGCCGCCCTGCGGACCCGGGCCGACCACACCGGCACGGTCAGCCTGATCCTGGGACTGAGCTGCGCCGCGGTCTCGCTGGTGGTCATCGCGCTGTTCGCGTTCAGCGTGCGCCGGTACATCGCCCACCCGGTGCACGGGATGGCCGGCGGGTTCGCCCGGCTGCACCGCGGCGAGCTGGCCACCCGGGTCCCGGTCGGCGGGATCGCCGAGATCCGCGAGCTGACCCGGGGCTTCAACGACATGGCCGCCAGCCTGGAAGCCCAGCGGGACGAGATGGAACAGCACAGCGACGAGATGCAGGGCCAGCAGATCGAGCTGGAGAACGCGCTGGACCTGGTGGCGGAGCAGAAGGAGCACGCTCAGAAGCGGCAGCGGTTCAGCGAGCGGCTGGCCGCCGAGCGCGGCATCGAGGAGGTCGCCGCGGTCTTCCTGCGTGAGATCGCCGACCAGGCCGACGCGCAGGTGGGCGCGGTGTACGTGCTGAACGAGCAGACCGGGATGCTCACCTTCCGGGCCGGCCGCGGGGTGCGGGCCACCGATTTCGCGCCCACCCTGGCGCCGGGCCGCGGGCTGGCCGGGCGGGCGGTGGCCGAGCAGCGCCCGGTCGGGGGCAGCTACC
>Ga0335085_10011097_pt1 | contig 13389 bp, 8 predicted proteins | sample Lox_Sample_45_FD_206712 | JGI IMG/M metagenome (GOLD analysis project Ga0335085, IMG submission 206712) | Soil microbial communities from Loxahatchee National Wildlife Refuge, Florida, United States - Lox_Sample_4.5 | ecosystem: Environmental > Terrestrial > Soil > Wetlands | place: USA: Florida...
TCCTCGCCTGCTTCCACACGCCGCAAGATCTCCGCGGTGTGGTTACGGAGATCGCGGGCGGGGATGGCGGCCATAAGTCGAGTGTAGCAAATCTGCTACGCTCGTAGCAACGGTCAGCATCCTTCCCGGAGTACGCCCCGTCTCCCCGAAGCACCACAAGGTGATTCGGGCTGAGCCCCGGCCGTTAGAACAGCTGCCAAAGCCACTGGCCAGTACCGTCGCCGATACCATGGCGTGGCGGAAACTGCTGACCAGCCTGGGCCGGAGCACTCTGGCCAGGGTGGACCAGCACTGCCTGCAGATACATCGCCTCACTGGGGCCATCCTGCGTGACTGGTTTACTCCCGAACGATCGGTTGCGGCTCGGGCACTGGCCGGGATTATCCTGGTCGCCAACGATCCAGGTGACTCAGCAGATCCCGCCTGCTGGCCCGGCTGGGCGCAGATACTCCCTCACATCCTGGCGATCGAGCCATCTGCCGGTGACAATCCAAGCCTGCGCCGCCTTACTTCTGATGCAACCTGGTATGTGCTGAGGCGCGGTGATATTCGTGGCGGCTACGACCCGGCCAAGGATCTGTACGACCAGTGGATGCGGCAGCTCGCGATGATGAATTCACACTTCGGGCTGCAAACAACCTTGCTGGGGCACTGCGGCGGATGGCCAAGTACTCTGAGGGACGAAATCTGGACGAGGACACCTGGCCCGCAGCCGCCGCGTGCTGGGCGAGGACCGCCCTAACACCCTGATCTCCGCAAATAACCTGGCCGCTGACCTGCGCGAACTAGGTGAGGCGGATCATTGAGCGAGGGTGAAGCGTTCGACCGTGCTGCTTATCTCCCCAGCCTTCAGATCCGTAGATCAATGGGACGTGTCCGGCCAGTGCGCCAGAGCCTGTATCTGCAGGTCATCGTCCCGCCGGATATCCGGGCTGTGCGCCTGAGCCCGGTGCTGTCCGCCCAGTCCGTGAGAAGGCTGTGAGAGATCGGGCGGGTCTACTGCGGCCATGCACCGGACCGTAGGGTAAGCGGCGATGGCGGCTGAGACGGAACCCGGGGAAGTCGCCGGCTGGTCGTAACCAGTCTGGTTGTGCTGATGGCCCGCGCGGCCTGAGCTGTGGTGTTACAGTTCGCGATACGACGGTCGCGTACGGGTCCGGTGCTCTTGCTGCTGCCTGTCATAGGCGTGGACCTCGCTATGGCGGGCAAGGTCATCCAGCGTATTCCGGGCCGGGGAGGGTTCGGTTAGGCGGTAGGCCCGGTGAAGCTGTTCGTGCCGGCGGGTGAGCCCGAGGGGGTGCGGTCGCGCCTGACAGCCCAGTATGTCGCGATGGCCGTGGCGGCGGTGTGGCTGGCCGTGTTCGGCGTGCTCCACGTTATGACGGGCATCACCGTGTTCTCGCTGTTCAGCATCGCGCCGCTGATCGTCGCCACCGTCGCCGACGAGCGTCGCACGGCCATCTTCGCGGGCGCCGCGATAGCGCTGACGATCGCGACTGGCTGGTGGCAGGGCACCACGATCGATACGAGCTATTGGACCCGGGCCGGAGTGGTCTGCGTCATCAGCGGAATGGCGGTCGTCGTGGCGGGGACGCGCCGCCGCCGCGAGGAACGGGTGGCGCGGATGACCGCGATCGCTCAGGCCACGCGGCTGGCGCTGCTTCCGCCGCTGCCCCGGCAGCTGACCGGGATCAGCATCGCTGCCCGCTACCTATCGGCGACCCGCGAGGCCTCGGTCGGCGGTGACCTGTATGAGGTCATCCCCACTGGGCACGGGATCCGGCTGATCATCGGTGATGTGCGCGGCAACGGCCTGGAGGCCATCCGGCTCGCCGGGCAGGTACTCAGCGCCTTCCGGCGAAGCGCCGTCGCCACGCCCGCGATGGAACAGGTGGCGCGCGAGGTCGGCCTAGCGATCGGGCCGCATCTGGGCGAGGAGGACTTCGTAACCGCGGTGCTGGCACAGATCGCCCCTACCGGCGGGTTGACCATTGTCAACTGCGGCCACCACCCGCCGCTGCTGTGCCACCGCGGCGACCTGCAGCCGCTGACCGACGCGAAGCCTGCCCTGCCGCTGGGCCTTGAGGATGACTTCTCCGCGTTCACCGCGGCCTGGTCGCCGGGCGACCGGCTACTGCTGTACACCGACGGGCTGGTCGAAAGCCGCGACGAGTACGGCGACTTCCTTCCCGAAGACCAGATCGCCACGGCGCTTGCCGTGCCCGACTGCGACCAGGCACTAGACACCCTGATGACAGCCGCACACCGGCACTCCGGCGGCCACGCCCACGACGACATCGCGCTCCTGCTCCTCGAACACGGCGCGTCTCCGCCCGCCAGCGCCAACGGACACCCAGCCGCCGTCCCCGCCCCGGCCGCGCACTGAGCAGGCATCTCTCACTACGTGACAACCCGAACTCGACTGGCCGACGCGGCGGTAGCTGGCCTCGCTCCCGCTCCGCAGGGCGGCCACTTGACGCCTGCGCGAGTCACAGGCCGTGACAACGGCCGATGACCAGGCCCGCGCGACACTGCTTCGCCGGGGCTTTGCCCCCCGGTGCGCAATAGCGCTGGACAACACGACCACCAGCTCAGAAGGCTGGTTCGCGCAGCGGGTCAGCCCGTCTGTACGCAGGTGAGCCGGTGTATCGGACTGTACGGGAGTGGCCGTAAGTTCCCGGAGTTGACCGGGCGATCGGGCACGCAGCAGGCACGTCGTCTGCTGTCGCGCACAACGGTGGGCATCTCGGCGTCCTGGTCCTCGTCAACGATCCAATCCAGCGAGCTACACATTACGAGCGTGTCACGTGCGTTGCTCGCGGGATTCTGTCAAGCCCGCGATAGCCTCATGTTTGCAGGTTGCGGCTGGTGGCAATCGCTGGCTGTTGATGGCCGTTCGGGGGCACGCGCCCGTAGTGCGTGGGCCAGGTTCTCGGTGGAGTCTCGCGCGAATGGCTATCTCTGCCTGGAATCTGTCCCGTAACGCTCGCGCCCCTCAGCGGGCCATATCCGGATCTGACCCCAGCCAGGACTCTGGCACCTTATGGCGCCCTCATGTCGGGCCTGGCGCTCGTGTAGTCGGTCTGGAGGATGTTACTGTTGCCATCACTTTTGCTGTCCGCCCGCTGGCCAGCGGCATGTGGCCCCGATCTAGCGGCATCCTACAGCGGTGATTGTCGCGAACAGCGGGGTCTTTTGCTGATCACCGGGGTCTTTGGTCCTGGGCCTGGCCCGGGGGGAGGACCAGGCGCTGGCGATGGGCGCCGACCTGCCCACGATGGCAATTGCGCTGCTGGACGGCGTGATCGCCGTCACCGGGACACTGTGGTTCCTTTCCTGGCTGCGGCGTCGCTGGCCCGCGCACGGCCCGTTGCTGGGCAAGGCAGCCCGGGCGTCCTACGCCACCTACGTCACCCACCCACTGGTACTCACCGTTATGGTGGCCTTCGCGTCGGTGGCGCTGGCGCCCGAAATCAAGTTCATCCTGATCGCGGCGGCAGGGATAGCCGCCTGCTTCACGGCCGGGTACGCGCTGACCCGGGTACCGGGCATCTCCAAGGTGCTCTGACCCCGCAGAGCCGGGCCGGTTCGGCACCCTGGTCGGCGCACCGTCCCGTTTCCCTGGTGAATTGCCGGGGCCCGGTATATCTTCCGGCTCGCTGTATCAGGAACGGGGCCGGGGTCCTCCGGGTCTGCAGAAGCTGGTGAACTCGCGGTCGCAGTGACCATATCTGCCCCGAGCACACCGCCGGCCTGAGGGGAGACAAGCATGACATCACCGATCACGCCGCGGAAAACGGCTCGCTACGGCTGGACGCCGGACCTGCCGGACGCCAGGGACCATCTATTCGCAGCGCCGCGGCCCACGCTCGAGGCCCTGCCGCCGAGCGCCGACCTGCGCGGCCAGTGCCCGCCCGTGTACGACCAGGAGCGGATCGGCAGCTGCACCGCCAACGCCATCGGGGCCGCGTTCGAGTTCGAGACCATGAAGCAGAACCTGGCCGACTTCATGCCCTCGCGCCTGTTCATCTACTACAACGAGCGGGCCATGGAGGGCAACACCGGAATCGACTCCGGCGCCCAGATCCGTGACGGAGTGAAGAGCGTGGCTACGCTCGGCGTCTGCCCGGAGACGGAGTGGCCCTACGACGGCAGGGAGGCCGACCCCGTGACCGGCGCGTTCCCGCCGGGAGACCCGGCCGCCGAGAAGCCGACGGACACCTGCTACAAGGATGCGCTCACCAACCGGGCGACCTCGTACAGCCGGGTCACCCGGGACCTGGATCAGATGAAGTCCTGCCTGGCAGCGGGATATCCGTTCGTCTTCGGGTTCACCGTCTACGAGAGCTTCGAGGGCGCGGAAGTGGCCAGGACCGGCGTGGTGTCGATGCCGGACACGCGGAACGAGAAGGTGATGGGCGGCCACGCGGTGCTCGCGGTCGGATACGACGACGCCACGCAGACGTTCCTCGTCCGCAACTCCTGGGGAACCGGCTGGGGTCAGGCCGGCTACTTCACCATGCCGTACGCCTACCTCACCACGCGCGGGCTGTCGTCCGACTTCTGGACGATCCGCCTCGTCGACTGATCTTCGAGGCCGGGCCGGGGATCGCCGTCGGCGGGGCGGTGATCCCCGGCCCGTTCGGCCCCGTCGCTAGTTGTTGATGAGCGGGTCCCGGGGCAGGCCCAGGATCCGTTCGGCTATCTGGTTCCTCTTGATCTCCGAGGTCCCGCCCGCGATCGACATGGCCCGGTTCACCAGCACCAGGGAGGCGGCTATCGCGCCGGCGCCCTCCAGGAAGGCGCCGTCCGGGCCCGCCAGCTCGGCCAGGATCGCCGCCGTCTCGTGGCCGAGCTCGGACAGCAGCAGCTTGGCGATGTTGCCCTCCGGCCCCGGACCGCCACCGGCCACCGCCCGGTAGGCGCCGCGCTGGTTCAGTACCGCCAGCGCCTGGGTGCGGGCGATGTGCCTGCCCGCCCGCCCGGCCCCGCCGGCCAGCCGCTCCGGGTGCGCGTCGAGCGGGGCGATGAAGGCCCGGGCCGGCATGGTCATGCCGCCGTCGCCGCCGCCGATGCTCACGCTCTCGTTGCCGAGCGTGGCGCGGGCCACGGTCCAGCCGGCGTCGACCGGCCCGACCACGTCCTCGTCGGGCACGAACACGTCGTCGAAGAAGATCTCGTTGAAGTCGGAGTTACCCGACGGCATCTTCAGCGGCCGGACCGTGACCCCGGGGGCGTGCATGTCGATCACCATCGTGGTGATGCCCTGGTGCTTGGGCGCGTCCGGGTTGGTCCGCACCGTGGCCAGGCCGAAGCTGGCCTCGCGCGCGCCGCTGGTCCAGACCTTCTGGCCGTTGATCGTCCAGCCCCCGTCGGTCCTGGTCGCGCGCGTCCTGATGCCGGCCGCGTCGGAGCCGGCGCCCGGCTCGCTGAACAGCTGGCACCAGATCACGTCCTGGTTGAGCGCCGGGAGGACCCACCGCGCCACCTGGTCCTCGCTGCCGTGCTGGATCAGGGTGAGGATGATCCAGCTGGTGATGCCCAGGCTCGGCCGCTTGATCCCGGCCGCGGCGAACTCCTGCTCGATCACCAGTTGCTCGATGGCGCCCGCGTCCCGGCCCCACGGCCTGGGCCAGTGCGGCATCGCGTAGCCGGATTCGATCATCGCCTGCTTCCTCGCGTCTCCGGCCAGGCCGCGCAGCCGGTTCACGTCCGGCTTGATCGCGGCCCGGATCGGCTCCGCCTCGGGCGGCAGGTCGATCACGGCGGCCCGGTGCACGCCGCGGCGGACCAGGTCGGTGACCTCGATCGCGGCCTGCTCGGTGTCCGCCACCGCGGCGATGGCCCCGGCCCGGCGCAGGTACAGGTGCGCGTCGTGCTCCCAGGTGAAGCCGATCCCGCCGTGCACCTGGATGTTGAGGCTGGCGTTGCCGACCGCGGCCGGCACGGCCAGCGTCGCCGCCACGGCCGCGGTGTAGCTGAACTGGTCACCGCCGCCGGTCCCGGCCCGGCCCGCGTCCCACGCGGCGCCCGCCGCCAGCTCGGATGCCACCAGCATGTTCGCGCAGTGGTGCTTGACCGCCTGGAAGGTCGCGATCGGCCGGCCGAACTGCTCGCGGACCTTCGCGTACCCGGCCGCCATCTCAGTGGTCTCGGCGGCGACGCCGGCCGCCTCGGCCGCGAGCACCGCCCTGGCCACGCCGGTCAGCAGCCCGCGCGCGCCCGGCAGCACGGTGGCGGGAGCCGCGTCGAGGCTGACCCGGGCCGCCCGCCGGCTCGGGTCCAGGTTCCTGGGCACCTCGGCCTGGACGCCGCCGGCCGGTTTCTCGATCACCAGCACGTCGTCACCGGCCGGGACCAGCAGCACGTCCGCCAGGTGGCCGCTGAGCACGACGCCGGCCGGCCCGGTGGCGGTGCCGCCGACCACGGCCACCTCGCCGCCCAGCGCGGCCGCGCCGATCACGCTGCCGTCAGCCAGCCCGGGCAGCAGCCGCTTGCGCAGGTCATCGGGTCCGGCCGCGGCCAGCACGGCGCTGGCGATCACGGTCGGGACGAACGGGCCCGGCGCCAGGTGCCGGCCCATCTGCTCGGCCACGACCAGCGTCTCCGCCAGCCCGAACCCCGAGCCGCCGAGTTCTTCCGGCACGTGCAGCCCGAGCAGGCCGAGGCCGCTGAGCTCGGCCCAGAAGGCGGGCAGCGGTTCGGTCCCGGCGTCCAGCAGGCCGCGCGCCGCCGTGCGGGACTGGTGCTTGGTCAGCAGGCCGGCCACGGTCTGCGCGAGGGCGCGGTGCTCTTCAGAGATGGCGATCGACATGGATAAATAATTACACGTTTTTCCAGAGCCGGCACCTGTGGGAATGTGACCCGAGGCCAGTTCAGGGGGCGGGGCCCGAGCGGGGGCCCGGTGGCGGGAATGTATACCGCGATACGTCCCCGATACGTCATGATCTGGGTCATGAGGCAGTCATGAGGAACCAGACGGTCGGCCAGGCGGACGCGCTGCCGCTCGCGCTGGCCGAACCCGACCAGCACGTCCGGCACCGCTGGATCCTGGGCCTGACCCTGGCCAGCCTGGGCATGTGGATGGCGACGCAGACGCCGCTGCAGGTCATGCTGGCCCTCCAGCTGCAGGACATCACGCCCAGGCACAAGGTCGTCGCGCTCGCGGTGGTGACCGGGGTCGGGGCCATCTCCTCCGCCCTGGCCACCCCGATCGTCGGCATGCTGTCCGACCGCACCGCCCACGGCCGGGGGCTGGGCCGGTTCAGCGGCCGCCGGCACCGCTGGACGCTCGGCATGGCCGTGCTCTCCGCCGCCTGCATGGTGGTGCTGGCCGAGCAGGCCACCGTGTTCGGCGTGGCCCTGCTGTGGTTCTTGTTCAGCGCGTTCCAGAACGGCGAGTATGCCAGCCTGAGCGCGGCCATCCCGGATCACGTGCCGGTCCGGCAGCGCGCCACGGTGTCCGGCTGGGTGGGCATGCCGATCGCGCTCGGCCTGGTCCTCGGCACCGTCCTGGTCGTGGACGTCCTCGACCAGCGCCTGGTGGCCGGGTACGTCACGCTCGCGGTCCTGATGGTGCTGCTAGCGCTGCCGTTCGTGCTGTTCACCCCGGACCATCCGCTCGCGCCGCACCACCGGGAGCCGTTCTCCTGGCGCCGGCTGGCCTCGTCCTACTGGCTCAGCCCGCGGGCCTATCCCGACTTCGGCTGGGCCTGGCTGACCCGCTTCCTGACCAGCCTGGCCATCGCCATGGGCACGCTGTACCTGCTCTACTTCCTGCGGGACGCGGTGCACTACGCGCGGCTGTTCCCCGGCCAGACCGCGGCGGACGGCCTGCTCATCCTGATCCTGATCTACACCGGCTGCGTGGTGCTCGCCTCGATCGTCGGCGGCGTGATCTCGGATCGCCGCGGCCGGCGCAAGATGCTGGTCACCGTGTCCGGCCTGCTGATGGCGGCGGCCGCGCTGCTGCTGGCCTTCGTCGAGACGTGGGACGCGGCGCTGGGCGCGGCAGTGCTGTTCGGGCTGGGGTACGGCGCCTACATCGCGGTCGACCAGGCGCTGATCACGCAGGTGCTGCCGGCCGCCAGGGACCGGGCCAAGGACCTCGGCATCATCAACATCGCGATCGTCTGCCCGGGCGCGATCGGCGCGGTCATCGCCGCGCCGCTGGTCTCGCTGGCCGGCTACCCCGCCCTGTTCGGGGCGACCGCGGTGGTGGCCGTGGCCGCCGCGATCGGGGTCTGGAAGATCAAGAGCGTCAGCTGACCGGCCGCGGTCAGATCACTCCGCCCGCGGTCAGTTCCTCCATCTCGTTGTCGCCGAGGCCGAGCAGGCCGCGGTAGACCTCGTCGTTGTGCTCGCCCAGCTCGGGGCCGAGGTGCCGGACCCGGCCGGGAGTGCTGCTCAGCCGCGGGAAGACGCCCTGCATCGGCACATCGCCCAGCTCCGGGTGGGCCAGCCTGACGATGGCCTCACGGGCGGCGAAGTGCGGGTCGGCGAGCATGTCCCTGGCCCGGTAGATTCGGCCGGCCGGCACCCCGCCCGCGTGCAGCGCGTCCAGCAGGTCGCCGGCCGTCACGGTGGCGGTCCACGCGCTGATCAGGTCGTCGAGTTCGGCCATGTGGGCGCCGCGGGCGCCGTGCGTGGCGTACCGCTCGTCGTCGGCGAGCTCCGGGCGTCCCATCACCCCGGCCAGCCGCCGGAACACCGAGTTCTGGTTGGCGGCGATGAGGACCAGATCGCCGTCGCTGGTCGGGTAGACGTTGCTCGGCGCGATGTTCGGCAGCACGCTGCCCGTCCGCTCCCGCTGGTACCCGGCCAGGGACCACTCGGGAAGCAGCGATTCCATCAGGGCGAGCACGGCTTCGTAGATGGCGGAATCCACTACCTGCCCGCGGCCGGTGCGCTGGCGCGCGTGCAGCGCCACCAGCGTGCCGAGGGTCGCGAACGTCGCGGCCAGCGCGTCACCCAGCGACACTCCGGCCCGGGACGGCGGCCGGTCGGCGTCGCCGGTGACGTACCTGATGCCGCCCATCGCCACGCCGATGGAGCCGAATCCGGCCCGCGGCGCGTACGGCCCGGTCTGGCCGAACCCGGTCACCCGGGTGATGACCAGGCCCGGGTTGATCTCCCAGAGCCGGTCCGGGCCGAGGCCCCAGCGCTCCAGCGTGCCCGGCCGGAAGTTCTCCAGCAGCACGTCGGACCGGGCCGCGAGCCGGCGGACCAGATCCTGGCCGCGGGGATCGCGCAGGTTGACCGTGACCGACTTCTTGTTCCGCGCCACCACCGGCCACCACAGCGACATTCCGTGCGGCTTCTCCCGGCCCCACTGCCGCATCGGGTCGCCCTGCCCGGGCTCCTCGACCTTGATGACCTCCGCGCCGAAGTCACCGAGCAACTGGCCGCAGAACGGGCCGGCGAGCAGCTGGCCGAGCTCGGTGACCCGCAGGTCCTCCAGCGGCGCCGGGTTGGTCTGGTCGGTCATCGCCACCTCGTCACGCTGCTCCGGCAGGGCGCACCCTCGGTCGATTGCATGCAATCTACCGAGGTGGTGACGCGGGTGCACGTCCTGTCAGCGGGTGAGGTGCGCGAGCGAGCCTGCTTCCAGCGCGACCCAGACCGATCCGTCGGGTCCGAGCGCGATTCCGTGCGGTTCCGATCCGGGCTGGAAGCTGATCTCCTCGGCCAGGCCGCCGCCGCGGTCGAGCCGGACGACCGAACTGGCGGGACGGGAGGTGGCGGCTGTATCAGGCTGTTACCTCCGCCAGTGAGCTCGTTAGTCGATCAGGCCGAGTTCACGGCCGCGGGCGACCGCCTCGGTGCGGTTGGCCGCGCCCAGCTTGCCCATGAGGTGGCTGACGTGCTTCTTGACGGTGTCCAGCGAGATAACCAGATGACTGGCGATGCCCTGATTCGACCGGCCGGCCGCCAGCATCGCCAGCACCTCGAGCTCCCGGCTGGTCAGCTGGTCGACCAGGCGGGAGGCGCGCGAATCCGGGCCGCCGGCGGGGTGGCCGTCGCCGAACGCGCGCTGCAGCCGGGCCAGGCAGGCCAGCGGGATCGTGGCTGCCCGCTGATCGCTGCGCTGGGCCGAGATGAGCCGGCCCAGGACGGCGGCCATGGCCGGTCCCTCGTCGGCGAAGACCCGGACGTATCCCTGCGGGCAGCCCAGGTCGAGCGCTGAGGTAAGGGCGGCGATGGCGGCCGTCTCGTCACCCAGGGCGGCGAGCGCCATCGCGCGGATGGCGCGTATCTCGATCAGGCTTCCGGCGCGCTGCTGGCTGGCCGCGGCGCCCTCCAGGCGGTCGAGCAGCGCATCCGCCGCGGCCGCGTCGCCCTGGGCCAGCAGCAGCCGGGCCAGGACGAGATGACCGGGCTCGTTCGGGTAATCCGGCGCGTCACCTGGATCGAGCCCGCAGTCGCCGGCCCACCGCGCCGCCCCGGCCGCGTCCCCCTGGACCAGCAGCAGCCGGGCCCGCTGAGCCGGAACCGGGTTGAGCAACCCGGCGGGACCCGCGGAGACCGACTCCGCTTCCGCCATGGCGTCACGTGCCCCGCGCCGGTCTCCGGCCGCCTGGCGGATCCAGGCCAGGGTCACCAGCCCGGCCGCCAGCGGCGGAGTATGCACGAACTGACGGCACAGCGTGATCCCCTGGTTCACGTACTCCAGCGCCCGGTCGAGGTCGTTCCGCTGATAGGCGACCTCCCCCAGCCCGGCCAGCGCGGGCCCGGCGGCCGGCCGCGGCCGCTGCCCCGGCTGGCCGGCCGCCTCCAGGGCCCGCTCGCAGGTGGCGGCGGCGGCGTCGAGACGGCCCTGGCCCCGGTGCAGGCGGGCCAGGCAGTAGTACCCCCATGCGGTGGTGGTGACCTGGCCTTCCCGGTGCCACCACCCGATGCTGGACTCGAAGGCCTCCGCGGCGGCGGCCAGCCGTCCGTGCAGCCATTCCGCCATGGCCAGGAATCCCTGGACGGCCGAACCGAGCATCAGCTCGTTCTCGCCCAGCTGCTCCATGGCCTCCCGGGTCAGGGCGGCGGTGGCCGCGGCGTCACCACGCAACTGGGCCGCGTAGCTTCGCTGCAGGGCCAGCATGGCGCGGGCGTTCACCAGGAGGCTGCCCTCGGGTCCCGTGCTCGGCTGAAATGGCTCCTCGTCGGCGCGGTCGATCACGCGCTCGGCCGCCTCGAGCAGCGGCTCCATGGTCGCCAGGTCACCGCGCATGCTGGCCATCTGCGCCTGGGCCAGCAGCAACCGCGGGCGGGAACGAACCAGGTCCTCGGGCAGCGCCGGCAGCCAGGCCTGGATGGTGGCCTGCTCGCCCCGCAGGTTGAAGACCGTGTCGAAGTGCTCCTCGACCAGCCGGGCGGCCCATTGAGGCTCGCCCGCCGCCAGGGCGTGGCGGATCGCCTCGTCGGGCAGCTCTTGCCGCTCGTACCACCCGGCGGCGTTCCGGTGCAACCGCCGGGCATGCTCCGGGTCCTGCTCCAGCCTGGTCCGAAGCAGGTCGGCGAACAGATGGTGGTAACGCCACCAGCCCCGGACGTCGTCAAGCTGCACCACGAACAGACCGGACCGGTCCACCTCGTCGAGCAGTGCCTGGCTGTCGTCCCGGCCGGTGACAGCGTCGCAGAGCGACCCGCTGAGACGTTCCAGGACCGACGTCTCCAGGAGGAAGTTCCTGAGGTCTTCCCGCTGCCGGCTGAGAACCTCCTCGGTCAGGTAGTCCAGGACGTACCGGTGGCTGCCGGTGAAGGCGGCCACGAAACGGGCCACGTCGGGCTGGGTACGCAGCGACAGCGCCGCCAGCTGCAGCCCCACGGCCCAGCCTTCGGTGCGTTCGGCCAGCGCGGCCGCGATCGAGAGATCAAGGTCGGCCGAGACCTGGCGGAGCAGCTCCGCCGCCTCGTCGAGGTTGAACCTGAGATCGGCGGCGCGCACCTCACCGAGCTCGCCCCGCCCCCGGTACCGGGCCAGGCCAAGGGGCGGATCGGAGCGGCTGGCCAGCACCACGCGCAGCTCGGGCGGACGGTGAGCGAGCAAGAACCTGACCGACGCCTGCACGCTGTCCGAGCTGATCAGGTGGTAGTCGTCGAATACCAGCAGCACGCCGGGCCGGTCCGGCTCGGCCGCGACGTCGTTGATCAACGCGCTGACCAGCGCGTCGTAGGACGGCGGCGCCGGCGGCCCCGCCAGCGGGCTCACCCGCTCGGCGATGCCCGGGCGCACGATGTCGAGAGCAGCCAGCACGTGACGCCAGAACCGCACCGGGTCGTTGTCTCCCCCGTCGAGAGACAGCCAGGCGACCGGCTCGGTCATGCCCCGGACCCACTCTGACAGCAGGACCGACTTGCCGTAGCCCGCCGGGGCGGCCACCAGCACCAGCCCGCGGTTCAGCCCCTCCTCGAGCCGGTCTGCCAGCCGGCGCCGCGGCACCAGCCCTGGCCGCGAACGCGGTACCTGAAGCTTGGTAGCCAGCAGGACGTCCCGCTCGGGCGGCGATCCTTCCATACGACCGCCTCTACCATCAGCTCAGCCGTCGATGCGTTTTCTCGTCGTGCTCGTCGCAGGCCCAGGTGCAACTGTAGTGCCGCCGGGTCTGGAGGGTCATTCCGTTTCGAGCCGGCGTACGGACACGAGGACCAGGCCGAGGTCGCACACCCTGTTCAGCAGCCCGTGCAGGGCGGCCTGGTCCGCCACCGGGCCGGAGATGACCGTCTGGTTGCGGTCACTGGTGATCTCGAGGTCCTCGAACCAAGCCGTCCAGCGCTGATCGAGGACTCCCTCGACGCGGATCTCATAGCCCGCCGACGGCGCCCTGCCGCTCACGCCCGCACGCCCTCTGACCGCCAGTTTCGGCTCACGCCGGCTGGTGAGCGTTCCAGGGTGAGTTCAGCCATCTGTTCCGTCCTTCCATCGGGTTCCGTGATCTGACGCTACGAAGGGGCACCCGGGCATGACGTCACCCGAAGGTGCCAACCGGGTGGAATCTTCCGCGCCCGCGGCGACCGGATCGGCCGGCTCCGCCCTGCGTCGCGGTTCCTCACGGCGCGGCATGGTGTTAAATGAACCTTGGTTGTAGTCGAAGTTCGTGTTCGTGTCACAGCGCCTGCGAATTCTGACCGCGGGCGCCGCCGATCCCCAGGGTCATGCCCCGGACGGGCAGGCGGTCGCAACAGCCCAGGATCCGCGACCGTGGGTCCTGATGGTCGTCTTAGCAGGAGAAGCACGTGGCTCAGGGAACAGTGAAGTGGTTCAACGCGGACAAGGGCTATGGGTTCATCGCCCCCGACGACGGCACCGCCGACGTCTTCGTCCACCACTCCGCCATCGAGGCTGACGGGTACCGCAGCCTCCAGGACAACCAGCGGGTCGAGTACACCCCGGCCCGC
>Ga0335085_10011098_pt1 | contig 13388 bp, 11 predicted proteins | sample Lox_Sample_45_FD_206712 | JGI IMG/M metagenome (GOLD analysis project Ga0335085, IMG submission 206712) | Soil microbial communities from Loxahatchee National Wildlife Refuge, Florida, United States - Lox_Sample_4.5 | ecosystem: Environmental > Terrestrial > Soil > Wetlands | place: USA...
CTGACGGCGTGCCGGTGCGCGCGATTTGTCGCAAGGCTTGGTTAATCGCTGTCAGTCATGCGGCGCCGGTAGTGGTGGTCCGACCCGCGCCGCGATAGCTGGTACGGTATCGCCTTGTCGGGGAATGTGGAAGCATGCCGGGACCCGGGATCGACATACGCGGCGCAGCGCGGCGCCGGCTGTTCGACCAGCCCTATCTGCTGTTGACGATTACCTCGTTGTCCTTTGCCGGCAACACCGTGTTCGGCCGGGCCATTGTCGGCCATGTGCCGCCGGTCACCTTTGCCTTCGTCCGCTGGGCCGGCGCGTTCCTCATCCTGCTGCCGTTCGCGGCGCGTCATATCGCGCGCGATTGGCCGACGATCCGCAAACATGCCGGGCTGCTCACCGTCCTCGCGCTGACCGGCTACTCGGCCTACAACACGCTGGCCTATTACGGCCTGCAATATACCAGTGCCATCAACGGCGCGCTGCTCGCCTCGATCGCGCCGCTTTTCGTCGCCCTGTGGACCTTCGTGCTATTTGGCGACCGGCTCACGCTGCGCCAGGCGGGCGGCATCACGGTTTCGCTGATCGGCGTCGTCGTCATCGTAAGCCGCGGCAGTCCGGGCGTGCTTATGGGCATCGGCCTCAACCGCGGCGACCTGTGGATTCTGGCCGCGCTCGTCATCTACGCCTACTACACGGCGGCCCAGCGCAAGCGGCCGCAGATGCATCCGCTGTCGTTTCTCGCCGTCGGCATGGGCTGGGGCGCGGTCCTGCTCGTGCCGGCGCTGATCTGGGAACTTGCGAGCGGCCCGGCCATGACGCTCGATGCGGTCAGCATCGGCGGCATCGTCTATGTGTGCCTGTTCCCATCGCTGATCGGCTATCTTTGCCTCAATCACGGCCTCGAATTGATCGGAGCTAATCGTGCCGCGCCGTTCCTGCATCTGACGCCGGTGTTCGGCTCGGCGCTGGCCGTGCTGGTGTTGGGCGAGCGATTTGCGCTTTATCACGCCGCCGGCTACGCGCTGGCCTTCACCGGCGTCACGCTAGCGGCCCGGAAGTAGCTCCGCACCGACCCGATCAAAACCGCAGCGGCCTCGCCTGCTGCACCTGCGGCAGCGCCCGCACCTTGGCGAGCACGTCCGCCGGCAATTCGCCGTCGATCTCGATGAGCGCGACGGCTTGGCCGCCCGGCGCTTCGCGACCGACGTGGAAGGTCGCGATATTGATGCCGGCGTCGCCGAGCGTCGAGGAGAACTTGCCGATGAAGCCGGGCTTGTCGAAATTGGTGATGTAGATCATCGAGGGGCCGAATTCCGCGTCCATGCGGATACCCTTGATGTTGACGATGCGCGGCCGGCCGTCGGCGTAGACGGTACCGGAGACGTGCCGGGTCTGCCGATCGGTCGTCACCGTGACCGTGATCAAGCTTTCGTAGTCGCCCTCCGCCTCGCGCCGCGTCTCCTCGACGACGATGCCGCGATCTTTGGCGACCACGGCGGCGGAGACGACGTTGACGTCCTGCAGCATCGGCCGCAGCAGCCCGGCGATCGCCGCCGAGGTCAGCGCCCTGGTATTCATCTGCGCGACGATGCCTTCGTAGGAGACGTGCACGCTGGTGATGCCGGTTTCGGTCAGCTGGCCGGCAAAGGAACCGAGCTTTTCCGCCAGCGCCACGAACGGCTTCAGCTTTGGCGCTTCCTCGGCGCTGATCGAGGGGAAGTTGACCGCGTTCGTGATCGCGCCGCGGATCAGATAGTCCGACATCTGCTCGGCGACTTGCAGCGCCACGTTTTCCTGCGCCTCCGTCGTCGAAGCGCCAAGGTGCGGAGTGCAGACCACGTTCGGCAGCGCGAACAGCGGATCGTCGGTCGCCGGCGGCTCGGTCGCGAACACGTCGAGCGCGGCGCCGGCGACGTGCCCCGATTGCAAAGCCTCGAACAGCGCCGCTTCGTCGACCAGCCCGCCGCGCGCGCAATTGATAAGGCGCACGCCTTTCTTCGTCAGCTTGAGCGCGCCGGCGCTGATGATGTTGCGGGTCTTGTCGGTCAGCGGGGTATGCAGGGTGATGAAATCGGAGCGCCGCAGCAAATCCTCAAGCTCGACCTTTTCGACGCCGAGATCGAGCGCGCGTTCGGCGGACAGGTAAGGGTCGTAGGCGATGACTTTCATTTTCATGCCGAGCGCACGGTCGGCTACGATGGCGCCGATATTGCCGCAGCCAATGACGCCGAGCGTCTTGCCGAAAATCTCCACGCCGAGAAACTTGTTCTTTTCCCATTTGCCGGCCCGGGTCGACGCGTCGGCTTCCGGGATCTGTCGGGCCAGCGCCAGCATCAGCGTGATGGTGTGTTCGGCGGTCGTGATCGAATTGCCGAACGGGGTGTTCATGACGATGATGCCGCGCGCGGTCGCCGCCGGAATGTCGACATTGTCGACGCCGATGCCGGCGCGGCCGATGACGCGCAGCTTGTGCGCCCGTTCCAGCATCTTTGCCGTGACCTTGGTGGCGGAGCGGATGGCGAGCCCGTCAAAGTCGTTGATCGCCTCGGCGAGTTTGTCCTTGTCCTTGCCGAGACCGGGCTGGAAGTCGACCTCGAGCCCGCGCTCCTTGAAGATGGCGACGGCGGCAGGCGACAGCGCGTCGGAAATGAGCACCTTGGGTGGCATGGTCCGCGTCCTATGCCGCTTGCGCCAGCGCGTCCTTGGCCTTGGCATAGGCCCAGTCGAGCCACAGCGTCAGCGCCTCGACGTCGGCGCGCTCGACCGTCGAGCCGCACCAGATGCGCAGCCCGGGCGGCGCGTCGCGGTAGGCGTCGATGTCGTAGGCGACGCCTTCCTTGTCGAGCGCGGCGGCGATGTCCTTGACGAAGGCGGCTTGCGCCTCCGGGGCAAGCCGCGTGACGGCGGGATCGACGACTTTCAGGCAGACCGAGGTGTTGGAGCGCACCGCCGGTTCACGGGCGAGAAAATCGATCCACCGCGCGCGCTTGACCCAGTCGGCGATCGCCTGTGCATTGTCGTCGGCGCGCATCCGCAGGGCCGCAACTCCGCCGATTCCCTTCGCCCATTCCAGGGCGTCGAGATAGTCCTCCACGCACAGCATCGACGGCGTGTTGATGGTCTCGCCCTGGAAAATTGCTTCGTTGAGCTTGCCGCCCTTGGTCATGCGGAAAATCTTCGGCAGCGGCCAGTGCGGGGTATGGCTTTCGAGCCGCGCCACCGCGCGCGGCGAGACAATCAGCATGCCGTGCGCGGCTTCGCCGCCGAGCGCCTTTTGCCACGAGAAGGTGACGACATCGAGCTTGGCCCAATCGAGCGGCTGCGCGAACGCGGCCGACGTGGCATCGCAAATGGCGAGGCCGCCGCGATCGGCGGCAATCCAATCGGCATTGGGAACGCGCACGCCCGATGTGGTGCCGTTCCAGGTGAATACGATGTCACTGCGCGGATCGACCTTGCCGAGATCGGGCAATTCGCCGTAGCCGGCCTTGAGCACGGTCACGTCTTTGAGCTTGAGTTCCTTGATGACGTCGGTGACCCAGCCGTCGCCGAATGATTCCCACGCCAGCATGGTCACCGGGCGCGGGCCAAGGAGCGACCACAGCGCCATTTCGACCGCGCCGGTGTCGGACGCCGGCACGATGCCGATGCGATACTCGGCCGGCACGCCGAGGACTTCGCGGGTGAGATCGATGGCGCGCTTGAGCTTCGCCTTGCCCGGTTTCGAGCGATGCGAGCGGCCGACGAGGGCGCTGCCGAGGTTTTGCGGGCTCCAGCCGGGGCGCTTGGCGCAGGGACCGGACGAGAAGTGCGGCACGGTCGGCCGCACGGCAGGCGGGGCAGTCGTCATGATCTATCCTTCCAGATAGGCGCCCCTCGTTGGGGAGGGGTGTCCCGCCGCGGGAGATAAGGAAGCGAACCTATGGCGTCAAGCCGTCAGTTGGCCGGCGCGCCGCGTGGTCGGCGCGGTCCGGTATCCGCTTCCCGGTCCGCGGCATCAGAACTTGAGGCCGCCGCCGATGCGGCCGGTGGCGATGTTGGCGAAAAATCCCGGCGGCGGATTGAACTGATCCCATTCAAACTCGGCGCGCAGGAAAATGTTGGCGGTCAGCGCGAAATCGACGCCGCCGCCCACGGTGTAGCCGTACAGCACCTGATTGTTCGCGCTGGAGCCGTTGCTGAACGAGTACGGGTAGCAGGGTTGGCTGCGGCTGCAGACGCTCGTCGAGCCGGACGTGTATTGCGTGCCGGAAACATTCGTCGTGACTGACGTGTCGGCGACGCCCACGGCCAGTCCGACAAAGGCGTACGGCAGGAAGTTTCCGACGACCCAGCCGCCGCGCAAGCGCAGGGTGGCGAAATTTGCCGCAGCCATCGAACCGGTGCCGGTGATGTTGACGGTGTAGGCGCTGCCGGTGCTGTCCGACGTCGTCCGTCCAATCGGCGCAGTCGGCGCGTTGAGCGAGAAGCCGGCGTGATTGAAATTTGCTTCCATGCCGACGATCGCGTCCTGCCACTGGGTGTTGAACCCGGCAAATCCGCCAAAGCCGATGGTGCTGCCGGTGGCGATGCCGAGCACCGGCCATTGCGACGGCGCGACGTCGTTTTCCAGGGTGGTATTGCGCAGGGAATACGCGACGAGAGCTTGCGTCGCGTTGCTGAAATCGGCGCCGGCGTAACTCAAGCCGGCTTGGCCGCCAAAATAAAAACCGCTCCAGCGCGTGAACAGCGCCGGTCCAACGGTTTGCGTCCCGCGCAGAACGTCAAAACTTCCCGCCGCAGCCGGTGGAAGTTGGAAGTTGGGCGGAAGGTCGAAATCGGCGGCGGCCGCGGGCGACACCAACGCGAGCATGACGAGAACCCGAAATACCCAACGCATCGGCCGCCCTTTCATGCCTCGGCGCACGCTGAAAGCCGGGCGGCATCATCGGGCATTAACCTTAATGGAGCGTTAGTTTCGCATCCGCCGCCTTTTCGAGGCGCCGCCGGCGACCGCTCGTCGCGCATCGCGCCCGATTAAGCGTCCCTTAAGCATTCTTTGAAATGGTCCGTTAGCGTTAACAGCCGTTTGCATCCGGCTGAGACGAAAGAAAAGCAGCATGAAGAAAACGACAGCAGCGGCTCTGATTGCGTCGATAGCGGCGGTCGCCGCCATCGGCTTGCCGGTGACGGGCGCGTTTGCGGCTGACGTGGCGCAGCCGCCCCCGATGCCGGCTCAGGTCGTGCCAATGGTGATGCCGGCGCCGGTCGAAGTCGCATCGAGTTGGTATCTGCGCGGCGACATCGGCGTCGGCTCGGTGCAGACGACCGGTGTCGACTACCTGCCGAACCCGCTCAACAACCCCAACAACTTCACCATCCAGTCGGTGACGCTGCAGGATCAGACCTTCTTCCTCGTCGGCTTGGGCTACGAAGCCAACAACTGGCTGCGCCTCGACGCCACTGCGGAATACCGCACCAAGAATTCTTTCGTCTTTTGGGGCGGCTACACGACGGCATGCCCGAACCAGTTCGGCCAGTGCCTCGATGTCTATAACGGCTACATCAATTCGTGGGTGTTCCTGGCCAACGCCTATGTCGACCTCTTCACCTGGTGCGGGCTCACCCCGTATATTGGCGCCGGCATCGGCACCGCCGCCAACACGCTCGCCGGATTTTCCGATGTCGGCATCCCGACCGGCGGCGCCGGAACCGGTCAAAGCATGACGAACTGGGACCTGGCCTGGGCCTTTCACGCAGGTTTGAGCTACCGCATTAATGAGCATCTCAAGCTTGAACTGGCATACCGTTTCCTCAACATGGGTTCGGTGCAGGCTCCAATCAATTGTATCGGCGGCTGCAATCCCGACAGCTACAGGTTCCGCAATCTTGAATCGCAGGACCTGATGCTTGGTTTCCGCTGGATGTTCAGCTTCGGTCCGGCCTACGCGATGCCGACCGCAGTGATGGCGCCCTCGCAGCCGATGATGACTCAGCCGATGATGGTCCCGGCCCAGCCGATGATGATGCCGACGCAGCCGATGATGATGCCGACGCAGCCGATGATGATGCCGGCGCAGCCGCTGTCGGCGCGTGGCTAGCCCCGCGCGGCACGGTCCGGCGGCCGCGGGCCTGCCGTCGCGCCGGCGCCGTCGAAGACGGTCGGCGTAGCGGCGTGCGCCGCCGCATTCTGCCGCAAGCCAGGGTCGCCGGCTCGGTCATGGTCAGATAAGCCGAATGTCCGGTTCGCCGCCAGCGCCAAGCCTGTCCTACGCTCAATGGCCGGGCGACGCCGCGGCTGACCGCGATGCCGGCTCGCGCCGCGCCGCGTTTCTCGCCGCTGGCGCGCGGCTGCGCACGCTCGTGTTCCTGTTCGCAGTCGTCGCCATCAACTATACCTGGTCGAGACCGTCGCCGGTCGACATCATTTTCTTCGGCGCGCTCCTGCTTACGCCGTTCGCGAGCCAAAGGTTCAACCTGCGCACGCTGATGCTGATCGCGCTGGTGATGACCTGGCTCATCTCAATCTACGTGTCGTCGGTTTCGCTGCTCGACAAGCCCCTGGTCGCCTTCCAGTTCGTCGCCCTCACTTCGGTCGTTCAGATCGGTATCACGTCCTGCCTCGTCAGCACCGGATGGACCGAGCGCGATCTCGAGCGCTTCGTCCGCGTCTACATCTTCGCCACGGTGATCGCGGCCGGCATCGGAATTTTCGGCTTCATCACCCAGAATCCGGCGTTGACCTGGGCCGGCCGGCCCCGGGCCTTCCTCGACGACCCGGACATGTTCGGCGTGTTTCTGATTCCGGGGATGATGGGCTCGCTGTTCATGATCGCCGCGGGACACCGGCGGTTGCTTTATGCCCTTGTCCTGCTGCTGCTGTCCGTCGCCGTGCTGCTGTCGTTTTCGCGAGCGGCAATCGTGTTCGGTTTCTTCTTCAGCGGCGTCTGTTATCTGTTCCTGAACCGGCGCCGGCTGGTCAAGGCCACCCTGTCAGCACTCGCGGTCCTGCTGGTGCTGGGGATGGTCGCAACGGTCCTGTATCTGGCCAACGATACGTTCGCGCAGATGATCGTCGAACGCTCGAAGCTCGCCGAAAGTTACGATCTCGGTCACTTCGGCCGCTACAACAGGTATCTGCTGGCCATACCGATGATCCTGGATAATCCGCTCGGCCTCGGCCTGTTCGAAATTGACAGGTATTTTCCGGAGCCGATTCACAACATCTGGATCAGCGCGTTCCTCAACTACGGCTGGATTGCCGGATTCGATTGGACGCTGTTCATGGTGCTTTCGGTGCAGCAGGCCTGGTACAATTGGCGGCGGTCGCGCAACGGCCTTTGCCTTCTGATTTTGTTCAGTTGGCTCGCGATCATCTGCAGCGCCATGCTGCACCAGGGCGAGCGCTGGCGCTTCCTGTGGCTGTTCACGGGAATGCTGTGGGGCCTCAATTACCGCAACTTCGCGCCGGCGGCCGAAATGATGGAAGACGGCGGCGAGGGTTCCCGCCAAGGCGCGGTGTGAGACCCCGTGCGCGTTCGTAACGACATCGCGCGCGTCCGGACCGCCGGCAACCGGCGCGGCTGGGCAGGGCTTGCGGCTTTGCTCGCCGTCATCGGCGGCACCGCTGAAAGCCGCGGCGGCGAATTGTGCGAGCAATGCGTCGCAGTGCGGCTCGAGCGCCCGGTCGTGGTGCGGGGACCGTCGCGGCATGAGCCCGATGCGCCGGTCAGCATCATCGAGCTTCCCGACGGCGGCTTTCGCGCTTTCGCCGCCAACGCCACGACGGTCGCGATCGACGGCGCGACGCCGCTGGCGCTGGGCGGCCCGGCGCGTGCCGTTCTCGGGCCCGGACCTGCGGGCAGCGCCGCCGAATGCGGGCGCTGGCTGACCACGGTGATGCAGGGACGCGGCGTTCTCTACGGTCTCATCCACAACGAACGGCGCTGCGACTATCGAAGCGGCGAAACCGACAAGTCGATGTCGATTGCCGTGTCTTCCGACCTCGGCCTGAATTGGAAGGTCCTCGGTCAGATCATTGCCGCCGACAGCGCGGCTGCTGTGCCCGGCCGGCCGGCCGGGGAGGGCGACTGCACCGCGGTCGATGGTCACGATCATTACTGGTACGCCTATTGTCTGCGCCTGCGCGATTGGAAGAACTTCGCGGCACGGGCGCCGCGCGACGATCCGGCTCCGGGAAAGTGGGAAAAATGGAGCGGCAGCGGCTGGAACGCGCCGGGCCTCGGCGGCGAGGCGGCGGCGCTCGCCGGGCCGCTGGGAATGAGTTCGGCCTATTGGCGCGACGCCGGCGCCGTGCTGCTGCTGGCGACGACGCCGTCGGCGCTGCGGTTATCGCTGTCGCGCGACAAGCTGCATTTCGGGACCATGGCGGAGCCGATCGTTCTTTACGATTCCAATGATTGGAAGCGTCCGGCCCCCGGCGATCTCTATGCCTATCCGAGCATGGTAGCCGAGCATGGCTTCAACAACATCGAGCGCCATTTCTACCTCACCTACACCTACATCCCGCCCGGCGAGGATTTCACGCAGCGTTACCTTGTGATGCAGGAGGCATGGATCGAACTAACGTCGATTCCGCAATATCCGCAGGTGCGAACGGCGCTGTCGCGGTGGACCGGCGCTGGCGGCGCCACGTGGGCGACCACGGGTCCGCCGATCGCCGCAGGCCGCTCCTATACGCATCAGGAGCGGCTCGGCTATCTGATGACGGCGCCGTCGGCACAAAATCCGACTGTCAAACTGGACGAATGCTTTTCGCCGCGGACGGGTACCGGCTTTGTCGCCGAAGCCGGTCGCTGCGCCGCCGAAGGGATGCAGCGGCGTCGCGTCGCCGGCTATGCGTTCCGCTACCAGCAACCGGGAACGCTGCCGATCTACAGCTGCCTGTCGGCCGACTACGCGCGCTTTACTTCCAATCGCGCCGATTGCGACAATGCCGGCACGCGCGACCGCGTGCTCGGCTACGCCATGCGTTGAAGCGCCGGCGGCCTAATCGTGGTCGTCCCCTTCGAGCTTGCCGATATGGTGCTGGGCGTACAGCTCGGCACCAAGCTTGGCCACGAGGTCGAGCTGCGTCTCGAGGAAATCGATGTGATGCTCCTCGTCGCGCATCAGACTTTCGAACAGGTCGCGCGACACGTAATCCTTGACCGCATGGCAGTGGGTCGCGGCTTCCTCATAGAGCGCGCGGGCATGCAGTTCGGCGCGCAGATCGCAATCCAGCACCTCTTTCACCGTCTGCCCGATGTGCAGCGGGTCGAGCACCTGCATATTGGGAAAGCCGTCGAGGAAAATGATGCGCTCGACCAGCTTGTCGGCGTGCTCCATCTCCTCGATGGATTCCTTGCGCCATTGCTTGGCCAGCGACTTGTAGCCCCAATTGTCAAGCAGGCGGTAATGCAGCCAGTACTGATTGATCGCAGTCAGTTCGTGCCGGAGCGCCTTGTTGAGATAGTCGATGACTCCGGGCTCGCCTTTCATGGTGCTGCTCCTGCAAAAAAGCCGTGCGGAGCGATGGCGCCCCGCAAATCTAGTTTATAACAGTTATAACCTGGTCGGCGAAGACGGAAAGCGATCGGCGCCGCCGCGCCTTACTTCCGCGTCCAACCCCTGCCGGGATCGGGAGAACGGTTCAGGCCGCCGTGCTGCCGCCTCGGCAGCACGCTGCACCGGCGAGCGCCTCATCCATGATGCGGCGGATGGTTCGGGCGCAACGTCCGCACTGGGGGCTGCAGCCGAGACAACCATAGACCTGGCCGGCCGTGCGTGGCGCGTTGTCCGCAACGGACAAAGTTCCACGGACATCGTGGTCGCTGAGGACGTTGCAGGAGCAAACGATCATAGGCCGAGCGGCGCGGTTGGTATCAGCTGAAACTATCTCTCGTCTAACGGCTGCGCGAATTGATTTCAATCAAAAAGACCTACTTTGCAGCTATTCTAATTTAGCGACGCTGGCGGCTTGTCTTTCGTCGTTAACGGCCGGCAAAGGCATGGACCTGCTTCTGGCGCACGGGCGCCGGCACTTGGCGTTTGGCTGCGCGCCAGGAGAGCGGCGCCGCCTTTCATTGAGCTATCCACAGCAATTGGCGCAATGCCCGGCGCTCGTCGCGACCGGCCCCGCCTTACGCCGCGGCCGATTCCTCGGCATCGTCGTCGTAGCGGGCACGCCGGCGGGAGCGCAGCCGGCACAGCCGGGAGGGGATGTAGCAGAGGTCGTCGAGCATCCCGGCAAAACGCTGACCGCGCGCCAGAGCGCGGTCGAGCGCGGCCATGGTGCGCGCCTGCCCCGAATCCTCGTCGTCGATCCAGGTGCGCAGTACCGAGGCGAACAGCATCGCCAGCCCCTGGGCGCGGACCAGGCCGCGCGGGCCCGAGCCGTTGATTCCGGCCGCCGCCAGCATCCACTGCTGCGAGCGCACGGCGAGCCCATTGAGCGCAACCGCGAGCGGCGGGTTGCGCCGCGCCGAGCGCAGTAGCGAGCGGACCGCCTCGCGATGCGGCGACAACACGTCGAGCCGGCGCATCAGCGCGTCGAACAGACGTTCGCGTGCCGGCTCTTCTTCCATGTCGCTGAAATCCTCGGCCAGCACCGCCCGGTCGGTCGCCTTGATGTGGGCAGCGAGAATGGCGAGCGTGGAAGCGAATTCGTCGCGCAACTGCGCCAGCGATACGCCGGCCTGTTCTGCCACCGCGCCAAGCCCGATGGCTTCGAACGGCTTGTCGGCAAGCAGCGCCAGGAAGGCAACGATGATCTTCTCGCGCTCGGTGCTCGGGGCAGGGGCGGGGCGCGCACCGGCGCGGGCGGATTTTCCGGTGCTCTTGCGGCTTGGTCGGCGGGCCATGACGGACCTCCCGGAACGCGCGTGACCGACGGATCGGACCTCTGCGTTGAAGTGTAAGCCGGACGCGCCGCCGTTCCAAGGCGCAATGCGTCAACCGGCAAGCTTGCGCGAGCGCTCGGTCGCGGCGAGGACGGCCTTGGTCAAAAGGTTGGCCAGCGCATTGCCGCCCGTCAGCACCTCGAGCGCGGCAGCCGTCGTGCCGCCCGGCGAGGTCACGTTTTCGCGGAGCGTCGCGGCGTCGAGGCTCGTGCGGTGCAGCAGTTCGCCCGCGCCGGCGACGGTCTCGCGTGCAAGTTTCTCCGCCAGCGGCGGCGGCAGGCCGGCAGCCACGCCGGCTTGCGCCAGCGCTTCGGCGAGCAGGAACACGTAGGCCGGTCCGGAGCCGGACACGGCAGTGACCGCGTCCATCAGGGCTTCGTCGTCGACCCATTCGACGGCCCCCGTCGCCGCCAACAGGCGCTGCGCCAGCTCACGCTGGGCCGCATCGGCGCCGCGCGCCACCGCCACGGTGATACCGCGCCCGATTGCGGCCGGCGTGTTCGGCATGGCGCGGACCAGGGCGCAGGGACGCGGCAAGGCGGCAGCCAGGAAATGCAGGGTCCGTCCCGCCATGATCGACACGACCAAGGTCGAAGAAGCGATCAGCGGCGCGATCGCGGGCAGCACGTCGGCGGCAATTTGCGGCTTCACCGCGATGATGACGGCGGCAGCGTCAGCAAGTCCACCGGCATCGCTTTGCAGTCGCACGCCGCGATCGCCAAGGGCGGCAATCTGCGCCGACGGATGGGGCTCGACCACCGTCACGTTCGTTGGCGGAACGCCGAAACGCAGCCAGCCGTCGAGCAGCGCGCCGCCCATTTTGCCGGCCCCGACTAGGACCAGCGAGCCGGACAAGTGCCGCAGATCCGCGCGCTCGGCGGTGGCAGAGGTGGCGGAGGCGCTCATTGCCCGGTTCCCGGTCGATCCGGCCGCATTAAAGCAAAAGCTGCCGTCAGCGTCATGGCCGCGCTCATCCCGGCCATCGGCTTTTTGGCAACGGGCTCGGCTGCAAAGATGCGGATGCCCGCATCGGCCGGTACGAGCCGGCACGACGATGGTCTTGACCGGCGCTGGCGGCCGGTGCGACGCCTCACGCTTCGCCGACGGTTTCGAACATCACCGAGTCCATGGCCTCGCGCGCCGACTTGCCTGCCCAGACCACGAACTGGAACGCCGGGTAATAGCGTTCGCAGGCATCGAGCGCGGTGCCGAGCACGGCTTCGCATTGCCGGTTCGAGGCGCCGAGGCCGCCGGCGAGCAGAAGCGCATGGCGGAACATGACCACACCGTTCAGCACCCAGACGTCGAAATGGCCGATCCACAACAATTCATTGATCAGCGCGACCAGTTGCTGCACCTCGCCGAGCCGGGGCTCCGGCACGCGCATGTCGAAGGCGCAGGCCAGATGCAGCGCCTCGATCTCGCTCATCCAGGTGAATGAAATCTGATAATTGGTCCACCGGCCGTTGACGACGATCGCGATCTCGTCCTCGCCCGCCCGCTCGAACGGCCAGTTGTTGCCGCTGGCCATGTGCTCGACCACGTCGAGCGGGTTGTTGTTGGGCTCTCGTGCGATTGCGATAAGGGACATGTCGCCTCCACAGCGCCGTCTGGGGTGGAAATGCGCACGCCACTGGACCTCGCCGAAGATCGCGCGGCTGTTTTGCCGCAGGCACAACCGGTGCTCGTCGATTGACTGCGCCGCGAATCAGTCGGCACGCGGAATATAAACCGCACGATTCTTTCCGCCAAAGACCTTCGTAGAGCCGGTCGAACGCGGCGGCTCGCCCGCACTCATGAAGTGATTTGCCGCCCCGGCACAATGCGAAACAGAAAACGGTCCACAGACTAAAAGATGCGACAAGTTGACTCGGCTCGGCGTTCCCGTCGCTGGCGCGTTCGTCATGCCCGGCCGTTGAGCCGGGGGTCCGTGTCGTCGAGCAAATCCAGAGGGCTGGATCGCCGCAGCCCGGCTCTCGGTCAGCCCTGACCGCCGCCGACGCGGTGCGTGTGGTCAATCGAAGAACAGGCTCGATACCGATTCCTCGGCTGCGGTGCGGCTGATTGCTTCCCCGATCAGGGTCGCAATCGAGAGCACGCGGATATTGGCGCAGGTCTTGACCGCATCGGTCGGCTGAATCGAGTCGGTGATCACCAGCTCTTTCAAATTCGATCGGTGGACCCGGGCGACGGCGCCGCCGGACAGCACGCCGTGGCTGATATAGCCGTAGACGGCGCTGGCGCCCTTTTCCAAGAGCGCGTCGGCGGCATTGAGCAAGGTGCCGCCGGAATCGACGATATCGTCGATCAGGACGCAGATGCGCCTGTCGACCTCGCCGATGACGTTGGCGACCTCCGATTCCCCCGCCCGCTCGCGCCGTTTGTCGATGATGGCGAGCGGCACGTTGATGCGCTTGGCAAGCCCGCGCGCGCGCACCACGCCGCCCACGTCGGGCGACACCACGATGACTTCGCCGAGGTCGAAGCGCTGCTTGATGTCGCGCACCATGACCGGGG
>Ga0335085_10011099_pt1 | contig 13388 bp, 10 predicted proteins | sample Lox_Sample_45_FD_206712 | JGI IMG/M metagenome (GOLD analysis project Ga0335085, IMG submission 206712) | Soil microbial communities from Loxahatchee National Wildlife Refuge, Florida, United States - Lox_Sample_4.5 | ecosystem: Environmental > Terrestrial > Soil > Wetlands | place: USA...
TGATCCACGTCAGCCCGCTCTTGCGCGAGTTAATCATCGAAGCCGTCCGTATCGGCCGCCTGCGCACGCGCCATCGGTACGAGCGCGCCCTCTGCGACCTGCTGATGGTGCACCTGCGCAATGCTTCGCCGATGCCCGCCGGGGTCAACCTGCCGCGCGATCCACGGGCCCGTGCGGTGGCGGAAAGCATTCTGCGCGAACCGGGACGCGCGGAAACGTCGGCGACGTTGTGCGCAGCCGCGGGCGCCAGTGTCCGCACCATCGAGCGAAAGTTCCGTAACGAGGTTGGGAGCGATTTCGAAACCTGGCGCCGGCAGGTCCGTTTGATGAAGGCGATCGAGCTGCTGGTCTCGGGTCATTCGGTGAAAGAGGTGGCCTGGCGCATCGGTTACCGTCAGCCGAGCGCGTTTGTCGAAATGTTCCGCCGCACCCTCGGCGCCACGCCAAAATCGTGGACTGCGGCACTCGGACGGCTCAGCGAGTGAACTGTCCGCCACACCCGCGGACATGATAGGCTACCCTCTTATGAAGTCTCTGAGGTTAGCGGCCGCTCTGTTCGTGTCTCTGGGCGCGGTGGCCCAGGTTCCGACCCCCGAATCGGTGCTGGGACACAAGCCCGGCGATGATTTTTTTCTCGCCAGCTACGATGAATCGCTGGGCTATTTTCAAAAGCTGGCGCAATCCACCGACAAGCTCAAGGTGGTGAAGGTGGGGAAAACCACCCGAGGCCTCGATTGGTACATCGCCATTATCAGCTCGGCCAAAAACCTCGCCAGCCTCGACAAATATAAGGACACCGCTAAGCGGCTCGCGCTCGTCAAGGGCCTCACCGACGCGCAGGCTCGCGAACTGGCGCATAACGGCAAGGTGATCGTGCACATCGACTGCGGCCTGCACGCCAGCGAAGTGGCCCCGGCGCAGCACGCCATCCAGCTCGCCTACAACCTGGTGAGCGCCAAGGATGCCGATACCGCCAACATCCTCGACAACGACATTCTGCTGCTGTGGTTTTCCATGAATCCCGACGGCCAGAACCAGGTGGCCGCGTGGTACAAGAGCAACCTCGGCACGGAGTACGAGGTGAGCAACATGCCCGGGCTGTGGCAGGAATACATCGGGCACGACAACAACCGCGACGGCTACATGAACAACATGATCGAGTCGCAGGTGATCACCAGGGCCGACCTGGAATATTACCCCACGGTTTTCTACGATCATCACCAGACCGCGCCGTTCCCGGCACGCATCTGGATTCCTCCCTTCGGCGACCCGGTGTCGCTCAATCCGCACCCGCTCATGTACCGTTGGGTGAACGTTTTCGGTACGGCCATGGCAGCCTACCTGGATGAGCACGGCATGCCCGGCGCGATGCATCGCGGCCGCTTCGACGATTGGTACCCGGGCTTCGTCGATCACGTCAACAATTTCCGCAACACCGTTTCGTTCCTCACCGAGACGGCGCTCTATCGCTACGCCACGCCGCATTTTTACACCACGGAAGATTTCCCGGCCGACAAGCGCGACCTGCATACCGAGGTGTTCTACTCGAGCCCGTGGAAGGGCGGATGGTGGCGGCTGGGAGACGCGGTGCGCTACAACATCGGGTCGTCGATGTCGGTGCTGGATACCGCGGCCAAGAATCGCGAGGAGCTGCTGTACGGGCGCTATAAAGCCGGCCGCGACGTGATCGCGCGCTTCACCAAAGATCCGCCCTACGCCTATGTCATTCCGCGCGAGCAGCGCGACAAGGTGACCGCTGCGCTGCTGGTGGAGAAGCTGATGATCGATGGCATCGAAGTACACCAGGCCACCAAAGACTTCAGCGCGAACGGCGCGACCTACCACGAAGGCGATTGGGTAGTGTTGATGGATCAGCCCTTCGCCGCGCTGGTCAAGGAGCTGTTCGATATTCAGAAGTACCCCGAGATTCCCCATCCGCCGGCGATCGACGCCGGACGCGGCGGCGCAGGCGGCGGTGGTGGAGGCGGGGGAGGTCGCGGCGGCCGTGGCGCGGAAGGCGGTGCGGCTCCGGCAGTGGCCACGGAAGCTCCGGCCGCGGCTCCAACGGCCGCTCCCGGCGGTGCTGCAGCGGCGGCGGGTGCCGGCGGCCGCGGCGCGGGAGGAGGAGGCGGCGGCCGCGGTGGCACGGGTGGTGGCGGTCGCGGTGCCGCGGGCGGTGGCGGTGCGGCCGCCGCGGGCGCCCAGGCTCCCCCGGCGCAGACTCCCTATGACGTCACTGGTTGGACCCTGCCGATGCAGATGGGCGTGGAAGTGGTGGCGGTGGCGCAACCGGTCGGCGAGGACACACGCAAAACGCTGCGCAAAATCGAGCACGTCGAACCGATCCGCGGCAAGGTGGAAGGCGCCGGGCCGGTGTTCGCCTTCTCGCATGATTCGAACGCCGCGCTGGAGGCCGTCAACGACATTCTGGCGGCCGGCGGCACGGTCAGCTTCGCCAAGACGGAAAGCACCATTTATGCGTCGGGCGCCGCGGCGTCAATCCTGCAGAAAGACGGCGTGGATGCCGCTTCGATGAAGGAAGCGCCTACTGCCTGGCCCGTGAAGAAGCCGCGCCTGGCGATCTACGAATCCTGGTCCGGCAACATCGACGAGGGCTGGACGCGCTGGATCTTCGAACAGTTCCACTTCCTCTACACGCGCCTGCACAACTCCGATATTCAGGCCGGCCACCTGCGCGAACATTTCGACACCATCGTGTTCGCGGAGGCTGGCGCGCGCCAGATCATGGACGGCATGGCGCCCGGCAGCGTCCCCGGCCAGTACGCCGGCGGTATCGCCGAGAGCGGCGCCGATGCCCTGCGTGAGTTCGTTTCCGAGGGCGGCACGCTGGTGGCGCTGGGCAACGCCAGCCTGTTCGCCATCGAGCAGTTCAACCTGGGCGTAACCAATGCCGTGGCCGGGTTGAACAGCAGCCAGTTCTTCTGTTCCGGATCGTTGCTGAAGGTCGAACTGCAAAATCCCAATCATCCGGTGAACGCCGGCATGCCGGCCACGCCCGCGATTATGTTCGAACGCAATCCGGTGTTCGACACCCGCCCGAATTTCCGCGGCCGCGTGCTGGCCAGCTATCCGCGCGATCGCAACCCACTGCTGAGCGGCTTCCTGCTTGGGGCTGACCGCATCCAAGGGAAGGCCGCCGCGCTGGATGCGGATTATGGCCAGGGACACATCATCTTACTCGGCTTCCGCCCGCAATGGCGCGGACAGTCACACGGAACTTATAAGTTCCTGTTCAACGCTCTGTATTACTCGTCGGCCATGGCCGAACCTGCCTCAGAAGGCGGTGGGCGTGGCGGTCGGGGTGGGCGTGGCGGAGGAGGTGGAGGCGGCAACGCGCAACAGGCCGCGTGGCGGCGCGAGGCAGAATCGGTACGCGGCGTGTTGAGCACTCTGCTCGACCACAACCGCGCCTACTTCACCGCCCGCGGTCCGGCGGCGGCCGATCAGGGCAAGGCGCTGGAAGCCGCTCTGGACGCCTTCCAGCGCGACCGTCTGCCGCTGCTCGACGACCTGCGCGCGCAGGTGGAGGACGCCACCCTGGCGCGCAATGACGCAGCGTGGTCGGCGCAAATCAAACGCCTCGCCGTCGACCTGCGGACGCGCGACTTCAGCGCCTCGCGCCTGGACGATCTGTTGGATCAATACAAACTGGCGGTGCTTCCGTGAGAACTAATATGCGAGTTGCCTCACTTACCAGTTTCTTCTTAATTGCCTCTGCCGCTGTCGCCCAGATTCCTACTCCGGAATCGGTTCTGGGCTATAAGCCCGGCGCGGATTTTCACCTGGCGAATTATGAGGAGTCCCTGGCGTATTTCCGTAAGTTAGCTGCCTCGTCCAACCGGATCAAGTTAGTCAACGTCGGCAAGACTACGCAGGGCCGCGAGTTCTGGATGTGCTTCATTTCGAACCCGGAGAACCTGGCGCAGATCGAGCATTATAAAGAGGTCTCGCGCCGCCTGGCGGTGTCGCGGGGCGTCAACGATGAGCAGGCGCGCACTCTGGCGCGAGACTTGAAGCCGTTTATCCACATCGACGGCGGTCTGCACGCCAGTGAAGTGGCGAATCACCAGCACACCATCCAACTCGGTTACGATCTGGTCGCCAGCGAGGAGCCGGAATACAAGGCCATCCGCCAGAACCTGATTGTTGAACTGTGGTTCTCGATCAACCCCGATGGCCAGAGCATCGTCTCCAACTGGTACCGCGAAAATCTCGGCACACAGTATGAGGTCAGCCCGCCGCCGGTGCTGTGGCAGGAGTACGTCGGTCACGACAACAACCGCGACGGCTACATGCTGAACATGCTGGAGAGCCGCGTGGTGACCAAGGCAACACTGGAAACTCAGCCCCTGATTTTCTACACGCAGCACCAGACGGCGCCGTTTCCTGGTCGCATCTATCTGCCGCCTTTCGCCGATCCGATCAGCGGCAACATGCACCCGCTGATGCTGCGCTGGCTGAGCCTGATCGGCACCAGTATCGCCGAGTACCTGGACGATCACGACCTGCCCGGCTCCATGCATCAAGAGACGTTCGACGTGTGGTATCCAGGCTATCTCGACAATGTCGGCAATTTTCGCCACACCATTTCCTTTTTCACCGAAACGGCGCTCTACCGCTACGCCACGCCGCACTTTTACACCGTGGATGAGTTTCCCGCGGTGCGCCAGGGCCTCGGCACGGAGATGCTGTATGCCAGCCCGTGGAAGGGCGGATGGTGGCGCCTGTCGGACGCCTGCAAGTACATGTACGGCGCCGACATGGCGGTGCTGGATCTTTCGGTGAAGTATCGCGAGCAGTTGATTTATAACAAGTACCGCGCGGCCCGCGACACCATCGAGCGCTTCGAAAAAGAGCCGCCCTACGCCTACGAGATTCCGCGCCAGCAGCGCGACGCGCCGACCGCGGCAGTGCTGTTGGAAAAGCTGATGCTGCAGGGCATCGAGGTGCACCAATCGTCCAGTCCGGACGCCTGGGTCATCATGATGAACCAGCCGTTCTCCGGCCTCGTAAAGGAACTCTTCGAGCCGCAGGTCTACCCCGCGCTGACGCAGCGGCCCTACGACGTCACGGGTTGGACACTGCCGTACCAGATGGGCGTGGAGGTGCGCGCGGTGACCACGCCGCCATCCAAGCAGTATGTCGATTCGCTGCGCCCGGTGAAGGAGATTACGGGCCTTGCCGCGCCATTCGCACTCAGCGCCAACGCCAGTTATAAGGCCATCAACCAGATTCTGGCGGCAAAGGGCGCTGTAACGCTGGATGGCGAGAATGTTTCCGTCTCCGGTCTCGACAAAGGCCGCTTGGACGGCATCTTGCGCGAGAATCGTCTGCGCGCGATGGAGGCGAAGGAAGGCGGCAAGGCCATCAAGCCGCGGCGCCTGGGATTGTACCGGCCGTGGGTCGCTTCGATGGACGAAGGCTGGACGCGTTGGATCCTGGAACAGTTCGATTTTCCGTTCACCAACCTGTACAACGCCGACATTCTGGCCGGCCACTTGAAGGAGCGTTACGACGCCATCGTGATACCCGATATCAGCGAAGGCCAGATCCTCAACGGCCACCGTCCCGGCACGATCCCGGAGCGTTACGCCGGCGGATTAGGTGAGGAAGGCACGCAAGCACTGCAGGATTTCGTCAGCGACGGCGGCACGCTGGTCACCTTCAACAACGCCAGCATGTATGCCATCAACCAATTCAAGTTGCCCGTGACGAATGCGCTCGCCGGGCTTTCGGCCGCGCAATTCTTCTGCTCCGGCGCGCTGCTGAAGGTGCACATCGAGGACGCCAAGAATCCGCTGACGGCCGGCCTGCTGCCCGACACGACGGTGATGTTCGAACGCAGCCCGGCGTTCGACACGCGCCCGGATTTCAAAGGCACAGTCCTGGCGCGCTACAATCGCGACCGCTCACCGCTCGAAAGCGGCTACCTGGCCGGTCCCGACCGCATCCAGGGCAAAGCCGCCGCGCTCGACGCCAACTACGGCAAAGGCCACGTCATCCTGCTCGGCTTCAAGCCGCAGTGGCGCGGACAATCGCACGGATCGTATAAGTTCTTCTTCAACGCGTTCTACGAGGCGCGGTAAGTGGAGTAACTCGGACCGAGCCATCGCGAGACTGCGTCAGCCCGATCGTTCTGGCGAGTAAGTCAGATGGTCGGGCCTAACGGATCAAATAGCTGGCCTGCCAGGGTCGGCGCCATCTTGGTTTCTGTTCCGTATTTCACAGGCAGCTTGTGCCCTGGAAGGTACAGCGTGCCGAACACCCGGTCCACCCACGGCAGCAGGGGCGCAAAGTTCTTGTTGAGAACCTCGGGACCGTCGTTAGCGTGATGCCGGTGGTGAAAACCAGGCGAGGAGATGATTTGCTCGAGCCAGCCGAGGCGCCAGTGGATGTTGGCATGGACAAAAAACCCCCATACAGTCCCGGTGAGAGCCACCACGGCCGGTGCCCAGTCCACGGTGCTCCCAAGCGGTCGCGCCAGTCCCAGGACATAGATAGGCACGAACCCGCACAGCCGGGTGAAAACCAGATCGATGGGATGCGCGCGGGTACTCACCAGCCAATCGAGCTCCTCCGCGGCGTGATGGATGGCATGGAAGCGCCACAGGAGGGGGATTTCATGCGACCAGCGATGCCCCCAGTAGAATCCGATTTCAGCTACCACCATGGCCGCCGCCAATCGTACTCCCGCCGGGAGATCCGCGGCCCAGCCATAGAATCCGCCGCCGGCCGCCAGGCGATGAACGGCTGCCGCCAGCATACTCAACGGTATTACCATGAGCAGCTTGGGGACAGTCCCGCTGAGGAAAAAATAAATCACATCGTGACGGAAAGCTTTCCGCCAAACCTTCTGTGCCCGCTCCGGCCATAGCCTTTCGAGCGGAACGAAGATCAGGAGCAGCAAAGCAGCCACACACTCAGACGCGCTACGTCGGTCGCGATTGAGGAGAGCAGGTGCAGCGCTCGCACTGCCATCTCCCTATCTTATGAAGGGGACGCCCCTGAAGTCTTCGGTTTTCGGCGCTTCAGGATGACCGCACGGGCGACAAGGCAAGCTGCCAGACCCAGCAACAGCAATTCACTGGTGTTCGCTTCGGGAGCTTGCACCAGAGTCACGCCGTCCAACATGAGCAGTGGTGGACCTATGTCCGGCGTGCCCTGAGCTAAAAACGTCAGCGTTTGGGTGGCCGAGGTAGCCAGAAACTGCAACACGACGTGGTTCCATGCGACCGAATTATGCGGCGCTTCGGACATCGTGGGGCCCGTTTGGCTGCTGGTTCCGAACGTGACTTTCCAATCCTGTGTAAGGCCCCCACCGTTGCTCGGATCGCAATTCACGCCGTCGTCATAGAAACAATCCTCTTGACCGGCAGCTTCCCAAAATCCCAGGTTATATACGGACCCTACCTGTAGCCCACTGATGGTCTGCGAAAGCGTACCGTCAAATGCAGTGCCGCCATCGGCCATGAAGTAGTTGCCGCCGTCGGGGCTGGGTCCCGGAGCGCTCCATAGGGTAAAAAGGAAACCGGCCGGATGGGAACCCTGGCTATTCGAGACGGCTCCCACCGAGATGCTCGGTGGACTGCCGGGCATACAAGTTCCCTGAGGCGAGCTAGGGGGTGATCAGATTGATCGCGCCCGCCGGTAAACTAAATAATACCGGAAGAAGCAGTAACCACCCGATCGCCCCAAGGCTGATTCGGCAATCCGGTTTCACGAATAAAACGCGCACTTTCCTCTCATCCCAAACTAGACCCTTGGGACTGTATCATACCAGCCAGTCCCATCCAACTGCAATGAACTGACCACCCGTCGGGTCTAGAGGCACCAGAGTCTGTCCTCCTCAGTCTCCTGATCCGCTGCTGTCAACCCGGAGCGGACGCAATGTTTCCGACACGCTTCCGGCCGCGCTATCCTGACGCTATGACTGAAGCACCAGCACCGGGAAGAGTGAAGAACCTGGCGGGTCCGCCCACGTTTGCGACGCCCGCCGAGGAGCGCCGCCATCGCAAATGCCGTCTGGCCGGCGCCTTTCGCCTGTTCGCCCGCTTCGGCTTCGACGAAGGCGTGGCCGGACACATCACCGTGCGCGATCCGGAGCATACCGACTGGTTCTGGGTGAACCCCTTCGGCATGCACTTCTCGCACATTCGCGCCAGCGACCTGGTTCTGGTGAACGAACGCGGCGAAGTAGTAGAAGGCGAGCATCCCGTCAACACGGCGGCGTTCGCCATTCATTCGCGCGTACACGCCGCCCGCCCGGATACCATCGCCGCCGCGCACTCGCACTCCCTGTACGGCAAGGCTTGGTCGTCGCTCGGCCGGCTGCTGGATCCCATCACGCAGGATGCCTGCGCCTTTTACCAGGACCACGGCCTATTCGACGACTACACCGGCGTGGTGTACGAGACCAGCGAAGGCGATCGCATCGCGCAGGCGTTGGGGCAGGGAAAAGCCGTCATCCTACGCAACCACGGACTGCTGACGGTGGGCCGCAGCGTGGATGAAGCCGTGTGGTTCTTCATCACCATGGAGCGTAGCTGCCAGGCACAACTGCTGGCCGAGGCCGCCGGCAAGCCGGTGCTCATCTCGCACGAGAATGCCGTGACGACCCGCCAGCAGGTCTCCGGCGGCATCAACGGCTGGTTCCAATTCCAGCCCATGTGGAACATGATCTGCCGCGAAGAGCCGGACCTGTTCGAGTAAGACGCTGGCTGGCTACATCGGCAATTCGGAGCAGGGAAGAGCCGTAGCGCTTTCCGCCGGTGGCAACGCGCTGATCGGCGGCTGGGTGGACAACAGCAGCGCAGCGGCGACGTGGGTGTTCGTGCGCCAATGGATCCAGCAGGGCAAGTTGGTGGGATGCGGGGCGGTGGGTCAGGCGGCGCAAGGCGCCAGCGTGGCGCTCTCGGCGGAGGGCAGTACGCCGCTGGTGGGCGCGCCGGGTGACAACGTATGCATCGGCGCTGGGGTGGATATTTACGCGCAGCGACGGGTTCTGCTGAAGTTTCTTGCGGATGCCTCCTTTTTCGCCCGTGCGTAGCCAGAAGTGGATGTCACCATCCGTCGCGCAGCCACCGTCCCTCCGCGATATGATTGCCCCAGCGCGCAGCCTAGCGCGGTGTATTCCGCTGCGTGCTTCACCGGCTTCAGAAGCTGGGTGATCAGGAAACCCTCGGGCGTTTCCTTGATGTGTTTTCGATAAGTCCACCGGCGATAGTAATAAAGCTGTTCGATCTCGCGGTCGGTACACGTAAAGGAGGGAATGTTGGCATCGAGGAAATCCCAGGCGTGAGCGTCGGGGATATTGTTGACCACCTCTTCCGGAAAGCTGTCGTTGAAGTCCTCGATGAAGTGGCGGAACGACTCAGGGTCGAGTAACGCGGGCGTGCTCTCGACGCGAGCAAACGCTCCCGCTGCAGGCGCCAGGAAACTTCGCCGGTTCATTGGCCGCCGGCCTTCTGAAAACGCACTGCCAGGAACGGCTTGCCAGGAAGCTTCATAGTGAACTTACCGCTGAATGTCCCGGCTAACGGCGTGATGGTCATCTCCCACGGATCGATCAGATCGGCGCGGTAGTCCACGCCCTTGGCCAGGTCGAATTCGTACTCCGCCGGCTGATTGACATCAAAGTAGAAGAGGTAATAGCGCCCGTCTTGTCCCGCCCCCAGGTAGTAAGTCGAGAGGTTGTTCAAACCCTCCACTGGAGCCGATTCGAGTATCTTCCGCAGAAACGCGATCCGTCGCGGACTCTCGCCCTTCAATACGCCGCCCTTCGACCACCACAGAATATCGTTCGGATCGAGATAAGTTTCGCCGTGCCCCACATACGCGCCCGACACCGTTCCGAGCCAGAATCGCCGCACCAGTTCCTGCGCCGAGATATTGCCCCAGCGCTTAGGAATGTTACCTTCGTACTTACACTCGTCGTAGATCACCGGCTTGCGATACCGCGCCACATACTCGCGCGCATTCTCCAGGTCCGAACCCTGGATGCTGACATGCGTCACCCATGGCTTGGCATGGTCATACATCACGTTGCTGTGGTGAATGGAGCGCAGATGCTGATACGGATCGCTTTCCTGCACGATGCGGAAGGAGCGGTCCCAATCGGCTACCGTCTTCGACTTCACCAGGTCCCATTCGTTCGCCAGCGACCACCACACGTTGCGATACGCCGCTAAACGAGCCACGGTATAGCGCAGGTAACGGTCGTTGACCTCGGCGGGCATTGACGCATATCCCCAACGGTCGTAAGGATGAAACAGGATCAGGTCGGCTTCGATGCCCATCGTTTCGAGTTCCCCGATGCGCCGCTCCAGGTGCCGGAAGAACTCCGGGTTGAACCGCGTGTAATCGTTCTTACCGTCAGCATCGCGCGGAAACGGATAATACACCGGCTCGTTGGCATTGTAGGCGTAACTCTTGGGGAAGATGCACATGCGCATCTTATTAAAAGGCGCGGTGCGCAGCGTCTCGAGCGTTTGCTCCTCGATCCGGTCGCCCTGATGGGTCCAGGCGTAGCAAGTCGTCCCGATCGGCACATACGGCGTCCCGTCGTCGTAAGCGAAATGCGTTGTGTACCGCACGTGCACTGGACCGTGATTGCCCACAGCCGGCGTCACCGCGGTGAACTTACCTGTTGCGCCATCGAGCGCCTTGGCATTGCTGTAAGTGGAGTAAGTCCACTCCCCGATCTCATCCGGCATAAAGCGGATCTTATAAATGCCGCCGCCATCGTAGAAGCCATCGGCCTCCACTTCGCGATGCTGATAGCGGAAACGCGCGCTAAGGCGGACATCTACGAACGGGTTGTCCGTAGCAGGCCCGGCCAGCGTCACCTCGAACACGCCCCAGCGCTCCACCCGCTTCGCATCCGCCGCCATTAGCGGCAGGCTGCACAACAATGCCACGAGAAATTTCACAGGCGCCTCGGTCCTTCATATTATCCATCGTGCAGGACGGCAAAACAGGCCAGGGCGTGTGGAACTGGAAGACCTTCGAACCCGGTGGCCCGAGGCCGCCAAATCTCGGTGAGGGGGCAAGAACTCCTGGATGCCAATTCAAAAAGGTCACTGGCGCCCTGAAGTTCGCTCTGGGCGCACTGTCCGTTCTGCCGGTCGTGGCAGGCGTAGCACAGTTCGCGGTACCGTTACCAGAACGAGAAAGACGGCGATACAGCGCTCCTGCTCAGCCGGCCAAATAGCCCGCTGGAGCTAGACTAGCCGCCTGCTGCTCGATTTTACGAAGTCTTTACAAAGCAGTTAGAACCGGTAATCGAATTGCAGCGTTTATTAAGCGGAGGGTGAAATATGAGAAGAAATTGGTTCGGGCAAGCGTTGATGGCGGCGGCTCTGGTGGCTGGTGTCGGCTTGGCCCAGGCGGCTGATAAGCACTATGCTCCAGCGCCCGGTACGGATGCCGCGTTGTCGAATAAAGTGCGCCATGAAATTCTGACGTATCCGCGGTATACCTTATTCGACGACATCGGCTATCGCGTGAACAATGGCCAGGTGGAACTTAGCGGTGCAGTCACTCAGCCTTACAAGAAGTCCGACATCGAGAAGATCGTTCGGGACATTCCGGGTGTGACCGGTATCACAGATGAGATTAAGGTACTGCCGCTCTCTAATATGGACGACCGGCTTAGAATGCAGGTTGCGCGTTCGATCTTCGGCTATCCGGCCCTGTCCCGCTACTCCATGGGCGCCATCCCGTCGATCCACATCATCGTGGACAACGGCCACGTGACCCTGGCGGGCGTAGTCGATACCCAGATGGACAAGCAACTCGCCGGCATGCGTGCCAATGCCGCGGGGCTCAGCTTTGGCTCTGTAGTCAACAATCTGCAAGTGGAACACCCGTCCTCTAAGAAAACCAGCTAACTTCAGGAATCCCACCGATCCAGGCGGCCGGCGAGCAATACCGGCCGCTCTTACCTTTTCCTCAGATTCAGCGGAGCCGCAACAGTCGGTGAACTGCCCGTCTGTTTTACTTCAGCCCCAACCGTAGCACCACATTCAACCCGAAGGAGAAGATCGTAGCACCCAGCAGTACGCTCACCGGCAGCGTCAATAACCAGGCCAGTAGCACGTTGCGCAGCGTCTCCATCTGCAGCCCGGAGCGGTTCGCGGCCATCGTCCCGGCAATTCCCGACGACAATACGTGCGTGGTACTGACCGGCAGACTCATTCGGTCCGCGGCCATGATGGTGCCCATCGCCACTAACTCCGCCGCGGCACCCTGCGCATACGTCAGGTGCTCCTTGCCGATCTTTTCTCCGACGGTCAACACAATCCGCTTCCACCCGATCATCGTGCCCAATCCCAGCGCCATCGCCACCGCCACCTTCACGCCCAGCGGAATGAATTTCGTCACCTTATCCATGCGGCTATGCAGCGAAGCCGCCGCATCCACATCTTCCTTGGCCGTGAGCTTCTTCTGCTTGAGTAACTTTCCGAGCGACTCCGAAACCAGGTACAGGTCCGTCCGCAGCAGCCGGCGGTGGTCTTCGTTCAACTCCGACAGGCTGCTCTTCCAGCCAACATGTCATTAATTTCGCGGCACTTGTTGCCGATCGCCGCGTACGTCAAATCGCTCGAAACGCCGGTGGTCTTGAGATACTGCGAAAGCTCGTCCGACGATGTCTACATGCCGGCCAGCGCCACACCGGGCGCATGCTGGTCCATGCGCGAAGAAATCATCAGTGCGCTTTGCGAGATCTCCTGCACCGAAGCCTGCGAGGTGTTCAGGTCCACCGCATAAGTAGCCGGCAGAATGCCGATCAGGATGAGCATAATCAAACCCATGCCCTTCTGCCCATCGTTCGATCCGTGCGCGAAGCTCACGCCCGTACAGGTGAGGATCAGTAGCCCGCGGATCCAGATCGGCGGCGCTTTCTCCTTGTCCGGCGCCAGGTACAGTTCCTTGCGCTTGATCAGGGCCTTCGCGAGCAGCAACAGCAACGCCGCGCAGGTGAACCCTACGATCGGCGAGACCAGCAGCGACATGCCCACCTCGCTCGCCTTCGCCCAGTTCACGCCTTCGCCGAAAGTATGCCCCTTGGTCATCATCGAATTCGCCAGCCCCACACCCATGATCGAGCCGATCAGCGTGTGCGAACTGGAAGCCGGCAGTCCGAAGTACCATGTGCCCAGGTTCCACACGATCGCCGAAATCAGCAGCGCGAACACCATCGCGAAACCCGCCGCACTGCCCACATGAATCACGAGTTCCACTGGCAGCAGCGCGATCACTCCGAACGCCACGCCGCCGCCCGAATTGAGTACGCCGATCAGGTTCCAGCATCCCGACCACACCACCGCCACCGTGGGCTTCAACGAATGCGTGTAGATGACCGTAGC
>Ga0335085_10011100_pt1 | contig 13387 bp, 10 predicted proteins | sample Lox_Sample_45_FD_206712 | JGI IMG/M metagenome (GOLD analysis project Ga0335085, IMG submission 206712) | Soil microbial communities from Loxahatchee National Wildlife Refuge, Florida, United States - Lox_Sample_4.5 | ecosystem: Environmental > Terrestrial > Soil > Wetlands | place: USA...
TAGGGCGAGGTGACCTTGTAGATAAAGTCGTCCCGGACGTGCAATTCGAGGTTGCAGCCGACGCCGCAGTAGGGACAGGTGGTGGTGACAACACGGTCGGGTTGGATCATTTCGATTACCCTCCGGTCGAAAGTTCCTTGCCAAGGCGGATGACCTCCCGCACCAGCAGGTCGAAATCCTCACGGCGGGTGCGGTGATTCGTATGCGCCACACGGAGCGCGAATTTGCCCTGGATGGTGGTGTAGGATGGCACGGCAATCCCCTGCTCGTGCAGCTCCATCATGATCTGTTCGTTCAGCCGGTTGAGCGCCGTGTTTTCAGTATTTGGTTTTCTGAAGCGAAAGCAGACGATATTGAGCGAAGTCGGCGCAAGCAACTCGAGGTCGGGCGAAGCCTGAACCAGCTGCGTCAAATACTGGCAATGGTCGACATTCTGATGGATCAGGCGTCCGTATTTGGCGATGCCGTGCTCCTTGATCGACAGCCAAACCTTCAAGGCGCGAAATCCGCGTGTCAGTTGCAGGCCGTATTCATTGAACCAGTGATCTCCGCTCGCGGCGCCGCGCTCGTAGTGGGCCAGATATTCCGGCGTCAAGGTGAACGCAAGGCGGTGTGCCTCCTTGTCGCGCACCAGGACACAGCCGGCCTCGAATGGCATGTACATCCACTTGTGCAGGTCGAACGCAATCGAGTCCGCCCGCTCCTGGCCTTTCACCAGCGGGCGCAATTCGGGCGAGACAGCCGCCAGCGCGCCGAAGGCGCCGTCGACGTGGTACCACAGCTTTTCCTCCCGGGCGATGTCGGCCAATTCGTCCAGCGGATCGATCGCGCCGGTGTTGACCGTCCCGGCGTTCCCGATGACGCAGAAGGGCAGAAAACCCGAGGCTCGATCCTCCGCAATGGATTTTTTCAACGCCGCCAGATCGATCTGGAAACGCTCATCCGTCGGAATCATCCGCAGGGCGTCGCGGCCCAGTCCCAGCAGGTCCACCGCTTTTTCGATTGAACTGTGCATCTCAACCGAACCATACAGAACCATTCGTTTTGGCGCTGCGGGCAAGCCTTTATGGCGGATATCGAATCCGGCCATCGTGTTGCGCGCGACGGTCAGGCCGACGAAGTTCGCCATCGATCCGCCGCTGACCAGCAGGCCGCTCGCGCTCGCCGGGAAACCGACCATCTCCTTGCACCAATCGAGCACCTGCAGTTCGACATTGTTGGCGACGTGGTCCCCGCCGCCCAAATTTGGATTCATCGTTGCGGCCAGCATTTCGGCCAGCACGCCGAACGGCGTCCCACCGCCCATCACCCATCCCCAAAAGCGCGGATGGATATTTCCGAGCGGGTACGGCAGGATATCTGTGACGAAATCGCGATAGGCCTCTTCAGCCGGTTGCGGGCTGGTCGGCAGAGGTTTCTTCAGGCTTTCCTTGACCTGCTTTGGCACCGGCTGCCAGACCGGCCGATCGCGCACGGTCTGCAAATAGGTCAGCATGTCGTCCACCATGCGATGCCCCAACGCGCGCATGGCTTCCCAATCCTGCGGGTCCAGCGATTCTTCCAATGGGTCCATGAACTAACTCCTCCGTCTTTGCTTGCGGTCTGCGGATGCCATGCTCGTAATTTGTTCCGGTGTGCCGCCCTGTTCCAATAGGAATTCACGTTTGGGTTTCAGCGCGCCGGTGGGGCAGACACCCACACACTGTCCGCAAAACACACAGGTCGTGGCGGGCAGCGGGCGGTCGAAGAAGGTGGCAATCTGCGTCTCAAATCCGCGACCGCTGAAGTTGATGGCATAGGTGTACTGTGCATCCTCCGCGCAGACCTGAACGCAACGCCAGCAGAGCAGGCACTTGGCATAATCGCGGATGTACATCGGGTTGTCGTCCCTGACTTCGGATTCGCGCTGCGCGGCATCCGGGAAGCGCTCGGGACTGGCTCCATAATCCTTCATCATCTCGAGGATGGCCGGAGCATCCGACAGGTCCATGGTGGAGGCGAGCATTTCCAAAATGGTGCGGCGGGCGCGGACGACACGCTCGGAACGAGTCTGCACCTTCATCCCTTCGGCGGCTTTGACGATGCAGGCCGGCTGCAGCAGGCGCTGGCCTTCGACTTCCACCACACAGATGCGGCACAGGGCATTGGACGTGGTGGCTTCATGGAAGCAAATGGTGGGGATTTCTATTCCTGTTTGCTTCGCGGCCTCGAGCAGGGTCGCGCCCTCGCCAGCTGTGATTTCCTGACCATCAATCGTCAATTTGGGCATGTGAACTCCGAAGGTAATAACTCTGGACCCCAACCCCACAAAAAACGTGGGGCAAGAGACACAAAGGGAAGTTGTTATTCAATTTTTATAAGGCCGAGTTTCAGGGCGGATAATACGGCACTCGCCGCAGTCTGGCCCAGGCCGCACAGGGAGGCATCTGTCATGGTCCAGCCGACATCCTGCAGGCGCTCGGCGTCACCTTGTTGCGCCTTGCCCTTTGCGATTCTGTCCAGTATCTCCATCTGTCGCTGCGTTCCCATCTGGCAGGGATAGCACTTGCCGCACGATTCGTGCGCGAAGAAGCGCCCCAGCCGCCTGAGCACGTCGCGCAGGTCGCGGGTCGCGTCGAAGACCATCACCACGCCCGAACCGAGCGGCAGGCCGGCAGTGCGCAAATCTTCAAAGGTGAGCTTGACGTCCAGGTGGGCAGGGGTGGCGAAGGCACCCGCCGCACCGCCGAACAGGACCGCCTGGAATGAATCGCATCCGGCCATCTCAAGCAATTGGCGCAGAGATATGCCGAAGGGCACTTCGTACACGCCCGGCTTGGCGACGTCGCCCGAAACGCAGAAAAATTTCGGTCCCGGCGACTTCTCAGTGCCGAGGCTGCGATATCCTTTCGCGCCCTGCTCAATGATCAGCGGCACGTTGCACAAAGTCTCGACGTTGTTGATGACGGTCGGCTGATTAAATAAACCGTTGGTGGTTGGGAAAGGCGGCTTGACGCGTGGAAATCCCCGTTTGCCTTCGATGGACTCGAACAGCGCCGTTTCCTCGCCACAAATGTAGGCGCCTGCACCGAGGCGGACTTCGATATCGAATTTGTCGCTGAGATAGCCCGCCGCGCGCGCCTCCGAAAGCGCATTTTCCAGCACCGGCAGGATGTACGGATATTCGCCGCGCAGATATATATATCCGCGCGAAGCGCCGATTGCGTACCCGGCGATCAACAGCCCTTCTAGGGTGCGGTGCGGGTCGTCAAGCAGCAGCACACGATCCTTGAACGTGCCCGGTTCGGATTCGTCGGCATTGCAGACGACATATTTTTGCTCGCCGGGGGCAATGCGCGCGCCTTCCCACTTGACGCCGGTCGGGAAGGCCGCCCCTCCGCGCCCCACCAGCCCGGCGGCCTTGACTTCCGCGATCACCGCGTCCGGCGTCATCCCGAGGGCTTTTTTATAGGCCGGGTAATCGCCATAATCTCTCAGCGAGGTGGCTCGCCCGTTGCCGCAGTTTATCGTCAGCAGGCGGGGATTCCCGTACACGCGCGTGGAAGGGATGCCCATGTCGTAGTGGTGCAAATCGGGGCTGATGTCCGTTTCCGCCTGGTCGTTGACCAGCGCGGCCGGGGCGTGGTCGCACAACCCGAGGCAGGGAGCATGTTCTATGGTGAGCGACCCGTCGTGGGTGGCCTGCTCCGGCTGGATCCCGTAGTGTACGCACAGATGCTTGAGGACGGAATCCGCTCCCTTAAGCGCGCAGGCCTGGTCGGTGCAAATCCGGATGACCCGTTTTCCGACCGGCTTGTTGTAGAAAAGGGAATAGAACTCGATCACGCCGTGGACGTCCGCCAGCGGGACGCGCAGCGATCTGGCGACTTCAGCCGCGACCTCCTCCGGCAGCCAGCCATAGATTTTCTGCGCTGCATGCAAGGCGGGCAACAGGCCGCTTCGTCCCATCGGGGTGTAGTGTTCAAGCTCAGCCTGCAGGGAAGAGAGGTCTATTTCAGACATAATTACTCCGATATGAGAGTATATACCAAAAACAGACGGTCATGCAAGCCACACTGAGGAGCGTGATTTATGAATTCTGTGCCATGGAGACCATGGCTATCAGGTTTTCGACGGGCGTGAGGGGATAGAGGTCGCAGCCAGGCCAGATTGCATCGACTCCGGCGGCAACGGCCGCCGAGGCTGCCTGCCGCACCGCATCGGGTGAGCCGTTCGCCAGCACCCCGACCGGGTCTAAGTTTCCAAAGAGCAAGGCCTCCGGCAGAGCGGCACGTGACGAAGCGATGTCATTGAGCTGGTCCACGCTGAGGGCCTCCGCGCCGGCCTGTGCCAGGAGCGGCATGGCTGCGTTGGTGTTCCCGCACACCGAGAGCACCCGTGGGCGGGGCAGGGCGGCGAGCACCTTTTGGAGCGCCGGCAGGACGAAGGCCTCGAATCGCTTCGGCCCGAGCACGCCCGGCGAGCCGCCCATCTCATGGACAGTGAGCATGTCCGCGCCGGCCTGCTGGTAGGCCAACCCGGAACGGATGACCCCCTCCGCCATGATTTCCAGCGCGGCATGGACGGAGACGGGATTGCGCATCAAGTCGAGCATCAGGGCTTCCGGTCTGACCAGTAGGGATAACAGCGTGAACGGCCCTGGGACAAAAGCGCCGATGACGACCTCCTCGCCAATATCTTTCCTCAATAGGTCGATTGATTCGCATACGAGCGGGACACGGCCGTCACCGGCATGGAGGCTGTCCACGTGTTCGCTGCTGGCGAACAAAGGCCTTGCGACGCGGGGCAATTCGAGGCGGGTCGAGTCCGCGCGGAAGTCGACCTCCGCACCGAGGGCTTCGGCTTCCACGCACAGGTCGAGCGGCACTCCCGCCGAGGGAAATCCTGCCAGCCGGAAAGTGCTCGCTGCAGCACGCGCCATCTTGCCCGCGTCTGGGTGAACCTCGTGGAGTTTGAGCCCGGCGCTGGCCAGCCCTTCCGCAGTGACGTGGATCAGACCGGAGAAGCAGGGGGGCCGCTCAGGTCGTTGACCGCTCAAGAGGGCGAGGATTTCTTCGCGTCGATTCATTCTGATTAAAGTTGGGGCGGGATTTACCTCGCCCCAACAGAATTATTACTTTCGTGACCTGACCGCTCTTGCGATCCCGGCCACATGCTGCGGGGAGGAGCCGCAGCAGCCGCCAACGATTCGCGCACCGCTGGCAATGCTGCGCAGTGCGGATTCCCCCATCTGCGCCGGCGTGACATCGTAGACGGAGGTCGTCCCTTCCATGCGCGGCAGGCCGGCGTTCGGCTTGGCCCAGATCGGGAAGCCCGGTTCGGCGGCGGCGTATTCCTGCACGATCTTTTCCATGTTCTCCAGCGTCGTCCCGCAGTTTGCGCCGACGGCCGCCGCGCCCAGTCCCTTATACTTTCTCATCACCTCGGTCGGTTTCACGCCCATCATGGTGCGCACCCCGCGGTCGTAGCTGAAGCTGACCACGATCGGCAGGCCGGTGACGGAGCGCGCGCCCTCGAAGGCGGCGGTCGCCTCATCGAGCGCGAAGAAGGTCTCGATGATCAACAGGTCCACACCGCCCTCCGCCAGGGCTTTCGCCTGCCGGGCAAAGGAGGCCTTGGCCTCGTCGGGCAGCAGCGGCCCGTAGGGTTTCATCAGCAGGCCGGTCGGTCCCATGGAGCCGGCCACCAGCACATTCGTGCGGGTAGACGCCGCCCTGCGCGCAAGCTCGGCGGCGCGCCGGTTCACTTCCGAGGATTTGCCGGCATATTTGGATTCCTTCATCCGCAGGTCCGTCCCGCCGAAGGTGCAGGTCAGGAGGATGTCCGAGCCGGCTTCGACGAATGCGCCCTCCAGCTTGAGCAGGATATCGGGCTGGTCCAGCACCAGGTCCTCGGGGACAAACTTGTCCTTCAGCCCCATCCTTTGCAAATTGGTGCCGGTCGCGCCATCGGCGATGAGGACTTCACCCGCGTTCAAACGTTCAAGGAATCGGTTCATTTTTTGTCTCCCATGAGTTTTTCTGCCATCGGGTCCGGACCATGGTCCGGGATGAGATGGGCGATGTGCGGGAAGGGCTCGGTCATGTGCGGGAAGTTCAACGCCAACATGAACTGGTTCTGGAAGGCGGGGTCGGTGGGCAGCTCATAGCGCCTCACCTGCCTGGCGACCTCCATCGCCTCGCGGCGTTTCTCCACATTCAGCAGGGCGATGCGCGCGCCGTCGCCGGCGGCATTGCCGACCGCATACACGTTCTCCAGCGGGCAGTCGGGAATCATGCCGATCAGCATGGCCTTGGTCTTGTCGATGTAGCTCCCGAACGCGCCGGCCAGGATGATCTTGTCAGGCGTCTCGAGGCCGCTTTCGAGCAGCAGCCTGCGCGCGGCGACGTAGAGCGCGGCCTTGGCAAGCTGGATGGCGCGCACATCGTGGGAAGAAATGGGGATGTCGCGCCCGATGGAGGTCTCCTGCTCCCAGGCCAGGATATACTCCTTGCCGGACTTCGTTTCGCGCAGGCGGTCCGACTTCACCCCGCGCTTGAATTTGCCGCGCGCGTCGAGGATGCCCACCCGGAACATCTCTGCGACCGCGTCGATGATGGCGGACCCGCAAATCCCTTTGACGCGACCGGTGTTCCAGTTTTCCTCGCCGATGATTTTGTAGCGCGGCTCGAGGGTCTTCTCGTCGATCTCGACCCGCTCGATGGCGCCCGGCGCGGCGCGCATGCCGTACTCCACGTGCGCCCCTTCCAAAGCCGGGCCGGTGGGAGTTGACGTGCAGACCAGCCGGTCCTGGTTGCCGAGGACCAGTTCGGCGTTGGTGCCGATGTCGAGGATCAACCAGTTCTCTTTTTGGTGGTGCGGTTCTTCGGCGATCAGGACGCCGGAGGTGTCCGCGCCGATGAAGCTGGCGATCGTCGGCAGGATGTGCAGGTTTCCGGCGGGGCTGATGTCCAGCCCCAGCTCGCGGGCCTTGATATCCAGCGCGTGATGGATGGCCGGCACATAGGGTGCGCGCCCGAGGTATTTCGGCGGGATGTTGAGCAGCAGGTGGTGCATGGTGGTGTTCCCGACCGCCACCATCTCCAGGATGTCATCGGTCTTGATCCCCCCTGATTTCGCCGCCCGCTTGAGCATCTGGTTCAGCGTCTTGACCACGGCCTTGTGGAGCGTCTCCAGTCCGTTTTCGTTGGACATCGTGTACTGGATGCGCGACATGATGTCCTCGCCGTACACGATCTGCGGGTTCATCTCGGACTCGGCCGCCAGGACGTCGCCGTTTTCGAGGTTGCACAGATAAAGCGCGAGGGTCGTCGTGCCGATGTCCACCGCGGCGCCGTAAAGCCCCTCGGCGTAACCCGGCTCGACGCGGATGATCTCCCTGTCCTGCCAGACCGAGACGGTGACTTTGAACCCGCCCGCGCGCAGAATATCGGACAGAGCCTGCAGGGTGTGGTAATCGATGGTCAGTGAATCGGCAGATGGGAGATTTGCCTCCCCGCGCCGCACCAGCGGCATGGAGACTGCCAGTCCGCTGACCAGCCTCTCCCGGTCCGCGCGCGGATTCGCCAGTGAGGGGGGCGCCATCTCCACCAGGTATTTCCGGATGGAGGGCTTGATATCGATCCTGCGCTGTGTCGCGGACTTCCGCACGATCTGCTTGTTGCCCTGGCTCTCCTCGGGCACGGAGATGAGCACGTCTCCGTGGACCTTTGCCTGGCAGGAGAGCCGCACCTGTCCCACTTCCCAGCCCCGGGATTGTAGCAAAGCTGGGCGGTGCGCAAAATAACCCGCCTCATCAGCTGTGATAGGGGAGAGATGGTCGCGGCTGGAGGTGATGCCGTAGCGCTCGAATGCCCCCTCTTCGACCAGCACCTTGCACTTGCCGCAGGTGGCGTTCTCGGCGCAGATGGATTCGATCTCCACGCCGAGCTCGCGCGCCGCCGCCCGCAGGCTGACGCCGTCCTCGACGTGCCCGCGCCGGCCGGAAGGTTGCAGGATGACCAGGTGTTTTTTCATGGTTTATGCATTATACAATTTCATGGCTGAAGGAACAGCTGCTGGCTGCCGTTATCGAGCACTTTGGTCAAATTGTTGAAGTGGTCATTCTTTCCGCAGCTCTCGCAGATGACCGCACAAGGAGTGAAGGAGGAGTCTTCCAACTTAATAGTTGCGGAATTCGAAGTGATCCACTCGATGCGCATATCGGGGCGGGGCGCATGGAGGGCCAGCCAATAGAGATATTCAGGTGAGCTGCCGGAGATGACCATGCCAACCTGGTGGCAATCTGCCTCTTTGATGGAAGTTGCAATATCTTTCATTGCAGACTGTTTCCCGGCCGTCACGTAATACCAGTCGCCGCGCGATGTGTTGAACAAACTCTTACCTTCATAGGGGCTTCCTGCCGGGTTAGCAATCAGGGGACGGTTTTCGATGCGGAATAACCAGGGAAGCGAGAGAAGAAGGAGGATTGCACCGGCTATTTGCGTAACGGAGCGCCGCTGAAGGACGGTCGACGGGATGTAACCCACCACGGGGGACAGGAGCACAAAAAAGGAAAGATGCAGCCGGCTGCCAAAGATTTGCCACTTGAAGAGATAGCAATAGATGGCCAAACCCAGAAAGACAACCAGCGTATAGATCCACACCGTTTTCTCCACCTTGCGAAAGGTGACAAGCATGGTCAGGCAGGCCAGCAGGATCAGCAGCATGTGCAATGGGTTGATTGCCCTGATCTCGTTGAAGTTCGGCCCGGAGATTCTAAACTTGCCGATGCTGGTGGTGCGCGGATCGTTGATGTCAATTCCCATCAGCCGATGGAGTCCGTTGAAGACAAGATATTCTGCAGCATTGACCTTGGAAGAGGGTGTGCCCAATTGCTGCCCAATTGTACGGACGATATTGGATGTCACTCCCTGCCAGGTGCGCAACTGGTTGCCGTGCAGCGCCGTCATGGTGGGGTCAACCATGCTATGATAGGTAAGCACATTACGGGTAATGAAACCTGCAACCAGCGCCATCGCCAGGCCGAGGGAAATCAGGCCAAAGAGAAAGGCCTGCCTGACCTTCAGCCGGCGAAAGGCAAGGATTGCAATCCAGATGCCCATGGGCAGGAGGTACGATGCGGCCGTAGCCTTGGTCAGGAAAGCCTCTCCGGCAGCCAGTCCCAGAAAAAGCAGGCCGATGGGTTCACTGGTTTTTCCAAAAGAAACGATCTCCGCTGCGGCGCACAACAGCCAGAAGGCTGCCACGCCGTCGTTCATGGAACTGGAGGCTTGTGCGATGCCCATCGGCAGCGTGACGGCAAATACGGCCGCCAGCCTCTGGCCTGACTTCAGCGCACCGAGGTTCCCTGCAATCCAGGCTGCGCCGACGGCGCTTCCTGCGAAAGCCGCCCAGGCGATGAAGTTGCTCCATCCATCCCCGCCGGCCAAAACGAACGTGTGGAGGATGGCCATCTCCGCGCCGGGTGTATTGTTATTCTGGATATCCAATCCCGTGATGAAATGCCGCAAGGACTGATCCTGCACCCAGTGTACGACGCGCGCCATATGGTAATTGAGCGAGTCAAAAGTGTTGGGCGGCGCAAGGAAAGCCACCAGCGCCGTTAATGCGAGGTAGGACGCGATTCCCCCCAGCAGAATCCAGTCCGACCAACCTTCGGGGCGGCCGAAGTGCGGAAGGAGAATCCTTTCCTCGCTTTTTCGTCGCTGCCAGAGGAAAATCCCTGCTGCGATAACGGGAATCAGCCAGCCGATAAAAAGTGCCGGGAGGGTGATGGCGGTAAACAGGCTGAGGGTTTCCGTGAGGAGAACAAGGAAGGCCATCCACAGCATGGCGGCCCGCAGGGCGGCCTGCCGCCAATCCGCGCCGAATCGGCTGTTTCCAACTGCCAGAAGGATGCTGATGTATGCGAGAGGAAGGATGACAACCATCGGGTTGATTATAAATCAAGACGCCCGACGATAATGCCGGCGGGCGTCTTATCCTTTGGAGACCAGGAGTATGTCAAACGCGCGGATTGATTTCCTGCAGCAATGGATACTGGAGCGGGTCGTTTCGCAGAATTTGGTCCACGACCGACATCATGGCAAGGTGGATGGAGTCAGGGTCCAACTTTCCATCCAGTTCGCTGGCGCGCATGGGCTGCCCCAGGATCAATGTGGTCTGAACAGGGTACGCATCAGGCTTCAATTGTTGCACGGCAATCTGAGTAATCATGGCGATTTGCAGCTTGGTGGTTACGGATTTTCCAAATCCGGTCAGCCAACTTTTCCACGCCTGCAAGGAAATGGTGCCTCGCAAGATGGCCGGCTGGACAAGCGCCTCGGGTATGCGGCTTAGGATCAGGGCAATGCTCCTTGACCAGTCGCGCAGCAAAATTCCCGAGCCGGGAAAAAGTGCCGGGTCCAATTCCAGTTCACCGCCGGGGTAGAGCAGCACGCTCTTTTGATCCTTCAACAGGTTGATTGTTTTCCGCAATGCCAAATGTCCATCGGAACGATCCTCGGCTGTGCAAATGATGTATTTACTGATGTTAGGCAGGGCCTTGAAGATGATGTGTTCCTGTGAAAGGATATAAAGGTCGCGCCGGTCAATGGCGGCGGTTATGACAAACGGGTCCGTGCCGCCAGGGTGGTTGGCCGCCACGAGGAGCGGACCTTCTGCCGGTGTAGGCCAGCCTCTAATTTCCAGGCGGGTGACGAAATGATGAAGGGCATTTAATGCAGCCCCGTGGAGCCCGAACAAGCCAGCATCCTGGTCAATTCGGTACACGAGCTTTGCGAATTCCCGGGCAGGCAGGTGCACTGCCAGACGAAACAACTGCGCAAATAAGCCGGTTTGCCTGAGCTTGAAATTGATCAGGACTTCCCGGATGGTCAAGTCCGTCAATTGAGAGAGGCAGGAACGATGCAATTCGTCATCGTAAGTGTCGTTCATAGGACAAATCGTTCCATTGTTTGCCACCTCGGAATAACAATTATCACAATGATTATATAGCAGGACGCAGGCCATCAAATTCTGTTGACACAGGGAGCTTTGAGCCGGCGCCAGTTCTGAGGGAAGGGTTTCCGGCGCATAAACCTGTGTCTCGGTCGAACAGGCCTTTGTGATATTAAGCACAAAATTGACTCCGATATAAAAAATCGCTAAAATAGATTAACAATTTTGCTAAATTATCCATAATGCGGAGCCTATGGGACGCAAGGATTTAACTGCTGAAAGACAGACGCTCATCCTCGATGCGACGGAGCACTGCATCGCCAAATTTGGTTTGCAGGGGACCACGCTGGAGAAGATCGCCGACGAGGCTGGCATCAACCGGGGATTGATCCATCACTACGTCGGCAACCGCAACGACGTGATCACGTTAATGATCGAGCGCCTTTTTGAAAGATACCAGGTCAGCTTTGCCACCTATGCCACCTCACGCCCTGAGAGCAGCCACGCGGAAATCGTGATGGATTATTACTTCAATGCCTGGTTCGAACTCGCGCCGGAAGATGATGCCATTATTCTAGCTTTGTTTGCCGAAAGCGAACGCGATCCCCAGATTCGGCGGGTCATGCAAAAATTGTACGATGCGTTTGAGCGATTAATCGCGAAGGAGTTGCGGCAGTTTTTTCCCAAAGTCGGGCTTAACCGCCTGCATTCTATTTCCTATTCGTTGATGCTGCTTGCCTTCAGCCATGCCAGCATGGTCTGGTTGGGATTACCTCAAGCCCGTCAAACGGATGTTCGTTCCACCGCTGTCAGCCTCATCAATTCTTTGGAGTGAAACACCAATGCCATTCGCCCGTGAGCCTCGACCCGAAACGTCGAAATCGCTGTCTGGTGCCAGCCCAATTCCCTTTTGGTTGGATGACCCGTCCAAGCCTGAATCCACTCTCAGCCTTCAGGATTCAATTTCGGCTGATCTGGTCATTGTCGGGGCGGGTTTCACCGGCTTATGGGCTGCCTTGCTGGCTAAGGAGGCAGACCCCTCTCGGGAGGTTATGCTGCTAGAGGCTGAGCAAGTTGGCTCAGGGGCGAGCGGACGCAACGGGGGTTTCATGGAGGCCTCCCTGACGCACGGCTTCTTCAATGGGTTCAGCCGCTGGCCGAAGGAAATGTCCGCGATCACCGCAATGGGATACTCAAACCTCGAAGAGATCGAGGCAACGGTAAGGCGGTTTGGAATCGACTGTGACTTTATCCATTCCGGTGAATTGCTGGTGGCTACCGAACCTTATCAGGTTGAGGATTTACGCAGTGCTCCCAAGGAGGCTGCAGCATTCGGTGAGAAATATGAATGGATGGGCAGGGAGCAGATCCAATTACTTGTCAATTCACCGATATATCGAGGCGCGTTATATGACCCTCGTGTCGTAATGGTAAACCCCGCCCGCCTTGCATGGGGACTGCGAAAAGCTTGCCTGGATACAGGCGTCCAGCTTTATGAAAATACACCTGCCACGCAGCTCGAGGAGGATGGAAAGTCTATCCAGGTGCAAACAACCCATGGAAGTGTCAGAGCCGCTAAAGTTGCCTTAGCAACGAATGCATATAAGCCACTGCTCAAGGAAATTTCAAATTACATGGTACCGGTTTATGATTATGCCCTGATGACAGAGCCTCTATCTGCTGCACAACGAGCAGAGATTGGTTGGCAGGCGCGGCAGGGAATCAGTGACACCGCCAACCAGTTTCATTACTACCGTATGACGGAGGACGGCAGGATCCTTTGGGGCGGCTATGATGCTGTTTATTACAAGAACAATGGCGTGGGTCAACAATACGATGCCAACCAGGAATCTTTTGGCTTGCTGGCGGAACACTTTTTTGAGACATTTCCCCAGTTGGAAGGTTTACGATTCACCCATGCGTGGGGAGGCGCCATCGACACCTGTTCGCGCTTCAGTGTTTTTTGGGGAACCGCTCATGGTGGACGCACCGCTTATGCAGCGGGTTATACTGGACTTGGCGTGGCGGCTTCACGCTTTGGGGCACAGATCATGCTGGATTTACTGGACCACCGGGATAACGAACGTACCCGCTTGAGCATGGTTCGTGAGAAGCCAGTGCCTTTCCCGCCGGAACCGATGCGTTCGTGGGTTGTTGAGATGACACGTCGTTCGCTTGACCAGGCTGACCGCAATCATGGCCATCGCAATCTGTGGCTGCGGACGCTGGATTCTATGGGCCTCGGCTATGACTCTTAAAAGGTAAAATTCGAAGGAGATGATGATATGACCAAGCAGGCGGATTACATCATTACCAATGCCAGAGTATTCACCAGCGATGCAGATAAGCCGCGGACTGAATCAGTGGCTGTCAGCCGGAACAGAATCACATGTGTCGGCACTCAAACCGAGGTGGAGAAATGGCGCGGAAGAAACACCCGCGTCAT
>Ga0335085_10011101_pt1 | contig 13387 bp, 12 predicted proteins | sample Lox_Sample_45_FD_206712 | JGI IMG/M metagenome (GOLD analysis project Ga0335085, IMG submission 206712) | Soil microbial communities from Loxahatchee National Wildlife Refuge, Florida, United States - Lox_Sample_4.5 | ecosystem: Environmental > Terrestrial > Soil > Wetlands | place: USA...
TTCGCGAGGGCCCGCCGCTGTCGGATCGCCCACAGGATAAGATAAATGCTGCGGCCGTTTTCCGAGCGCCGCCTCCAGCACTGCACGGCTCATTTCGATTTCCGCGCGTACCGTCGCCTCGCTCGGCACCCTTCTGAGAATCATGTGATTGACGGTATGCGCGGCAATTGTGCAGAGCGGATCGGCCGCGAGATCCGCGATCTCGGACCAATCCATACAAAGGTCGCGGCAGAAGGAAACGACGTCGATGTCGTAATATGAACACAGGTCGCGAACTGTACGCCGCACGTCCTCCTCGGTCTTCATGCCGCGCAGATAGCGGTAAATTGCATCATAAAGCTCACGCTTTTCTCGCACCGTTGCACACTCGAAATATTGATCCTTGCCATTGATCACCATTCCGATGCGTCTATTCTGGGCAATCACAGCTTCCAGCGCTACCCACCACAACTCACCAAGCCGATCGGGAAAGCTGGTGGCGATATACATCGCGAACGGCAGTCTATATTTCCGTAGTAGCGGATAAGCCCAACGCAAAAAATCTTTATAGCCATCGTCAAAAGTCAGGCAGACGAACCGACGCTTGAAATCGTCTTCTATGAAGCGCCGATGCATTTCATCCAGTGAGACGACGTCGATGCGCGCGCGCACAAGCCGCCGCAGAAGGCCATCGAGGAACTCCGGCGTGACTTCCATGAGCCGGTTCGGCTGAAACCCTTCAGAACGCGGGGGGCGCACATGATGCAGGGCGAGGATAGCGCCCGCGCCGCCGACCAGCGGACGCATCCAGTGGTGCATCGCCGTAAAGTAGGCCGTCTCCAAACCAGCGCGAACGATGGTTTTCTTCAATGTCGCCAAGCTCCCCGCGCCAGAGGTTCATCAATCTACTATTTCCAACCTTGTATTGAGAAATTTTTATAAAAGCGGTGGCCAACCCAACGAGTCCGGTTCGCGAAATAGAGTATTTTGTCCCCAAGGTTGCGCCGCGATGGGTGCATCCCTATAGTCCGCGCCGTTCCGGTCGGGGCGTGGCGCAGCCCGGTTAGCGCACCAGTCTGGGGGACTGGGGGTCGTGGGTTCAAATCCCGCCGCCCCGACCAGACAAAACTTTAGAAAAATCATATACGTATAGCAGTTTAAAAAATGCCGTCTGGGTCAACCGCCTCCCAGAAATCTTGTCCTGGGAGCCTCTGGGAGGCACCAGCGTTGTAAATTGCGTTTTGAGCTAGCCCAGTATGTCGGGGATGCCGACGGGATCAACGAATGCCGCCCATAGCACTCGGCGGACCAACGGGCAATGGCGGTCGCCGTACATCGTCTTGTCGCAACCTTGGCGGTGCAGCGTCCGGCCGTATCGGCTTTTTTGTTGTCTTCAGAGTGAGTTTTCCGGCGCCGCCCTTCTTTCGCTCTTCTTGTTTCATTTCGGCCGGCGCTGATGCCAAAGCATTTGTCGCTGCGTCAAACATGCCTTTTGCCTGGGCCGGCGCGGGTGCCGGCGGCGCAGACTGAGCGGATTGAGTGGCAGCGCCTTGCGGCCAGGCAAAATTGTCGGCACGCCCGGACGGAGCCGCTACTGTCTCACCCTTCATCAAGACTTTCGTAGCGATGGCATCGCCGTGAATAGGGCTACTCCCGGGAGCGCCAAGCAGCTCATCGGTATCTTTCGACGCCCCAGTCAATGACACTACCGGCCCTGCCAGCGGTCGCTCGGCCGGCTTTGACCCCATTGGCTCTGGTTCAACCGATCCGGAAGGAAGCGCCACCGAGACCCGATTACTCATATATCTACTCAGTTCGTGTTCGACATAACGTGCGAGCTTTAGCGCTCCATATTTGGTGAAGAAAACACCGTCACTTGAGCGCAACCGGCGCATCTGCCCCTCATAGTCGGGACCGTAATTGGAATACTTGCCGCCCTCATCCACGAAGCCATCCCACACGTCGATATAGGTGATGCCCGCGCGCTCGGCGCGTGCGCGATAGAGATCGTTGAGATACGCGGCTTCGGCTGTAGAGCGGACACCGCGAATTGAGGGCAAGCCGACCCAGATCACTGGCACGCCTTTACTCTTCAGAGCGGCGATTGTCTCATCGATGCGTCGTGAGTAAATTTTTGACCATTCGTCGCTCCGGAACTCGGCGGCGCCACTTGCTTTTTTGCCGGGTTGCACCTCGGCCGGGCTGATTTCGTCAGCATCATCAGTCTTGACCAGCTTCTGCCCACTCTTTTTCCCGGCGTCGTTTTTAATCTGCTGATCCTTGGCTCTTGTTTCGGCTTCTTTGGCGAGGTCTCTTTCGCGAATGTCCTGACGATCGCTGAGGCCCAGCATCATAACCACGTAGTCAGCCTTCTCTTGCGCCAATGTATCGCGCGCAACATGCCACCAGTCGAGGTCACCTTTCGCATCGTAATGCAACAGGCCAGAGTAAATTTTGTTCTTACGGACGACACCAATCTCCGGCGTATCGGAGAATACATTTTCCAATCCATAAGCAAGCCAGTCGGCCATGTCGTCGCCCATCACCACGACCGACGTGGTAGGCGCGACTTTCGAGTCGGCTTTGCGAGGCGGTGGCGCACGCGAGCTTTCGCTTGACTGTTGTTCGTGTTGCCGTTGTTGTCGCTGTTGTGGCGGACTGTATTCGTCTTCCTGGAATCGCGGGTTAGACGAGCCAAAGAAGTTTTGGAAAAAGCCGCCCGGCTGAGGCCGGGTCCGCTTGGACTGATACTGTTGGTCCCAGAAGAACTGAGCTTGCGCTATTTGACCGGTCGACTGGGCTACTGCCAGAATGACCGCTACGACAAGCCACCATGTACGCACTTTACCCAACATATCGGTTGGGCCGATAACATTTGATTCCGGCCGCAATGGGCCGCCAGTGCGTCAATCCGATGAAATTGCTGATTGCGGTTTTTGCTCAATAATGGAACTAGGTTCCCTTCCGCTGGGCGCGAGACGTCGTGTCCCGAAAGGGGACACTCTTCGTTCGCACCAACCATTTGTATAAAGTGCCGATAGATTTCTTGGAGATCGGCGAGGATTTGCCGGTTCGGCTTCGAGAGGCTTATATGAAGCTCGCTATAATCTTGACTGTGCTGCTGCTCGCAACTGTTGAGGCGCGGGCAAGCTGTGCCACGATGCAAAAGCTGGCGCAGGAACATTCCAACGATATGGCGCGGCGCGGCTCAATGGATCATGCGGGCTTCATGGATCGCGCGCGCCGGGGCGCGCGCGCCGAGAACGTGGCCGCAGGTGTGAAAACGCGAAGCGCGGCAGTCGCATTGTGGTGGTCATCGCCCGGCCACGCCGCGAACATGCGTCTGCCGGGATGCAAAGCCGTGGCGCACGCAGTCGGGCGCGGCGTTTACTATTGGACGATGGTGATCGGGCAATGACGATCAAAGACCCGCACATAGTGCGCGACACCCGCAAGATTTGGCCGCGTCGAATAACTTTCGTCAAAAAAACAGCTGCCTCCGATAAACACGGTTATCGGCACCGATCCAATGTCCCGCGTTCGGTAAGCCAATCAGCAACAGTGGTAGCGGTTTCGTTTATCACATCCTCATCCGTGCGGCCCGATCGCCTTGATACATGGAATGAGTGGTCGGCTTCATCGATGATATGAAGCGTAGCCCTGGCGCCGAGCCTTTGGGTGACAGTTGTGATGAGAGGCGGCTCCGCGAGTTTGTCTTTACCCCCCTGCAAGAACAGCATCGGAATCTTTACCTCAACCAGATGGTCTGCTCGTTCGGTGGATGGCTTGCCCGCCGCGTGCAACGGGAAGCCGAAGAAAACTAGCCCACTGACATGCGGCAAGGGGGATGCGGCCTGGGCCCGAGACGTCATGCGACCGCCGAATGACTTGCCGCCTGCAATAAGCACCGAGTTCGGGAAGCGCCGCCTTGCTCCGTCGACGGCGACGCGGACCGTCGCCAGTGCAACTGTCGGGTGATCCGGTCGCCTCAATCGAGCTTCCATGAAAGGGAATTGGTAGCGCAGGGTTGCGACACGGCGATCGAACAGCGCCTTCGCCACCTTTTCCATGAATGGATGACCCATGCCGGCCCCTGCCCCGTGGGCGAAGACGAAGCACGCCACGGGGTTGTCTGGCTTAACGAGCAGCGCCGATACGGAGCGTGTGGCGTCAACTTCAAGACGAAAGCTTTCCATAAGCAAATCTCGCCGCGCCGCTAGGACAGGCTTAGCAAACCGCAAACCTTGCCGTTATATGGCCCGTTCGGCATCGTTAATCTCTGCGTCATATGACAACAATGACGCGACCTATAGAATGCCGTTATGCGGCAGTTGTTAAGACTTCACCCGGACTCGCGAGGCCTCGCGGCGACACGCATTGAAGTGGAGGTTGTGCGTCCGCGCGCCAACAGTTTGATATTGTCCTATATCGTGATCGGCAAGATCAGCGAAGTTCACATGCCACCTGTCGTACGATCCGCGCGCAGTGACGAGCTTTGGCGGCATACCTGCTTCGAGGCATTTGTTCGTGCTTCATCGGTGGCGGGTTACTACGAATTCAACTTTGCGCCCTCGACGCAATGGGCGGTATACCGGTTCACCAGTTATCGGAGCGGGATGCGTGTGGCGGCCGAAGTCAGCGCGCCTCTCATCGAAGTGCGGTCGAGCCCCGACCGCTACGCATTGCAGGCCTCACTGGACTTGGACTGCTTGTTGGGTTTACCACGCAATGCGTTGTGGGACCTCGGTTTGTCGGCGGTGATTGAAGACAAGAACGGCCAAAAGTCATATTGGGCGCTGGCGCATCCACCTGGGAAGCCGGACTTCCATCATGCGGACTGTTTTGCGCACGAGTTTTCTCCCGTCGTGACACCATGAAATTTGGTATCGATCGACTTATCGCCGAACCCTCTTTGCGGGCGCCATTAAAGGGCAGGCGTGTGGCGTTGCTTGGGCATCCCGCTTCCGTCACGAAAGATCTGACGCACGCGCTGGATGCGCTGGCTGCGTGTGCCGACATAAAGATCAGTGCTGCCTTCGGTCCGCAACACGGCCTCCGAGGCGAAAAACAAGACAACATGATTGAATCGCCGGACTTCAACGATCCGGTGCATGGCATCCCTGTCTTCAGCCTCTATGGACAGGTGCGCAAGCCGACGGATGTAATGATGGATGCATTCGATGTGATCCTCATCGATCTGCAGGATCTCGGTTGTCGAATCTATACGTTCATCACGACATTACGTTATGTCCTCGAAGCGGCATCGCAACATCACAAGGTCGTTTGGGTTCTAGATCGGCCAAACCCTGTGGGTCGGCCCGTCGAAGGTCTGAAGCTCCAGGCCGGCTGGGAAAGCTTTGTCGGCGCGGGACCACTGCCAATGCGTCATGGACTCACGCTCGGCGAGTTGGGCCTGTGGTTCATTAATACGCTCAAGCTCGATGTCGAATATCGAGTCATCGAGATGCAAGATTGGCAGCCCGGTGCCGCGCCGGGGTTCGGCTGGCCCTTAGGGGCGCGCACGTGGGTCAATCCCAGTCCCAACGCACCGAACTTGTGGATGGCGCGCGCCTACGCCGGGACGGTGATGCTCGAAGGCACGACGCTTTCGGAAGGACGGGGCACCACTCGACCGCTCGAACAGTTCGGCGCTCCCGATATCAATGCACGCGCGGTCATGAAACAAATGGAGGTCATCGCTCCGCAATGGCTCGATGGTTGCCGCTTACGCGAGTGTTGGTTCGAACCCACGTTTCACAAACATGTGGGCAAGCTTTGTCACGGCATGCAGATACATACGGAAGGTACCGGATACGCTCACTGCATGTTCAAGCCTTGGCGAATTCAGGCGCTCGCCTTCAAGGCGATCCGCCGTTTGTACCCAGATTACCCGCTATGGCGCGATTTCGCCTACGAATACGAGCATGGCAAACTACCCATTGATGTCATTAACGGCGGCCCGTTATTGCGACAATGGGTCGACGATGCATCGGCAACACCGCAAGACCTGGATGTGCTGGCGCTACCAGATGAGCAGACCTGGTCCAGCGAGCGTCAACGTCACATGCGCTATGGAAGGCCACAGCATGCAGACAATTCGTAAACGTGTCAGCGCTGAACACGGCGGCGCTCATTCAGTTCACATCAAGGGTTCTTCCGTCGAACCAGGTTGCGACGACACTTAACTCCTGACTTAGAGCAACGAGATCGGCGCGAGCCCCCGGAATTAGCGTTCCGCGCTCGTTTTCCAGTCCGAGAAACCGCGCGGGCGTCAGCGATGCGGAGCGGAGCGCCTCCTCAAGAGGAAGCTGGGCCAGGCTGACAGCATTGCGTACCGCCGAGGCCATGGTCAGGTGCGCCCCCGCTAGAGTGCCCTCTTCCGTGGTTAGCCGTCCGTCAGTCAATTTGATAGTTCGACCAACCAACTCGAAACGGTCCAGCGATGTCCCCACCGTCGGCATGGCATCAGTGACGAGCGCAATTCTGTCGGAGCCCTTCGCTGAAAATGCCGCCCGGACTGAAACAGGATCGACATGAATCCCGTCAACGATGAGACCGGCCGTCAGCCGATGCTCGGCCAGCGCAGCGCCGATGATTCCAGGGGCACGAGCGCTAAACGGAGGCATTGCATTGAACAAGTGGGTGACGCCGGTTGCACCGTGCGCGACGGCATGCATTACAACGGCAGCGGAGGCCTCGCTGTGCCCAATCGAAATCCGCACACCCGAAGCCGCCAACGTCCGGACAAAGCCTTCCGGAACGCATTCGGGTGCCAGCGTAACCAATGACCGACCGGCGCCGGCGAGTTCGCACAATTGCTCCAGGTCGCCCGGGCCGGGTTGCGTGATCCGATCGGACCGGTGGACACCCGGACGCCTTGGACTGATGAAGGGGCCTTCCAGGTGCAAGCCGAGAACCCCGTCCCGACTGTCGATTGAGCGAGCCGCTGCGATCGCGGTCTGCATTTGCTCGCGCGTATCAGTGATTAGAGTTGGGAGGCAGGCCGTGGTGCCGTAGCGACGGTGCGCCCGCGCGATCGCGCGCATGCCATCGGCCGTCGGTTGATCATTCAGGAGAACACCGCCGCCCCCATTGACCTGTAGATCGACAAAGCCTGGGGCCAGGAAGGCCCCAACCGGAAGGCGCGTCTGTGGCCAATCTGGGGAAACCTCGTTCCAGGACCCAAGTCCAAGAATCCGCCCGCCCCGGATCAGCACGGCCGCTTCGGTATGCCAGCGCTGACCGTCAAAAACGCGATCGGCCAGGAGGGCATGGCCGTCGGCAATTGAAGGATTATGTTGACCAGAGCTCATCTAGTGACCGTGGTGGGCTGGATTGGTAACGCAACAAATCCAATCTAAGTTAAAGGACGCCGAATACCCATAGCATCACCTGGCGACGCTGATCCCGTTTGCCGACAGGATGATGCGCTAGTCGTGGCGCGACCAGACGCAAAGCTGGTGCCTGCTAATCGCCCTCCAAGCGACGGGAAGAGAAACAGTATGGACCGGTTGGTTATTCGTGGCGGAAGACGCATTGAAGGCTCAGTCCAGATCTGCGGAGCGAAGAATGCAGCTCTGCCACAGATTGCAGCTGCGTTGCTCAATTCCGAACGGTTGGATTTGGGGAATGTTCCGGAAGTAACGGACGTCGATACGATGCTCGCGCTGATGCGGGAGTTCGGCGTGGTTGGCATCCGTGGACCTGGACGAGTAGTGGTGCTGGACGCCCGCGAAGCCCGTAACGCGCAGGCGCCCTACGAGATTGTCCGACGCATGCGTGCGAGCATTCTCGTCCTTGCGCCGCTGCTGGCGCGTTTTGGTTCGGCGCGCGTGTCCCTGCCCGGAGGCTGCGCAATCGGTGCGCGCCCGATCGATCTGCATCTCAAGGCCTTGGAGGCGCTGGGCGCCGAGGTCGACATAGTGTCGGGGTACATTCAGGCGCGGACCAAAGGCGACGGGCTGCGCGGCGGCCGTATTGTGCTGTCGTCCCCATCCGTGGGGGCAACTGAGACCGCGCTGATGGCGGCGATCCTCGCTCGTGGCGAAACCGAGATCCTGAATGCAGCGCGCGATCCAGAGGTCTGCGACCTCGCGCTTTGTCTAGCCGCAATGGGAGCGCTCATCCAAGGTACCGGAACGCACCGGATTCTGGTGCAGGGGGTGAACGCCCTCCACCACGCCCGCCACGAACTGATCACCGACCGTATCGAAGCTGGGACCTACGCCATCGCCGCAGCGATCACCGGCGGTCATCTCGAGATCCTCGGCGCTCATCTCGAGCACCTCGGATCGGTCGGTGCGGCCCTTGAAAGTGCCGGTGTTCAGATCTGGCCAACTGATCGGGGGCTGATGGTTGTCCGCTCAGGTCCATTGCAGGCCATCGACATAGTGACGGAACCTTATCCCGGATTTCCCACGGACCTACAGGCGCAGTTCACAGCCTTGATGACGATCGCATCAGGCGCATCGGTCATTCGCGAGACTATATATGAGAGCCGGTTCATGCACGTGCCCGAGCTTGGGCGGCTTGGCGCCAACATCTCGCTTCAGGGCTCGACGGCGCTAGTGCGTGGCGTCGAGCGTCTGCACGGTGCGGAGGTGATGGCCACCGATTTGCGTGCATCGGTGAGCCTGGTTATCGCCGCACTGGTCGCCGAAGGCGAAACAGTCGTCCACCGCATCTACCATCTCGATCGCGGATATGAGTCGCTTGATCGCAAGCTCGTCCAGTGCGGTGCGGATATCCAACGGATCACAGAATGACGGCGGCTTCACAGTCTCGTCTGCTATTTGCCGGGGTTGACGGTGGCGGCACTGGCTGCCGCGCGCGCATTGAGGACGCGAAGGGGTGCTTGCTCGGGACCGGCATTGCCGGGCCGGCGACATTGCGCATAGGGATTGACCGAGCGCTTGCCGAAGTGGAAAAGGCCTGCTGTGCTGCACTCCATGAAGCCGGCCTTGGCTCCAACGCGCTGGGTTTCGTGCATGCTGCCATCGGGCTAGCCGGGATTGGGCGCAAGGGTGCGCTAGAGCAGCTCGTGGCGCGGCCGCATCCCTTCCGCTCTGTCGTTTACGCACACGACGCGACGATCGCATGCATCGGAGCGCATAGCGCACGAGATGGCGGCATCGTCATCGTCGGAACGGGCAGTGTTGGTTTTGCCGTTGTCGGAGGACGTGAGTTCAGAGTCGGGGGCTACGGCTTTCCTATATCGGACGAGGGCAGCGGGGCAGATCTCGGGCTGCACGCAATCCGCATGGCCTTGCGCGCTTATGACGAGCGAGCCGTTGACACCAGCCTCACGCGCGACGTGATGACTCGCTTCCACAATGATCCTTTCGAAGCCGTTGCCTGGATGGACCAGGCGACGGCTACGGACTATGCGACGTTCGCGCCTCTCGTAATGCGGCATGCGGATTCCGGAGATCCAGTCGCGCGCCGGATCGTACGGGACGCCGCAGAGCAGATCGACGAACTGGTGCGCCGACTGTCCGAGTGCGGCGCATCCCGCGTTGCCCTACTTGGCGGGCTTGCATCTTCGATGCAGCCCTGGCTGGCTCCAGATGTCCAGCGCCGGCTCGTTCCTGTCGAGGGCGATGCGGTGGATGGCGCCTTGCATCTCGTGCGGCGCGCCGTCATGAAGGGATAGTGTCCGCGGGCCTACGTATCGGAATGGAGCGGCCGTTTACGGCATAACCGAGACAGTGTCATGCGCACCGAGCAAATCAGCCCACGCTATGCCGAACTCGATTCCTGGTCTGCAGTCGAGATGATCGCGGCCATGTATGAAGGGCAGCTTGCGGCAGCGGCGGCGGTTCGCGGCGCGCTTGGTGCGATCGCTGTAGCTGTCGAGAACGCCGTACCAGCGCTACAGCGTGGCGGGCGAATTGTTTACGCTGGAGCCGGCACGTCTGGGCGCATCGCTGTGCAGGACGGGACTGAGCTGCCGCCCACCTATAATTGGCCCACCGAGCGTCTTGTGTTTGTGATCGCGGGGGGTCTTGATGCAATCGTCCGGAGCGCCGAAGGCGCCGAGGACAGCGAGGTTACCGGCGCGCAGGCCATGGCGGACGCGAAGATCGGTGCTAATGATGTTGTCATCGGCGTCGCCGCGAGTGGCGCGACTCCCTTTACGATTGGCGCCTTGCGCGCGGCTAGCACCTCGGGTGCGGTGACGATCGCCATTGCCAACAATCCGGACGCTCCGCTGTTCAAGGTCGCGCACCATCGTATCCTGACCGATACAGGCAGCGAGGTCATCGCCGGCTCCACCCGGATGAATGCAGGCACAGCCCAGAAGATCGTGCTGAATCTGTTCTCCACGGCGGTAATGGTGAAGATGGGCCGCGTCTATCGCGGATTGATGGTGGACATGCGGGCGCGGAACGCGAAATTGCGCCGGCGCGCAGAAGTAATTGTCAGCGAAATCGTACGCTGCAAAGAAGCAGATGCGACGCGCTATCTCGAACAGGCAGACGGCGATTTGAAGACAGCTGTCTTGCTCGGCTTCGGGCTGACTCCCAGTAAAGCCGCGCAGCTGCTCCAACGCCATGGGGGAAATTTGCGCTCCGCCATCAACGCGGCCAAGGGCGACGATGGCTGATCAACTTGCCGGAAGTGCCATGGCAAGCGAGACCGCCGAAATCCCGGCGGCGGCCAAGCGTCTTCTAGCGCGTTCCGATGTATTCGCGGCGATCGCCAAACGCGTGGAGAGGGCCAAGCCGCGCATCATCATTTTCTGCGGGCGCGGTAGCTCGGGTCACGTCGGCGTTTACCTGCGGTACCTTTTCGAAACTCGGCTTGGCATGCTCGCATCCGCCGCCGCACCTTCCGTCGTGACCGCCTACCAGCGGCCTCCTGAAATGCGCGATGCCCTCTTCGTCGTGGTATCGCAGTCTGGACGTAGCCCAGACCTCGTCAACGCCACGCAGGTGGCCCGCAAGTTCGGCGCTCTGACTCTTGCCGTCGTCAATGACGTAGAGTCTCCCGTCGCCGTCGCGTCCGAGCTGGTCCTACCGATTGGCGCCGGAACCGAGCGTGCCATCGCCGCGACTAAGACCGTCGCGCTGTCAATGATCGCAGGGGCACAGCTAGTGGCGGCATTGGCCCGTGATGAGCGTCTCAACGAGGAACTCCAACTTTTGCCGGCCCGATTGACCCTCGCGCTCGCGTGCGACTGGTCGGCTTGGGCCGACACCGCGGCACGCGCTGCGGCGGCCTTTGTGGTCGGGCGAGGGTACGGCCTCGGTTGCGTTCGGGAGATAGCGCTCAAGGTGGCCGAAATCTTGCGGGTCCCGGCTCTCGGTTACAGCGCGGCCGAGCTGCGACACGGGCCACGCGCATCGATCACGCCAGCAACACCCGTGCTGGTGCTGCGACAGAACGACGAGGCTGCCGCGGCCGTCGACGAGCTCATCCGAGACCTGGACGATACGGGTGAGCGAGTGTTTACCGCCGGAGGTGTGACAGGGACGCTGCCGTGGATTGGCGACGGCCATCCAATTTGCGATCCAGTCCTTATGCTTATTCCAGCCTATCGCGCCATCGAGGCCGCGGCGTGCCGGCGCGGCTTCGACCCCGACAACCCGCCCTACCTCAGCAAAGTGACGCGTACTTTGTGACGCTGGCGCCACCGCCTCGCTTGAGATGATGCCGCTGATGTTCGGTCGCAGGTGTAGCGGAAAAAATGGTCGAAGGTGGTGAGCAGTCTAAGCCTGAGCACTGAATGCTTCCAGCGAAGTGGTTTCCCAGACTTCCGATAATCGCGCTTATCGGACCCAAAGTGACGATAGCCCCTGCCCGCGGCCGGCCTAACTCGCTACGGATATGATTGCCGTTCGGGGCAAAGTCCATCCGACAACGCAGCTTGTCGCCAGAAATATTCAGCACAGCCCAAGACTGCATTTCATATATCTTACGGCCCTGCGTCTCAACGCCACGACCATCGAGTTTCTTAAATCAGACGATCGGGTACGGCGTCAGAAAGGCAGCGCATATTTTAATTTAAATTTATTACCAACTCGATGGGTGGTACACTTTGACAACTTCGAGAGGTGGAGATTCTTCCCTTGTCAGGCTCGGCGTCTGGCTATTTTCAAATAGCTAACACCCGCGACAAATAGTCAGGCCTTTATCTAATTTTTTCTGAGCGGAATTCTCCCTCTCACGCTGCAAAACATCCGCCGGCAAATTTTTGCTCGATGGTTGGCGGTGTCCAACCGGAGCCTCGCGTCTTTGCGCCGTATCTTCCACGCCTGTCTTGCCACCAGGAGGCTGGCCAGCATTGCTTTGAGCAAGGGCATCGCCCGACCAGGCCAAAATTAATGCCACAGCGCATACCAAACGCATGGCAAAACTCCATGTTGCTATTGTAGAGTAACTGAAAATCTGAAGCAATTCTTGTGGGCGTCGAGCAAAAAATAAAGGCCGATGTCCGGCCAGGGCCGGTATCGGCTGGCACCTATGATCGAATTCTCGGAATGATACTTAGTATTGCGACCGGCGGTATAATTTGTCTCAGATGAACAGCCTTATAATTCCCTTTTGCAAGCATGGGGAAAGTAATGCGGGTATTTGGTCTGATCGTCGCTAGCGGCATCGTTGGAATCATGTGGCTCGCCGCAGTCGCGCCGTGGTCAATACTAGGGACTGGTCTTATCGTAATAACAATTTCATTATTCGTACTAAGTTTAGCACTCATATCGTTTTTCACAGACGCAGTAACGCAACCGAATAGTGAAACAGTAGATAATTCGAAAGCTGAAACGGCGCTCATCGACGAAGATAGTTGGTACGTTTTGGTAAATGGAAAAGAACTCGGGCCCGCTCCGTTCGATGGCTTAGTGAAATTTGCGAGCAGTGGTGTCTTACCAAAAGACGTTAAAATGCGTCGCTCCCGTTCGGAACACTTTTTGGCTGCTGGTGATATTCCTGGCCTTTTTCCAACGACCGCGGCTTCAGAAGGCAAGGTAACTCCACATAGAATATCGACATTTCCAGCTGAAGAAAATCCGACGGATGAGGGCAATCTCATGCACTCATCGCAGAATGTCTCCCATCGAAAAACTAGTCCGCCTCTCGCCCTTGACGAATCCACCATTTGGCGCCGGCCACAAGCGCCAAAGCCTACTCACTGATTATCGATATCTCGGGAAGTAAAGGTCTAGCCTGTTCGATGGGCTGGTCCGGCTGAGTAGGCACGGCTGCAGCATTCAAACGTTGGAGATCAATTATCAAGTCTCGAAGGCATTGAACAGGAATAGAGTATTTTCGCTCGTGCGCTGAATACTTTGTCCGCAACGAAATGACAACGTTGTCGCCATCCGCCGAGTAGCTCTCAGCTCTCAACTCGGTGACACTTACTGGAAGATTTTGTTTCTCGTCTTGGCTCACAAACAACCAACGT
>Ga0335085_10011102_pt1 | contig 13387 bp, 14 predicted proteins | sample Lox_Sample_45_FD_206712 | JGI IMG/M metagenome (GOLD analysis project Ga0335085, IMG submission 206712) | Soil microbial communities from Loxahatchee National Wildlife Refuge, Florida, United States - Lox_Sample_4.5 | ecosystem: Environmental > Terrestrial > Soil > Wetlands | place: USA...
GAAGGCTCCTACACGGATGGGCCGTTCCTGAACCCGCTGCGATACCATCGCGACAATTTCAACTCGAATTTCACGAAGCACCTGCGGCATGACCAGGCGGTGGGGCTGCGGCTGCTCGTGGCGCGGAACGACTTCTATTCGTCCGGGCAGGTTCCGCTGGACCTGGTGAGCGAAGGGCTGCTCAACCGGTTCGGGTACGTGGATCCGACCGACGGCGGGCGCGTGCGGATGGCGACGGCGTCGGCATATTACAGCCGCGCGTACGCCAATGGTGACACGTTTCGAGCAGACGGATTTATCTCGCGCTCGCTGTTCGACCTGTATTCGAACTTCACTTACTATTTGAACAACCCGGTGCAGGGCGACGCGTTCCAGCAGCACGATTCGCGGCTACAGCAGGGCGCCAATACGCGGTACTCGCACGTGCACAAGCTCTTCGGCGTGGCCAGTGTGCTGGTGGCGGGTACGAACTTCCACGACAACCAGATCAATGTGGGTCTGTATCCGCGCGAGGGACGCGAGCCGCTGGGCGTGACGACGCGGGCACTGGCGCACGTGACGAACGCGGCGGGGTTCGCGCAGGAGACGCTCAGCCTGTGGCGCGGGCGGCTGCTGCTGAGCTCCGGCCTGCGGTACGACGAGTTCCGGTACGGCGTGCGCGACCTGGTAACGCCGGAGCAGAGCGGAACGCAGTGGGCGGGACGATGGCAGGGGAAGGGCTCGGCGACGCTGCGGCCTTGGGCGAAGGCGCCAGTGGGGCTGCACCTGAACTACGGGCGCGGAATCAACAGCATCGACGCGCGCGGTGTGGTGGAGCGGCCGGATCAGCCGCGGCTTGCGACCACGGATTTTTATCAGGCTGGGGCATCGGCCAATCTGGGCCGCGTATCGCTCGCGGTGGATGCGTTTGTAATCCGGCACTCTAACGAGATGGTCTACATTCCCGACGACGGCAGCTTCGAGTTCAAAGGCCCGAGCCAGGCGTACGGGTATGAGGCGAAAGCTTCCATGGCGCTGACACGGCATCTCTCGTTGAATGCGGGAATGACGAAGATGCTGAACGCGTATTACCTGGGCGGCGACCACAGAGTATACGTTGACAGCGCACCTCACTTTGTGGCGAACGCGGCGTTGACCATGGCGGGCTGGCACGGATGGAGCGGCTCGCTGCGCATGCGCGCGATCAACCATTACCGGCTGGATGGCGACGATCCGTCGATCGTGGCCTCAGGGCACACCGTGTTCGACGTAGGCGCGGCGCGGCAGATCCGGAGCGGTGTGGAGTTGAACCTCAGCGTGGATAACGCGCTCGACCGAAGTTACTACGAGACCCAGAACTGGTTCGTCTCGCAGGTGACGCCCACGGCGCCGGCGGTGGCGCGGATTCACGGGACGCCGGGGTATCCGCTGACCGCGGTGGCTGGAATTACGTTTCGATTGCGAGGCAAATGATTGCACCACAGAGACACCGAGGACACAGAGAAACACAAAATGCTCTCTCTCCGTGCTCTCTGTGTCTCTGTGGTGAATTGCCTTAATAGACTTTGCGGAAGGTCAGGTTCAGCCGGACGTCGCCCGTGAGCGGGTGGTCGCCGGCTTTCAGCGGGGCGACGCCGTGGTAGACGAAGCGGGCAGGGCCGCCCCACACGGCGACATCGCCGCTCTCGAGACGCATGCGGCGGACGGGGTCGGAGCGGTGCTTGCCGCCCCATAGGAACGTTGCGGGTAGGCCGAGCGACACGGAGACGATCGGCGCGACGGGATCGTTCTCATCCCGATCCTGGTGGAGGCCAAGCTTGGCGCCGGCCGCATAGCGGTTGATCAGGCAGGCGTCGGGATCGTAGCGTGGGAAACCGGCTTCCGCGGCGGCGCGACCGGCGAGATCAAGGAAGATGGCGGGCATCGAGGGCCAGTGCTGGCCGGTCGAAGGGTCGACGGGATCGTAGCGGTATCCGGTGCGGTCGGAGACCCAGCCCGTGCGGCCGCAATTGGTCATGGCGACGGACATGGTGTGGCCGCCGGGGACCACCAGGTGGCGAAACGGCGCGGTCTCGGCGATGTGTGCAATTTCGGAGACGAGGGCTGGCGCGTCCGGGGTGGCGAAACCTCGGAGCAGGACGGCGCCTTCTTCGAGGGGCTCGCGCGAGGGCGGGGGAGCGGCATCGTCGAAGAGGGTGGCCATAAGACAATGAAAGCATGACCGGCGTGCGGATCGATAAATGGCTGTGGGCGGCACGGTTCTTCAAGACACGGTCGATCGCCGAGAAAGCGTGCGAGTTGGGGAGGGTGGAATCGAATGGGCTGCACGCCAAGCCGTCGCGCGAGGTCAAGGTCGGCGACATGCTGCGGGTGAAGACGGAGGGCGGCGTGTTCGTCCTGGAAGTGCTGGGGCTGAGCGAGATGCGCGGGCCGGCACCGGTGGCGCAGGCGCTGTATCGTGAGACGGAGGAGAGCAAAGAGGCGAGGCTGCGGGAGGCCGAGATGCGGCGGATGGAGCCGCACTTCGAAGCGGCGCGGGTGGGGAAGCCATCGAAGAAAGATCGTCGGGCGCTGGGAAAATTGCGCGGCAGGTCTTGACGTGACTAAACAGTCACGTTATTATAAAGTCACATAAGGAGGGTTTATGACAACCGACGATTTGATACTCGATCTGACGCAGAGCATTGACGTGAAGGCGGACATCGGAGACGTGTTCCGCGGCGTGGTTCACCGGCTGGGCGAAGGCAGCGCGAACTCGCAGGGCGAATCGCTGCAGATGCACCTGGAGGAATGGCCGGGCGGGCGCTGGTTCCGCGACCGGGGCAACGGCATCGGCCACCTCTGGGGGCATGTGCAGGTGATCAAGCCGCCGACGCTGCTGGAACTGAGCGGGCCGATGTTCATGTCGTACCCGGCGATCAACCACGTGGAGGTGAAGCTGGAGCAGCGCACCGGCGGAACGCACGTGGAACTGCGGCATCGGGCGGTGGGGATGATCGATCCGGAGCACCGCAAGAACGTGACGCACGGGTGGAAGATGATCCTGGAAGGCATCGCCCAGGATTGCGAGAAGCCGGTACTCGCGAAAACCAGCTAATGCAGAACGACGACCTCGACGGCGTGTGGAAGGCGTTGTCCGATGCCACGCGCCGTTCGATTCTGGATTTGTTGCGGGAGGGGCCGCGCACCACGACGCAGATCGTGGAGGCCTTCCCGCATCTCACCCGTTTCGGAGTGATGAAGCATATCGATGTGCTGCGGGAGGCCGGCCTGATTCAGACGCGCGAAGAGGGCCGGCAGCGCATCAACTCGCTGAACCCGGTGCCGATCCGGCAGATCTACGAGCGGTGGGTGGGGAAGTTCGAGGAGCTGTGGTCGGGGCATTTGCTGCGGATCAAAGAGGATGCCGAGGACCGTGGACGAAAACGAGAGGCGTGACGGCAACGCCGACGAAGGAGTCGGCGCAGCCGTAGTAGAGGAACCAGCGATCTTGGAAGAAGACCAGGCCTTCGGCGAACGTGGTGCCGGCGGTATACTGGCCGGTCTTTTCCCAGGGCAACTCGGGCTGGAAGACGGCGTTTTCGGTGCGATCAATCAGGTGGGAAGGATCGCCGGCAGAGAACAGCGCTTCGCCCACCGAGTAAGAGTGAGTTTCCGCGCTGCGGCCGTTGTAGAGGACCACGATACCGCGGTCGGTGAGGACGGGCGGCGGGCCGACCTCGGGGAATGAGCTGTCGAAATGGCCGGGGCGCTTTTCGAGGACTGGGGCTTCGATCGGCGTCCAGTGGATCAGGTCATCCGAAGTTGCCAGGCGAACGGTGATTTCTCCCCAGTACATCCAATACTTCCCGTTGATTTTCGCGGCGATCAGGCGGCCGTGGTCGAGGCGCGTGACGATGCCGGCTGACTTGTACGAGGCGTCCCGCGCGAAGATTGGGCCGTGCTTGGTCCAGTGGATAAGATCACGTGAGGTGGCGACACCGACGTCGGTGCGCTTGCGGTTCCACTGCGTGTAGGTGAGGACGTAGGTGCCGTCGGGCGCTTCGACGATGCGAGGGTCTTCGCAGCCGCCGGGCCATTCGCGGTCATGTTCGGAGTCGTCACCGGGGCTGAGGACCGGTTCGGAACGGCGGGTGAAGTGGATGCCGTCGGTGCTTTCGGCGAGTCCGAGGCGGGAGGTGTGGAGGCCGATCTTCATCTCGCCGGAGTTGTCCTCGGCTCGATACAGGACGTAGACCTTGCCGTCACGGACGATGGCGGCAGGATTGAAGGTGTGGAGGGCCTCCCACGCGTGGCTCGGATCCGGCTTGATCACGGGCTGGGCCGCTTCGGGGCGCTGGAATGGTCCGATCTGCCAGGCGGCAGTGGCGGCGAAGAAGAACAGGGGCAGGAGTTTCATATCGGCGGCAGGCAGGCGCGAACGGCGCGGCGGTCGATTTCACGGCCAAGCGATTCGAGGACGTCTCGGGGAAGATCGCGCTGAAGGGCTTCGAAGAGGTCCTTCTCTTCGCGGCGGATGTGGGTGGAGAGGAGCTGGCAGAACTGTTCGAGGAGTTCCGGCGACGGCGCGGTCTGAAGTTGACCGGCAAGAGATTCGAGGGAGCGGTGGTCGGCGATCAACTCTGCGATGAGGGGCAATGGGCCGGCGGCGGGAAAGAGGACCTGCTCTTCGATCTCGAAGTGATTCGCGAGTTCGACCTGGAACAGGTCGGCGACGTGTCCGGCGATGCGGGCGCAGTTGGCTGGACCGGCGTCAGCGGCGAGCGAGCGCCGCGCCATCACGCAGAAGGCGAGGCCGTGCTGGTGCTGGTGCGAGAGAGGGATCAGGCTGGGATCGCGCAGCATCACTGGATCCAGGCCATGCCGTCGGGGCCGTTGCCGGTCTGGATGCGGTCGGCAATTTCGAGCGTGGCGAGTTTGATGACGGCGACGTTATTATCGCCCGTCACGGCGACGTAGGCACGGGCGCTGTCGGGCGTAATGAGAATGCCGGCAGGCTGGCGGCCCAGCTTTATGCGCGCGAGATCCTTTTTGGTGTCGCGCTCCAGCACGAGGAGTTCGCCGGCGTCGAGGTCGGAGATGAGGACCAGGCGGCCGTCGGGCGAGAATTTCAACCGGTTGGATCGCTTCGTCCCTACCTTGAAAGTCTGGATGGCGCGCTTCGTGTAGAGATCGACGACGGTGACGGTGCCGTCCTGGGAGTTGGCGGCCCAGATCTGCTTGCCGTCGGGGGAGAGATCGAAGCCTTCGGGGCCTTTGCCTACCGCGACGTCGGTGTTGCTCCAGTTGTTGACACCGGCGCGGTCGATGATGGTAATGGTGCCCGCGCCGATGTTGGAGGTGAAGATCCGGCTTTCATCGGGAAGCGGCAGAACCATGTGGGTGGTGTTCTGGCCGGTGCCGATGATGGTGTCGATCTGGTTGGCGGCGGGGTCGTAGCGGCCGATCACCTTGTTGGCCTCGGCGGTGAACCAGAACTTGTCGCCGACCGCCCAGACGCCGTGCGGCCGGGAGAGCGGGGTGAGGTCGACGCGGTGGAGTTCCTTACGGCCTGGGACGTCGATCACGGAGAGCGTCTTGCCAGGTCCGGCGGGGCCGCCTCCGTAATTCGTGACGCACGCGATTTTGCCGTCGGCGGAGACGGCGACCTCATGGGGCTGCTCGCCGGTGCGGACGGCAGCGAGAACTTTGCCGGCGTTGGGATCGACGATGGCCAGCGATCCTTCCTTGTTCAGCACCAGCAGAGTCTGCGCGGGCGCGAGCCCAAGCGCGGCCAGGAGAAGCAACGACGCAAATCTCATGATTGAGATGTTATCGTGATCCGGTGGCTCCTCCAAGAGGCATCGTTACGGCTCCCGGACGCGTGAACCTGATCGGGGAGCACATTGACTATCACGGGCTGGCGGTGCTGCCGATGGCCCTTAGGCGCGGCGTGCGGGTGGCGTTCGTGGCGCGCAGGGACCGTCGGATCCGCGCGGTGTCGGAGGGATACGGCGCGAGGGAGTTCGAGTGGACGGACGATCTGGCGCCGGTCGCGAGCGGGGACTGGGAGAACTATCTGCGGGCGGCGGCGCGGGTGGCCGCAATCTGGTGCAAGCAGCCGGTGGGAATCGACGCCGAGATTACCTCTGACTTGCCGGCAGCGGCGGGGCTGTCGTCTTCTTCGGCGCTGATCGTCGCGGTTACCCTGGGTTTGCTTCGTGCGAACGGTTACAATCCAGGATTCGAGGATCTGATGCGGGTGCTCCCCGAAGGCGAACAGTTCGTCGGGACTCGCGGCGGCGGCATGGACCACGCGGCGTCGCTGGGGTCGCGGGTGGGATGCGCGTCGCTGGTCAGCTTCGACCCGGTGGCGGTCCGGCATGTGCCGATTCCGGGCGGCTGGGGGTTTTGGATTGCCGATAGCGGCGTGAGGGCCGAGAAGTCCGGCGCGGCGCGCGAGAGGTATAACGCGCGCAGACAGGGCGGAACGGCTGCGCTGGCGCGGCTGGGGCTGCGGTCTTACCTCGAGGCCCGGGCGGAGGATGCGGAACGGCTGGGCGTACTAGAGGAGCGCGATGCGTTTCTCCATACCGTCACGGAACGAGAGCGCGTGGGGGCGGCGGTTGCGGCGATGGAGGTGGGCGATCTTGCGGAGTTTGGGCGGTTGCTGCTGGAATCGCATGCGAGTCTGCGGGATCGTCTGCACGTGAGCCGCGCGGAACTGGATGGGCTGGTGGAGCGCGCCATGGCCGCTGGCGCGGCCGGGGCGAGGCTCACGGGCGCGGGGTTCGGCGGGTGTGTGGTGATTTGCGGGAACAGCGGGATTGAGGGCGCGCTGCGCGAGGCAATACCGGGAGTGATTGAGGCGGAGGCGGGCAACGGCGCACTTGCCGAAGGCGCGACCTGGAGGTCGCGCGCAGGCCTGGAGGCCTGCCCCACAAAGGACTAGTCGAATGCATCTACATACGCTGGATTGGATCATTGCTTTTATCGCGGTCGCCATCTGTTTTATTCCGGCGCTGTTCTTCGGCAAGCGCTCGGGGAAGAACACGGCGGAGTTCTTTGCATCCGGACGGTCGGTGCCGTGGTGGCTGGCGGGGCTTTCCATGGTGGCGACCACTTTTTCAAGCGATACGCCGAATTTGGTGGCTAATTTCGTTCGCACGCAGGGCGTGGCCGGCAACTGGCAGTGGTGGGCATTCACGCTGACGGGCGTCGCGACTGTCTTCTTTTACGCGCGGTTGTGGCGGCGGTCGGGCGTCCTGACGGATCTGGAGTTCTACGAGCTGCGGTACTCCGGCAAGGCGGCGAGCGCGGTGCGCGGATTTCGCGCGCTGTACCTAGGGTTCGTGGTGAACTGCTTCATCATGGCGACGGTGAACCTGGCGGCGGTAAAGATCGCGGCGGTGCTGTTCGGATTCGAGCGCTGGCAGACGCTGCTGGCCGTGGGGCTGCTGAACGTGGTGTTCGCGGCGCACTCGGGACTTTGGGGCGTCCTGGTGATCGACATGGTGCAATTCTTCATCAAGATGTCCGCGGTGATCGCGGCGGCGTACTTCGCCGTGACGCTGCCGCAGGTGGGCGGAATGCATGCATTGGTCGAGAAGCTCTCGCACGTGCGCGGGCCGGACGGCATCAACTACCTGAACATGTTGCCGGACTTCAAGAACACGTGGAACCTGGCGTTCGCGGTGTTCATCATGCCCATTGCGGTGCAGTGGTGGGCCGTGTGGTATCCGGGCGCGGAGCCGGGCGGCGGCAGCTACATCGCACAGCGCATGCTGGCGTCGAAATCGGAGAAAGATGCACTGGGCGGGACGCTGTTCTTCAACGTGGCGCACTATGTGCTGCGGCCCTGGCCGTGGATCCTGGTGGGCCTGGCCTCGCTGGTGGTATACCCGACGCTGGCGGATTTACGGAACGCTCTGCCGAACGTGGACCCGAGCCTGGTGGGACACGACATCGCATTTCCGGCGATGCTGAAATTCCTGCCGGTGGGCTGGATGGGGCTGATGCTTGGCGGGCTGGTGGCGGCGAATTCGTCGACGATTCTGACGCACCTGAACTGGGGCGCGTCGTACATGGTTCACGACTTCTACCGGCGGTTCGTCAACCGGACGGCGACGGAACACCACTACGTGGTGGCGGGACGCGTGTCGACGGTGCTGCTGTTTATCGTCTCATCGGCGATCGTGTTCTTCCTGAAGACGGCGCAGGAGGCTTTCAACCTGTTGCTGCTGATCGGCGCCGGGACGGGGCTGCTTTACCTTTTGCGCTGGTTTTGGTGGCGGGTGACCGCCTGGTGCGAGATTGTGGCGATGATCAGCGCCTTCGGGACATCGATGGTGTTGCTCTCGCTCGGAATGGTCGGCACGGCGGAAGGGCTGCTGATCACGATCGCGGTTACGACGGTGTGCTGGATCGCGACGGCTTACCTGGGGCCGCAGACCGATCCGGAAACGCTCATCAACTTTTACCGCAAAGTTCATCCATTTGGTCCGGGTTGGAAGCCGGTGCAGGCAAAGGTGGGCGCGGTCGAAGGAGCGGCCGACAACGTTCCACTGGCCATGGCGGGATGGGTGAGCGGATGCGTAATGATCTGGTCGGCGCTGTTCACGGTAGGGAATTTCCTGTATGGACGGATGGACTATGCGTATGGACTTCTAGCGATATTTGTCGTCTCGGCTGCAGTGGTAACAATGGTAGTTAAACGGTTGTGGCGGTGACGTAACAATGGGTTCCATCAAAAGTTTCGATTGGACCCCTGGGGGAGGCCTTCGTTACGATGACGGTAGGCAATCTTCATGGCTACCATGGCTTTAGAATCTTCGATTTCCCTTCTTCATCGTGTGAGCAGCATTGTGAGCTCGGACCGCTCTCTGGACGAGATGCTGGGCGAGATTGTCGGGATGACCGTACAGGCGACGGAGTGTGACGCCTGCCTGGTATACGTAATCGATTCAGAAGCGAATGAGATGGTGCTGCGTGCTTCGCAGGTGCCGCACGCACACGATCTCGGCGAACTGCGCATCAAGATGGGCGAAGGCGTCACCGGATGGGTGGCGGAGCACCGGTCGGTGGTGGCGCTGCCTTCAAACGCCTCGGCGGACCCACGTTTCAAGAAATTTCAGGCACTGGTAGAGGACACGTACGAAGCTTATCTTTCGGTGCCGATTGTAAGTGGCGGCGAATCGATTGGGGTTATCAACGTCCATCACCGCGAATCGCACGAGCACACTGGAGAGGAGATCGCGACCCTGATCTTCATCGGTGAGCAGATGGGCGGCGCGGTGGCGAAGGCGCGGCTGATGGAAGAGGCGGCCATCGTGCGCCAGCAGCTGGAAGACCGCAAGGTTGTGGAGCGGGCGAAGGGGATCATCCAGCAGAAGTACAACACAACGGAAGAAGACGCGTACTTCCGGCTGCGCAACCAGAGCCGGCGGCTGCGCCGGCCGATGCGGGAACTGGCCGAAGCCATCATTCTGGCGGAAGATCTGGATCAGTAAGACCAAACACCGAATTGTCTGTGAAGAACGCGCGGCAGCTGGGTACTGTCGCGCGTTTTGTTTTGTGTGGGTTTACGCGGCGGATGCGGTAATCCGGCCGCTCTGGCGCATGACCGAGTCGATTATCCAGCTCATCTGCCTGGCCTCGAACGGCGCACCGCAATAATCAGCGGCGCCGAGTTCCAGGGCATCGAGCCAGCGGTGATTTTCCGGGTGGCGGTTGACGAGCACGAGCGGTACACCGGGATGCCGTTCTGTAAGATTGGTAACGGTCTGGCGATAATCCGGGCCATCGCCGCCGGCAAAGAGAATGTCCGCGCCCCATATTTCAGAGGCTTCCAGCGAATCCGAACCCTGAACCTGGTGTCCCTGCTGCCGCAGGACTATCCGTAGTTGTTCCGCCAAGTCGTTGTCGAGTCCGAACAGAATGATTCTTGCCATAGTCTTTTCCTTCTATCGGCTGTTTGGGCTTAGAACTTCTCGGCTGAGAGCGGGGGAATTCCACGAACTCTGTGGAATTCATTTTCATTCTAACGTTTGAATGTTGGTTTGCACAGTGCGAATCCATCCAATAGAAACTTTCGATTGGATTCGCTGAGGTCCGGCCCGTACCCTGGAAGAGTAACCCGGGTCCGTGTCTGTCGACCCTTCCCATTTCTCCCCTGCCGGAAAATTCAACGAATCAACATAAGGTGTTCATGGTGTGCATGGCCTAATGGCCACGAAGGCACATGCAGGAACACAAATCAGGAGGATCTGTGAGGGACAGGTGTTTGTGGGCTCTCGTCGCGAGTCTGACTGCGGTTAGCGCATTCGCACAGGAGACGCACAGGTTTGATTTCAAAGGAGCGATTCACAGTGATACAGAAGTGATTTACCACGGATACGTCGTGGAAATCAGCGCAATGGCGCAGCATGAGTCGTGGAAGGCGGATGTCATGAGCGATGGCACTTTTGTCATTCGCGAGATACCGGACGGCGATTATGTGCTGCGCGTGATGACTTATCAGGGTGCGGTGCTGAAGGAAGAATTCGTGAGCGTGCACGGCGTAGCGAGCATGGTGGAGGTCAGGCTGCCGCACGCGGAACGGATGGTGCCGGGTGGACCGGTGTCGTTGAAGGAATTACAGCATCCGCCGGCGGCGAAGGCACTGCGGGCAGCGGTTGCGGCACAGCGGTTCGCGCAAGAGGGAGAGAACGGAAAAGCCGTGGAGGAATTGCAGAAGGCGATCCGCATCTCACCCGAATTCGCGGCGGCGCACTCGAATCTCGCGGCGGAGTACATCCGCATGAAAGACTATGGGGCGGCGCGGCCGGAGATCCAGCGGTCGCTCGCGATCGCGGGGCCGAACGCAATCGACCTGTGCAACCTGGCCTTCGTGGACACCATGGAGTACAACTTCCCGAAGGCGCTGGAAGAAGTGAAGGCGGCGCTGCGAGAGGATCCGGCGAACGCCAACGGGCACTACATTCTGGGGACCTTGCTCTTGCTGGATCAGCGAACCAAGGAAGAAGGGGTGCGGCACCTGGAGCAGGCAGCGCAGAGCTTGCCGGGAGCCAGGGAGGTGCTGGCCCATCTGCAATCGGCCATTCATTAAAACGGGCCGGTGGCAGGTTGTGCCACAATTGGAATTCGGCCAATCCGCATGCTCGGCACCGACATTCTCACGTGGAAGCGGCTTTCGCGCAGGACGCGAAAGCCCGTCCACCTGATCTTGTTCATCACGGACCATTGCAACGCCAAATGCGGCACCTGCTTCTATTGGCAGAGCTTGAACCAGGGCGAATCGCTGAAGATGGAGCAGATCGAGCGCATCTCGGCGGCGATGGACGAGATGGTATGGCTGGATCTATCGGGCGGCGAGCCGTTTCTCCGTAAGGATATCGACCGGATCTGCCATACGTTCGTCGACCGGAACAAGATCCGGCATATCAATATTCCGACCAATGCGATCCAGACGCAGGTGATCGCGAATTCGGTGAACGGGATTCTGAACCATCCTGCGCCGTTCCGGCTGAACGTGGCGATCTCGCTCGATGGCGTGGGCGAAACGCACGATAAGGTCCGCGGGGTGCCCGGCAATTACAACAAGGCGATGGCGACGATGCAGGCGCTGCAGGAAATCCGCGCGCGCGATCCCAGGCTGGCCCTGAGCGTGGTAACCACGTTGATGCGGCACAACGTGGAAGATGTCAAGAAACTGCTCGACCTGGGGCTCGAGGAGTGGAAGCTCGATTACCACTCGATCAACATCCTGCGGGGCGCGTGGATGGACGCCAACCTGCAAACTCCGACGCCGGAGCAGTACGCGGAAATCTCGGCGCTACAGCTGAAGCAGTGCCGCCACTATTTCCGAGGTCGCTGGGGCGCGGTGAGCGGCATGATGGCGACGGTGGGGCGCTCCGTGCTCAACCGCTATTACATGCGGGAGATGGAAGGCAACCCGAAGGACATCTCGTGCAATGCCGGCGACGTGAGCTGTGTCATCGACGCCAACTGCGACGTGTATTTCTGCGAACTGCTGAAGCCTATCGGCAACCTGAAACACTACGACTTCGATTTCGACCGTTTGTGGCACGATTTCGAAGCCACCGCGCTGCGGCAAAAGGTGCAGGGCGGCTGCCACTGCACGCATGAATGCTTCCATACCAAGAATCTGATCTTTACGCCGTGGCGGCTGGTGTAGCGGATGTTTAAACCGGCGTTTCGCAAGCGGGTCGAGCCACTGGTGCCGAAGTTTGTCATGCGCTGGATGGATCCGTTCCATACGGCGCTGAATGAGCGGTTGCGGGAGGCTGCGGCATCGGTGCCGAAGGGGGCGCTGGTGCTGGACGCCGGGGCGGGGGAGTGCCCGCACGCGGATCTGTTCTCCCACACGCGGTATGTGAAGATGGACCGCGGCATCGGCGACAAGACCTGGGACTATTCGAAGATCGACGTACAGGCGGATGTCTGTGAGCTGCCGTTCGCTACCGGCGTGTTCGATGCCGTGGTGAACATTCAGGTGCTGGAGCACATCAAGGAGCCGCGGGCGTGCGTGGCGGAGATGGCGCGGGTGCTCAAGCCGGGCGGCCAGTTGATCCTGACCACGGTGCAGGATTGGGAGATCCACCAGCATCCCAACGATTTCTTCCGCTACACGCGCTACGGCCTCGAGTACCTGTTTCAAAAGGCCGGGCTGAAGAGCCAGGTGGAGGCTCTGGGCGGGCTGTTCTGGAACATCAGCTTCCGCCTGATGGCTATGCTGGGGTTCTTCCAGACCGGCTGGCGGTGGCTGGTGTTCGTGCCGCTGGCGCCGGTGCTCACCGTGATCGTGCCGGGCATCTGCTACATGCTCGATCCGCTGGACCGCAAACGCGACTACACGCTCGGCTACTTCTGCTGGTGCCGGAAGCCTTGACCAGCCTGATCATCATCACGCTGCGGCGCGCGGCGCTGCTGAAACAGACGCTCGAGGCGCTACACCGGCAGACGCGGCCGCTCGATGAGATCGTGGTGGTGGACAACGGGCCGGACGCGGAGACCGAGGCAGTGGCGCGGACCTGCAGGGCGCGATATGTAGCCGAACCGCGGCGCGGCTACGGATGCGCGCGGAATCGTGGCTTGACCGAGGCGCGCGGCGACGTGCTGTATTTCCTCGACGACGATTGCGTGGCGGAGCCGGATTGGGCCGAAGTGCTGTGGAGCGCCGACGCGGATTTCGCCGGCGGGTCGCGCGTTTCGGCGCGGACAGGGCTGGCGGCGCGGCTGGAGTATCTATCGACGGATGGACCGGTCCTCTCGCCGGACCTCCCCGCCGGTGCGCCGGCGCACCTGTCGACATCCAATCTGATTTTTCGCCGCGCCGCGATGGAGCGGATCGGGCTGTTCGACGAAGGTCTCGCTATGTGCGAGGATCGCGATTGGACGGCGCGGGCGC
>Ga0335085_10011103_pt1 | contig 13387 bp, 9 predicted proteins | sample Lox_Sample_45_FD_206712 | JGI IMG/M metagenome (GOLD analysis project Ga0335085, IMG submission 206712) | Soil microbial communities from Loxahatchee National Wildlife Refuge, Florida, United States - Lox_Sample_4.5 | ecosystem: Environmental > Terrestrial > Soil > Wetlands | place: USA: Florida...
TAGCCACGCCTTTGCGATGCAGACGGAAGGCCGCTTCATCCTGGCGCAGCTTTCCCTCCGCGTACTCATTGCCTTGTGGATCGGGAGGACCGTCCTCGGTGACGCAGTCAGCTTTCGGTTCCACTCCATAAATTGAGGCGCTGCTCAGATGTATGAACTTGCTGGTGCGAAGCCGTTCCATCGTGCGCAACAGGTTTTCAAACCCGGTCGTCATAGCCGCGTTGTCCCCCAGCGAGCAATTGACGACTACATCGTGGCCCGCGAGCCGCTCCGCGACGGTCTCGCGCTGCAGCAGGTCCAGTCTTTGAATGGGTACCCCAAGCCGGCTGATACGCGCCGCATTGTTGGTGCCGTGCACAAAAGGCGTAAATGCCGCGTCGTCAAAGAAAAGCCTCTCGCACAAGCCAGAGCCGACGAATCCCGAAGCTCCCACTACCGCGATACGGCTCATGACTCAACTCCAAGAGCAACCGGATTGCGGTACCAAACCCACGTCTCTGGCAGTTGCGTCCGGCAGGCGTAAAGCGCATCCGAGAGCTTAATAGAGCGTGCTCCTTCAAAGCCGTCAATCACTGGAACCGTGCCGGTCCGGATCGATCTGGCGAAATCTTCCAACTCAACCTGGTGATAGTCAATATTGGCGCCGGCTTCCGGCGCGCTCACTTCCATCTTGATAGCCGGCGTTTCTCTAGGAAATAGAGTCAGGCGCTCGGTTTCTGCTACGGGAAGGTCGACAACATAGCGTTCTGTTTCGAACACATACTTATTCTTCAGAGCTACAGATTTCGAAAAGAAGAAACTACCTTCGACACCGTCAGCAAACTTCAAATATCCTTTACAGCTGCCTTCGACGCCGCCATAGCTATCGTCGGCGAACTCTATCGCAACCGGGTCTCCAAACCAGTAAAGCATGCGGTCAATATAGTGGGAACCCATGGTTACCAGCACGCCTCCACCTGCCTGATCGCGGCTCAGGTTATAGCCTGATACCGACGCATAGCCTCCCCGCACTCCAAATTCGCAGTGAAACTTCTTGACCCTCCCCAGGAATCCGTCCTCCATCAGGCGCTTCATCAGCTTCACCGACGCAAAGTGGCGTCCCTGAAAGCCGACTACGATACAGAGTCCTTTCGCTCGAGCGAGTTCGCAGAGCGCGAGTGCGTCAACGTAGTTGGTGGCCAACGGCTTCTGAACGAAGGCGTGGACGCCGTGTTCCAGCGCCATCTCCGTTAGAGCCCTGTGAGTGTGATTAGGCGTGACGATTACCACGGCATCGACCGTGTCGATCACTTCGTCCAGTCGGGCCGAAGCTTTGGCTCCACATCCGTATTTACGATTCAGCAGCTCGGCCCGGTCCAAATCGTTGTCCACCAGCGCCACCAGCTGAGTCAAAGGGGAACGGATTGCCGCCGGAAGATGGGCAATCTCCGTCATCGCGCCACATCCCACGATCGCTAGCCTAACCGGCTTGAAATCAACGAGCTCCATCCTCAATCGAATCTTCGCTCCTCACGTTTTTGTCGGAGATATGTGGCAGGTTCCCAGCAGCAGCGGGTGAGCGGCTGCGCTACCAGAATAGTCGCCCGGGAGCTCCGTCTCGACAGGGCATAAGCCATTATGCCCTCTCGTCCAAGTGGAAGACAACCTAAGGGCCTTCCTCCTGCTACGAAATTAAACCCAACGCTCGATTGCCCGATAGGAAGGTTGTGCAGGCGCTGTCCATCCGTCGTGCAGCCGCATTTCTCTTCGAGGCACATGCCGTCGTGGCCCTGCGACTGTCCGGCGAGGGAGCGAGCAGCGCTCCAATCACTGATCTTATCCGGGAGTCCTCCCTGCTCCATCCGTTCACTTGCTTCAACCGCACGCAGGAGTATTCATGTCCAAGCTCTTAACGATTGCACTGATTTTCATGCTCGGCGGACTGGCCTTCGCTCAGATGCCTGTGGCAGCATTGCCCCGGACTTACATCGATACCACCTGGAACCCGCCCCAGGGCGGCACAACTTGGGCTGCCCACACGGCAGTACAGTTCACCAGCGCTTTGCAAGTCGCGTCACCCGGAGACACCATTGTCCTGGATGCGGGCACAATCTATTCCGGTTATTTCACCGTACCGGCAAAGTCCAATTCCAACAAAAAGTGGATTTATGTAACGACCTCAGCGTACGCAAAACTTCCGGCTCCGGGGACGCGAGTTTCGCCCACGGTCGCAGCCAACATGCCTAAGATCGTGACTCCGGGTACGACCAGCGCTCTGCGGTTTGCCGACGGCGCCAACCATTGGCGATTTGTCGGAATCGAGATTTATTCCGCTTCTTCCTATCGTCCACCCACTTATACAGCGGGAGTGAACTTCGGGTATTCCCTGGTCGACAAACTTAGTTATCCAGGTACAAGTAATATCCCTGATTCTATTGTCTTTGACCGTTGCTATATGCATGGCGATGCTACCCATGACCTGCAGGAAGGTGTTGTACTGAATTTCACCAGCGCCGCGGTTGTAGACAGCTATATTTCTGCGATACACGCCAAGGGTGTTGACACACAAGCGGTACTTGCCTACGTCACACCGGGTCCGATCAAGCTCGTGAATAATCATCTTGAAGCGGCGGGCGAGAACGTGATGCTCGGCGGCGCAGGCAAAGGCGCGTTTGGCTACGTTCCCTCTGACATCGAAGTGCGGAACAACTACATCTACAAGCCGCTGGCGTGGGTGCCGTTGAGCCTGCCGCCGATCAACCAGTATGTGGTCAAAAACTCATTCGAGCTGAAGAGCGCGCAGCGCGTACTCTTCGACAACAACCTGATCGAGAACAAGTGGGCTGCGGGGCAGATACAGGGTGCGTTTCTGTTTACGCCTCGAACGTCGCAGAGTGGCGATGTCGCGGTAGTACTGGATGTGACCGTAACCAACAACGTATTAAAGAACGTCATTTCCGGCTTCAACATGATTGCCGTCGACGGCGAGTGTGGTACCACAGCGTATCCCGATTGTCACAATGCGGGAAAGACCGGTCGTTGGAACATATCCAACAATCTTGTCATGCTGATGGACAACACCGCGCAGGGGAGCGTCGGTCACATCGACCTGATGATCATGGGCCCCAGTATCGATTTGCCGAATGGCGGCGTCTTCGTTCCCGCTCACGACATCGTTTTGCAGCACAACACCGAGGTTCCATTTGGAAAGCAAACCTGCTGGGGATCGGTGTATGTCGGCGTTCCAGCCGCGCTGGGGCGTCCACCATTCACGGCTCCGCCCACGACCAACGTTTGGGTTCTTGATAACGTGCTTTGTCGGCAGCCTACCGGAGATTGGGGACAGCAAGGCACGGCGGGGTTGACGATGTACGCCGGTCTACCGAGTACGCAGCCCTACGACCTGACCCGGCGGTTCTACGGCAACGTGATGTACGTTCCAACCGGCGACCGGACGTACAGCTTCCCACCGCACAATTATGCGACGACACTACCGGTCAGCTACCTGAACCAATCGATCGGTAATTACCAGCTTCAGAGTCCCTATTGGACGGATACAACCGATGGTCAGCTGGCCGGCGTGAATTTCGCTAAACTGCCGGCCTCCACTACTCCGCAATAAAGCGATGCACCAGCAGCCTGGCGGTGCTTCGCCAGACTGCATAACCGGCTTCCGTGACCATGCAACGTCACGAAGCCGGTTTTTTCCCGTTGGCTGCCGACGGGCCGCGACCAAGGTTCGGATTCATTCGAGCTCAATAGCACTCTCCTTCATACCTTGTCGAGCACAGTTCGACTTGCGTGTAAAATTGCAGTTTCGTTTGCGCGTTGCATGAGTTCCTTATCTCCATCTCGCGTACCAATCCTGCTGATGGTCCGCGAGTTGGGAATCGGAGGCACCGAGCGCCAGCTTGTGGAAACGGCACGTTTCCTGCCGCGGGAACGGTTCGCCCCAGAGGTCGGTTGCTTTCGCCCCAACGGTCCTCGACGCGCCGAATTGGAATCCGCCGGCATCCCGATATTGCACCTGCCGCTCTATTCCCTGGCTTCCAAAGCCTTGTTTCCGGTCGCATCCCAGTTCATTCGCTATCTTCGGCAGCGCCGGATTCAGGTTGTCCATTCTTTCGACGCCCCGCTCAACATATTCGCCGTTCCTCTCGCGAAGTTAGCGGGCACGCCGGCCGTTCTGTCTAGTCAGCGCGGCCATCGCGACTTGACCGGCGCCCGGAATAAACAGCTCCTCCGCATTACCGACCGGTTGACCGATGCGGTCGTTGTGAATTGCAACGCCATGCGGGATTACCTGATCGAGGAAGAAGGAGTATCAGAATCCAAAATCCGCCTCTGTTACAACGCCGTGGATTTTGAACATTACCGGAGAGTCGCATCGAGCCCGCGTTGGCCCGGCCAAACGGTTATCGGCGTGGTATGCGCCTTACGCCCCGAGAAGCATCTGGGCACGTTGATTCGCGCGTTTGCCCGACTGTCCCGCAAGGACACCAAGCTCGTCATCGTTGGCAGTGGTCCGGAGGAGTCTGCATTGAGAGCCTTGGTTGGCGAACTCGGCATCGGCGAGAGTTGTCACTTTGAACCGGCGACATCTGAAGTAGCTGCATGGCTCAACCAGACCGACATCTTTGTCTTGCCGTCGCGTACCGAGGCTTTTTCCAACTCGCTGATGGAAGCCATGGCATGCAGTTGCTGCGTCCTCGCGACGCGTGTGGGAGGAAATCCTGAACTCATCGATGACGGTACGAACGGGATTCTCTTCGAGGTGGACAACGTCGACGAACTCGCGCGGCAGCTGAACACGTTGCTCGCCGATCCCGTCCGGCGTCAGAGCCTGGGCGCCGCCGCCGCGGCCAAGATGGCCTCGCAATTTAGTTATTCACACGCTGCCGCTACCATGCAGCAGATCTACGATTCGGTTCTTCAGAACGCCCGGCCGAAACCTCGGTCGCTTGCGAAATCCAGCGGGTAAACACGTCGGACAAGTATTGAACATTCTTTCCGAGATCGTACTTATCGGCTATTCGCTCGCGTGAAGACGCCGCCATCCGCCTCCGCAGGACTGGATCATCCATGAGCTTGCCAACCGCCGCGGAAAGCTCGCTTACGTTGGAAGCAGTGAACAGCAAGCCATCTGCGCCATCGCGAATCAACTCGGGGATGCCGTTGATGCACGGAGCTACGCAGGGCACCCCGGTCGCCATCATTTCCATGAAAACCACAGGAACGCCTTCGGCGAAGCTCGACAGCACTCCCACGTCGCTTGTGAGGTATAGCTCTCGCAACTCTTCCTGGCTCTTCCAGCCCGCAAACCGAACTCGGTCTTCAATTCCCAGCCTCCGTGCCTGTTCTTCCAGGGCCGGGCGATCCGGCCCATCGCCCGCAAGCGTGAGCCGCACATTGCGGCCCTCACGTTGCAGGCTGGCAATCGCCTCCAGCAATAGCGGATAACCCTTGATCTCGACCAGCCGTCCTACCGAGATCAGCTCAAATGGCGACGGGTTCTCGCGGAAAGCAGCTACCTCCCAGCGCGACAGATCAACCCCGAGCGGCACCACCTCAAACTTGTGCCAGTCCGACGATGAAGACCAAAGCATGATCTGACTGCGCCCGAAATAACTGATAGAACAAACCACCTGCGCCGCATGTACTTTCTCGCGGATGGCGAACCCCTCCGGATCGATAAACTCCGCCGGCCCATGAAGCGTCATCGAAAGATTGATGTCGAAGACACGCGACAGGATGAAGGCCACGGTTGTCGAGTAAACCGAATGAACGTAGGTGATGCCGGCCTTTTTCAGCCGATGACCCACACAGACCGCTTCCACGAAATAAGCAATTGCCAGAAAAGCTCGCCTTGGGCTCAATCCGCCGAAACGCCAGGCGGTCGCCAGGCCCCTCAAATAACGCAATGGGCGAGTCAGAAATGTGGCGCCGTGACTCACGAAGTAAACCATCAGGCCGCTGCCGACGATATACCAGGTGGAACTGAGTTCTTCGGCTTCAGCCCGGGAAAGCGAGGAAGTCGAGGTGCGTGGCTTGCGTATCGAGATCGTCTGGATGTCCCATCCCAGCGTGCGGAGTTGCCGAATCTCCCGCAGCAGATACGTGTGACCCAGCGTCGGATACTCGCTTAGAAGATAGGCCAGCTTCATCGGAAGGGCTCGCGGCCGGATGTCGTACGGAGGCAGAGGATCAAAGCTCAGTGTAACGTCGTCCTCACCCACCGGCAACCGCATTTCCCCTGCATCAGGTGTCTTCCCTACTCACGGGAGGGCGGGCCAAGCGCTTGATTTCCACCCGCAAAACAGCGGATAATACGCCATCACCGAGGCTGATCACGAATCCAACGAGTGGATTCGGACCGAAGGCCATGGCGAGGCGCTCTGCCGAGCGTTACAGAGTTCTACGACTTCGCCGCCAAAGCCGGCATCCAGATTCCCATGGGACCAGCCATCGATCACCAAACTGATTCCGCAGTCGCCGTCACCCCCCCGGGCCCGTCGCAGAAGGTCCGTGACGTGATCTCGGTTGACGTAGAGGACTACTTTCACGCCGAAGCTTTTGCCAAAGTTGTCGATCGGTCAGGTTGGGACCGGCGAATTTCCCGTGTGGAAGTGAACACCAGGCGAATTCTCGATCTCTTTTCGCGTCTCCAGGTGCGAGCGACATTTTTTGTGCTCGGCTGGGTGGCCGAACGCTACCCCGGTCTCGTCCGGGAGATCGCAGCGGAAGGGCACGAATTAGCATGCCACTCCTACTTGCATCGTTTGATCTGCAAATTACAGCCGGAAGAATTTCGCGCCGACACCCGTCGAGCCAAGGACCTCGTCGAGCAATCGTCTGGGCAGGCCATTTATGGCTATCGCGCGCCGACGTTTTGTGTTCGCGCCGACACCCTCTGGGCATTGGAAATTCTGGTCGAGCTAGGTTTCACCTATGACTCGAGCATCTTCCCGATTCACCATGATCGATATGGCATTCCGGATTCGCCGCGGCAACCATTTCGAATTCTCACCGCGTCGGGTCCAATCATTGAGTACCCGATGACCACATTCCGCTTGTGGAGTGACCACAATTTCCCGGTTGCGGGCGGTGGATACTTAAGGCTGCTTCCGTGGTGGTATACACAACTCGGTTTGGACCGCGCAAGAAAGCAGCACATTCCGGTTATCGCCTACATTCATCCTTGGGAAATCGACCCTGCTCAGCCGCGGCTCAATCCCGGTATAAAGACCAAAATTCGCCACTACACTAACTTGGGTAAGACGTATGACCGGCTGTCAACCTTGTTGCAGTCCGGCGAATTCACCAGCTTCAACGAAAGCGGCTTGGCCGCAACGGCGAAAGACTATGACATCTCAGCCTGGAGACAAAATGGTTCAAGATGAGGTACAGCAGATTGCTAATTACTGGGATCGCATCGCGCCGCAATTTGATGCCATCTACAGCGGCAAGAAAAATCCCTTAGCGAGGTGGCTGGATCATTGGCTCCGGCGTGACATCTACGAGCGTTTTGATTGGGTCATGCGTAAAGCCGGAGACCCTCGCAACTCGACGGTCTGTGACGTTGGCTGCGGTTCCGGGCGTTTTGTGGCTGCCCTTGCCCAGCGCGGCGCTCGCGTTACCGGCCTTGACTTTGCTCCCCAAATGCTCGATTTGGCGCGCGAACTGGCCAAACAGCAGGGAGTGGCTGACCGCTGCGATTTTGTCCTCAGTGACATCTTGGACTGGAAGACCGACCAGAAGTTCGATTTGGTCATCGCCATCGGATTCTGGGACTATGTCGCCGACCCCTTAGAGCGCCTGAAGGTGATTCGTACCATTACGACGGACCGGTTCCTTTCCGCATGGCCGCGGGCTAACACCCTGCGGGCCGCCATTCGAAAGCCGCGGCTGAAAGCTGCGGGATGTCCCGTATATTTTTGGACACACGAGCAGGTTGAGGACCTTCTGAGCAAGGCCGGTTTCTCAATCGTGTCGTCCGAAATTTACGGCCAACTGTTTTGTGTCGAGTCTAAAGCGGTCTGACAGCAATGGCTGCAAAAGTCATTTTTTGGGTCTCTACCGCGCTGATTCTCTACACGTTTCTTGGCTATCCACTTCTGCTGTGGTTGCTTCAGTCGTTATTTCGGCGGCCGGTTCGAAAGGACAACTTCGAACCGCGCGTCTCGATGCTGGTCGCCGCCTACAACGAGGAGGCCGTGATTGCCGAGAAGCTGCGAAATGCATTGGCCCTGGACTATCCTCCCGATCGGCTCGAAGTGGTAGTGGCCTCGGACGGCTCGAGCGACCGTACCGCTGAGATCGTCAGCCGCCTGGTCCAACAGGAAGCGCGCGATCGGCTTCGACTGCTGAATTACCCTGAGAACCGTGGCAAGTTGTCCGTCCTCAACGACTCGCTGCCTCAGCTGAAGGGCGACATCGTCGTTTTTTCGGATGCGTCCAGCATGTTAGCGCCCGATGCCCTTCGCGAATTGATCGCCAATTTTGCGGATGACCGGGTCGGAGCCGCCAGTGGTGTCTATCAGGTCCTTAGCAAAGATGCCGCGAAGCTGGGTCGACAGGAAGACTTGTACTGGAAGTATGAGACCTACCTGAAGATTCAGGAAGCCAAGCTGGGCGCTCTTACCGGCGCCCATGGCTCGCTCTACGCCATGCGGAAATCTCTCTATCCCTTTCCGCCATTGGGCACCATCAACGACGACTTTGTGATTCCGACCAGCGTAATTCGCCAAGGCTTCCGTATTGCCTATGAGCCGAAAGCGGTTGCCTTTGAACCCGCCGAGGAGATGGAAGGATTCCGGCGGCGCATACGCATCACCGCGGGCAACGTTGCCCAGTTACTCGAGATCAGGCCGTTGCTGTGGCCGCTGAGGCCGCTGGTCCTCTTCTGCTTCCTTTCCCACAAAGCGGCACGCTTGCTGGTACCCATCGCCATGGTGGTTGCTTTCGTCACCAACCTGCTGCTTTGGAAACAACCGCTGTACGCGTGGCTGCTCGCTGGGCAGGCTGCGTTTTACGCACTTGCGATCGCCGGCGCGGTCGGTCATTTGCGGCCCCGCGTACTCCGCTTGCCGTACTATTTTTGCATGATTAACGTCTCGCTTTTTGTGTGGCTGTATTACCGGATTGCGAGACGAAAGAGTGATTCCTCCTCCAACGGAGAGCGTCCTGGTGTCGTGTGGACCTGAGTTCCCCGGTCGGCGACTCGTTCACAGTCCAAGGAATTGACGGTTTATGTTCACCGCATTGCAATACTACTTGCTCACTAGGATTGCCCCCGTTGAGCCCCGGACGATGGATGGAACGGCCTACTCGGGCAAATCCAAGCTGCAGATCAGCCTGGGCAGTGACCTCCTCGACCTGATTCGTGACAAAACCGTCATCGACTTTGGTTGTGGCGAGGGCGATCAATGTCTGGAACTGGCTCGGTACGGAGCCCGGAAAGTGATCGGTATAGACATCCGCAACGACTTGCTGCAAGCGGCGGCTCAGAAAGCCGTCGCAGCAGGTTTGGACGACCGGTGCGAGTTCAGGAACAGCACCGACACCAGGACCGATGTCATCGTTTCTCTCGACAGCTTCGAGCATTTTGCAGATCCTGCCGCCGTACTTGACTCAATGTATAACCTGCTGCAGCCCGGCGGTCTTGCCTTGATCAGCTTTGGTCCAACCTGGTATCACCCCCTGGGAGGACACCTGTTTTCTGTTTTCCCCTGGGCCCACTTGATCTTTTCCGAGTCAGCGTTGATCCGCTGGCGATCGCGAATCCGTAACGACGGAGCGACGCGCTTCTCCGAAGTGGAAGGCGGACTCAACCAGATGACGGTGGCTCGTTTCGAAAAGCTGGCCCGCCAAAGTCGTCTCGAGCTCCGGACGATCGAGACTGTCCCCATTCGCAAGCTTCATCGCCTGCATTCACGAATCACCAGGGAATTCACGACTGCGGTGGTGCGCGCCAGCCTGATGAAGCCGGCCTCCGGGAACCGGAACTAGCCGATTTCTTCAGCGGTGCGGAGCTGGGGGGCCGAATTCTCAGGACTCACCCGGCCTGGCGAGGTCGTGCCATTATGCGCCCCTGTGTTAGGCCATCAGCGATGCTCGCGAGAAAGTGTTACATGCGTGGGCAGGGGTGTTCTCGCGGGGGTTTACTCTCCGGTAATCATGGTAAACTGTGGCGGTGTTTCGAGCCTGCACCGCGGATGTATCTGAGACGCTCGGGATCTTCCGGCTTCGCCTCGTGCTGTTATCAAGCCTCGGAGGGCGCCCTTGAGCCGCTCCCGCTATGAACAACCGAACCCGTTACTCAGCACTGGGTTCTATTTCCTTCTGATCGTGTTGTTTACCATTTTCAGTGCTGCATTCGAGATGGTGTCTTTCCTTAGCGTGCTGCGCCCTGTACTCGTTTTTGCAACCCTCGGGTTGCTGATTGTTTTCTTCACGGGGCAGTTCACGAAAGTCATGAACACCCCGATTGCTATATGTGTTCTGGTTTTTACGGTGTGGTTCATAGCCTGCATCCCCTTCGGTGAATGGCCCGGCGGCAGTTTTCGGGTATTTACCGAGAGATGGTATAAGTCGGCTCTGGTCTTCGTGATGACCGCGGGCTTGCTGACCACACTGCCTCAGGCCAAGCGACTCTTTCAGCTGATCGGCGTCGGCATTGGCGTAGCCGCCATTATCGCGTTGCTGAAAAATCAGACAAAATCAGGGCGTCTTTGCATCATCAATACGCGCTATGAAAATGCAAATGACTTTGCCTGGACTCTGCTGATCGGCGTTGTGCTTTTGGGTTACATGTTTGTGCGCGGTACGCGTGCTCAAAAAGCCACTGCAGTGGTTCTTGGTCTTCCTGTACTCCTGGCATTGGCAAGAACGGGGTCGAGAGAAGGTATGCTGGGGGGCCTCGTACTTCTCGTGATCGTATTCATCCATGTCTCGCGGGCCACGAAACTCAAACTGGTCTTAGCCTGCCTCGCTCTTCTTGTCGTAGTTTTGGCCGTTCTCCCTTCCGAGCTGCGAATGCGATATTCCACCTGGTTTGGAGACGTTGCGCCCGGTGAAATGAGCAGGATGGCCGTACAAACCCTTGGCTCGACCCAGGCTCGTGAAGCCCTGCTTAAAGACAGCCTCAGAATCACTCTCATGCACCCGCTGTTGGGGGTTGGTCCCGGCAACTTTCCCGTAGCGCAGGATAAATTGGCCAAGGCGCGCGGAGAGCCGTCCTCCTGGCACGTCACCCACAACAGCTATACCGCCATCTCCTCCGAGATGGGCGTTGTCGGCTTGATTATCTACGTGACATTCCTGTACCAGATCTTCAAGCAACTGGGGGCGATCCTTCGGACGAGGCAGCCTGGTCCGGCCTGGGATGAGTTGCGGTTTATGGCCCGGACGCTGAAGACCATCATGATCTGCTTCTTGGTTATCGCTTGTTTCTCCAGCCTTGAATTCGATACCGACGTACCGATCCTGGCGGGCATTGCCGTGGCCCTCGGTTTCATTGCGCAAAGGCTGCGCGCGATCGACCGCTTGAGCGCCCAGGAAGCCACTGCCGAGTCTCCCACGGAAGCCAGCCTGGAGCCGGTACCGGTCGGGTGACCATACTTCTATGTGCGGTATAGCCGGATTCGTGAACACCGACGGAACACCTGCCGACACCCGTCTCCTCCGTCGGATGACCGACATCATCGCCCACCGTGGCCCTGATGCCGATGGCTTCTATACCCACGGACAGGTAGCGATTGGCCATCGCCGCCTCAGCATCATCGACCTCACCACCGGCGGCCAGCCGATGAGTAATGAAAACGACTCCCTCTGGATCACCTATAACGGTGAGATCTTCAATCATGCTGACGTTCGCCCCGAGCTTGAGGCCGCCGGGCATCGCTACAAGAGCCACTGTGACACCGAGACCTGCATTCACGCCTACGAGCAATGGGGCGACCAGTCAGTTACCCGTTATCGCGGCATGTTCGCTTATGCCATCTGGGATCAGAATAAAAAGCAGTTGTTTTGTGTTCGTGATCGCCTTGGCATCAAGCCCTTCTACTACTTCTGGGATGGCCGCCTGTTCGCCTTCGCCTCCGAGATTAAGGTGCTGCTTGAGCATCCCGGCATCCCTACCGAATTCAACCACGCACTGCTACCCGAGTACCTCGCCTTTGGATACGTCAGCGGAGAAGAGACGTTATTTACCGGCATCCGCAAGCTTATGCCGGGACACACTCTGACCCTCACCTGCGGTGACCGGCCGTCGATCGAGATCAAGCAGTATTGGGACGCGCCTTGTCCTGCGCAGTTCGACGACCGTCCCGACCAGGAGTGGATCTCCGAGTGCCGCCGTCGCCTCGAAGAAGTCGTTCGCATGCGCCTGATGAGTGACGTACCTCTGGGCATGTTCCTCAGCGGCGGTGTCGATTCCAGCGCTATCGCCGCCATCATCAAGCGTCAGGCTGACGGTCCGGTCAAGACTTTCTCCGTCGGCTACAGCGAAGCGCGATTTAGTGAATTGTCTGAGGCCCGCCAGGTCGCCGAACAGATCGGCACCGACCACCACGAAGTCTTCGTTTCCATGGAGGAGTTCTTCAACGCTCTGCCCCAGTTGGTGTGGCATGAAGACGAGCCCATTACTTGGCCGTCAAGTGTCTCGCTGCATTTCGTGTCCAAACTGGCGGCTGAGCAGGTGAAGGTTGTTCTAACCGGTGAGGGCAGCGACGAGCTGTTTGCCGGATACTCGCGTTACCGCTTCTATCAGCTCAACCAGCAGTGGATGCGCGCCTACCGCGGCGTTCCTGGCGGAATTCGCAATGCTATCCAGGGCGCCGTTGCCGACTCGCCGCTGTTGTCGGCCTCACTGCGTCGAAAACTGGGACACACCGTACTGGGCCGCGACGGCAACATCGAATCGCTTTACCTCAACAATTTTTACTGTGCCTTCAGCGCAGAAGAGCAGCAGAAATTGCTCTCCACAGGGTTTGATGCTAATCCCTACGCCACGTTCCTGCAGCGCTGGAATTCGCACGCCTCGTCTCCGACTTTGCCGCGACTGCTCTACGCCGACCAGAAGACCTATCTCGTCGAGTTGCTGATGAAGCAGGACCAGATGAGCATGTCGTGCTCCATCGAGAGCCGGGTGCCCTTCCTCGATCACAAGTTTGTTGAGTTTGCCGCCTCCGTTCCTCCGCACATGAAATTACGCGGCAGAGACGGCAAGTACATCATCAAGAAGGCAGTCGAAGATCTCATTCCGCGCAGCATCATCTATCGTAAGAAAATGGGCTTCCCCACGCCCCTCTCTGCGTGGCTGTTGCAAGAGGAAACTCGTGCCATCCGCGACTACCTGCGTGATCCCGAGGGCCTGCTCGCCGGCTATATGAACATGACTTATCTTGGC
>Ga0335085_10011104_pt1 | contig 13386 bp, 13 predicted proteins | sample Lox_Sample_45_FD_206712 | JGI IMG/M metagenome (GOLD analysis project Ga0335085, IMG submission 206712) | Soil microbial communities from Loxahatchee National Wildlife Refuge, Florida, United States - Lox_Sample_4.5 | ecosystem: Environmental > Terrestrial > Soil > Wetlands | place: USA...
TGGGAGGCCGCCTGTTCGGAAATATCCTCCGTAAGCCCAATACCCTGGATATTGCTTTCGGCTGCCGTTGATTTCGAAACGTACACACGCCAGGTAACGTCCGCCTGCAAGGCGGGAGCATCCGGGATCGCCGTGGGCCGTGCAGTCTGGCAGGAGGCCGTCGCGTTAACCGGCGAGGCACGTTCCCGATTTCTGGAGACCACCGCACGCGAGCGGCTGACCCGTCTGGCCGAAATATGCAACGGAATGGCCAGACCCTTTACAGATTTTTATTCCCCCCCATCCATTACTCCCGATTGGTATAAAAGCTACAGCGAATCATGAGAAAAATCTGGCCGTTCCTTTTTTACTTTTTCTTTTTTGCCGCTTACGCGGCCCTGCTCCCCTACCTTGTCCTGTATTTCGGGGAATTGGGGCTTTCCGGTCGTCAAATCGGTATCCTCACAGCCTTGCCGCCGCTCGTCACTCTTATCAGCGCCCCCTTGTGGACAGGTGTCGCTGACGCAACCCACCGCCACCGTTCAGTGCTCTCCCTATCTTTATTCATCTCCATCCTTGCGGCTCTGGCAGAGGCGAATGTGACCAGCTATTGGGCGTTGCTGCCCATAATCGTGGTGTTCGCCTTTGCCCTCGCCCCCGCCAGCCCACTGGCTGACAGTGCCACCATGAACATGCTGGCGGGTGAAGAGGAACAGTACGGTCGCGTCCGCGTTGGGGGTTCTTTCGGCTGGGGTATCGCCTCCCTGATAGCCGGCATAGTCCTCGATCAAACCGGCTTGCGCCTATCATTTTACATGTACGCCGTTTTCATGCTTGTGACCATGCTGGTTGGTTTTAAGTTGGTTTTCGCCAAGGCCCAGACCCAAATCTCCATGCGTCGTGGGATAAGTTCCCTGCTTGCAAAACCGCGCTGGATCTTGTTCCTGTCAATGGCGTTTATCGGTGGAATCGGGCTGGCCTCAATTAATACCTATATGTTTTATTACATGGGAGAGCTCGGTTCGAGCAAGACTTTGATGGGAATTGCCATGGTCATCTCCACTCTGTCCGAGATACCTGCGCTGTTTTTTTCCAATCGTCTTATCGTCCGGTTTAAGGCTCACGGCCTGATGATTCTGGGATTGTTGTTGACCGGCATCCGTCTCCTGCTTTTTGCTGCATTGAACCAGCCAATGAGCCTCGTCGTCATCCAGTTACTGCAAGGGTTGACCTTTCCAATCATCTGGGTGGCTGGCGTCACGTATGCCAACGAGAATGCCCCTCTTGAAATGAGCGCCACTGCGCAGGGTCTGTTCGGCAGCATGCTGATGGGTTTCGGCGCAGCAGCCGGCAACCTCCTGGGCGGCATGTTGATAGACGCATACAGTACCCAGTTCATGTACCTGTTCTTCGGTGCGCTGTTGCTGGTCTCCCTTCTTGTGATCACCTTGATCGAACTGCGTCTTCCGGTGGCGACCCATGAACCGTCCATTTGACATCCTCGTCGCCGGGGAGATCAACCCCGACCTGATTCTGAGTGGCGATGTCAATCCTGAATTCGGGCAGGTGGAAAAACTGGTCGAGTCTGTATCGCTGTCCATCGGTTCGTCTTCTGCGATTTTCGCCTGCGGTGCTGCGCGCTTGGGGCTCAAGGTCGCCGTCATAGGCATGTGCGGAGACGACTTGTTCGGGCGATTTATGCTGGAGGCAATGCAATCCCGGTCGGTGGATGTATCGAATGTGATTCGCATCCCCGGCGGTCGGACCGGAGTCAGCGTGATTCTCGCCCGTGGAGGGGATCGCGCGATCCTGACCTACCCCGGTCTGATTGCTGCATTAAAGGCTTCTGACATCTCTGACCAATTGCTCCGCCAAACTCGCCACCTGCATGTTGCGGGTTACTTCCTCCAGACGGCCTTGCAGCCGGGTCTACCGGCACTGTTCAAGCGCGCCCATGCTCTTTCGGTGACCACCTCCCTCGACACCAACTGGGATCCCGCCGAAAAGTGGGGTGGAATACTGGAACTTCTCCCATTGACCGATGTATTCCTTCCCAATGCCGCCGAGGCGATGGCGATCACCGGTTTGGAAACTATTGACCTCGCCGCTGAAGAATTGGCACAACATGCGGGGATCGCAGCTGCTAAACTGGGCGCCGAGGGAGCACTCGGGGTACAGGGCAAACTTAAGTCACGAACTTCAGCCATCGCGGTGACCGTTGTGGACACTGTGGGCGCCGGCGATTCCTTCGATGCTGGATTCCTCTTCGGTTACCTCAATCATTGGAATTTGGAAAAATCCCTGAAGCTGGGTGCGGCCTGCGGTGCGCTCTCCACCCAAGCAGCAGGCGGGACTACCGCCCAGCCATCGCTTGAGGAGGCCATGCGCCATGTCGGTTGATGCCCTGGATGAATTGGTCAAGGCTCAGAAGCGAGGGGAAATCAAAGGGATTCAATCGATTTGCTCTTCGCATCCAGCCGTCCTGCAAACCTCGATGGGTCGTGCGGTTCAGAGCGGAGTACCTTTATTGATCGAATCCACCTGCAACCAGGTCAATCAATTTGGCGGTTACACCGGCATGAGGCCCGCGGATTTTGTCTCCTTTGCGCGATCGCTTGCCAGCAAGTGCGGCCTTCCTGCCGGGCAGCTGATTCTTGGTGGGGATCATCTCGGACCTTCCGCCTGGCAGAATGAGCCGGAGGGAAGCGCCATGGCAAAATCCGAACAGTTGGTGCGGGCCTATGTCAACGCTGGGTACGGGAAAATCCACCTGGATGCCAGCATGAAGCTGGCCGATGATGATTCGGCTCATCCACTGGACGTCGAAATATCTGCCGGACGGACGGCTCGTCTGGCGAAAGTCAGCGAGCAAGCCAGGCTGCCGGGGAGGCCCGCCCCCTGGTATGTCATTGGCACCGAGGTGCCCATCCCCGGAGGCGCCCAGGAACACGAGGAGGGGGTCAGCGTGACAACCGTCGAGGACGCTCGAAGAACGATCGATGCCACGCATGCCGCGTTTATTTATGAGGGACTGGAGTCCGCCTGGGAACGGGTCATCGCGCTTGTCGTCCAACCGGGTGTGGAATTCGGCGACGACTTTGTCCTGGACTATCGACCTGACAAGGCTGCGACGCTTTCAAATTCCATCGAAAGCGAATCCCACCTGGTCTACGAGGCCCATTCTACCGATTACCAGAAGAGGGAAAGCCTGCGAGAACTTGTCCGTGACCATTTTGCCATCCTGAAAGTCGGTCCCGCCTTGACCTTCGCCTATCGCGAGGCGCTCTTTGCTCTCGCCATGATGGAAAAAGAACTCACCCCCGAGGACGAATGCTCAAACCTTATCGAGTGCATGGAGAAAATGATGCTGGAGGACCCGCACCACTGGAAAAAATACTATGGCGGGACGCTCGAAGAGCAAGCCTTCAAGCGTAAGTTCAGCCTGAGTGACCGCATCCGCTATTACTGGAATCACCCTGAAGCGCAGGCCGCTGTGGAGAAACTCCTCGGCAATCTCAGCCGTGGGCCGCTGCCTCTCAGCCTGCTTAGCCAGTTCCTGCCGAATCAGCACCGGCTTGTCCGCTCCGGAAAGTTGGAAAACGAGCCTCTCGCGCTTATCCAGCACAACATCGACGATGTGCTGGGCGATTATCAATATGCATGCGGAAACTAAGCAAGAATTAAAGCAAAAAAAGGACTGCCCGTTGAAAAATCAACCGGCAGTCTTTTTGAAAATCCTTGGAGGTTACAATCCTTGAATTTTTTCCCGCCAGCCGCGCAGCAGCTTGTAAACCGATTCGGCGCCCACCACGGGAGTGCCGTCAAAAGGCAATCCTGACGGATACATTATGAAGGCATGATTTTGAGGGCCTCCCATGCCGCCGTGATGGCCGACCTGGTTCTCGAATCCCGGCAATTCCTGAGTCTTCGGATCAAATACCGAATTGACGATAATATCCGGGCAGTTCCAGAAGCTGCTTTCCCGTTTGAGGTGCAACGCTGCATTGGGACCAAAATCCGCCAACGGGTCTTCGCCTTCAACCTTATCGTGATCAAGGTAGCGAACCCCCCTCTTTCCGAGAACCATTGAGCCCTGTTCTGCGGACCTGACCAGAACGAAGCCTATACCGGGATGCTGTGCCAATCCCATCACCAGTCCGGGATGCAGATCCCTTATTTGCTCGTAAGTCAGTCGCTCTTTGGAGTCCGTAAAGTAGATCAGGCCACTGCTGCCGGAGCCGTAAACAACAATTTTTGCTTCAGATTCTTTTTCCTTGGTCGACTCCTTGGGGTCGCGTTCCGGTCCAATGGCAACGATACCTTCAACATCCTTCTTGGTGAAAGCGCGCTTGAGCAAAGTTGCCGTGCGTGAATCAGCCTTGGTGGATTCGGTCAGAATGGCATTGATATTGTCCCAGGCTTCATTTTCCTCTGCGGAAGTAAAGATATTCACCTCGCCAGAAATGAATTTCTTTACCAATTCCTCAAGGGACATTCCATAGGCAGCTTTGAACGTTGGACCGATACTCTGGCCGTGGTCGGAAAGGACGATGATATGGTAGGGACGCGGGGCTTCTTCCACAGCCTTCAATATCCGGCCAAAATAGTGGTCCGTTTCGCTCAAGGATTCCAGCGCTTCGGGCGTCTCAGTCCCGGCAAAATGCCCCAGGTCGTCATACGCAGAAAAAAGCGCGTAAGAGGCGGGGATGCCGCGCAGGACGTCACTGATCACCATAAAAGTGACCAGATCATGCAGCACAGGTCCAAGGAATCCTCGCAGGAAGGCATACGCGAAATTTCGAGCCGAGACGATATATTGATCCTTGCGTCTGCGTTGGAGATAAGCCTGCCACCATTCCTTGATTACATCAATAACAAACCTCGTCAGGATGTGGAAAAAGACGTAGGGGCTGAAAAGGAAGAAATAGAATCCCGGACCCCGGTCGCGCTTTGCCAGAATGGTGCTGAAAGTCAGCATACTTTCAGAGGCATCCCCTGAGAACATGTTGCCGCGGGAGGAACCTCCATCCGAGCACAACCCTTTGCCTGAAGAACGCTCGGCTTCCAACACGATCGCATCCTTTGGGTTGCCTGACATCACGGTTTTACCTTGTTTCTTATCCCACCATCGGTAAGCCGGTACGTTCGTATTGTTTCCCAAAAGTATGCCGCTTTGCATCGCCCCGGTTTGCGAAGTAAAATCTGTTTCCCAACCGATCAGCTTGTGGCTGCCTTCGTCCAGCCATTTCTTCACATGGGGTAAATGCCCTTCGGCGATGGCGCGGCGAAGGACCTTTTCGCTGAGTCCGTCGATCTCAAGGAACAGGAAACCCGGCACATCCGTCTCGGTGGGCTTACCACGGCGTTTAACCATCTTCCCGATGACGTTTCGGTCAAAGCGGGAATCTTCATCGACGGACAGGATCCCCGCCATAACGGCATTCACGATCGTCAGCCAGACGGCTATCCACAGCCCGGTCGACCTGTCGGCAATGTTAATCCCTGGGACCAGGTTTCCGAAGCGGTAAAAGACCGCGCCATTGACCAGAAAAGTCAGGATCGGGAACAGCCATACCGGCAGCCAGGAAAACAGGTAGATGAAAATCCACCAGAAAAGAGACTGGGCGATCGACAGGACAATCGTCAAAATGAAAAGCGAGCGCAGGGATTCATAGGTAAAACCCGAGAGAATGTGCGGAAGAAGCAAGAGTGTCAGGAACTGAACGACAAATACGGAAATTATTTGGACAATTCGAGCACGTGAGAGATTCATGTTACCTCCAGGTGGCAGACAGAGTCAAAGCACAATGATCTGATAAGAACCGTGAAACAGGATAACGGGCGGTGGAATTCTCAATGGCCATAACGTCCGCAACGACAGACACATCCTTCCCGACTGGCTTGCGCACCAGGACAAAATCAAGCGCCACGGACCATTTGGAAGCCATCAGCGATACCGCGCGATAGGTGGGGCGAGGATCATCCTTCAAGGGATCGACAAATCCGCTGCCCTGGATCAACTCGTCATACAGGAACGTGTTTCGAGGAAAGTTGAAGTCACCGCAAACGACCACCAGCGCATCTTCAGGTTGGGCACGGGCCTGTTCCGCAAGATATTGTACCTGATTGCTCTGAATTTTAGCTAATGCATTTTCCTTGTGCCACTTTCCCATGTAGTTTGCGTGGAGATGGGTATTGAGAACAACAACCTGCAGCCCATCGACGTTAAAGCCCGTCACCAGCACACCCTTCTGAAGCGCCCAATCAGCAAAACCGAGGCTGAGCCATTTTCCCCGGTCGGGAAAGGGCAGAGACTCACTGCGGACAAAGGGCAGCCGCGAGGCAGTCACCAGCCCGCCCATCGGTGCGTAGGCATTCTTTTTAAAAAACTGGTGTGGAAAATCCGTCAGATGCTTACCCAGTATCGGCAGGTAAGCGCCCTGCTGAATCTCTTGCAGGCAAAGGACTGTTTCGTCCCGGTTGTTAAGTTCGCGGGAGAGAGCATTGATCCGCTGCCACCCGAGAAAAAATGGCAAACCGAAGGAGTTGATCGTGAGCAATGAAAAGAATGGCATGGGCTCGAGCGGATTTCAACGGACAGGCAGTGACCTTAATCAAGGGGCCTAAAGTGACCTTCAAGCCTGCTTGATATTTTAACATTATATAACGAAAGAATTTTCTATTTTTGACGTTCCAATTTGCCGGGAAATGGGAATTTCATCCCAGGATTTCCTTCACCCGCCCGACCTCGCCGCCCATAAGGCGGACTTTAATGCCATGAGGATGCGTGGAGGATTGGGTGAGGATATCTTTCACGATCCCCTCGGTGAGCGCACCGGACTGTTGGTCCTTCTTCAAGACAATCCGTACTCTCATTCCTGGTTTGATGTTGCCGCGATGTGTACCGTCCATTTATACTCCCCGCCTGTTCTAAAATTAGATCATCCTTTCCTAAGTATAAGGTCCTTTGCGTCATTAAGTGTGCACCCAAAAGGACACTAATCTCTGGGGGATGGCTGGAGCGCTTATACAAAGACACCGGCGGGTGGCACGCCGGTGTCTTTTGACCTCAATGGCATGCCTTTCAGGCGGTTTGCGATTCCCGCCTGCGCTCCAGGATGCGCTTCATGAGCTTAAAGCGGAAATGATCGGCACGTTCGCGCTCGTCCAGAGCCATTTGGATAAAATCACACTCCGCCTGGAGGCGTGGGATCAACAAATGGTCGAGGGCGTTCAGCCTGCGGGAAGTGCGCTGGATCTCCGCGCCCAAACGGGTGAGGCGCAGCTCGGTTTCCGCCAACTGGATGATCGCAGTGACCTCCTTCTCAAAGGCCTCTGCTGTTTCGTCCACTGTAGTGGAAGTCCCAACGATGCAGTAACCGCGACCCATCATCGACCGTGCCACACGCCTTTGCTCGATATGAGGAACTTTTACGCCCATTACGCTGGCAGTCATCACCTCGAGCGAAAGCTCGGAGCGTGAAGCCAAAGCTGCGGAAGCCAGCCACTCCGTGCCGGCGGTGGCTTCGCTGCGTGCCAAAACCTGTCGCGCATCGGCAGCGGCCATTTGAAGTGCATCGGAATGGGTCAGAGCCGTATCCGCTGTGTGAAGGAATTCCTTGAGCAGCGCTGTCCGTTTTTGTTCGAGAAGCTCGCGGCCCTGTCTCGCCAGCGCAATCTGGGCTTTGCGCGCCAGCAACTCCATGCGGGTCGCAGAAACAGTGCTCATTTATGATACCTTTCCAGGTATTCCCTTGGGATGCGTTTGAGCAGCTCAACCGGCATCGGAGCCAACAGATCCCAAGCCAGCCCGAGGGTCTCGATGGCAGTTCGGTCCGTCATACCCTGGCCGACAAAATGTTCCTCAAAGGATTTGGCGAAATCCAGCACGCGTCGGTCGTCCGCGGACAAGGCCGCCTCACCGATAATCGCCACCAGCCGGCGCAAATCCCGTCCCTGGGCGTAGAGGGAATACAGCTGGTCCGCCACTGCGCGGTGGTCGGCACGGGTTTTGCCCTCCCCGATGCCGGCATTCATCATGCGTGAGAGCGAGGGCAACACATCAATGGGAGGATAAATTCCCTTGCGGTGCAAGTCGCGGCTGAGCACAATCTGCCCCTCCGTGATGTAACCGGTCAGGTCGGGGATCGGATGGGTGATATCATCGTCAGGCATGGTCAGGATGACCAACTGGGTCACCGAGCCCGGCCTTCCGAAAATCCTCCCGGCGCGTTCATAAAGGCTTGCCAGGTCGGAATACATGTAACCGGGATAACCGCGCCGGCCCGGCACCTCCTCGCTCGCCGCGGCGATCTCGCGGAGTGCCTCACAGTAGTTGGTCATGTCGGTGATGATCACCAACACATGCCTATCGTGAGTGAACGCCAGGAATTCGGCAGCGGTCAGGGCGGCCCGCGGGGTCAGCAAGCGTTCAATGGACGGATCCTCGGCGCGATTGATGAACAGCACCGTGCGGTCCATCGCGTCACTGGCCCGGAACTGGTCCATAAAAAACGATGCTTCGCGGTGAGTAATGCCAATGGCGGCAAAAACGACTGCAAACGGTTCGCTCCCGCGGTTCGTGCTGCTGACCACTCTCGCCTGCGAGGCGATCTGCGCCGCCAGTTCATTTGCAGGCAAGCCGGCACCGGAAAAGATGGGAAGTTTCTGCCCGCGCGTCAGAGTGTTGAGGCCGTCGATGGCAGATACACCAGTCTGGATGAACTCGCTTGGGTGCGTCCGCACCGAGGGGTTGATGGGCTGCCCGTTGATGTCCAGCGACAACTCAGGGATGATGGGTGGCCCGCCGTCGATCGGCTGGCCGGAACCGTCCAGCACGCGCCCGAGCATGGAAAGGGACACATCCAGACGCGCCACATCGCCGGTAAACCGGACGCGAGTCTTGTTTATGTCCAGCCCGGTGGTGCCGAGGAAGATGCGAATCATGCAGCGGTGGCGGTCGACTTCAAGCACCTGCCCGACGCGCAGTTCGCCGGCAGGGGTGATGATTTCGACAATCTCGTTGTACGCCACATCGGAGACGCGCTCGACAAAAATCAGCGGGCCACGGATTTCCGAAATGGTGCGGTATTCCGTCGTGATCAAGCGGGGCATTGGCAGGGTCTTCAACATGTCAGTTCACCCCCCATTCCGCAAAACTGAATCGCACCCGATCCATCAGAGCTTTTATGTCCTTCTCAGCAACATCCACCGGAAGTTCCTTCATGCGGGCGATCTCGGCCAGCACCGGCAATGATGTCACTTTATCCAGAGGCACGTTGGCCTGCAAAGCCGCCATGGTGCGGTGGTGGAAATCCATAATGGTCTTCAGCATCCAGTATCCTTTGTTCATCGGGCAGAAGCGGTCAACGGAATAATAGGCCGATTGCTGGAGGTAGTCCTCGCGGAGCATGCGCGCTGAGGCAAGGATGGCGCGTTCGTTTTCGGCCAGCGCATCCGGGCCGACCAGCTGGACGATCTCGAGCAGTTCCACCTCCCGCTGCAGCAGTGCCATCGCCTCCCGGGTCAGGTCGGGCCAGTCGAGCGCGACGTTGCCTGTGTACCAGTCGTGCAGATCATACAGCGAGTAGCTGCGCGTCCAGTTAATTGACGGGAAGTGCCGCCGGCGGGAGAGGTCGTAATCCAGCGCCCAGAAGGTGCCGATCACCCGCATCGAGTTCTGGGTCATCGGCTCGGAGAAGTCCCCGCCGGGAGGCGAAACGGCCCCGACCACCGTGACAGACCCCAGCCTGCGCTGCTCGTCCGCGCCTTCCTGGCTGCCGAGGCAGGTGACCCGCCCCGACCGCTCATAGAACTCGGCCAGCCGCGCGGCAAGGTAAGCGGGGTAACCCTCCTCGCCAGGCATCTCCTCCAGCCTGCCCGAAATCTCACGCAGGGCCTCACCCCAACGGGAGGTTGAATCCGCCAGCATGAGCACGTCGTAACCCATATCCCGGTAATACTCTGCGATGGTGACACCTGTGTAAATGCTGGCTTCACGCGCCGCGACCGGCATGTTGGATGTGTTGGCAATCAACACCGTGCGCTTCATCAGCGGCTCACCGGTACGAGGATCCTCGAGCGTCGGGAATTCCTCCAACACTTCGGTCATCTCGTTGCCGCGCTCGCCGCAGCCGACGTAAACGACCACGTCCGCATCCGCCCAGCGCGCCAAACTGTGCTCGGTAACCGTCTTGCCGGTGCCAAATCCGCCGGGGATGATGGCTGATCCGCCTTTCGCGACAGGGAAAAACGTATCGATGATGCGCGTCCCGGTGATCAAGGGTTCGCGCGGCGCCAGGCGTGTGTGATAGGGCCGCGGGTGGCGGACGGACCAATGTTGCGCCAGCGGAATTTCCACTCGAGTTGTTTTATGGTCTTCCTTCTCTTCAAGGACAGCCACCACCTCGTTGATGGTGAAATCACCCTCCCGGATGGCAGCCACCCGCCCATGTTGATCCGGTGGAACAAGGATGCGATGCTCGATTGTTTTCGACTCCGGGACCACGCCCAGCACACTGCCCGGTTCCACCTTATCGCCGATGCTGACATGCGGGGTGAAATGCCAGAGCTTATCTTCAGGCAGAGGCGGAGCACTGATGCCGCGACGGATGAAATCGCCGGTCTTCTGGGAAAGCGATTGCAATGGACGCTGCAAGCCATCGTACACCTGTCCGAGCAGGCCGGGGCCGAGCTTCACCACGAGCGGGAGCCCGGTGTTCTGAACCGGTTCTCCGACCTGGACGCCGGAAGTATCCTCGTATACCTGGATGGTCGCAACTTCCTCCGCCAGGCGGATGACCTCCCCCACCAAACCCATCTCACCGACCAGCGCCACATCATGCAGGCGGATGCTCTCCAGGCCGACAGCGCCAACCACCGGGCCGGCGATGCGAACGATCCTGCCGGTTGCATTTTCAGGGATACTCATCTTCGCCTCACGTTTCTTCCTCTGTTTCTTCACCCTTGAAGGTGATGTGGAACCCGATCGCCTGCCGGATCATGGCGGCAATGCGATGCCGTTGGGAGGCCATGGCGCCCAGCGGCTGTCCACCCGGAATGGCCAAATAAAGCAGCTTCTCTGACGTTTGAAGGCGCCTCAGGAAATTGGGATCCATGTACGCCAGCAGGCCATCGTCAATTGCGAGCAAGCCGGTTTCACCCGCATCCAGCCAGTTCCGAATCAAATCCTGAGCCGCTTCGGCCGTCTCGGTGCTGTAGGCGTTGACGCCCGCCAGTTGAAATCCGGCGACCAAGTCGGGGCGGGTGATCACCAGCAGGCGGCTCATGGCACGAACTCCACTTCCTGGCGGATGGCTTCTGCTTTCAGGCCCATGTTCACGCCCTGGGCAATCCAGCGGATGTTGTTGACCTCATTGATTTTCAAAGCAATATAACCAAGCACCACGCCGATTCCCAGCGGGTCCTTTGGAATCAGGCCTACCATCCACTCCAGGCGAAAGCGCTTGAGGCACTTTTCGATGCTGCTCAGGTGGGAAGTGTGGGAATAGGCTTCCAGCCCTTTTCGTAACGGAGCCTCATAAGGGGTGCCCGCCAGAATCGAGACCGCGGCATCCACCGAATCCTGTTCTCCAGCATTCGCAAGCAACACCACCGACAAACGGCCCGGACCGAGGAACAGCCGGGAGAGATCGTCGCTGCCAAACCGTTCCCGGAAAAAGGCGTGCTCGGCTGGGGTATGTGCAAACCGCAGGACGGTGAGCAGGTTCGCCAGATCGGCCTCGAGGTCGAGGGCGGCGGAAAGAAAATCCCTGCCACGGGCGCGGCTCTTGATCGTCCGGCGGGATTCCTGGAGGTACCATTTGTCCAGTGCCAGTTCCATTTCGAACTCGTCGGCGCCGGGATGCTCAGCCCGCAATTGAAGCAGAGGCTGTGCAAAGGGCAGCCGCAGGCTAGCAATCACATCGATGGCCGAGCGAGGGTCACGCATGCTCGCTAGCTCAACCAGTGAGTCGTAAGGCACTTCGCCAATCGGCAGGAGAGTCTCAAGGATGTCCCCCGCCGGCGCATTTTTTGACAGCCCGCGCAAAATGGCTTTTAGGTTATGAATATCATATGAGCGCAGCACGATGGCGACCATTTTGCCGGGCCTGCGATGGTAGAAAGAGGGGATCTTCCCAAATGTTTCGATCAACTCGTTGTGAAGCGATTCAGCAATGCAGTCCATCCCGGTCGTGCGGGCCAGCGCGTTCTCAACCGATCTGTGATAAACCGTCTTGGTGAGCGCGGCAATCAACCCCTGCAGGCTGCCAGCCGAGTCGAGCATCTCGAGTTCCTTTCTGGAGAGCAGCCGCGATTTCATGGCGTGCAAACGGGCATTGCCGTACTCAAAACCAGTCATGGCGAATTGTCTTTACTGGATTTCCCGGATTATCAAAACTTGCAGTAGTTGAGTACAAGCAATTCATGTGGAGGCCAGTTCCGGCTGATCGGCCTCCATCTCGAAATGCTCCTCTTCATAAAAGGCCGCCAGGAAACGGCGGAGGTAAGGGATGGCACGTTCGAGCCTGGCCTCCAGCGTGTTGATGACCACCACCCGCCCATCTTCACTTTGCGCGATCAGGCCGCCCCAGCATTCCAATTTGTAATTGATTGGGATGGTTAATCCCATGTCGGAGAGGATTCTGGTCATCGAATCCTGGTCCCGTGGATCGGCCTCCAAACGCGCTTTCCCGGCTTCTTCGAGTGAGCCGGAGACTTCGGCCAGGGCCTCTTCCGCCAGCTTGCGCAAGACCATCGGGTAGGCGGCATCCGAGCGAATGTTCGCCAGGCGGCCTCGCGCCTGGTCGAGGGTGGTGTCGATTAACGACTCGCGCACATTGCCCAGGCTGTGCAAGCCGTCCAGCCGTGCGCGATGGAGGATTCGTGCACGCTCGCGCCCCGCCGGCAAGGCCGCCGTTTCCCTGGCTTCCTCGCGGACCTCCTGGGCCTCCAAATCTGCCTCGGCCAGGATTTCCCGTTCCCCGGCGCTTTTGCGCAGATCCAATTCCCGGAGCTGGGCTTCGCCGGAAGCCCGGATCGCATCCAGGATAACCTGCAGGCTCATCTCAACCCTTCAGCAATAAAACCATGGCCGCGACTGCAAACCCCAGAATGACCATGGTCTCCGGGATGGCAATCAGCAAAATGATCGTCCCCAATGATTCAGGTTTCTCAGCGATCACCCCGGCACCCGCTGATCCGATCCCGGCTTGTGCCAAACCCGTCCCGATGGCAGCCAACCCCACTGCCAGTCCCGCCCCAATTGCAGCCAATCCTGCAGCATCCATGTTAACCTCCTATTGCTGGCTTCTGAACGGCTCGTACTTTCGCCCGCCGCCCTCATAGAACTTCCGGAAGAACTCGACGTAATGCAAACGCATGCTATGAATCGTGGGGCTGAACGCA
>Ga0335085_10011105_pt1 | contig 13386 bp, 10 predicted proteins | sample Lox_Sample_45_FD_206712 | JGI IMG/M metagenome (GOLD analysis project Ga0335085, IMG submission 206712) | Soil microbial communities from Loxahatchee National Wildlife Refuge, Florida, United States - Lox_Sample_4.5 | ecosystem: Environmental > Terrestrial > Soil > Wetlands | place: USA...
GCTCGGATTGTTGTTCCGCGGGTTGTTGTTCGGCTGCGGCTTGTTCTTCGATGGGCAGCTCGAAGACGAAGTCCTGGTCCGCATAGCCGAGCTCCGTGCTGTGATCGAAGGGGCGCGCGATACCGTTGACGGTCTTGATTGGCGAAGAGCTGCGCACGGGCGGATCGAACACGTAAGGGCCGTAGGCGATTTTTTCCGGGCGCGGAACTTTCTTATTGATGTAATCGATGCCGCCGAAATCCTTGAAACCGAGCTTGTGGACCTTCCAGCGGCGCAAGCGCATGGGCGCGTCTTCTTCCCAGGTGGCCCAGAACCAGCGCTGAAAAAGTTTCGTGAAGAAGCCCTCGAATAGCTTCAAAAAAGGGTGCGTATTGATGCGATACGTCACCGTGACGCGGCAGCGGTCATTCGGAAGATCGGTGAAGAGCGCTTCCATTTCGAGGAGGAAGCCGATGGAATCCATGTGAAAGCTCTTCATCGTGTTGCCATCCATATACTGGAAGCCGACGCCTCCCGTATAGAAAGGCAGCAGGGGCATGCGCTTGCTGCGAAAGACGAGCGACCAATTGTCGCGCTCGGCGAGGACGCGGGCGCGGTCGTAGAGCTTGAAATGCGTGCCGACGAGGTGCTCGTGATCGTAGTAATTCCACATCACGACTTCCTTCGGGCAATCCATCTCGGCCGAAAATTGAGCCTGCAAAGTGGCGCGCTTTTTCATGGCAATGTCATCCAAGCAAGTCGATGTAAATTTTGTCGTTCACCATCTTCAAAATATATTGGCGCAGAGGCAGGCCGGGATGCGTGAGGCAGGAGCCATCCTTACAGGAAAAGCGCCAATTGTGCCAGAGGCACGTGAAAACACCATCTTCGTGCTTGTGATAGCCCACAGGACCACCGAAATGGCGGCAGACGTTGCTCAGTGCCTTGACCTCGCCTTCGTATTCATAGAGCAGAATATCGTGACCCTTGACCCAACGCGTGAGTTGGCCCGTCTTCTTCAATTCCGGGATCGACGCGAGATAGGTGTATTCTACGTCGCGTCCCTCTTGTTGCACAGTGATAGCGTTTGCCTCTGTTGCCATATGTTTTTGACTCTATCGCCCAGCCGAATTTGTGTCAACGCCCGCACGGGACTGACTTTCGGCGATGCACGCGATCTTCAGGTAGGACACTTGCGTCCAGAGTGAGCGAACTGTAAAAGAAATAGCTGGGTCGAATGTCCTCCGCTCCCGGATTGAAAAACACGCTTGCCGATCCGAACGGCGCGGCGCGGCCGAAAAAGCCGCGCGAGGCCGTATGGGCGATTGTTCGCCTAGCGGTGGGGATTGCGCTGCTAGTTTGTCTTGCGAAGTGGCGGCTGATCGATTTCGGCGAGCTGATCAAGCTTTTCACGGCCTGGCCGATTACACTGGCCGCGCTTGCGCTCATCTTTCTGGACATCTTTCTTATGTCGATCCGGCTCTGCTGGCTCTTTCGGCCACAGGGCCTGCACCTGCCGTTACTCAGGTCGCTCGATCTGACGCTGGTCAGCTCATTATTTGCGACGTTCCTGCCGGGCGCGGCGGGAGGCGACATTGCGAAGCTCTTTTATGCCGCAAAAGAAAACAAGGGCCAGCGCGCTGAGATTGTTACGACGGTCGCTTTTGACCGGGCCGTTGGGCTCTTTTCCATCCTGCTGCTGCCGCTGCTTTTTGCGCCACTTTTCATGCCGCTGATTGGCAGCGTGCCGGCGTTGCAAATCTTGCTGGCAATCACTGCGATGCTTGCGGCAGGCATGTTGGCTGCCTTTCTGCTCTGCCTCTTCAGCTACGCCTGGGTGATTCGCGCGGCGAAATGGATTTCGCGGGCGCTGCCCGTGCGTGAATTGCCTGAGCGCGTCGTGGCGAGCGTTGCCGCGTATCGTGGACGGTGGGGTGTACTGTGCGCCTCGCTGGCAGCGTCGCTCGCTGCGAACCTGACCTTGATTGCCGCGACTGCCCTGGCAATTTATCTCATTAGCCCCAGTAGCCTCTCGCTCAAGTTGTGTCTGGTGGTTCCGATGGGGGATGTTGCCAATAGTTTGCCGCTCACGCCGGGCGGCCTGGGCGTGGGCGAAACGGCTTTCGGCGCTCTCTTTAGAATCGCAGGGCTGCGAGGCGGGGCTGAAGCCTTGCTTTGCTGGCGGATTTGGCGCGCAATGGTGGGATTGGTCGGGCTGGCGATTTATTTACGCGGCGTCAGGCGAGCGGTGTATAGCGATTGAAGAGAACGCCCAGAGCGCCCGACTGAAAGGCGAGTCGGCCGCTACATGACTTAGGGCGTTGGCGGAGCCGAGATTACACCGCCGCAGCCGGGAGAGAGGAAGCCCCTGATTGTCATTGATCGTCCGGCGTTCCAGTTAGGCCCTAATCGGCTCTGGCGGCGAAGGCTTTGCGCAGGACCTGATCGGCGATGCCATTGATCTCGACAAAGAATTTTGCAGCTTCGCGGCGAGCCTGGTCCATCAAGGAGGGATCGAGAAGGAAGCCCACGCGATCCACGAACGGGCCGGTAGCAGGGGCCTGTCCGCGCAGTGCGGACTTGCGCGAAGCAGGCTTCTGCGCTGCGACAGCCGAAAGCGTTTCGTAGAGTTCCAGATCGCGCCAAAACTCGCGCGCATCTTCCTCGTCCCATTCCATCGCTTGGCCGAGCGCCACGAAAAACTCCTCGCGAAATAAATCAAGCAGAGGGATGGCCAGATCAAGGCCCGCGCGGTTTGGCTTCTGCGCTTTGGCCGCCTTTTTTCCCTTTTTCCCTTTGGCGGACTTCCTCGATGGACGCGCTGTGCGTACACTGATGTGGACATTGAGTCGCCTCGGCAGCGCGCCCTCGATGCGCAAGACCATCACCAAGATTGCCTCGCGGCGGATGGTTTCCAATTGCTCGCGATAGTGCCACGGCTGATCAGCGCGACCGGGACGGCGGTATTGAGCCGCATACATATCGAGAAAGCGCTGGACGGTTTCGTTGCGGTCAATCGTGCGCAACAGCAAAATCGCAGCTTCGCGCGCGCGAATCACCAATTCTCGTGGGCGATAGGGCATCGTTCGATCGAGTCGCTTGTCAAAAGCGCCCGACCGAACAGCGGGTCGGTCGCTACCATTGCTTCCCTAAAGCTCTACGCGATTCCGCGGCTGGCCGCAACCAAAACCTGCCACGTTCGCAGGCCCCGGGCGCATAAGGAGTTACGAGCGGCCAGTCTTGACTTTCAAGGCCGGTCCGCAGACGATGCGAGGATCGAAAGCGCAGATAAACGACGAGACCGTTCAATGGCCATCCGCCACCGCTTGTATCTCTGTCTAGCCCTTCTCCTGCTGGTAGTCGCGATTGGCTCGATGGGTTTTCGCTATATCGAAGGTTGGACGTGGTTCGATGCGTTTTATATGACGCTCACGACCATGACGACAATCGGCTACGGCGAGATTCATCCGCTTTCTCATACGGGGCGCATCTTCAACAGCTCTCTGATCGTGCTGGCCGTTTTTTCCGTCGGCTTCACAATTGCGACGCTCAGCCAAGCTTTGTTACAGTTCGAGTTCGGGAAAGCCTTCGGCCGCAAACGCATGGAACGCGAACTCGCCAAAGTTACAGGACACTACATTATTTGCGGCGCGGGGCGCGTGGGCCGGACGGTGGCCCGAGAGCTGCGCGCCCGCGGGCAGAGCATTGTATTTATAGAGAAGAATCCGGACCGGGCGGAGTGGGCTGCCAAGGAAGGCATTCCGGCGATAGTCGGCAGCGCTTCCAGCGAAGAAAATTTGAAGCGGGCACACATTGAAGCCGCGAAGGGACTGGTCGCCGCCGTCGGCACGGATGCCGAAAATCTCTATATTGTGCTGACCGCCAGAGGTTTCCGGTCGGATCTAAAGATCATCGCACGCGCAAGCGAAGAAGAAGCGATTTCCAAACTGCTTCGGGCGGGCGCCTCGCAGGTACTTTCGCCATACTATTTTATCGGCAGCCGGATCGCACAGCTTCTCCTTCATCCGAATGTGCTCGACTTTATCGATGCGGCATTCGGCACGGACCGGCTGGACGTGGAAATCAGCGAAGTGCGCATTGAGGCCAACTCTTCGCTCGTAGGGAAAACACTTGGCGATGCGGCCATTCGCCAGCGAGCCGATATCATCATCCTCGGCATGAAACCCGCCGAAGGTGCGCTTCTGTTTAATCCATCGCCCGAAACGCCAATCCGCAGCGGAGACACTTTAATCGTTATCGGAGGCGACACACAGATCAAGAAGCTCGAAGCACTCGCGGCGGCCTGAAGCACGGGATCATAGCTTCCGGAGCGTCAGTGAGCCAGCGCGTGCTCTCTCGCGAGTTTTGCCGAGGCGAGTTCCTCGATTTTGGGACACGACACCGGAGTCGTAAGCGAAAGAGCCGGAGGTGTGTTTCCCTTTCGCAACGCTTCCGTGAGAAGCTCAATGGCAAGATGCGTATTGGGCGCGACGATGATCGTCGCCGCGAGCAGCCCGCTGCGCACAAACGCCTGACCGGTCTTGGGAAGGCCGTCGACGCCCGCGAAGGGCGATGCCAACCATTTTTCGCGCAGTGCAGGGTCGGCAACTTCCTGAATCGCCTTCCGCGCGCCCATCGCCATTGAGTCATTCTGGGCGCAGAACATATCAACCGAGAGCTTCTGAGATGTGGAAAGACGCGCCCATGAAGCAACGCTCTTGTAGCCGCTCTCCTCGGTCCACTTTCCGCGAAGCAGGATCAGATTGACGTTGGACGGCTTTCGCTGTTGCATTCCCTGTGTCCGCAGGCTTGCCGACGGATAGTCCGAAGGGCCCTGCACATAGACAACGTTACCGCCCTTAGGCAAGAGCGCCGCGACTTGCTGCGCCTGGATGCGGCCGGCCTCCAGGTGGTCGGATGTAACCGAGAAGACCGGAACACTGGCGCGAGCGCGCAATTCCTGCAAATAGGCCGCTTCGCGGTTCATCACGACCCAGGCTATACCCGCGGAAACGGCGGCGCGAGCCACGTGAGGCAGAGAGGTGCCGCTGGCCGGGTCTATCGCGATGCCGTCTGGACGCGATTCGCGCGGCCCCTGAATAACGCTGAGGAGCTGCTGGCTCTGGGTGATTGGATCGCCCTCCGCGTACAAAATGCCGACATCAGCGCCTAATCGATGGGCTACTTCCTGAGCTGCTGCTGCCTGTTCGCGTTGGTAGTCATTGTCTTCAGTAACGAGCGATACGAGAAAACGAGGTCGTTTCACCAAAGCCTCCTGCCCGAAAGGATGACGATATAGTACTAGAACTGGCTTGGCGCTGCGGGATATGGGGAGGGTACGTGCCCAATTATCCAATGCGCACGTTTGGATCAGGATTCAGAACAAAAGGAAAAGTACGGCTGGGGCTGAAGTCTTCGCGCTAGTAATTCTTCCAATCGACACGAGACAGGCTGCCCTAGCCAGCCAAGGAAAGAGTGTGTCGCAGCTGAATGCCTCGACGCAAAAACCTCGGCTGAGTTTGTGTCGCGCACACTGGGTACGGACGCGGTGCAAGCTCCTAGTAACTATTGGGCGCGTAATAGCCCTTGCGCGAGAGGATTTTCGTTCCTGACTCGGTCGTCTCGACTTTTATCTTGCGATATGTTCCGTCGTGCGCTGTGTTCGATGGGACATATCCCAAGACGTATTGAGAGCGCAGCTCTTCGGCGATCTCATCAAACGCTTTGTTCATCGTTTTATCGTTGTGGACGGGAATCACGCGCCCGCCGGTGTCTCGCGCCATTTGCACCGCCACGCCATAGCCGTATCCTTCGGAAGCGCCGGGATCCGAAATCAGGATCACATGAATCACGGCATCGGTGCGCTGCGCCGATTCGATTGCCTGGTCCATGCTCATCTTGCTTCCGGTGTCTTCCGCATCTGAAAGCACGATAATCGCCTTGCGACCCGCTTCATTTGCCAGCTCGTCGTGGCAGGCAAGATACACGGCGTCATATAGATTTGTGCCGCCCGTTTGAGAAGGGACCGTCCCCGGCGTGCCCCCGATTCCGGAGGCGTCGACATTGATCTGCGCGCGATTAATTGCGCGCGTCAGCACGGCGGGATCCTCAGTGAAATCCGCGAGGAGGTCTTCGTCCGTATCGAAGCTGATGACGACGGCCTCATCCTTTTTCCGCATGATTTCGTGAACGAAATCCGAAGCCGCCGCTTTTTCGGCGCCCATAATATTCGCCATGCTGTAACTGGTATCCATCAGGATCGCCAGTGTGATGGGCATGTCCGATTCTTTGCCGAAATAGGTGATCTTCTGCGGGACGCCGTCCTCGGAGATTTTGAAATCGTCTTTTGTCAGGCTATCCAGAATGGTGTTGTGACGGTCGCGCACGGTGGCAAAGACCTCTACCAACTTGCTTTCCACCTTCAACGTTCCGCTGCTCTGGGGCGGTTGTTGCGCACCGTTCTGGTCGCCCCGTCCGGCTGCGCGCGCCGTAAGGACACTAACAGTGGGAATCGCCACCACGGCGGCAACCAGAAGAGCGGCAGTCATCTTTGTCCGTCGCATTGTATAATCTCCCTTGGAACGCCTTTAGGGTGATACGATGCGTCACGCGTCCCCGTTGGATGTTTGCATGCACTACTCAGCAAATGGCACCGGCGGTCGTATCTGCGGTCGGAACAGGTGAACGCGGTCCGATGCGAGTCGCGCTAATTCTCGCTTTATTTTCGTCATTGTCAATCGCCGTGGTGGCGCAGGATCAGGGTGTGCCGCCGCCGTCGCTTCGGGAACAAGCTCCGGCGCCTGCCCAGCCTCCGCCGCTCATCACGAACGTCACGCGCCTCGTGGTCGTTCCGGTGATCGTGAAGGACCCGCAAGGTCAGCTCGTCAGCGGCCTTAGCCGCAGCGATTTTCGTGTTCTTGAGGACAACGTCGATCGGCCGATCATCACTTTCTCCGCGGAACCGGTTCCGATGTCTGCCGTCGTCGTCCTGGATAACGATCTTTCAGACAAGCAAGCCAAGCAGGTTCAGAACAGCCTGGAAACGATCTCGGCGGCGTTTGGGCCAGGCGACGAAGTCGCACTTGTGACATACGATCAGTTTCCGACTACGGTTTCCAATTTTACGACCGACAATGACACGCTTTACACACAACTGAAGCGGCTCGAGCTTGGATCGCACTCTACGTTCGTTTATCCCGACCCAGAGACGGCCGGCCCCATCAATCCAAATCCAAACGATCCCACGTCCGCCACTCGCGTGAAAGGACCTCCTAAATATCAAAGTACGAGTTTTTTGGATGACGCAGTTTATGCCGCTGGTCAGATGCTTAGTGACCGCGAACGCCAGCGGTGCACGGACGAGGCCAAGCAGGCGCAAAAATTAGGGCAAGTCAATCAGAACACGTGTCGCGCAGTTCGCAAGATCGTCTTCCTCGTGACCGATGGCGCCGACGCGCGCGACGAAAAGCATCCATACGATGAGACGTTGACGACGCTGCTGCAGCACGACATCTCCGTCTTTTCCATCTCCGTCACACATTCCGTGCCGATCGGCAAATCGCTGCTGCAGCACGGCCAGAGCCAGCTCGTCAACTATGCGACGAACACGGGCGGGGACACGTTCTACGCCGCGAAGCAGAAGGATCTCGATCGCATGTACGCCAATCTTACGGAAGAAGCGCGCAACGAATACACTCTAACCTTTCAGCCTGCCCCGAAGGATACCGCGAAGGATTTCCATTCGATTGAAGTTCGCGTGGAGAATCACGGCACAAATCTCGACATTCTTACCCGCGACGGGTATTACTTAAGCTCCGTCGAAGCCAATCCTTAAACGATGTGCGCTCGAGGCTCTGCGACTCTTACCGGTTCGCTAACGTACCGATGCTGCCGAGCCCCAGCAGCCGGCGATCTGCCGTCACAAGAGTTAATCCGAGTACGCCGGCCGTCGCGGCGAGAAAGCGGTCCACAGGATCCCGGTGATCAAATGGCAGTCGATGTGCCGCTGCAACAATCTCAAAAGTGAGCGGGGCTTCCCTCAATGTTGCTGCCGCTTGCGCGAGCCATTCCGTTGATTTGGTGGGAAGTTCAATCTTATCCTTCCGTTGAAGAATGATCGCTTCCCATAGGCTAAGAGGAGAAAGCCAAAGTTCGTTGTCGGCATCGGATATCTGCTGCCGCACGGAGCGAGAAAGATTACCGACGCGGGAAAGACTCCAAATCCAAATGTGCGTATCGAGCAGTAGTCTCAATCCCTCAACGCCTCGAAATCGTCGAGGTCGATCACCGGCGAAACTATATCGCCCTTGATCTTGAGAATTCCCGTCATGGAGCCAAGCCATTTTTTCCGGTCGATCTCCGGGCTCACAGGAATAAGCTCCGCCACGGGCGTCCCCCTCTTTGTGATTACAAGGGGCGTCTTTGTTTTATTAACCTGATCTACCAACGAAAGGCATTTAGCCTTGAATTCCGAAATTGGGACCTCGCGCGTCCGCTTCTTTGGTTTTGCGCTCATGCCTGTTCACCTGACCTTTTAATTGTACCATAGTCATCTAAAGTGACTATTTATAGCAAAGCGTTCGGGGCATCGCTGACGCTCGAATCCGCGACTAGAAAACTTTTGGGGAGGATCTTTGGCCATCGCTTGTGTCTCCCTGGCCATCGCTACAAAACTTTTTTCTGCTTGACTATAACGTTTGCGGCCTTTATAGATAAACGAAGCGAATGTGTTGCGCTGGATTTTGAAGCGCGCATTTTCGCTGGAGAAAGTTCCAAAGTAGTTCATGCGCGGAACCGATCCAGCTTCTGCAGTCGAAGCTTTCGGAAACAAAAAGCGGGGAGAGCGCAAAACGTTCTCCCCGCTTTTGCTTTCAGGCAGCCTGCCCGCGAAAAACTTTTCCCGAAGAAAGATGCTTCTGAGGAACGCGAGAGCGGACTGAAGGATCTCTCTCAGTTTGCTTCCGCGCGATCGTGCAGTAATCTGTCCGCGTCGCGCGTGTCTTCGAGGGCGCGGGCTAAGCTTCCGCCTGCCGCACCATCGGCCGAATCGGGATCAGCTGTTCGTGCGCCGGGCAAAGCGCTCTGTAATCGCAGCGTCTGCAGCCGAAGCCCGGCCTGACAGGAAACTCGCGGGCGCGAATCTGGCTTGCCACGTCCGCAATCGTGGCCTTCGTCGCCGCAAGTGCTTTCGCATCGCGCGTAGTTGCGACCGCGTCGTTTGACACCAGGTTATAAAGCACCAGGCGCTCGGGCTCGAGCTCCAGAATTTCTTTCGCCGCGAGCGCGTAGACACTTAACTGAAAATCCTGCTCCGCCTTTCTTAAATCCTTGGGTCTTCCCGTTTTGTAATCGATGATTTCGACGCGCTTGCCGCTGATGCGGTTGACCTGGTCGATTCTGCCGGCGATCACGACGTCGTTCTCAAGCGGCAGCTCGAATGGCTTTTCGAGATAGAGTAGATCCGCAGACGATTCCGAATATTTCTTGTAAAACTCTTCGAGCTGCCGCCGCCCTTCTTTGCGGTATTCCTGCTCGTGATAATCGTCGGTGAACCCGGCTGAATACCATTCGCGGTCGTAGATCGACAGCAGGTCTTCGAGAGTTACTTTCTTTGAGTCGTGCATCTGTTCGGCAAATTCCCGGATGGTTGTATGCATCACGACGCCAAAAGTCATCTGCGCGTGCGGTCCGCCACGAACGCCCCACGAGCGCCGGAATTGATATTTCATGGGACATTCCAAGTATTCGTTGATGGCCGAAGCGCTCAAATGCAACGGCTCGGGCCGGGGCGGATGATACGCCTTCGCCCAGAGGGCAGCCCTCGAGTAGGCGCCTGTGGTGGACTGAGCCGTGTCCGGAATCAAACCGAAGAGACGCGCCGGCTCGATTGGATTTGCCGCGGGCTCGGCCAATTCCTCGGTCGGCGGCACTTCCACGCGCGGCGTCGATTGCACCGCATCGAATTTCTGTATCTTGGGGTTCTGCAGGAAATCTTCGAGGAACGGCGATTCTTTTTTGCGTTTGTTCACGATCGTCGAAAGCGTTAGTTGCTGTTTGGCTCTTGTCAATGCGACATAAAACAAGCGCCGCTCCTCCTGGATGTGAAAATCTCCGCGAGGTTTCTCCTCTTTCATCAGGTCCGCGGGAAATTCAAAGACAGGCTCGTGGGAGCGAACGGGAAAATCGCCTTTCGCGAGCCGCAAGATGAAAACACGCGGAAATTCGAGCCCTTTGGCCGAATGAACCGTCATCAGCTGGACCGCGTCCTCTGCGATTTCTTCATCGAGGCAAATATCTCCGCCAAGCTCCTGGAAATAGTTCATATATTCGAGGAAATCGTGCAGACGCTTGCCCTCGCTTTTCCGCTCCCACTCTTTCACGAATTCCACGAGACGGTCGAGATATTGCCGGTCGGCATCGGAAGGCAGCGGGGCCACACCAAGCCGCGCAATCACGTCATCGAGCAGGTCGCAAGCGCCGATCTTTCGCGCGAGTTGGCGTAAGTCCCGCAACATGGAGACAAGCTCCGCGAGCCGGACGCTGTCACGGTTGAACGGCGCCTCATCCTTTGCGGCCTCAATTTCGTCTGAGAGAGACCGCCTCTTGTTCTTATCGGCGCGTTCCGTGAGCCGAACCAGATCGCGAGGCTCAAGCCCCCAATACGGCGCAGCGAGGACACGCGCGCAGGAGACGTTGTCGCCCGGATTGCCGATCACGCGCAGATAAGCTAAAAGATCGCGGATCAGGGTGCTCGAAAGAATCGAGAATCTGCGTATCACAAATGGAATTCGACGACGCCTCAGCGCGCTCAGCAAATGTTCTCGATGGGTGTGATTGCGATACAGCACGGCAAATGTCTTCCAGGCCGCGCCGGCATCATGCAACCGGTCGATTTCAGCCGCAACCCAGTGCGCCTCTTCCTCGGGCCGAGCGAATTCGACTACACGAACTTTGTCGCCGTCGCCCTTTTCGGTCGTGAGATTTTTCGCGGGCAGCAGAGAAGATCGTTCGTTCTGTGCGATTACTTCGCCGGCGACGCGTAAAATGCGCTGCGATGAGCGGTAATTGCGCGAGAGCGATACGAGGAATTTCTTGGCCGCGCCCGCTGAAGCAGCGCCACGAACGCCGCAAAACCGCTCGAGAAAAATCGTGAAACTTCCAAACGACGCGCCGCGAAACCTGTAGATCGCCTGATCGTCGTCGCCCACCGCGACAATATTCCGCCGGTCGCCCGCGAGCAGCCACAGCAATTCCAGTTGCGCGACGTTCGTATCCTGAAACTCGTCTACGAGAATGTGCTTATATTGAGTGCGCATCCGCTCGAGCAGCGCGGCATCGCTGTGCAACCGTTCGACGGCTTGCATCAATTGTGCGCCGAATGTCACAAGATTTTTCTCGCGCAGTAAACGCTCGCTGACGCGATATGCCCGCGCCACTTCCTCCTGCTTGGCCAGCTCTTCCTCCGCGATCGCCCGTTCGTCTTCCTGCATCGTTGCGCGTTGCGCCAGGTACTTTCGCTTCAGCCCATCGACGTAACGACGGTAATCGTCCGGCGTGACCAGTTCGTCCTGGCAGCGCGAGAAAAACTTCACGAAATCTTTCAGGAACTGCGCAGGCTCGGCAAGGCGTTTGAACCGGTCGAGCTCAAGCTCCACGATTCGACGGCGCAGCAAAATGCCGTGGTCAATGTCGTCCAGCGCCTGGACTTTATCGTTTTCACTTTGCAGGATGCGTTCAATGCAGAAACTGTGGAACGTGCTGAGCCAGACGTCCTTGGCCCGTTCGCCTGCGGCCTTTAGCAGGCGGTACTTCATCTCGCCGGCGGCTTTGTCCGTAAACGTCAGCCCGAGGATATTTTCGCCCGCGAGGGTCGGGTCGGACTCCAGGAGATACCGAATCCGCTCGGTAATCACCCGCGTCTTGCCGGTGCCAGCGCCCGCAACCACTAGCAGCGGGCCATCTCCATGCTCCACAGCTGCACGCTGCTCGGGATTCAGGGGAAAACTTTCGATAAACAGTTCGGCTTGAGACGACATGTAAGGATCCCGCGCCATCCTACCATAGTGGCGAATGAAAGGCGAATACCTCAAAGCGTGCGTCAGCGATTTTATGACGCCAATCGCGCCATTCTTGGCCATTTAGCGCCGTCTAAGCCCGTTTTAAGGGGCCAGTTGGCCATCATTCGCCGCTTTGTTCGATCAATTTTGCCACTAGAGCGGTCCATCCCGTCTGGTGACTCGCACCGAGCCCAGCGCCCGTCTCGGCGTGAAAATATTCATAAAAAAGGATTAAGTCGCGCCAATAGGGATCGTCCTGGAACATCGCCGTGCCGCCGTACACGGGGCGCCGATCACCCTTGCTCAGGAATATCCGCGCTAAACGCCGCGAAATATCGCTCGCGGCCTCCCACAAGGAAACGGCTTTGCCCGATCCGTTAGGATATTCTACTTTAAACTTATCGCCATAGTAATAATGAACCCGCTGGAGCGATTCAATCAGCAGGAAGTTCAACGGAAACCAGATGGGTCCGCGCCAATTCGAATTGCCACCGAATAAGCTGGAGGACGATTCGGCCGGCTCATAATCGACCGAATGGATGTGCCCGTCCACTTCGAGTTTATAGGGGTGATCCTGATGAAATTTCGAGAGCGCCCGCACTCCATGCGGTGACAAAAATTCATTTTCGTCAAAAACGTACCTGTAAACTCGTTCCAATCTCTTCCGATTTGCAATCGTGAGGAGCAATCGTGCGCCGCGATCTGTTTTCTGACTCATATCGACGTGTTCGGCAATGTCGCCATTGTGGTCCAGAAACCACTGCATCCGCCTGCGAAATCCCCGCAGGCGGAGGTAGTCTTCCGGCTCAAACGTCCCCACAGCGAAAAGCGGTATGATCCCGACCATCGAACGGACCTTCATCGGTATGTGGTTCATTGAGCCCATGTGCAACACGTCATAGTAAAAACCGTCCTGCTCATCCCAGAGGCCGATGCCTTGGCCGCCCATGTCGTTCATTGCGCGGGAAATGTAAACAAAATGCTCGAAAAATTTGCTGGCGACGTCTTCATAGGCCGTATCGAAACGAGACAATTCGATCGCCATCGAAAGCATGTCGAGGCAGTACATCGCCATCCAGCTCGTGCCGTCAGACTGTTCGATAAAATTTCCAGAGCCCAGCGGCACCGAACGGTCGAATACACCGATGTTGTCGAGACCCAGGAATCCGCCTTGGAAAACGTTCTTCCCCTCCACGTCTTTCCGGTTCACCCACCAAGTAAAATTCAGCAGTAATTTGTGGAACAAGCGCTCTAGAAAGGTCCTGTCCGGCTCACCCTGGACGCGCGCCGCAATTTTGTAAACGCGCCATGCGGCCCATGCGTGCACCGGAGGATTCACATCGGAGAAATT
>Ga0335085_10011106_pt1 | contig 13386 bp, 13 predicted proteins | sample Lox_Sample_45_FD_206712 | JGI IMG/M metagenome (GOLD analysis project Ga0335085, IMG submission 206712) | Soil microbial communities from Loxahatchee National Wildlife Refuge, Florida, United States - Lox_Sample_4.5 | ecosystem: Environmental > Terrestrial > Soil > Wetlands | place: USA...
GGCGACTTCTACGGCGGCGGTGTCACCGGCGCACTGGGCGGCGGCGGCGGCGCCGGCCTGCAGTTCGCCTCGGTTGGCACGCCCCTGGTGGTGGTGCGTTTCGACCGCCCCAATGTGGACTATCAGCAGATTCTCTATTCCGCGCTGAACCAGGCGCTGCAGAACCGGCCCGGGGCCAGCTTCCAGGTGGTGGCGGTCTCGCCCACCCGCGGCACGGCGGCTTCAGTGCAGCTTGCCCAGACCGCGGCGCGGCGCCATGCCGAAGATGTGATGCGCTCCATGAGTGATATGGGCGTGCCTGCCACCCGCATGGGCGTGGCCTCGACCACCGATCCTTCCGCCACGGTCAGCGAAGTCCGCGTCTTCGTGCGCTGAATTCAGACGAGCAATTCCAAAAGCCGCGTCGTGTCCGCAATGGGGCTTTTTCCTTTGTGAACCGCCGAAAAAGCCGCATACCATCGCCCTAGCGGATCGCTTTCGAAGGCAGGACGAATGCCATTCCTCCATACCGGCCGAAGGAATACCGGTCTCAGGCTCCTGTTTGCAGCGGCCCTGATCGCGATTGTTCTGCCGCCCCCGGCCCCTGCGCAAGTAACCGAGACCACTGCCGAGCATCACATGATCGCGGCGGCCAATCCTCATGCCGCCGAAGCTGGCCTTCAGATGATGCGGGCGGGCGGCAGCGCCGTGGACGCAGCTATCGCCACCCAGATGGTGCTGGGCCTGGTGGAACCGGAATCCTCTGGCATCGGCGGCGGCGCCTTCATGCTGATCTACGATCCCAGTACGCGTCATACCACCAGCTTTGATGGCCGCGAGATGGCACCGGCTTCGGCCACGCCCACCATGTTCCTGGATGCGAACGGCCAGCCCCGCAACAAGGGCGAGGCCATTCCAGGCGGCCTTTCGGTGGGCATTCCCGGCGTGGTCAAGATGCTTTGGCTGGCGCATGCCAAATATGGCAAGCTCCCCTGGGCCAAATTGTTCGAGCCCGCGACAAAGCTTGCGGATGACGGCTTCCCCGTGGGCCCCAAGCTGGCGCGCACGATCAGGAATTTCGGCCGCGGCGCCGACATGCCCGACATCAAGGCGCATTTCTATCACCCAGACGGCACGCCTTTGCGTGAAGGAGAAATCTACAAGAACCCCGAATATGCCGCGGCATTGCGCAAGATTGCCAAGGAAGGGCCGGATGGATTCTACAAGGGCGACATCGCCCAGGCGATCGTGGACGCGGTGCATAACGCGCCCAAAAATCAGGGCGGCATGACGCTTGCCGATCTCGCCAATTACCAGTCGAAAGAGCGCGAGCCGGTGTGCGGCGACTATCGGCAGTATCATCTCTGCTCCATGGGGCCGCCCTCTTCCGGCGGCATCGCGGTATTGCAGATACTGGGGATGCTGCAGCGGTTTTCACCCGATCAGCTGACGCCTAATACGGTGAGCGGCGCCCATCTTTTTGCCGAGGCCAGCAGGCTGGCTTACGCCGACCGCGCGCAATATCTGGGCGATCCCGCCTTTGTGGATGTGCCGGTGAAAGGGCTGCTGGACAAGAACTACATCGCCAGCCGCGCCGCCTTGATCGATCCCAGCCATGACATGGGTACGGCAGTGCCGGGCAACCCGCCTGAAAAACATGCCGAACTTGCGCCCCAGGTTTCGCCCGTCCTGCACGGCACCAGCCACATGACCATCGTGGATGACGCTGGCGAAGTGGTGGCCATGACCACATCGGTGGAGTCGGTGTTCGGCGCCAATGTCATGGTCAAGGGTTTCATGCTCAACAACACGCTCACCGATTTTTCCTTCCAGCCGGTGCGAGACGGAAAGCCGGTGGCCAATGCGCCTGCGCCCGGCAAGCTTCCTTTGTCGGCCATGGCGCCCACCATCGTGTTCGATCGTGACGGCAAGTTCCTGGTATCGGTGGGCTCGCCCGGCGGACCGGCCATCATTGATTATGTGGCGCAGATCCTGATCGGCATTTTGGACGAGCATATGTCGCCCAAGGCAGCGCTGGCCATGCCCCATGAGATCAACATGAATGGCCCCACGTTGCTAGAGAAGTCTCCCGCCTCCGACGCTCTCGCCGCCCGGCTCACCGCCATGGGCCATACCGTCCGGGTGCCAGATGTCGAGGGCAGCGGCCTGCATGGCATCGAAAAGACCGGCGACGCCTATATCGGCGCTGCCGACCCCCGCCGCGACGGTATCGCGCTAGGCGACTAACGCCGGGGCCACAGTCCGTTCCAAAACTGGTGAAATCCCCCGGTAGCGAACTCTTAACGGGGGTCGCCGTTAACATATGTTGCCCCTGTCCTTGCCTACCCTAGCGGGGCAATATCAATGGGGCTCGAAGGGGGGTGGGGACGTGCTTCCGGGCCCAATCTTTTTTCTTCGAAAGACCAAGGATTAAGCCCTTAACCGGCGCGGCGGCCAGGCCCGATGAATTTCGGTTCCGGCGAAGTGCGGTCGTTGACAGGGACGGCTTCGCCCCCTAAAACCCGCCCTCTTTTCGGCTCCGGTTCAATTCCGGGAGCCAAATCCGGAGCCTTGAGAGCCATGAAGCGCACCTACCAGCCGAGCAAACTCGTGCGCAAGCGCCGCCATGGCTTCCGTTCCCGCATGGCCACCGCAGGTGGGCGCAAGGTCCTCAACCGCCGCCGGGCATCCGGTCGCAAGAAGCTCTCGGCCTGACCGCCCGTCTGGGCCAGCCGAGGGAACAGTCTCTCGTCATGGAACGATTGAAGACGCGTGCCGACTTCCTCAGGGCGGCGCGGGGCGTTCGCCGCGTCGAAGCCGCAGTGACCTTGGAAACCTGTGCCACCCCTGCTTCCATCGCCCGGCCAGAGGTCTTGCGTGTCGGTTTCACCGCCAGCAAGAAGATCGGCAATGCCGTCGCCCGCAACCGGGCCAAGCGGCGGTTGCGCGCCGCTGCGTCGCAACTTCTGCCCCTTTTGGGACGCGGAGGCCATGACTATGTTCTGGTCGCGCGCGGCACCACCGTGGCACGTCCGTTTCCGGCCCTCCTGTCCGACATCACCACGGCCTTGAAAGCGGCGCACCGCGAGCTGGACGCGAAAGCCGGAGAAGGTCATGACTGAATTATTGGTCGCGGTCCTGTCTGCGCCGATCCGCGCCTATCGCGCGCTGATCTCGCCCATGATGCCGCATGTCTGCCGCTTCACGCCCAGCTGCTCGGCCTATGCACTGGAAGCCCTGCGGCTGCATGGCCCCGCCAGGGGAGCGTGGTTGGCGCTGCTGCGGCTGTCGCGCTGCCATCCGATAAGCTGGCTCGGCGGTTCGTCCGGGCTCGATCCCGTTCCTCTTTCGAAGATTCAAGATCGATGAACAACAACAAGAATGTCATCCTGGCGATCGCGCTGGCGGCCGCCGTGTTGCTGATCTGGCAGTATTTCGTGGCGACGCCCGCGATGAGGGCCGAGAAGGCGCGCCAGCAGGCCTTGAGCCACCAGCAAAAGCCCGCAGCAGCGCCTCAAACCGCGCCAAGCCTGCCCGGCATTTCAACCGGCACGTCTCATATGAGCCGCGATCAGGCGCTGAAGTCAGGCGGCAGCCGCGTCGCCATCGACGCACCGATGGTGGATGGCTCGATCCTGCTCAAGGGTGCGCGCTTCGACGACCTGCGCCTGAAGCAATATCACGACACCATCGATCCCAAGAGCCCGGAGATCGTGCTGCTTGCACCCAAGGGCACCGACTATCCCTATTCCGCCAGCTTCAGCTGGGTTGGTCAGGGCGGCCCGGCCGGCATGCCCGACGACAACAGCCAGTGGACCGAAGTCAACGGCGGCACGCTTTCGCCCGGCCATCCCGTGACATTGTCCTGGGACAACGGCCATGGACTGGTCTTCACCCGCGTCATTTCCATCGACAATCAATATATGTTCACGGTCACCGACAGTGTCGCCAACAAGAGCGGCCAGGCAGTGATCCTATATCCTTATGGCAAAGTGGAGCGGCAGGGCATCCAGAAGGATGAATCCAGCCTCTATCTGCATGTCGGCTTTGTCGGCGTCGCCAATGGCAGCGAAGTCGATGCCAACTACAAGGATTTCAAGGATCCCGGCACCCCAGCCAAGGAGTTTTCTTCTACCGGCGGCTGGGCCGGCATCACCGACAAATACTGGATGGCGGCGGTGGTGCCGCCCCAGAATGAGCCTTTCAACGGCGCTTATCTTGGCACCAAGACCCAGAGCGGGGTCGATGCCTACCAGGCCAATTACCGGCTCAATGCGCGCAATCTCGCCCCTGGCCAGAGTACCAGCATCACGCAAAGACTGTTCGCCGGCGCCAAGGTGGTCGATATCCTGCGCGGCTATCAGGACAATCTTCACATCCGCAATTTCGACAATGCGGTGGACTGGGGCTGGTTCTGGTTCCTCACCCGGCCCTTCTTCTGGGTGCTGGACCACCTCTACAAGTTGTTCGGCAATTTCGGCCTGGCCATTCTGGGCCTGACAGTGGTGGTGAAGCTGGTCTTCTTCCCGCTACAGACTGCCTCCTTCCGCTCGATGAGCAAGATGAAGAAGCTGCAGCCGCAAATGGAGGCGTTGAAGAAGCAGCACAGCGACGATGCGCAGAAGCTGCAGATGGCGATGATGGAGCTCTACAAGCGCGAAAATGCCAACCCGCTATCGGGCTGCGTGCCGATCCTGCTCACCATCCCCGTGTTCATTGCCCTCTACAAGGTCCTGTTCGTCACCATCGAAATGCGCCACGCGCCCTTCTATGGCTGGATCCATGACCTGTCGGCGCCCGATCCCACTTCGCTCCTGAACCTGTTCGGCCTCCTTCCCTACAATCCCAGCGCCGTCCTGCCGCATTTCCTGTTGTTTCTGTCGGTTGGTGTGTGGCCGATCGTGATGGGCTTTACTCAGTTCCTGCAGAGTAAGCTCAACCCCGCGCCCCCGGATCCGGTTCAGGCGCGCATGTTCACCTACATGCCGGTGCTGTTCACTTTCATGTTCGCAGCCCTGCCGGCCGGGCTGGTGATCTATTACTGCTGGAACAATTTCCTCAGCGTCATCCAGCAGGCGATCATCATGAAGCGCGAGGGCGTGGAGATCAGGTTCCTCGACAATCTGATGGGCAAGAAGCGCTAGGCATGAGCGATGCGGAAGCCGCGCGCAAACTGTTTGCTGGCCCTTGCGATTTCGTCTGGGGCGCAGCCACGGCCGACAGCCTGCCGCCGGAAACACTGAACGAAGTCGCCTTTGTCGGCCGCTCCAATGCCGGCAAGTCCAGCCTGATCAATGCGCTGACAGGCAGGAAAAGCCTGGCCCGCGTGTCGCAGACGCCGGGCGCCACTCGCCAGATAAATTTCTTCAACCTGGGCGACCGGCTGATGTTGGTGGACCTGCCCGGCTATGGCTTCGCCAAGCGTTCCAAGGCGGAAGCCGAGCAATGGCAGGACATCATCTTCTCCTATCTGCGCCGGCGCGCGCGGCTCAGGCGCGTGGCGCTGTTGATCGATGCGCGCCGCGGGGTGATGGACAGCGATCTTCAGATCATGGGTTTGCTTGACCAGAGCGCGGTTTCCTATGGTCTGGTCCTGACAAAGGCCGATGAACTCAAGGCGAGCGAAGGTACCGATGTGCTGGAAAAGGCCAGGACGGAAGCGGCCCGCCACACTGCGGCCCTGGCCCAGGTTCAGCTGACCTCCGCGCTGTCCGGTGACGGCATAGCGGATCTGCGGACCCATCTGTTGGCCCTGGCGCAATAAAAGCTTGGGATGCGGCTCACGGCCGCGCTATAAGGCGCCGCTTTTCAGCTAGGCGCACGCCCCATGGCCGGATCATCCGACGAGCCTGAAGACCGCAATCTCCGCACCCTGGCCCGCTGGCGTCAAACCGGCCGGGTGCTGGTCGAGGCTCTGCCCTTCATCCTTAAATACGACCAAAAGACCATCGTGGTGAAATATGGCGGCAATGCCATGACCGGCACCGGTGCGCACGACTTCGCCCAGGACATTGTGTTGATGAAGCAGACCGGCATCGATCCGGTGGTGGTGCACGGCGGCGGTCCCCAGATTGGGGCCATGCTCAAGAAACTCAACATCAATTCCACCTTCATCGACGGCTTGCGCGTCACCGACGAAGCGGCGGTGGAAGTGGTCGAAATGGTGCTGACCGGCTCGATCAACAAGCAGATCGTCACCGGCATCAATGCAGCGGGCGGCCGCGCCGTTGGACTGTCGGGCAAGGACGGCAATCTGGTGATCGCCAGGAAGCTGGCCATGACCAAGACCGATCCCGTCACCGGTGAAAATGTGGAGGTCGACCTGGGCTTTGTCGGCGAGCCCGACAAGGTCAATCCGGAAGTGCTGCATTCCATCATGAAGTCCGAGACCATCCCGGTGATCGCCCCCATCGGCGTGGGACCCAGGGGCGAGACCTACAACATCAATGCCGACACGGTGGCGGGCGCGGTGGCGGGCGCCTTGAAGGCCGAACGCCTGGTTCTCTTGACCGATGTGGAAGGCGTGCTGGACCAGGACAAGAAACTGATCCCGCGGCTTTCCGTGCCTGAAGCGCGCAAGCTGATTTCCGACGGCACCATTTCCGGCGGCATGATTCCCAAGATCCAGACCGCTATCGATGCGGTGGAAGGCGGCGTCAACGCCGCCGTCATCCTGGACGGACGCATTCCCCATGTGCTTCTGCTCGAGCTGTTTACCGAACATGGCGCGGGCACGCTGATCACCGCCGAATAACGTGGGCATGACACGGCTCGCATTGGCGCTGATGATCCTGGGGCTGATGTCCCTTCCCGCCCGGGCGGCGCTTACCTTGTGCAACCGCACCAGTTATATCCTTTATGCGGCGACCTCGGCGGTCCAGTCGCCCAAGAGCCAGACCCAAGGCTGGACCCGGATCGCGCCGGGAGATTGCCAGGTTGCGCGCAAGGAAGCGCTGACCGCCGAAACCTATCTGGTCCATGCTCGCACATCGCTTGCCCATTCCGGCCCACCGCGGGTTTGGGGCGGCGCCTATCCCGTCTGCGTCAAGGATTCCAATTTCACCATCCAGCAGGCGGTAACCGAGGCCTATTGCAGCGCAGGCGACACATTCCCGCTGCCCTTCGCCGCGCTGGACAATCATGGCAAGGCGAACTGGACCATGAATTTCGACGAACAGCCGGCCATGAACCCGATCCAGGCGCAGTTGGCCGGCGTCAAACGCCTGCTCAAGGACAATGGCTACGCAATCGTGCGCATCGACGCAACGCCGGACAAGGCGACCGGCGCGGCGCTCGCCGATTTTCGCAAACGCATGCATTTTGCCGCCAATGCCGGCAATGCGGAATTGTTCACCGTGCTGGAGCAGCAGGCGCGCAAGAAGACGGCGCCCTTCGGATATACGGTTTGCAATGACGGACGCGAACCGCTGCTGGTGGCGCTGGGCCAGGTCGACAATGGCCAGCCTCAGTCACAGGGCTGGTGGACGGTCGAGCCGGGCGCCTGCGCCAAGGCCATTACCACCCCGCTCAACAGCGATGCGGTCTATGTCATGGCCCAGCGCAAGTCTGGCGGCACGCTGGTCACCGGTCCCGAGCGCTTCTGCACCGCTACGGCCGCCTTCGAAATCAAGGGCAATGCGAATTGCGCCGCGCGCGGCTTAACCGAGTCCGGCTTCGCCGCCACCCGCACCAAGGGCCTTGCCGGCTATGTTGCCCATATCGGGCCGGGCGGGCTCAATCGCGGTTCTTAGCCTGAGGCGGAAATGTTGAAATAGTTGAGATGCCAGCGCATCTCATCCTTGCTGAGCGGAAAACCGATGCCGCCGCGCGCGGGGAGTATGTCGCGGGTGGGCAGCTTCATCACGAAAGTCTGGATCTTGAACGCCACCCGCATGGGTAGGTGAGTGTGCCAGACAAGCGCCACCAATGGCTTGGCGTTGCCAGCCGCAAGAATCTTCTTAACCGTCTGCTCGCTGACATTGGCAAGCTGCGCCAGGGCAAGCGCCACGGTTTCGCGCTGGCCCGCCTGCGCTGCCTGTTCCAGGAAAGCGCCATCCAGCCGGCCTTCCTTGCGGGCCAGGGCCACCGTCTCCGGCGGAGCCATCTTGTCGGGCGAGGGCGGGGCCTCGGCCAGGCGCGCCCGCAGTTCGCGATTCAGGCGAATGCGGGTGGCATCCGACAGGTCGGCGCGCGCCGCCAGCTGTTCCAGGATCGAGGCCCCCACCAGTGAACCGATGCGGCGGATGGCGCGTGCCGACAGATCGGCGCGCAGGGCCAGAGGCATGTGCCAGGCATTGATGTCTTCGGCCTGCTCGATGATCCGGTCCATCGTTTCTTTCCGGATTTTCGCGTTGGGATTGACCAGCAGCGCCGCCACGGTCGGCACGTCCAGCGACTGCACCAGCCGCGCGCTGACCGCTTCGTTCACTGGCCTGCGGCTGGCGATGGCAGTGAGGACTTCCTGCACCTGGCCGCAGGCGATGATCTCGATCAGGTCGGTGTCGGAGAGCAGCGGTGAATATTGCAGTATGGGCACCGACACGACGCTGTTGACGTCATGGGCCAGCATCAGGGCGATCTCCCTAGGGATGCAGTCCAGCCGCTTGATTTCTTCCGCCAGGATCGCGCGCACCCGAACAGAGGCGTCGCGCGCTAGACGTTCCAGCGTCTCGATGGTGAGGGCGAAGACATGGCTGCTCTCGCGCTCCGACAGGCCCGGCATCAGGCGGCCGATCTTCACCGCCAGCTCGACACGCACATCCTCGGCATCGTCGTCGGCCAGCATCCGGTTGGTGGCGGCCGGCGCCGCCGGATTGGCCGCAACCGCGGCACGCACGACAGGCGAACCATGCTGAGCGAGATATTGCAGCACATCGGGACCGGCATCGGCGCGACTGGCGAGTTCGGTCGTGCCCCCGCGCATCTGCTGTTCGCGGGTGCGGATGTCGAGCATGTCCAGCGCATCGCGTGGATCAAGGCCCGGGCGGGGTGATGGCTGGCGCGGCGTCTGATCCATTATTGTCCTGTTTTTGCTGTCTTTCCCTGACTTCCCATTGTGGCGCCGTCGACTTTAACATGCGCTAAAGAGGCATGGTGCACAGCTGTTAACGGTGCTTGCGCCTGGATCATGGCCACGCCATGTTCTGCCCCCATGGAAAGCCTGAATCTTGCGGAAACCGGCATGGGCGGCCACGTTCCCCCCCCTGATTTTCGCCACGTCCGCAGCTGGATTTTCGACCTGGATAACACCCTCTACCGGGCCGACAACGGCATCTTCGCCCAGATCGAAGCCCGCATGACCGATTACGTCATGGCCTTCCTCGGGCTGGGGCGCGAGGAAGCCTTTCAGCGGCAGAAGGAACTATACCGCCGTTACGGCACCACCTTGAACGGGCTGATGATAGAGCATGGCGCCGAGCCCGAGGCCTATCTGCACTATGTCCACGACATCGATCTCTCAAGTCTTTCCCCCGATGCGGCGCTGGCGGATGCCATTTCACGGCTGCCGGGCCGGCGCTTTGTCTTCACCAACGGCTGCCGCGACCATGCCGCGCGCATTCTGGACCGGCTCGAAATGGCAGGCCTGTTCGACGCGGTGTGGGACATCAGAGCCATGGATTTCGCGCCCAAGCCGGAGCGCCGCGCCTACACCAGCGTCGTCGAGGCCGCAGGCGTGACGGCCGCCTCGGCGGCAATGTTCGACGACCTCGCCCGCAACCTGGTGCCGGCTCGGGCCATGGGCATGACGACCGTCTGGCTGAAGACGGATGCGCCCTGGGGCAAGCACGGCCCCTTGATGGACGTGGCCGAGGGCGATATCGACCATGAGACCGACAATCTCGCCCAGTTTCTGGGCAGCATCAGGATTTGACCATGCATGATTTGAGCGCCGCCATTAACGCCGCTTGGGAGAAGCGCGACCAGCTTGGAGTCACCACCGGGGGCGCCGAGCGCGAGGCGGTGGAAGCCGCGCTCGAGGGTCTGGATGGCGGCAGCCTGCGCGTGGCCGAGAAAATTGCCGGGCAATGGAAAGTGCATGAATGGCTCAAGAAGGCCGTGCTGCTCTCCTTTCGCCTCAACGATATGAAATTGATCGCCGGCGCGCCAGGCGAAGCGGCGTGGTGGGACAAGGTGGATTCCAAATTCCTGGGCTGGGACGAGGCCAAATTCCGCGCCGCCGGCTTCCGCGCCGTGCCGGGCGCGGTGGTGCGCCGCTCGGCCTTCATCGCCAAGGGCGCTGTCTTGATGCCCAGCTTTGTCAATGTCGGCGCCCGGGTTGGCGAAGGCACCATGATCGACACTTGGGCCACGGTAGGGTCCTGCGCCCAGGTGGGCAGCCATTGTCATATTTCCGGCGGTGCAGGGCTTGGCGGGGTGCTGGAACCTTTGCAGGCCTCTCCCACCATCATCGAGGATAATTGCTTCATCGGTGCCCGCGCCGAAGTGGCGGAAGGGGTGGTCGTCGGTGAAGGCAGCGTGCTTTCCATGGGCGTCTATCTCTCGGCCTCCACCAGGATCGTGGACCGGGCCACGGGCGAAGTGCATCTTGGCCAAGTGCCGCCTTATTCGGTGGTGGTGTCGGGTTCCATGCCTTCAAATAATCAAAGGGGCAACAACGACCCGAATCTCTACTGCGCAGTTATCGTCAAGCGGGTGGACGAGAAGACCCGCGCCAAGACCTCGATCAACGAACTGCTGCGGGACTGATGGCGACCCATTCCATAGACGCGCTCGCGCTGGCCCAGGCCCTGATCCGGCGGCCTTCGGTGACGCCCAAGGACGCCGGCGCGCTGGACATATTAGAAGCGGTGCTGGCGGAGCTTGGCTTTGTCACCCATCGGCTGCGCTTCGGCGATGTGGACAATCTTTATGCCCGGCTGGGGCAGGAGGCGCCGCATTTCTGCTTTGCCGGCCATACCGATGTGGTGCCGGTGGGTGAAGGCTGGAAGGCCGATCCCTTTGCCGCCGAAGTGAAGGGCGGAGTGCTCTATGGCCGCGGCGCCGCCGACATGAAATCGGCCATTGCCGCCTTTGTCGCCGCAGTGGCGCGCACCCGCATCGCCAAGGGTTCGGTCAGCCTGATGATCACGGGCGACGAGGAAGGCACCGCCGTCAACGGCACGGTCAAGCTGCTGGAATGGCTGAAAGGCCGAGGGGAAAAAATCGACCATTGCGTGGTGGGCGAGCCCACCAGCGTGGGCCGGGCCGGCGACACCTTGAAGATCGGCCGTCGCGGCTCGATCAACTTCAAGATCAAGGTCACCGGCGTCCAGGGCCATGTTGGCTATCCGCAAAAGGCCAAGAATCCCATTCCGGTGTTGGCCGAACTGGTGACCCAGCTGGCCGCCCACAAGCTCGACAAGGGGACGGAGCATTTCGATCCATCCACCTTGGCCTTCACAAGCATGGATGTGGGCAATGAAGCCACCAATGTCATCCCCGGCGAGGCGCGTGCAGGATTCAACATCCGTTTCAATGACAAGCACACGCCGGAAAGCCTGACCCATTGGGTGGAGGACCGCGCCTTGCGCATGTCCGAGGAATCTGGTTGCAAGATTGAAATCCGTGCACAGACCAGCGGCGTGGCCTTTGTCACAGCGCCTGGGAAATTCACTCAGCTGCTCAGCGACACGGTGGCCAGCATCACCGGCCAGGCGCCATTCTTTTCCACCAGCGGCGGCACCTCGGACGCTCGCTTCATCAAGGATTTCTGCCCGGTGGTGGAGCTCGGGCTCGCCGGCATCACGATGCACAAGGCCGATGAGTGTGTGCCGGTAGCGGAAATCCATGCCCTGACCGACATATATGCGGCCATCTTGGCGGCCTATTTCGCCAAGCCGCCGTTTGAACAGCGCGGCGACCGGCATTTTAAGCCCAGCGCAAGTGGCTAGCCTGGCATTGTCACGGCTCGCAAATGCGGGCCACCCCTGAGACCGGAGCAGCAAAAGCCCCAGCGGGGCTTTTGCCCGGTCGACCGCCCGCGGAACGCAGGCCGCGGCCGCTCGCTCTAGGTTGCGGCTTTGGCTTAGCTTTTCTTGGCGAGCAAAGCGAGCGTAGAAAAGCTGGCCCCTCTAGGAGCGAAGCGAGTGAGGCGCTGCCGCACCGCGCTCCCGCGCGGACCGGGGGTGGGCCATGACAATTGGGTAGTGACGAGATTCAATAATCCACCTTCACCAAATACAATCCCTCTGGGGGCGAGACCGGGCCGCAGGCCGCGCGGTTTCGCGTGGCAAGCGCTTTCTTCACGTCCAGCGGCACCCATTTGCCTTCGCCCACCAGCTTCAGCGTGCCGGCAAAGGAGCGGATCTGGTGCTGCAGGAAGGACCGCGCGCTGGCCTCGATATGAATTTCATCGGCCCGGCGGCTGACATCCAGACGGTCCAGCGTTTTCACCGGCGACTGCGCCTGGCATTCGGCAGCACGGAAGGTGGTGAAATCATGCTGACCAACCAGGAATTGCGCGCCCGCCTGCATCGCCTCCGCATCCAGCCTGGGCGAGACATGCCAGACCCGGCCGGTCTCCAGCGCCGGCGGGCTGCGGCGATTGAGGATGCGGAACAGGTAATGCCGCGCGGTGGCCGAGAAGCGGGCATGGAAGTCGGCATCTGCGACGGCGGCATCCAGCACCGAAACCGGATCGGGCCTGAGATGAAAGTTCATCGCGTCGCGCACCTTGCCGGGCTCGAATTCCTTCACCAGGTCGAAATGCGCCACCTGGCCCAGGGCATGCACGCCGGCATCGGTGCGGCCGGCGCCGGTCACGGTGACACGCTCGCCGGAAAGCCTTTCGATTGCCGCTTCCAGCGCTGCCTGCACCGAGCGGCCATTGTCTTGCCGCTGCCAGCCGACAAAGGGCGCGCCGTCATATTCCAAGGTCAGGCGGTAACGCATCAGGACTTCTATAATTCAAGCTAGGCGCGTGCCAGGGGGCAGTGCGAATCCTTTCAACAGCTCGCGCGCCTCCATCACGCGGCTGCCGGCGCGCTGGACCTTCAAGAGTTTCAGCGCGCCCTCGCCACAGGCAACCGTCAGGTCGTCAGTGATGACCTCGCCGGGCTCTCCGTGATCGTTCACCGGGACGGCGTAAAGGATTTTCAGCCGCTCGCCCTTCACTTCGGTGAAGGCGCCGGGTGATGGCGACAGCCCGCGGATCAGGCAATCGATTTCATGGGCGCTTTTCGACCAGTCGATGCGGGCCTCTTCCTTGCTGATCTTTTTTGCATAGGTCACGCCTTGCTCACTTTGGGCCCGCGGTGTCACCGCTTTGCGCTCGATCGCGCCGAGCGCCCGCACCATCAGGTCGGCGCCCAGGCGCGACAGTTCGGCGGCAAGTTCGCCACTGGTCTTGCGGCCGATGCGAACCCTCTCCGCCATCAGGACCGGGCCAGTGTCGAGCCCTTCATCCAT
>Ga0335085_10011107_pt1 | contig 13385 bp, 10 predicted proteins | sample Lox_Sample_45_FD_206712 | JGI IMG/M metagenome (GOLD analysis project Ga0335085, IMG submission 206712) | Soil microbial communities from Loxahatchee National Wildlife Refuge, Florida, United States - Lox_Sample_4.5 | ecosystem: Environmental > Terrestrial > Soil > Wetlands | place: USA...
AGGTCGTGGGGATGGACAACTTCGTCACCGGCAATCCGGCCAACATCGAGCACCTGCGGGATCACCGGGCCTGGTCGTTCGTGCGGCACGACGTGTCGACGTACATCGACGTCGCCGGGCCGCTCGACGGCGTGCTCCACTTCGCGAGCCCGGCGAGCCCCGTGGACTACCTCGAGCTCCCCATCCAGACGCTGAAGGTGGGATCGCTCGGCACCCACAACGCCCTGGGACTCGCCAAGGCGAAGGGCGCCCGGTTCTTTCTCGCCTCCACCTCCGAAGTGTACGGGGACCCGCTCGTCCACCCCCAGCCCGAGACCTACTGGGGCAACGTCAATCCGGTGGGCCCCCGCGGCGTCTACGACGAGGCCAAGCGGTTCGCCGAGGCGATGACGATGGCGTACCATCGCTACCATCACGTGGACACCCGGATCGTGCGGATCTTCAATACCTACGGTCCGCGGATGCGCCCCCACGACGGGCGCGTGGTCTCGAACTTCATCGTGCAGGCGCTGGCGGGCCAGCCGCTCACGGTATACGGCCGGGGCGACCAGACCCGCTCCTTCTGCTATGTCGACGACCTGATCGAGGGCATCATCCGCCTGTTCGAGCGGGGCGCGAGCGATCCCGTGAACATCGGCAATCCGAACGAGTTCACGGTCCGGCAGCTGGCCGAGCGCGTCATCGCGCTCACCGGCAGCCGGAGCCCCATCGTCGAGCGGCCGCTGCCCACCGACGACCCCAAGGTGCGGCAGCCCGACATCACCCGCGCCCGCGCCACCCTCGGATGGGAACCCCGAGTGGAGCTGGAGGAGGGCTTGCGCCGGACCATCGCATACTTCCGCACCGTGGCCGCCGGGTGAGCCCCCGCTGGCTGGTGACGGGCGCGGCTGGGTTCATCGGGTCGCACGTCGCCGAGGCACTGGTGGCGCGCGGCGACGACGTCACCGGCGTGGACAATTTCGATCCGTTCTACGGCCGCGCCATCAAGGAACGGAACGTGGCGGGGCTCGCCGGGTGCCCGGGGTTCCGGCTCCTCGAGCTCGACTGCGCCCGCACCGACCTGCCCTTCGACGGCGTCGCGGGTGTCGTGCACCTCGCGGCCAAGGCCGGCGTGCGTCCGTCGCTCGACGACCCCGCGGCCTACGTGCGGGCCAACGTCCTCGCGACGGTCCGGGTGCTGGACGGCGCGCGGCGCGCCGGCATCGATCGGGTGGTCCTGGCGTCCTCGTCGTCGGTCTACGGGGACGCGACGCCCCCCCCCTTCGTGGAGAGCGCGCCGGCGGTGACCCCCGTGTCCCCCTACGCCGCCACGAAGCGGGCCGGCGAGCTGATGGCGGAGACCTTCGCGCACCTCTATGGCACGCGGATCGCGAACCTCCGCTATTTCACCGTATACGGGCCCCGCCAGCGCCCCGACCTGGCGATCCACAAGTTCACCGCGGCGATCGGACGCGGCGAGGCGATCCGGATGTTCGGCGACGGCTCGACCGAGCGGGACTACACCTACGTTTCCGACGTGGTGGCCGGCACGCTGGCGGCCCTGGACTGGACGGGCCGCGCGCCGGGCGGCACGGTGCGGGCCTTCAATCTGGGGGGAGGGGAGCGGGTCCGGCTGGACCGGCTCATCGCCCTGATCGGGGCGGCGCTCCAGAAAGAGCCGCGGGTCGAGCGGGCGTCCCTCCAGGCCGGGGACGTGAACCTGACGGCCGCCGATCTCACCCGGTCGGGCGCCGAGCTGGGGTACCGGCCCCGCGTCGGCATCGAGGAAGGGATCCGGCAGTTCGTCTCGTGGTACGAGGGGACCCATGGAAGCAAGTCCTGAGCATCTCGTCAGTCAGGCGCGGGAGCGGTTTCAGCTGGGGGACTACTACGGCGCCGTCCACTTGCTCGAGGACGTGGTGGAGACCGGGCGGGCCTTCGCGGACGCGCACCACCTCCTGGGGCTTTCGTACTCGCTGGTGGGGCAGTTCGACAAGGCGCTCGCGGAGCTGGATCTGGCCCTCGAGCTGAACCCGCGGTACGTGGAGGCGCTGGTGCACCGGGCGCTGGTCCTGAACCAGCTGGGCCGGGAGGAGGAAGCGGGCGCGTCGCTCCGCCGGGCGGGCCAGGTGGGGGCGGACACCCAGCGCGGCTTCGCGGGGCACGTCGCCGCCAAGCTGGCGAATCACCACGCCGGCCTCGGCGACGCCTACGTCGAGGCGGGGGGCCTGGCCGAGGGCATCCTGCAGTACCAGGCGGCTCTCTCCCTGGGACCCGGGTTCCACGATCTGCGGTATAAGCTCGGGCGCCTGCTGCTCGAAGCGGGACGCGTCCTCGAAGCGCGGGAGCAGTTCCAGGTGATCGTGCGGGACCGGCCGAACTTCCTCGACGCCGCGGCCATGCTGGGCCTCGCGTGCTACCTGTCCGGCGACGGGCTCACGGCGCGCCGGGTCTGGGAAGACTTGCGGGACCGCCGGCCCGAGGACCCCCGGGTCGAAGCGTACCTCGGCATGCTGGCGCGGGGCGACGAAGGCCCCGCGCGGCCGGAGCCGCCCGCCCCGGCCAAGAGCCGGCCGCGACGCCGCAAGAAGTCGTGAAGCGGCTCGCCGCGCTGCTGCTCGTCCTGGCGGCCGCCTGCGCCCGGAGCGCGGCGGACCACGAGGCGCTGGGGGACCAGCGCTACGCCGCGGGTGCGTACCGCGACGCGCTGGCGGAGTACCAGCTCGGCCTCAAGGCCAATCCCGGCAACGTCGGGCTGCACGCGAAGACGGGCGCCGCCGCCCTCCACACCGGCGACGCCGCCCTCGCGGCCAGCGAGTACCGGGCCCTCGGCGTGGCGGACCGGTCGCGGGTGGAGGAGGCGGCGGACGGCCTCGAGCGCGCGGCCCGGCTGGCCCAGGGGACGCAGGACCAGGCGACGCTGGCCTTCGCCGTCGGGGCCCTCCGCGCGCTCGCGCCGGCCCGGCCCCTCGGACGCTATGCGCGGGCCGCGGCCGGGGAAGCGCTGGCGCGCGGGGACGACGCCGACGCGATGGAGCTCCTGCCGATGGCCATCGCGGCCACCGCGGACCCGCGCGCGGCCGATTCGCTGCTGTACCAGTACGGCGTGACGGCGGAGCGGCTCAAGTCCTGCGACACGGCCACGGAGGCCTTCACCGCCGTGCTCGAGCGCAAGCACGACGGCGACGTGTCCGACGACGCGCGGGCGGGGCTCGCGGCCTGCGCGCTCCAGACCGGGCAGGGACTCCTGGCGCAGGGCAAGCCCGGCGACGCGGAGTCGTGGTTCCGGCGGGCCACCGCGCCCGGGGCCGACCCCGACGTGGGGCGCGCGGCGTGGATCGGGCTGGGCGACGTGCGGCTGGCGCAGGGCGACATCGCCGGGGCGCTGGACGCGTATCAATCGGCATTGACGGGGGGATCCCCGGGAGATTCCATCAGCGTGCTGGCGCAATCGAAGATTTCGGCACTCGGACGGGCGGCGCCGCCGCCGGACGCGCATCCATGAGGCGCGCCGGAGCGTGGCTGCTCCTGCTCGGCCTCGGCGCCTGCGCGGGGGCCGCCCCCCGCACCGGGGTCACGCCCGCCATGCAGCACGACGAGGCGATGGCCCAGTTCCACTCCGGGCAGTTCGACAAGGCCCTCATCGGCTTCCAGCGGCTCGTGTTCGAGCTCGCGCCCGGCGATCCCGGCCTTCCCGAGGCCCGCTACTACGTGGCCGAATGCCAGTTCCAGCTGGGCAACCTCGTCGAGGCCGCCCACGGGTTCCGGGACGTCGCCGATCAGAATCCCGAGAGCCCGTACGCGCCCCTCGGGCTGCTGCGGGCCGGCGACGCCAACATGCGGACCTGGCGGGACCCCGACCTCGACCCCACGCCGGGACAGACGGCGCTGGCCATCTATCAGGAGCTCCTGGGGCGCTATCCCGGGACCCTGGCGGCGTCCCGCGCCCAGGCGCACATCGCCGAGCTGAACGACGAATTCGCGTCCAAGAGCTACCAGAACGGGATGTTCTATTTCCGGCGCCGCGCCTACGATTCGGGGATCATCTACTTCAAGGACGTGATCGCCACCTACCCCGACAGCCGCTGGGTGTCGGAGGCGCTGCAGCGGCTCGCCGACACCTACGCCGTCATCGGGTACCAGGACGAGCTGAAGGAGGTCTGCGGCAACCTGCGGCGCTTCCATCCGGCGGCGGCCGCGGCCACCCGGAGCTGTCCGGCGGACTCGACGCCCGTCACGCCCTGAGTCCCGTGGACGCCCTGTTCGGCGGCTCCTTCGACCCGGTGCACGTGGGCCACTTGATCGCCGCCGAAGCGGCCGCCGAGGCGCTGGGCGCGCCCGTCCGGTTCCTCCCGGCGCGCGAGCAGCCGCTCAAGCGGGAGGGGCACGGGGCGGCCGCCGCGCACCGCCTCGCCATGCTGGAGGCCGCGGTGGCGGGGAACCCCCGGTTCAGCGTGGACGCCGTCGAGCTCGAGCTGCCGGCCCCGTCCTATACCGTCGAGACCCTGCGGGCGCTGCGGCGGCGGGAGCCCGGGAACCGCTTCGCGTTGTTGCTGGGGGGGGACGCCGCCCGGGAGCTCCCCCGGTGGCGGGAGTCGGCGGCCCTGGCGGAGCTCGCGGAGATCGTGGTCTTCGCCCGGGCGGGCGCCGCGGCGCCCGCCGACCCCCGGATCGCGCGGGTGATCGAGGTGCCGGCGGTCGACGTGTCCGCCTCGGACATCCGGGCCCGGGTGGCGGCGGGGCGGTCCATCCGGTACCTCGTGCCCGAGCCGGTGCGGGAGTACATCGCGCGTCACGGCCTTTATGTCGGAGTGGATGAACGCTGATGCTCAAGGGGCTGGTCACGAAGGTCGTCGGGACGCGGTTCACGCGGGAGCTGAAGCGGATTCAGCCCCTGGTGAACCGCGTGCACGAGCACGAGCGCCGGTTGCAGGAGCTCCCGGATGCCGGCGTGCAGGCGCAGACCGCGAAGTTCCGGGCCATCCTGGCCGAGCGCACCGGAGCGGTGCAGGCCGAGGTGGACCGGCTCAAGCAGGCGAAGCACGACTGCCCGGACGTGGAGGAGCGGCTCGCGCTCGACCGCGAGCTGGCGAAGGCCGAGGAGCGGCTCAAGGAGGCGCTGGGCCAGGCCCTCGACGATCTCCTGCCCGAGGCGTTCGCGACCGTCCGGGAAGCGTGCCGCCGCCTGCAGGGGACGCCGGTGGAGGTGACGGGGCACACGCTGACGTGGGACATGGTCCCGTACGACGTGCAGCTGATCGGCGGGATCGTCCTGCACCAGGGCAAGATCGCGGAGATGGCCACGGGCGAGGGCAAGACGCTGGTGGCCACGCTGCCGCTCTATTTGAACGCCCTCCCGGGCCGCGGCGCCCATCTCGTGACGGTGAACAACTACCTGGCCCGGCGCGACTCCCAGTGGATGGGGCATCTCTTCCGCTGGCTGGGGCTAACGGTCGGGTGCATCGACGAGACGGAGCCCTCCACGCCGGAGCGCCGGGCCGCCTACGGGTGCGACATCACGTACGGCACCAACAACGAGTTCGGCTTCGACTATCTGCGCGACAACATGGTGTTCCAGCTGGAGCAGCGGGTCCAGCGGGTGCACTACTTCGCCATCATCGACGAGGTCGACTCGATCCTCATCGACGAGGCCCGGACGCCCTTGATCATCTCGGGGGCCGTGGGCGCCGAGTCGGACGTGAAGTACGCCCAGTTCAACGGGCAGGTGGTCCAGATGGTCCGGAAGCAGGCCGCGGTGGTGTCGGACCTGATCGCGGCCGCCGAGCCGCTCCTCGCCGACGACAAGACCCGCTACGACGCGGCCACCCGGCTCTACCAGGCGCAGCTCGGGATGCCGAAGAACCGGAAGCTGCTCAAGCTCCTGAACGAAGAAGGCGTGAAGTCGCTGGTGCAGCGGGTGGAGCTCGACGTGCTGGCCGACCGCAAGGCGCCGGCGAAGGACCAGCGGCTGCGGCACATCGAGGACGACCTCTACTTCGTGCTGGACGAGCGCGGGCACTCCGTGCACCTGACCGACAAGGGCGTGGAGGTGATGTCGCCCGAGGATCCGCAGCTCTTCGTGGTGCCGGACATCTCCCAGGAAATCCACCGGATCGAGCACGACGACGCGCTGTCGCCGGCCGAAAAGGTGGAGCGGCGGCGGACCGTCGAGGGCGAGTACGCGGTCAAGAGCGAGACCCTGCACATCATCCACAAGCTCCTGCAGGCGCACGCGCTGTACGAGAAGGACGTGGATTACGTCGTGCAGGAGGGCCAGGTCTTCATCGTGGACGAGTTCACCGGACGCCTGATGCCGGGGCGGCGGTGGTCGGACGGCCTGCACCAGGCCGTGGAGGCGAAGGAGGGCGTGGCGGTCCGGGAAGAATCGCAAACGCTCGCCACCATCACCATCCAGAACTACTTCCGGATGTACGAGAAGCTGGCCGGCATGACCGGGACGGCCGAGACCGAGGAAACCGAGTTCTTCCAGATCTACGGGCTCGAGGTGATGGTCATCCCGACCAACCGGCCGGTGCGGCGGGTGGACAAGCACGACCTCATCTACAAGACCCGGCGGGAGAAGTACAACGCCATCGCCGAGGAGGTCGAGCGCCAGCACCAGCGCGGCCTGCCGGTGCTGGTGGGCACGGTGTCCGTGGAGGTGTCCGAGACGCTCTCGCGGATGCTCAAGCGGCGGGGCTTGAAGCACGAGGTGCTGAACGCCAAGTACCACGAGCGGGAGGCCGAGATCGTGGCCCAGGCCGGCCGCGCCGGCGCGGTCACCATCGCGACGAACATGGCCGGCCGCGGCACCGACATCAAGCTCGGTCCCGGCGTGAAGCAATGCAAAGTCTGCGGGATCCAGTCGCGCGAGGCGTCGTTCGCCCAGCAAGTGGAGGTCCCCGACCTGCAGCAGGGCGAGGTGAAGCGGCGCGGCTGCTACGACGATCCGCCCTGCGGGCTCGTGATCATCGGCACCGAGCGGCACGAGTCGCGGCGCATCGACCGGCAGCTGCGGGGGCGCTCCGGCCGCCAGGGCGACCCGGGCCAGAGCGTGTTCTACCTCTCGCTCGAAGACGACCTGATGCGCCTGTTCGGCTCGGAGCGGATCGCCAAGCTCTCGGGCGGCTGGGAGGAGAACGAGCCGATCTCCCACCCCTGGGTCACGAGCGCCATCGGGACCGCCCAGCAGCGCGTGGAGCTCCAGAACTTCCAGTCCCGGAAGAAGCTGCTCGAGTACGACGACGTCATGAACCAGCAGCGGGAGGTGATCTACTCGCTGCGGCTCTTCGCGCTCGAGGGCGGGGAGGAGCTGAAGGGCGAGGCGCGGCGCATGACCGAAGAGGCCGTGGCCCACCTGGCGGACGAGCTCACGGGGGCCGCGAAGGACCCCATCGAGTGGGACCGCGGGCTGATCGACACCGAGTACCTCCAGCGCTTCCTGCTGTCCGTGCCGGACGTGGGCGATCCCGCCAAGATCCGCACCCGCGACGACCTGGTGCGGGCGGCGCAGGAGGCGGTGCGGAAGGCCTTCACGGCGAAAGAGGCCTACCTCAAGGACTTCGAGCCGCGGGTCAACGCCACGCGGCTGCCCGAAACCGTCCTCGCCCACACGATGCTGGGCGTGATCGACGAGAAGTGGAAGGACCACCTCTACGACCTCGATCAGCTCAAGACGGGCATCGTGTACCGGCAGTGGGGACAGAAGGACCCGCTGATCGAATACAAGCAGGAAGCCTACGAGATGTTCGTGGGCCTGATGCACGACATCCGGGCCACGCTCACCGAGCGCTGGTTCAAGATGCAGATCCAGGTCGGGCCGCCCCCCGGCGGGCCGTCGCGGACCGTGACCGGACCGGCGGGCGCCGCGCCGCGCAAGGCGCCCGCGGTGGTCGCCTCCAAGCCCGCCGCCGACGGGATGATCACGCCCGACACGGCCACGGCGCCCGCCGGCCCGGGCCGGGCGCCCGCGCCGGTGCCCGCGGCCGTGGCCGCCCCCAACCCGTACGCCGGGGTGGGGCGGAACGATCCCTGCCCCTGCGGGAGCGGCAAGAAATTCAAGAAGTGCCACGGAGCGGGCGCGTAACGCGTCGTTCGGATACCGGTGGTCGAGGCGGCATGGACTAGCTTCTCCGGTCCATGCCGCTTCGTCTTTCCGAGCACCCGGAACGGGACCGTCCCCGCGAGCGTTTATGGCTGCTCGGGGCCGGCGCGTTGACGGCCCAGGAGCTCCTGGCCATTCTCCTGGGAACGGGGTGCGCCGGCCGGGACGCGCTCGCGGTGGCGGGCGAGGCGCTGGCCCGGTGCGACGGGTCGGTGCGCCGGCTGGCCGGGCGGCCCCCGGCGGAGCTCGCGGGCACGGCGGGCGTGGGGCGGGCGAAGGCGGCCCGGGTGCTGGCCGCCCTCGAGCTGGGGCGCCGCCTGGCCGCGGAGGCCGACCCCGCGCCGGACCGGATCCGGGGGCCGGCGGACGTGCACCGGTTCTACGCGGGACGCCTGCGGGACCTGGCCGTGGAGGAATTCCACGTCCTCGCGCTCGGGAGCCAGAGCCAGATCCTGGGGGACGTGCTCGTCACCCGGGGGATCCTGAACAGCTCGCTCGTGCACCCCCGGGAGGTGTTCCGGGCGGCCATCGCCGAGGCGGCCGCGGGGATCATCGTGGTGCACAACCACCCGTCCGGCGACCCCACGCCGTCGGCGGACGACCGGGCGGTGACGCGGCAGCTGGTGGACGCCGGGCGCCTGCTCGACGTTCCGGTGTACGATCACGTGGTGATCGGGGGAGGGCGGTTCGTGAGCTTCGCGGAGGCGGGTCTCCTGTGACCGGTACGGTGCCGCTCCTGGCGCCGGAGCTGGCGCGCGCCGTCGCGGGCCAGCGGGAGCGACTCGACCTGGACCTCCTGGCCCGGGCCTACGACGCCAGCGCCCGCGCGCACCAGGGGCAGAAGCGCCGCTCGGGCGACGACTTCGTCTCGCACTCGGTGGCGGTCGCCACCATCCTGGCCGAGCAGCAGTTCGACTCCACCACCATCGCCGCGGCGCTCCTGCACGACGTCGTGGAGGACTCGAACGTCACGCTCGACGACATCCGGCGCGAGTTCGGCGCGGAGATCGCGGGGCTCGTGGACGGCCTCACCAAGCTGTCCTCCCTCACCTTCCGGTCGGCCGCGGAGGAGCAGGCGGAGAACTACCGCAAGCTGCTGCTCTCCATCGCGAAGGACGCGCGGGTGATCATCATCAAGCTGGCGGACCGGCTGCACAACATGCGGACCCTCCAGCACCTGAACCGGGACCAGCAGCAGCGCATCGCCCTCGAGACGCGCGAGATCTACGCGCCCCTCGCCCACCGGTTCGGGATGGCCCGGGTGAAGGCCGAGCTCGAAGATCTGGCCTTCCAGTTCCTCGAGCCCGCCGAGTACGACGAGCTGAACCGCGTCATCCACCGGAGCCAGGAGGAGCGGGACCAGGTGATCGAGCGCCTCCGGGGGCCGCTGGCCGAGGCGCTGGCGGCCGCGGGCGTCGAGGGCGTGGAGATCGCGGGGCGGGTCAAGAACCTGTGGTCCGTGCACCGGAAGATGAGGCGGCGCGACCGCCCCTTCGAGGACATCCACGACCGGCTGGCGGTGCGCGTGCTCGTGAACACCGTGGCCGAGTGCTACCACGTGCTCGGCGTCGTGCACCACGCCTGGACGCCCCTGCAGGAGCGGATCAAGGACTACATCGCGAGCCCCAAGCCCAACGGCTATCAGTCGCTGCACACCACCGTGTTCGGCCCCGGGGGACGGCTCTACGAAATCCAGATCCGCACCCGGGAGATGCACCGGACCGCGGAGTACGGCATCGCCGCGCACTGGCTCTTCAAGGAAGGGAAGGCCGCCGACGAGCTGGACCAGCAGCTGGGATGGTTCCGGCAGCTGCTCGAGCTCCAGCAGGACACGCACACGCCCGAGGAGTTCCTCGAGTTCCTGAAGATCGACCTGTATCAGGACGAGATCTTCGTGTTCACGCCGCGGGGCGACGTAAAGCGCCTGCCGGCCGGGGCCACCCCGCTCGACTTCGCGTTCACGGTGCACACCGAGGTGGGCCAGCACTGCCAGGGCGCCCGCATCAACGGGAAGATCGCGCCGCTGCACCGCGCCCTGACCAACGGCGACACCGTCGAGATCCTGACCAACCCGCGCGCCCGGCCCTCCCGGGACTGGCTGGCGCACGTCCGGACCGCGCGGGCGCGCCACAAGATCCGCCAGTGGGTGAAGCAGGAGGAGCACGAGCGCAGCGTGGCGCTGGGCCGGGAAATCCTGGACCGCGAGCTCCGGCGGCGGCGGCTCAAGCCGCCGGCGCCCGAGCAGCTCGCGGCGGCCGCGCAGGCCCTGTCGGTGGGCACCGCGGAAATGCTCGAGGACGCGATCGGGCGCGGGGACGTGGCCCTGGGGCAGGTGATGCGGGCCCTCTACCCGGACCTCCCCGGCGACGCCATCCAGGCGCCGCGCGCCACCGCGTTCGGGCGCGTGATGCAGCGCCTCCGCCTGGGCCGGGGCATCAAGATCCAGGGGATCGACGGGCTGATGGTCCGCTACGCCCAGTGCTGCCAGCCGGTGCCGGGGGACGCCGTGGTGGGCTACGTCACCCAGGGCCGGGGCATCTCCATCCACCGCGCCGACTGCCCCAACCTCCTCACCCTCGCGAACGAGGTGGAGCGGCGGGTGGAAATCGACTGGCAGGAATCCGAAGGGGAGACCTTCGTGGTGCGCCTCGCCGTGGGGGGCGAGGACCGCCGCGGCCTGTACGCCGACATCTGCGAGGCCGTGAGCGCCACGGGGACCAACATCCGCTCCACCGAGCTGGCCTCGCGGGACGGCGCGGTGTACGGCGCGCTCCTGGTCGAGGTGGAGAACCAGACCCACCTGAACAAGGTCCTCCGCGCCGTGCGGCGGGTGAAGGGCGTCACCGAGGTCTCGCGCCGCGATTCGGGGGCCCAAACGGAGCGGCCGTCGGTGTAAATTTCCCGAGATGCCGTTCACCCCCGAATCCCCGTTTGCCCCCGCCGGCGACCAGCCCCGCGCCATCCGGGAGCTGACGCAAGGGCTGGCCCGCGGCGACCGCTACCAGACGCTCCTCGGCGTCACCGGCTCGGGCAAGACGATGACGATGGCCCAGGTCATCGCCGCCCACGGACGCCCCGCCCTCGTGCTGTCCCACAACAAGACGCTGGCGGCCCAGCTCTACGGCGAGCTGAAGACGTTCTTCCCCCGGAACGCGGTCGAGTTCTTCATTTCCTACTACGACTACTACCAGCCCGAGGCGTACGTCCCGCAGACCGACACGTACATCGCCAAGGACTCGTCGATCAACGACGACATCGACCGGCTCCGCCTGCGGGCGACGTCGAGCCTGATCGAGCGCGACGACGTGATCGTGGTCGCGAGCGTGTCCGCGATCTACGGCCTGGGGGACCCCGAGCTCTACCGGAAGCTGATGGTGACCGTGCCGGTGGGGGCGGAGCGGGGCCGGGACACGATCCTCGAAGAGCTGGTCCGCATCCAGTACACGCGGAACGACGTCGCGCTCGAGCGCGGGAGCTTCCGGGTGCGGGGCGACACCGTCGAGGTCTTCCCGGCCTACGAGGAGCAGGGGGTCCGGATCGAGCTCTGGGGCGACACGGTGGAGCGGGTGACCAAGTTCGATCCCGTCACCGGGAACGCCATCGCCGAGCTCCAGCGGGCCGCCATCTACCCCGCCACCCACTTCGTCACGCAGCGTCCCTCGGTCGAGCGCGCGGTCGCGGCCATCCGGGCGGAGCTCACGGAGCGGCTGGCCGAGCTGCGGGCCCAGAACAAGCTCGTCGAGGCCCAGCGCCTCGAGGCGCGGACCGGGTTCGACGTGGACATGCTGCTCGAGGTGGGACGCTGCTCGGGCATCGAGAACTACTCGCGGCATCTCACGGGCCGGGCCCCCGGGGAGCGCCCGGCGTGCCTCCTCGACTACTTCCCCGAAGACTTCCTCTGCGTGATCGACGAGTCGCACCAGACGCTGCCCCAGGTGGGCGGGATGTACGAAGGGGACCGGTCCCGCAAGCAGACGCTCGTGGACTACGGCTTCCGCCTCCCCTCGGCGCTCGATAACCGGCCGCTCAAGTACGACGAGTTCTTCCGGCTCACGCCGCGGATGATCTTCGTGTCCGCCACGCCCGGGGAGGAGGAGCTGCGTCTGTCGGAGGGCGTCGTGGTCGAGCAGATCATCCGGCCCACCGGCCTCGTGGACCCGGAGGTGGACGTGCGGCCCGTCCGCGGCCAGGTGGACGACCTCCTGCACGAGGTGCGGGAGCGCGCCAAGCGGAGCGAGCGCGTGCTGGTCACCACCCTGACCAAGCGGATGGCCGAAGACCTCACCGACTACCTCCAGCAGCAGGGCGTGCGGGTCCGTTACCTCCACTCGGAAATCGACGCCATCGAGCGCGTGGAAATCATCCGGGGCCTCCGCCTCGGCGAGTTCGACGTCCTCGTGGGCATCAACCTCCTGCGCGAAGGCCTCGACCTGCCCGAAGTCTCCCTGGTCGCCGTCCTGGACGCCGACCAGGAGGGATTCCTGCGGTCCGACCGTTCGCTGATTCAGACCGTGGGGCGGGCGGCCCGGAACCTGAACGGGCGCGCCATTCTCTACGCGGACCGGATGACGGGCTCGATGCAGCGCGCCCTGGACGAAATGAGCCGCCGCCGCGCCCGGCAGCAGGCGTACAACGCGGAGCACGGCATCACCCCCCGGTCCATCGTCAAGTCCGTGGGAGACGTCCGGTTCGTGACCCGCGTGGCGGACGCCCGGGGCAAGGGACCGGAGGCGGGCGGCGCCCGGGTCCCGGCGGATGCGCGCGAGCGGGCGGCGCTGGTCGCGCTGCTCGAGTCCCAGATGCAGGCGGCGGCCGAGCAGCTCGACTTCGAGGCCGCCGCGCTCCTCCGGGACCAGATCCTGGACCTCAAGGCCGAAGAGGGCGGGCGCCGTGCGCCTCAGCGCGGACGAGCTCAGCCGGTTCGGTGAGGCGCTGGGGCGCGCGCTCCGGCCCCCGGCCGTCCTCGGCTTCTCCGGGGAGCTCGGGGCCGGGAAGACCACGCTGGTCCAGGCCATCTGCCGCGGCCTGGGCGTGCCGGCGCCCGCGACGAGCCCCACCTACGCGCTCGTCCACCGGTACGAGGCGCCGGGCGGGTCCGTCTATCACGTCGACGCCTACCGCCTCAAGTCGCCGGCCGACGCCCGGGACCTGGGCTTCGACGAGATGCAGCGGGAAGGGGCCGTGGTGCTGATCGAGTGGCCGGAGAAGGCCGGCGCGTGGGCGCCGCCGCTCGACCGCCATTTCCGGCTGGCGCACGATCCCGACCCGGACCGCCGGTCGCTGGAGGAGGCGTGACGCTCGC
>Ga0335085_10011108_pt1 | contig 13384 bp, 9 predicted proteins | sample Lox_Sample_45_FD_206712 | JGI IMG/M metagenome (GOLD analysis project Ga0335085, IMG submission 206712) | Soil microbial communities from Loxahatchee National Wildlife Refuge, Florida, United States - Lox_Sample_4.5 | ecosystem: Environmental > Terrestrial > Soil > Wetlands | place: USA: Florida...
CGATCTCATAGGTTACGCCGACGGGAAAGCGCACAGCGGAGAGAACGTGCTGGACATCCCGGATGGCGCTGCCCAGGTCTCGGTTCTCGAGCCGTCCGGTGAGTGTGACCATCAGGCGCTGATTTTCGCGCAGCAACTGGCTCTGGCCGACGGCCTGCTCGATGGTGGCCAGGCCGGAAAGCGGCACGATCTGCTTGGCCGGAGTGACGATGGGAAATTGGCGCACGTCCGTGTCGTTGTAGCGGAAGGAATTGGGAAAGCGCACGCGGATGCCCACGGTGCGGTCGCCCTGTCGCAGAAACGTGGAAGTGGCCCCGAGCAATCCCGCCTGGGCCTGCTGGGACACCTGTTCGATGGTCATTCCCAGGCGGCCCGCAGCCACCGGGTCCACATGGATCACGATTTCCGGATTGCCTTTCTGGATGCCCTTGAAGTCCACGAGACCCGAGATTTTCTGGAGCTTCGGACCGATCTCATCGGCCAAAGACTCGAGTTGGGCCGGATCGTTGCCGAAAAGCTTTACCTCCACCGGCTCCGGGGAGCCCTGCAAATCGCCGAGCATGTCCTGGAGAATCTGGGTGAATTCGATATCGATGCCCGGGACCGAAGCCTCAATCTGGTGGCGGAGACCGGAGATGATCTCGTCAATGTCTCGCTTCCGCTTCGAGCGCGGCCGGAGTTTCACTAGAATGTCGCCTTTGTTCTGCTGCGTGGCGAAGAGGCCCATTTCCGCTCCGGTGCGGCGCGAAAACGCTGCCACTTCGTCGGTCTTCGCCACCAGCGCCTCCATCTGGCGCACCAGGCGGTCTGTCTCCGAGAGCGAAGTGCCCGGCGGGGTCAGATAGTCCAGCACAAAGCCACCTTCATCCATTTCCGGAAGGAAGCCCGTCTCCAGCCGGGTATAGGCAAACACGCCCAGCAAAACCAGCGCCACCGCCAGGATTCCCACGATCCGCCGGCGCGCGAGCGACCAGCGCAGCGCCTTGGCATAGAGGCGGTTCAGCGGCTCGACGAAGGACGCGGAGCCGTGACGGTAACTTTGCGGAGAGAGGAATCGTTCAGAGAGCAGCGGGATCAGCGTGACCGCGAAAAACAGCGAGAGCAGCACGGAAGCGGCCAGGGTGACGCTGAGCGCGGAGAAGAAATCGCCGACGATGCCCGTGAGCAGCCCCAAAGGAAGAAACACGACCACGGTAGTGAGCGTCGAACCCACCACCGGGCCGAACAATTCCTGCGTGCCGATTTCCGCGGCTCGTTGCGGCGGCTCGCCCCGGCCCAGATGGCGATAAATGTTCTCCAGCACCACCACGGCATCATCAATCACCAGGCCGATGGAAACCGCCAGGCCGCCGAGGGACATCAGGTTCAGGGTGCCCTTGAACAAGGAGACAAAAAAGAAGGTGCTCAGCACGGTCACCGGCAGAGTGACCGCCGCGACCAGCGTGGTTTTAGTTTCCCGCAGAAAAACATAGAGAACCAAAGCGGCCAGCAACCCGCCCAGCAGGATCGCGTCGCGCACGCTGCCCATGGATTCCTCTACAAACTCTGCCAGATCGTAAACGATTTCCAGGTGCAGCGTGGCGGGGATGGCGGAGCCGGGATGGCGAGCAATTTCGCGCACCTGGCGGGCAATCTCCAGGATGTTGCCCCCGATTTGCCTGGCGATGCTAATGAGCGCGGCGGGATGCCCGTTGCCGGAAATCAGAATCAGACGGTCCGCAGTCCCCTCGCGCACCTCCGCCAGGTCGCGCAGGCGCACGGGGACGTTATTTTCCACGGCCACTACGGTGTTTCGGATCTGGTCCAGGTCTGTAAATAATCCGGAGGTGACTACCAGAAATTGCGAATAGTCCTTGTCCAAGCGGCCAACGGAGGTCACCTGGTTGGTGGCACGAAGCCTGTCGGCGATTTCGGTGAGCGCCAAGCGGTGCGCCAAGGCGCGCTGGGGATCCACAATTACTGAAATCTCGCGCGTATCCGTGGCCTGTACCTCGACGCGGCTCACCCCGGGTACGCGCGTAAAAATGGGGCGCAGGCTGTAGTAGGCAAAGTCGCGCAGCTCCGAACCGGGAGCATTTCCGGAAAGGATGAGGCTGAGAATGGGAAAGACGGCGGGAGTGACGCGCTCGACCGCGATTTCCGTTTCGGCGGGCATCTCGCCGCGGGCTTCACTGACGCGCGCCTGGACCAATTGCAGGGCGTATTGCATATCCATGTCCGGCGAGAAGAGCACGTAGATTTCGCTGGCGCCGCGAATCGTCTTGGAGCGGATGCGGCGCACACCGAGCACGGTGCTCACCGCCTCCTCGATGGGCCGGGTGACCGTCAACAGTACGTTTTCCTGCGGCTGGTCGCCGGCATGCACCAGCACCAGGATGCGCGGGAAGGCCAGTTCCGGATAGATGTTGCTCGGCAGGCGGAACAGGGACAGTAGCCCGGCAGCAACCAGAAAGGCGGAGAGGAGCCAGACGGCGCGGCTATTGCGCTGAGCGGCGCGGACGATGTTCATAAATGGACTTTGACCTTCGCGCCGTCCGGCAAGCCATAACCGCCGCCAAGCACCACAATATCCCCCGGCTGCACCTGGCCGGAAAGCTCCACCCGATCCGGAGTTTCGAGCCCCAGGGTGACGGGAATTTCGTGGACCGAGCCGCCCTCCACCTTGTACACGAGGGTCTTGCCCGCTTCGTCGCGATACACCGCCTGGCGCGGGACCACCAGCGCGTTTTCGTGGGTTTCCAAGGGCACTATAGCCGAAAGGTACATGCCGTAGCGCACCTTTGCGCCGGCATTGGCAATCTCGATGCGCACCAAGCCGATGTTGGTGGCCGGGTCCACCGCCGGGGAAATGGCCACCACGCGGCCGGCAAATTGTGCATCCGGGAATGCGTCCGAGGAAATCTCGAGCTTCTGACCCACGTGGATGCGGCCCAGGTAATTCGCCGGCACATTGGCGAAAAGCTCGACGGAAGAAAGATTAGCGACCTGAACAATGGGCTGGGCCGCAGTTCCGTCCACGGCTTCACCGGCGCTCATCAGGCGCTTCACCACGGTGCCGCCGAGAGGAGCGGCCACCTCCGTGCGGGCGAGCTGCAGCCGCGCGAGGGCTACGGCCGCCTCTGCCTGGCGCACGGCAGCCTCGCTCACCTTCTGCTGGGTGCGCGCCTCTTCCACTTCCTTGCGGGCGGAAATGCCGCGACCAAAGAGCGTTTCCTCGCGTTCGAGGACCAGGCGCGCGTTTTCCTGCTGGGCGCGCGCCTGCTGCGCAGCCGCGTCCGCCTGCTGGAGCTGGTCGCGGTACGGCCGGTCGTCGATCTTCGCCAGCACCTGGTCCTTCGTGACCATGTCGCCTTCGGCCACGCGAATTTCAGCAATGCGCCCGGCCACCAGCGAGCTGACACGTACGTCGCGGTTCGGAGGAGCATTCACCGTGCCGTTGACGTTCAGGGCGCTGGAGATGGGACCGCGCTCGATCTTCGTCACGGTCACTTCGGCAACGGTTTCGACCTTCGCGCCTTCCTCATCCGAAGCCGCCCCGCGCGAGCATCCCACCAGGCAGACCAACAAGCCGAGCCCTGCCAGCGCCCGCCAACGGCTGCCAAACGACATCCAACTGCGCGCGCTGTACATGGTGTGGCCGCTCCTCCTCAGTCCAGTCCCGAGCCGGTGATTTCTTCGAGCGCGGCAAATGCGCTCTGGAGTGCGCCAAGACTATCCAGATAGTCTTTCTCAATTTCCTGGACGCTGCGCTGGGCCTCCAGCACCGTGAGCAGATTGGCTTTCCCGGCGCGGTAACTCTCTTCGGCCTGCTGCTCCACGCGCTCCGCGGCCGGGCGCAAAGTGTCCCGGTACAATTCCACCTCTGCGCGGCGCGCGTCCCACTCGTAATAGGCGGCCTGCACCGCTCCGGAAACACTGCGGCGTACGGCCGCAGATTGCAATTCCAGGAAACGCTGCCGGGCGGAAGACTGCTGCAATTCCCCCTGGTTGCGGGAAAAAATGGGAAGGTTCATCACCAGGCCTTCATGGTGGCCAGCGCGGAAATCGGGGGCCGCGTTGAACACGCCGCCCACGACCACACCGAGATCCGGAACGCGTTCTGCCCGCAGCAAGGCTGCGCGGGCCTGCTCGACGCGCAATTCCTGGGTCAGATGTTCCAGTTCTGAGTTGGATTGATACGCGCGATCGACCAGGTCAGTAAGCGGCGGAGCCGGAGCGGCATCTTCGAGCCGCGTCTCCGGCTTCCAGACGGTTCTCGCAGGCTCATTGAGCAGCGCGCTCAATCGCTCCTGACTGACTGTTTCCTGCTGGCGGGCAACGCGCAACTCCACCTCTGCGCGGGCCACTTCAAGCTGTACCTGATTCACCTCGAGTTGCGCCACATCGCCGGCCTGGAAGCGCTGCCGGGCAATTTCACCAAGGCGCTGCGCCAACTGAAGCACACGGGCGCGGCGCGCGGTTTCTGCGGCCAAGCCGGCCACGGTAAAGTAGGCTTCGCGCACGGCGCGGCGCACCTGGCGCTCGATGGAAGCGATCTCCACGTCGGTCAAAGTCTGCTCTTGCCGGGCGATGTCCGTGCGGCGGGCGCGCTTGCCACCGAGTTCGATGGGCTGGGTGATCAAGAAGGTTTCATGCGGGGCGTCCCGGCTAGCTTCAAAGTCCAGGCTGGGATTGGGGATTTGGCGGGCCGCGCGGATTCCGGCCAGGGCGAACGCGCGCCTCTGCCGCGCGGCCATGAGGTCCAAATTTTGCCGCGCCGCCAGTTCCAGGGCTTGCTGCAGGGTGATGGGGCGCGGTGGCGGGCCAGCGGGAGCCGGGGTTTGGGGCCAGACGGCCGGCAACCCAGAGAACAGCAGGAGCAAGGGAATGCCCAACAGCTTCAAATGTCCCCCCCGACCCGATGGCCTTCGAAACGCATGAAACATAGAGGGTTCAATATTGGAAGTCAACGCGGTGAGGCCCAACCGCGAGAAGTGATAGGCGGCGGCGCCGGGAGAGGTTGCAGCGGCGAACGACCACGGAATCGCGGCAAGAGGTCAGCGGCCTGGGATCCCGCGCGCTGGGGCGAAAACCCAGCCGGGTCAAACTCCGCCGCGCCTGCTCACGCGAGGGAAGAAAGCGAAAGGCCCGCTCCAACAGAGTGTCGGAGCAGGCCCCGTTCTAGGAACGCCTCAGAGGCTGGTTACGTTCTCGGCCTGGAGACCCTTCGGGCCTTTTTTGACCTCGAATTCCACGGCCTGACCTTCGGCGAGCGACCTGTACCCCTCGGCCTGGATGGCCGAGTAATGCACAAAGACGTCTTCGCCGGACTGACGAGTGATGAAGCCGTAGCCCTTCGATGCATTAAACCACTTCACGGTGCCTTGTTCTCTCACTGCGATGGTTCCTTTTCTGGGTGTTAGTAGTTTGTGACTCGTGAACGCTTCCAGCCGTTACCAACAAAAAAAGGCCGCAGGTCACCCTGCAGCCTCGTTGAACGTATCCAAAAGGTCCCACAAGAACATCAAACCCGTAAAAAGGCTACCAGAACCAAAGCCGGGCTTCCAAGCAAAATTTGGTGACCCGCATCACGCCCGCCGCTGTCCGTATCTGCGACGCGCATTCCCAGGAGCGGGATGAAGCCCTAGCGGCGGTCCCCCGTCGGCGCCCGTATCCTGCATGAATCGAACCGGTTGCCGATCGTCCCATTGGCAGACGTGGTGCATCCGGGTGCACCCGGAGGGTGCGGGAAGGGCGACGGGAAACGCAGGATTCGTACATAATGACAACCCAGATGAACCTTTCGACTGCGGAGCCACGTCCTATAGCGGTGAACCCGTTGCGCATTCTGATTGCTGAGGATCAGCCGGACGTTAGCGAAGCGCTGCGCCTGCTGCTGAAGGGGGCGGGCTACACCACGGAGTGGGCCAATTCGCCGGGGCGCGTGCTCGAGGCGCTTTCCCGGAACGCATTCGACGCTGTGCTGCTGGATTTGAATTACACCCGTGACACCACATCCGCGGCGGAGGGTTTTGAACTGATCCAGCGGCTGCGGGAACTGGACCACACCCTGCCGCTCATCGCCATGACCGCCTGGGGGAGTATCGAGATTGCGGTGGAAGCGATGCGCCGCGGCGCCGGGGATTTCGTGCAAAAGCCGTGGGAAAATTCGCGGCTGCTCTCCACACTCGAAAAGCAGATCGAGATCGGCCGCCAGGCGCGGCAGGAAAGCGAGCGGCTGAGCCGCGAACGCGCCGAGCACCAGGAGGCCCGGGAGATCCAGCAGAGCTTGCTGCCCAAGACGCTGCCGGAGTTCGAGGGCATGGAAGTGGCCGCGGATTGGTTGCCGGCGCGCGTGGTGGCCGGAGACTATTACGACGTGCTGAAGTTCAGCGCGACGCGCGCGGCGCTGTGTGTGGCCGACGTCTCCGGGAAGGGCTTGCCGGCGGCGCTACTGGTCTCCACCGTGCAGGCGGCGGTGCGGGCATTTGTGCACGAAACGGTATCTCCCGGAGCGTTGTGCGCGCGCGTGAACGCCATCCTGTGCAGCCATCACCTGGAAGGCCGGTTCGTGACGTTTTTCTTCGCATTGATCGACCGGGAAAGTAGAACGCTTAACTACTCGAACGCAGGACACAACGCGCCCATCCTGGTGCGCGGAGACGGCTCGATCGTGCGGCTGCGCGAGGGCGGGCCCATCCTGGGAGAATTTCCGGATGCCCCCTTCGAGCAGGCGACCGTGCCGTTCGGCGCGGGAGACCGACTGCTGATTTTTACGGATGGGGTTTCAGAGGCGCACGGCCCCGGCGACGTGGAATTCGGCGAGAAGCGATTGGAAGGCTTGCTCCAGGACGCCCGCGGAGAAAGCGCCGCGGAGCTGCGGCGACGGATTTTGAGCGCGGTGCACGAATTCCGCGACCGGCCGCTGGAAGACGACGCCACCCTGCTGCTGGTTGCAGGGCATTGAAGGTGAATGGCGGATGAGGGTGTTGGGAGCGGACCGGCGCGCTGCCTGCGTGCGGACGGCCGGCGAAGGGTTCCTCTGCCATTCGAATCCGCCGGCTTCCTGATCCCGAGAATCGCCGCCAGCCCTTCCACCGCTTCCTCGCTTCCTCCCTCCCCCACTTCTCCGCTTGCCTGCTCCCCAGTCGCCGCAGCCGCCAGAGAAGATGAAACCTTCAGCGGCAACCTCCAGTAAGACCTGATAGAAGGGGTTCCATGGAACTGCTGGAGCGGTTCGCGGCGGGAGACGTGGAGGCGTTCGAAACCCTGTTCCGGCAGTACCAGGGCGAGGTGTACGGCTGGATTGTGCGCATCGTTCGCAACCCGGCGGCCGCGGAGGATCTGACGGTGGAAACGTTCTGGCGAGTCTACCGGGCGCATGCGCGATTTCGTCCTGATGGAAGCTTTGGGGCGTGGGCGCGCAGGATTGCCACGAATGCCGCCTACGACCACCTGAGGCGTAGTAGGCACGAGCTGCAACTTCGGGATGACTACGCGGACTCGGAGCATCCGGATCCCGCGGTTCGCCGGGAGGCCGGACAGCGAATCGCACGCGCCTTCGGCGAACTGCCCGTACGGCTGCGGGCGGCCGCAACTCTGGCGCTCATTGAAGAGGAACCCTACGAGCGCATCGCCGAGGGATTGGGAATCTCCGTTGGCGGAGTGAAATCGCGGGTGTGGCGGGCCGTCCGGCTGCTGCGCAAGTCATTGAAAGGGGTGAGCGTGGAGCCATGAGCGAAAAACATCATGACGACATCGGGAGGATATTGCGCAATGCCCTTCCCCCAATGGCACCAGCGGAGTTGCAGCGAGACCTTTGGCCACACTTGCTGCGGCGGCTGGATGAGCGGACTGGCAGTGTGCCGTGGTTTGACTGGGCCCTGATTGCCGTGGTGGCCCTGGGGGCGCTTATCTCGCCCCAGATGATTCCGATTTTGCTGTATCACCTGTGAAAGGGCAGATGAGAAAAGGAGGAGGATATGAACCCGCATCCATACCTGCGAGCGTATATGGCCGGGATTGTGGCGCCGACCCTGTTCTTGCTGGTGGCCATCACGGGATTCTGCGTTGCACGCTACGGGTTCGCCGTGCCGATCCCCATCGAGCGGGTGATCGTGTTTCCGATGGCGATTGTCCCCAACCTGTTCGGGCTGTGGAATGTTTTTTACCTGTGGCTGGGCCCGCGCCGGCACCTGCCCATCGGGCTGCACGGAGCCGTGCTGCCGTTCGTGGTGGCGCCATTGGGAGCGACGATCGCAACCCTGCTGGGGTTTCTGGCCTTCGGAGCTCACGGGCTGATCTGGTTCGAGGCGCTGATGATCCCCTACACCCTGGTGGCCACGGCATTGGGCTTTGCCGTGGTGGTGTACTACCTAGTCTGGAAGCACCTGGTCGGCTTCTTCAACGAGGTGTTGGGAATCGCCTGAAAGAGAACTTGATGGTCACCATCCGGTTGACCCGCCGCTTCGTCGTATACTGGTAGGCGGCGGGTGAGCCGGACGGCCGCTGGCTCGATGGGAATCGGGCTGGAGGAAAGTCCGGACTCCACAGGACAGCGCGCCTGGTAACCCCAGGGGGCGACGGAGGACAAGCAGTCATGTCTGGCGACAGACATGAATGTCCGTCCCACCGGGCCACGGATAGTGCAACAGAGAGCAGACCGCCGGCGCTTCCCACCCTGTGAGCGGCGAGAGGCAAAACCTCGCGTTGCTCCCCATTCGTGGGAAGCGTTCGGTAAGGGTGAAACGGTGGGGTAAGAGCCCACCGCCCCGGGGGCGACCTCGGGGGCACGGTAAACCCCGCGCGGAGCAAGGCCAAATAGGAGGGGAGGGCCGGTCCGGCCCGTAATTCCGGTTCCGCAAGGAGCTGGGAGGTCAACCCTCGGGTAGGCCGCAGGAGCCGCACAGCAATGGGCGGCCCAGAGGAATGGCCGTCCTCTTCCGATTGATCGGGAGGGACAGAATCCGGCTTACAGGCTCACCCGCCGCTTCCTTTCTCCTGGTTCCTCACATATGAGCCGCATCGATCCAGAAAGAGAGCGCCAGCGATTGGCGGATTATTACGCTTCGCTGACGAATGAAGAACTGGAACACCTCGCAGAAGAGGCCGGCGAGCTGACGGAAATCGCGCAGGGCGCGCTGCGCAACGAGATGGCCCAGCGGCCCTTGGAATTTTCACTCAAGAAACCGGCCGCAGCGGCAGAGCAAGAATTGGCGGAGCCGGTGGCCCTTCGGCGGTACGGCGACAGGCACGAAGCCGTGACGGCTGAATCTCTTTTGACTGAGGCCGGGATTCCCTGTTTTCTGGCGGACGAGAACATGGTCCGGCGCGACGGCTTTTTCTCGGACGCGCCCGGGGCGGTCACGCTCTGGGTACAACGAGCAGATGCGGGAGCCGCCGCTGCTGTTCTGGACGGAAGCAGGCCCGGTTCCCTGGAGGAGGAGGCGGAGGAGATATATCGCTGCCCGTACTGCCAGTCCGATGATCTGACGTTCGAAGGTAACCCCGATGGCAGCACCGACGCAAATCCCGAAGAGAGCCCGCTCGTTGAGCAGCACCCGAGGAAATGGTACTGCAACGCCTGCGGCAAAGAGTGGGAAGAGTCCAACAGCGATTCCGCAGCGAGCGAGTGAACGATGCTGGCGAAGGGAGAGCCGGGGCTGCGGCACCCTCCGGGCGGGCCGTGCTAGACTGCGCGGCGCCATGAATGCCTGCGTGCTGCGCGCTCCGGCGCGTATCGAAACGAATCCGCTGATATATACGGACGTGCCCGCGCCCGTGCCAGGCATGGGCGAGGTGCTGGTACGTGTGCACGCCTGCGCCGTGTGCCGGACCGACCTGCATGTGATCGAAGGCGAACTTCCCGCGCGAAAATCACCCATCATTCCCGGACACCAGGTGGTGGGAGTGGTGGAATCCTGCGGGCCGGGCGCGAAGCGATTTTCGAACGGGGCACGGGTGGGCATCGCCTGGCTGAACCACACGGACGGGACCTGCGCGTATTGCCGCTCGGGAGCAGAAAACCTCTGCGACCACCCCGCGTTCACGGGCTACACGGTGGACGGCGGCTACGCGGAGTACCTCGCTGCCCCGGAAGATTTCATCTACCCGCTGCCGGAGGGATTTCTGGACGAGCAGGCCGCGCCCCTGCTGTGCGCCGGGATCATCGGATTCCGCAGCCTGCGGCTCTCGGGAATCCGGCCCGGCGGGAAGCTGGGCTTCTACGGTTTCGGGGCCGCGGCGCACGTGGCCATTCAGGTGGCGCGGCATTGGGGCGTGGAGGTCTACGCGGCCACGCGGGATGTACGCCACCAGCGGCTGGCCCTGGAATTGGGGGCGCATTGGGCGGCAGGCACCCTGGATCAGCCCCCGGCGCTCCTGGACGCGGCCATTGTGTTCGCGCCCGCCGGAGAAATCGTTCCCGCGGCGCTCAAAGCCCTGCGCAAGGGAGGCACGCTGGTGCTGGGCGGGATCCACATGAGCACCATCCCTCCCCTGGATTACGACCTGCTCTATCAGGAGCGGGTGGTGAGAAGCGTGGCCAATAACACGCGCGAAGACGGTGCGGACTTTCTGCGCGTGGCCGCGGAGATTCCCATTCGCACGCACATTCAGGTATTTCCGCTTCGGGAAGCAAACTGGGCGCTACAGACGCTGAAGAATGACGCGATTTCCGGTGCTGCGGTCCTGCGCCCCTGACGGCCTCCGACGGAATCAGTCCCAAGCGCTCGCCGGGAGTGCCCGTGTTGATGTGTAGCAACCGCCCGCCAGAGGGGGGCCGGTGAGGTGGGAGCCTCGTAACTGCAATGAAACTACCCGATGCAGTTGTATCTCCGGTAGCCGATACCTAGAAAAGGGTTTGTGGCCCAAGACGCGTCGGAGAAAATGGTGAAAGAAACGCGAATCGGATTGTCCCGCGGAGCTGCTTTGGCATTCTCGACATGGGGCCGGCGCGCACCCGGCCTGCTGTGCCTGTTGTTGGCCGCCGCGCACTACGCTCGTGCCGACCGCACGGGCTACGAAAAGCTGCCGATTCCGGATCACCCCCGCTACGCAATACAACACCTGGGCGAGAGCATTGGATTGGGCACCGCTACCATTACCTCCATGGTGCAGGACCGGCAGGGTTTCCTGTGGCTGGGAACGCAAAACGGACTCTACCGATTCGATGGCATCAAGGCGGTGCGCTATGGCCCGCACGAGGGGATGCTGAATGACCGCGTAAACCAGTTGCTGGAATCCTCGGACGGGACCTTGTGGGCATACGTGGGGACGGCAATCTACCGTTTCGATGGGGCGCGGTTTGTGGCACTGCCTGCACCGGAGGGCACGGATCTGCGAGGGTATCCGCAATCGCTGGCAGTCACGCCAACGGGAGATGTGTACCTGGCAACGGAGAAAGGGCTGTTGCGCACGCATCCCGCAGACCACTCCGGGCCGGGAGCCGCAGCTCAGCCGGCCTGGTCTTCGGAGAGTGGGCCGCAGTTCCGCCATGTGACCGCCGTCTCCGTGGCGCCGGATGGGACCGTGTGGTTCGGGGCGGATGGCCAGGTGGGAATCCAGCGGCTGGGCGGCAGCCAGCCGGACTTGCTTCCGGTGCACGGCCTGCCGTCGGATCGGATGTTCTCCATTCTGGTGGACGGCTCCGGTCAGGTATGGATTCGCACGCATCACCACATCGGGTATCTCACGCCGAACCTGGGCCAGTACATTTCCGCGGACGAGGGAGTGCCGGGCGCGAACGACTTTGGCATGGCCGCGCTGGACCGTTCGGGGAGCCTCCTTTTGCCCACGGTGATGGGTCTATTCCGCCGCAGCGAGAATCACTGGGCGATTGTGGGCGAAAAGCAGGGTCTGGCGACCAACGCGGTCTATTCCGCGCTGGAAGACCGCGAACACGCCATCTGGGTGGGCCTGGGAGGCGGTGGGATCGACCGCTGGGCCGGCAGCCTGGACTGGTCCGGCTGGGGCGAAGGGGAAGGTCTGCCGGACTCCGTAGTGTGGTGCGTGATTCGAGATCGAGAACAACGGCTATGGACCGGCACCAACAATGGCTTGGCCATGTGGGACTCAGCCGCACAGCACTGGCGGGTGTGGCGGGAGAAAGAAGGCCTGGCCGGCATCACCGTGCGGGACCTGGCGGTGGCCGCAGACGGGGCGGTGTGGGCTCTCTCGGTGCCGGGGGGATTGACCCGCGTGGATGCTCACACACTCAGTGCCGTGAAGATTCATTTCCCGGAAACCGGGGACGAAGCTCCAGCCACGATCACCTCCGCACCGGACGGCAGCCTGTGGCTGGGCGCGCGCACGAAATTGTTCCGGTTGGGTGCGGAGAAGGGTGAGACCGCCATCCGCGAGATAGCACTGCCCCCAGAGGTGCGCGGCAAAATGCAAGTGGTCTCCTTCGCCGCAGACGGCACCATGTGGACTTCCGGCCACGGAGGAATGGGCCGCTACGACGGCCATCAGTGGCAGGTGTTCACGAAGGAAGACGGTTTGGCGGAAACCTCTCTGGACGTAATTCTCGCGACCAGCAGCCAGGACGCGTGGGTCTGTTACTTTGAGTCGAAAGGGGTGTCTCACGTGCACCTGGCGGATGGAAAACTGGCCGTGCGCACGTTTACTACGGCGCACGGGTTGAACAGCGATTCCGTGTACATGCTCGGCCGGGATTACCAGGGGCGCATCTGGGCCGGGGGGGACCGCGGGATTTCGCTATTGAACGATGCCGGGGTGATCGCACACTTCGACCGGGCAAGCGGGCTGCTGTGGGACGATGTGGATGAAGGGTATACGTGGAACGATCCAGACGGCTCCGTGCTGATCGCCACCAGCCGCGGGCTGGCGCGTTACAGTCCCGGCGGCCCGCTGGTGCCCCGGCACCCCCCTTCCGTGGTGGTGACTTCCGCGCGGCTGGGGGGCGTGGATCACGTGAAGGAGAACGGCGTGGAAGTGCCGCACGACCAGGACACCTTCGTTGCCGGGTTTGCCGCCATGACGTTCCACAATCCCGCATCGCTGCGCTGCCAGTATCGCCTGGAGGGCCTGGAGACCGACTACCAGGAGACCACGCAGCGCGAGGTGCGGTATCCGGCGCTGCCGCCGGGACATTACCGCTTCGCCGTGCGCTGCGGCTCGGTGATGGAAGGCTGGAGCGCGGCTCCGGCGGAGTTTTCTTTCACGATTCAGCCACCTTGGTGGGCACGCTGGTGGGCGCGGCTGGCGGCGCTGCTGCTGCTGGCCCTGGGCGTGCGCGCACTGGTGCTGTATCGCATCCGTCTGCTGGAGGGTGACCGGTTGATGCTCGAACAGGCGGTGGCGGAGCGCAGTGCGGAACTGGCGCGCGCGAATGCCGAACTCCAGGCCATGTCGCTCACCGATCCGCTCACCAAGGTCCGCAACC
>Ga0335085_10011109_pt1 | contig 13384 bp, 9 predicted proteins | sample Lox_Sample_45_FD_206712 | JGI IMG/M metagenome (GOLD analysis project Ga0335085, IMG submission 206712) | Soil microbial communities from Loxahatchee National Wildlife Refuge, Florida, United States - Lox_Sample_4.5 | ecosystem: Environmental > Terrestrial > Soil > Wetlands | place: USA: Florida...
GACCGCCGCGCCCGCGCCCGGCGCGGCCAGCCCGGCCGCTTCCAGGGCCCGGGCCAGCCCGGCCTCGGTGTCCAGCATGGCCTGCAGCCAGGCCGGTCCTGAAGTGTCCACCTGGCCGCGGCTGAACACGCCGTCGAAGAGCCCGCCGGGAGTCTGCACCGCCCCACGATAGCCCGGCCGCCAGGTCATAACCCGGCCAAGAAATCACCCCGGCTATGCAACGCTACGTAGGCGACTGGTGCTCTTCTGTGATGTGACCGGGGAGGTAGCGATCCTAGACACGACCGAGACGAGCCAGGCCGAGCCATCCAGGCAGGAGGAGTTCGGCCAGTTCATGGCGGCCCGCTGGCCGGGCCTGGTCCGGCTGGCCTACGGCCTGACCGGCGACCGGTGGCTGGCCGAGGACATCGCGCAGGCCGCGCTGGCCAGCGCGTACGCGGCCTGGTGGCGAGTGCGCCGGGCCGACGACCCGGACGCCTACGTGCGCCGCATCCTCATCAATGCCAGCCACCGCCGGTTCCGGCGGCGGCGGGTGGCCGAGCAGGCGCACGAGCCGCAACAGCTCGCCAGCTCACCACTGGCGGACGCCGCCGTGGCCGACCCGGCCGAGCTGATCGGCGAGCGCTCCGCGCTGCTGGCGGCGCTGCGCGAGCTCCCCACCCGGCAGCGCGCGATCGTGCTGCTCCGTTACTGGGACGACCTGAGCGACGCGCAGGTCGCGGCGGTTCTCGGCTGCGCACCGGGCACGGTGCGCAGCCAGGCGTCCCGGGCGCTGGCCAAGCTGCGCGGCAGCGCGGCGCTGGCCGGTCAAGGAGGTAGCCAGTGACCGGCACCGACGAGCAGACCCTCAGCCAGCGGCTGCACGCGGAGCTTGACGCGCTGCCCGCACCGGCCGCCCCGGTGGGCGCGGTCATCCGGCGTGGCGCCGCGCGGCGCACCCGGCGCTGGGCCGCCGCCGCGTCGGGGCTGGCCGCGGTCACCGCGGTGGCCGTGTCCGTCCCGCTGCTGACCAGTCACGGCCAGCCCATTGCGCGGCTCGGCCCGGGCCTGCGGGCCGGCCACGTCAGCCGTCCCACCGCCAGCCCGCCGACGCCCATGCTGACCGGGACCGCGTTCGCCGCGGGCACCGCTCAGGGCCGGCCGTGGCGGCTTTCCGTCCGTAACATCGCTGACCCAGGTGCCCACTGCCTGCCCGCCATCATGCTGAACGCCACCGACGGGTACCTGCCGCCGCTCGGCGGGATGGCTGCGGGCAGCAACGCCACCAGCGGGCAGCTGCCGCCAGCCGGTGCCGGGGTGCCGGGCGGCATCGCCAGCCTGGCCTTCCTGACCAGCGTGCCGGGCCAGCCCGGCACCGGTTACGCTGCGCTGCGGGTGACGACGGACGTGACCCGGCTGACCGTGGGCCTGCGCGACGGCGGCACCCTGACGCTGCGCCCGGTGCCGGTCCAGGCGTGCGGTCGGCGGCTGCCGCTGGCCGGGTTCAGTTACCCCGGGTCCGGGGTGGCCACCATCACCGCCTACGCCGGCGCCCAGGTGCTGACCCGGGTTACCCCGCCGGCCAGCCTGTTCACCGGCACGGGCAGCTACGCCGCACCCGGAACCCCCGGCTCGGCGGGATCCACGCTGCGCCTGGTGCCCGGCGTCTGGCGGCAGCTGTGGCGAAGCCAGGGCACCGTGTCGTCCGGGCAGGTGGCGTCCGGACGGCTGGACGGCACCACGTGGCGGATCTCGGTCCAGCTCGGCGCGGCCGGCGACTGCTTCGTCGGCCGCACGTTCGATGGCCGGGTAGCCACCCAGGCCACTGACTGCGTGCCGATCGCGCTGCCGTCCGCCACGGTGACGCTGCAGCGCTTCGTGCTCCAGCAAGGCACCGGGCTGACCGGGTACGCCGGGCTGGCCAGCCCGCGGGCCGCGTACCTGGTGGCCCGGCTGTCCGACGGCCACACGCTCCGGGTCCAGACGGCCCAGGTCGGCGGCCGCCGCTATGCCGCGTTCACGGTGCCGGCCAACCGCACGGTGACCAAGGTGACGGCGTATGACCGGGCCGGAGTGGCGTTGGGGATAGTGAAGTTCAGTGCCGCCGCCAGCTGAGACGCGGGTGGGCTGGTCAGGCCGCTGGAGGGGGCCTTATCGTCTCCTGTATGACCGTACAATCATCGCTTTCGGGCGGCCCTGGCCTGGCCCAGGTGCGCCGCCTCGTCACCGAGATCCCCGGACCCGCCTCCCGTGAGCTGCTGGCCCGCCGGGAGGCCAGCGTGGCCCGCGGGGTCAGCCACGTCCTGCCGGTGTTCATCACCGCGGCGGGCGGCGGCGTGCTCATCGACGTGGATGGCAACTCGCTGATCGACTTCGGCTCCGGCATCGCCGTGACGTCGGTGGGCAACAGCGCGCCCCGGGTGGTGGCCGGCGTGCAGGAGCAGGTCGCGCGGTTCACGCACACCTGCTTCATGGTCACGCCGTACGAAGGCTACGTGGCCGTGTGCGAGGAGCTGGCCCGGCGCACCCCCGGCGACCACGACAAGCGGTCGGCGCTGGTCAACTCCGGCGCGGAAGCGGTGGAGAACGCGGTCAAGATCGCCCGGCATGCCACCGGCCGCCCGGCCATCGTGGTGTTCGACCACGCGTATCACGGCCGGACCAACCTGACCATGGCGCTGACGGCGAAGAACATGCCGTACAAGGACAAGATGGGGCCGTTCGCCGGGGAGATCTACCGGATGCCGATGGCCTACCCGTTCCGCTGGCCCGGCGGCCCGGAGGCGTGCGCGGCGGACGCGCTGGACGTGATCACCGGGCTGATCCACACCCAGGTCGGCGAGGACAACGTGGCCGCGGTGCTGATCGAGCCGATCCAGGGCGAGGGTGGCTTCGTGGTCCCGCCGGACGGCTTCCTGACCGGGCTGGCCACGTTCTGCCTCCAGAACGGCATCCTGCTCATCGCGGACGAGATCCAGAGCGGGTTCTGCCGGACCGGCGACTGGTTCGCCGTCGACCACGAGGGGGTCGTCCCGGACCTGGTCACCACGGCCAAGGGCATCGCCGACGGGCTGCCGCTGGCCGCGGTGACCGGGCGCACCGAGATCATGGACTCGGTGCACACCGGCGGGCTGGGCGGCACCTACGGCGGCAACCCGGTGGCCTGCGCGGCCGCGCTCGGCGCGATCGAGACCATGGCGGCCGAGGACCTGGCCGGGCGGGCCCGGCGGATCGGTGACATCATGCTTCCCCGGCTGCACAAGCTGGCCGAGGCCAACCCGGTCATCGGGGACGTACGCGGCCGCGGCGCCATGATCGCCATCGAGCTGACCGAGCCCGGCACGCTGCGGCCCGCCCCGGCCGCGGCGGCCCAGGTGGCCAGGGCCTGTCACGCGGCCGGCCTGGTCGTGCTGACCTGTGGCACGTTCGGCAACGTGCTGCGCTTCCTGCCGCCGCTGGTGATCGGCGAGCAACTGCTCGAGGAGGGGCTTGGCATCCTGGAGGACGCGTTCGGCACACTCTGAGCCCACGCCCCCCGGCAATGCGCGGGAGCGGACAAAACCTGCCGCGAATTTAGGCACTGGCGTCATATGGACGGGCCCCGGACCTGGTGTTACTGCTGAGTAGACCGCGTTGAATCGTGGCTCAGCGAGGAGGCACCGTGCACATCCCAGTCCCCCGCCGTATCTCCCGTCCCGTCCGCTCCCGCCCCGCCTGGTTAGCGATCATCGCGGCCGGCGCCCTGGTCCTGCCGTTCGCGCTGGCCCCGGCGGCCAGCGCGAGTTCCGCGAACTACGTGGCGCTCGGCGACTCCTACTCCTCGGGGGTGGGCGCGGGCAGCTACACCAGCTCCAGCGGGTCCTGCGACCGGAGCACGAACGCCTACTCGCAGCTGTGGGCCAACGCCAACTCCCCGGCGTCGTACGTCTCGGTGGCCTGCTCGGGTGCGACCACCTCATCGGTGATCAGCAGCCAGCTGTCCGCGCTCAGTGCCTCGACCACGCTGGTGTCGATCACGGTCGGCGGCAACGACATCGGGTTCAGCAGCGTGATGGAGACGTGCGTGCTGGACGGGTCGGACTGCGTGAGCGCGGTGGACACCGCGGAGAGCGAGGCCGAGAACCAGCTGCCGGGCGAGCTGAACTCGGTGCTGGCCGACATCAAGGCCGACGCGCCGAACGCCCGGGTCGTGGTGCTCGACTACCCCGAGCTCTACGACCTGTCCAGGTCCTCCGGGTGCATCGGGCTGAGCACCAGCAACCGCACCGCGCTGAACCAGGGCGCGCAGATCCTGGACAGCCAGATCCAGGCGGCGGCGGGCCGCTACGGCGACGTGTTCGCCGACGTGCAGGGCCAGTTCGCCGGGCATGAGATCTGCGACTCGTCGAGCTGGCTGCACTCGGTGAACATCCTGGATATCAGCGAGTCGTACCACCCGACCGCGGCGGGCCAGGCCGACGGTTACTACCCCGTGTTCAGCGCGGCAGCCGGCTGAGGTGGGCTGCGGCCCGGGTCCTCGCGGGGGCTGGAGGACCCGGGCCGGTGCGGGCCCTTGTGTGAGCGAACACCGGGGGCCACCAGTGTCGGGGGGATCTGGCCCACGCGGCCCGCACAGCACTGGAGGTGGGTCAGTGCTCCGCCCCCGACCGTAAGTGGCATTCCTCTCTAATCGCTCAGCTCACGCTGAACGAATCCCGTGAGTCGGGCAGCAGCATGCCCGCCCGCATCCGGGTAAGACGGACTCATGCCTGTTCTCGTCGGCACGTCCGGCTGGCAGTACCGCGACTGGCGCGGGCCGCTCTACCCCGGCGGGGTGCCGCAGCGCCGCTGGCTGGAGCACTACGCCAGCGAGTACGCCACGGTGGAGAACAACAACGCGTTCTACCGGCTGCCCAGCCGGGACACGTTCGCGGCCTGGCGGGACCAGACCCCGGACGGCTTCCTGATGGCGGTCAAGGCGAGCCGGTACCTGACCCACATCCGGCGGCTGCGCAACCCGGCCGAGCCGGTGGCCCGGCTGCTCGGCGCGGCCGCCGGCCTGGGCCCGCGGCTCGGCCCGGTCCTGCTGCAGCTGCCGCCGAGCCTGGCCGCCGATCCGCCGCTGCTGGCCGCGTGCCTGGACCAGTTCCACGCGGCGGCCCCGGCCGCGGGGACCGGCCCGGTCCGGGTGGCGGTGGAGTTCCGCCACCCATCCTGGTGGGACGGGGACCGGGCGGATGAGGTGCGGCACGTGCTGGCCGGCCACGGCGCCGCGCTGTGCTGGGCCGACCGGCTCGGCCATCCGGCCAGCCCGCTGTGGCGGACGGCCGGCTGGGGCTACCTGCGCCTGCACGAGGGCGCGGCGCGGCCGTGGCCGCGGTACGGGCGGCAGGCGCTGCGCTCCTGGGCCGACCGCATCCAGCACACCTGGCCCGGCCGCGCGGACGTGTACGTCTACTTCAACAACGACCCGGGCGGCGCGGCCGTGCTGGACTCGGTCAGGTTCGCCGGCCAGGCCCGCCGGGCCGGGCTCACCGTCACCCGGACCCCGCGGGCCGCCGGCTGATTACTTGTTGACTGGGAAGCCCAGGCTGACGCCGCCGTGGCTCGGGTCGAGCCAGCGTGAGGTGACCGCCTTGCCCCGGGTGTAGAAGTGCACGCCCTCGGTGCCGTACACGTGGGTGTCGCCGAACAGCGACGCCTTCCAGCCGCCGAACGAGTAGTACGCCATCGGCACCGGGATCGGCACGTTCACGCCGACCATGCCCGCCTCGACGTCGAACACGAACCGCCGGGCCGCTCCCCCGTCGTTGGTGAAGATGGCCGTGCCGTTGCCGTACGGGTTCTCGCCGACCAGCCGGACCGCGTCGTCGTAGCCCGGCGTGCGGACCACCGACAGCACCGGGCCGAAGATCTCGTCGGTGTAGCAGGCCATCTCCGGGGTGACGTGGTCGAGCACGCTGGGCCCGAGCCAGAACCCGGCGTCGGCGCCGCCGATCACCGGGTGCACCCGGCCGTCCACGGCCAGCGTGGCTCCTTCACGTACCCCGGAGTCCAGGTACGTGGCCACCTTGTCCCGGTGCGCCGCGGTGACCAGCGGGCCCATCTCGGACCGCTCGTCGTCGCCCGGCCCGACCCGCAGCTTGGCCACCCGCTCTCTGATCTTGGCGACCAGCTCGTCGCCGATGGACCCCACCGCGACCAGCACCGAGACGGCCATGCACCGCTCGCCCGCCGACCCGAAGCCGGCCGACACGGCCGCGTCCGCGGCCAGGTCCAGGTCGGCGTCGGGCAGCACCACCATGTGGTTCTTGGCCCCGCCGAGCGCCTGCACCCGCTTGCCGGCCCGGGTCCCGGTCTCATAGACATAACGCGCGATCGGGGTCGATCCGACGAAGCTGGCCGCGCGGACGTCCGGGTGGGTGAGCAGCGCGTCCACCGCTTCCTTGTCCCCCTGGACCACGTTGAACACGCCGTCGGGCAGCCCCGCCTCGGCCCACAGCCGGGCCAGCAGCAGGGAGGCCGATGGGTCCTTCTCGGACGGCTTGAGGACGAACGTGTTCCCGCACGCGATGGCCAGCGGGAACATCCACATCGGCACCATGGCCGGGAAGTTGAACGGGGTGATCCCGGCCACCACGCCGAGCGGCTGGCGGATCGAGTACGCGTCCACCCCGGTGGAGACGTTCTCCGAGAACCCCCCCTTGAGCAGGTGCGGGATGCCGCAGGCGAACTCCACCACTTCGAGGCCCCGGGCGATCTCGCCGGCCGCGTCTGAGGCCACCTTGCCATGCTCCGCGCTGATCAGCGCGGCCAGCTCGCCGGTGTGCTCCACCAGCAGCTGGCGGAACGCGAACAGGATCGCGGTCCGGCGGGCCAGCGAGACGCCGCGCCAGCCCGGGAACGCCTTGGCCGCGGCGGCCACCGCGTCCGCGACCACGGCGGCCGAGGCGAAGTCGACCGTGCCGGTGACCTGCCCGCTGGCCGGGTTGTAGATGTCTCCCTGCCGGCCGGCCACCCCGGTCCAGGGCTGGCCGCCGATCCAGTGGCTTATGTGCTTCTTGTCCGTCACTTGGCCGCCTCCTCGTTGACGGCGCGCAGCGCGTCGGCCAGGATGCCCAGGCCCTCCTTGGCGTCGGCCTCGGACACGTTCATCGGCGGGGCCATCCGCAGCGCGTGCCCGTACAGCCCGCCCTTGCCGATCAGCAGGCCACGCTCCCGGGTCTCGGCCAGCATCCGGGTGGCCAGCGCCGGGCTGGGTGCCCCGGTGGCCGGGTCGACCATGTCGATGGCGAACATCAGGCCCTTGCCGCGCACCTGGCCGACGGCCGGCAGCGCCGCCGCCACATCCCGCAGCCCGCCGATGATCATGCCGCCGAGCTGGGCCGCGTTGTGCTGCAGGTCATGGTCGAGCAGGTAATCGAGGGTGGCGTTGGCGGCCGCCGTGGACAGCGGGTTGCCGCCGAACGTGGAGATGCCGTTGCCGGGCAGCCCGTCCATGAGGTCACCGCGGGCGATCACGCCGCCGATGGCGAAGCCGTTGCCCAGGCCCTTGGCGAACGTGATCATGTCCGGGGTCAGCCCGTGCGCCCCGAAGCCCCAGAAGTGGTCGCCGGTGCGGCCCCACCCGGTCTGCACCTCGTCGGAGATGTACAGCACGCCGCGCTCACGCAGGACCGCCGCGTACTCGCCGAGCAGCCCGTCCGGCGGCATGGTGAACCCGCCCACGCCCTGGATCGGCTCGGCGATGAGGCAGGCCACGTCGCCCGCGGTGGCGGTGCTCAGCACGTGCCGCAGGTCCTGTACGCAGGCCGCGGCGTAGGCCGCGTCGTCCAGGCCGGCGAACGCGGGCAGCTGCCGGTCGGTGCCGTGCAGGTAGTGCACGTTGAACGGGGCCAGCTGGGACGGCTTCCAGGCGCCGTTGCCGGTGATGGCGACCGCGCCGAACGAGCGGCCGTGGTAGCTGTTGCGCAGCGCCAGCACCTGGTTGGACTTGCGGGCCACGGTGGCCAGCATGAGCGCGGTCTCGTTGGCCTCGGTGCCGGAGTTGGTGAAGAACACCTTGGCGTTCTCGATGCCGGACAGCCGGGCCAGCTTCTCGGCCAGTTCCACCTGGTGCCGGATCAGGTACAGCGTCGAGGTGTGCACGATGCCGCTGTCCAGCTGCTGCTGCACGGCCTGGCGTACCTCCGGCACGTCGTAGCCGAGCATGTTGGTCAGGATGCCGCAGAAGAAGTCCAGGTAGCTGCGGCCGGAGGAGTCGGTGACCCGGCTGCCACTGCCGCTGGTCAGCTCGAGCGGCTCGTCGTAGTAGAGGCCGACCCAGTTAGGGATGACGCGGCGGTGCCGCTCAAGGAGTTCTGACATCCCCCTAGTCTGCCCGCCCCCGGCCGGCCCGTCGTCCGACATAGTGTCAGCAATCTAGCCTTCTTCCTGACACTATGATCGATCCCACCGAGCCATCCGGGGTGCCCCCGGCGGGCCGCCCTTCTTTTCACGCGAAACGTGCACTCCAGAGGGCGATATGTCCGGTTCTGCCGCACCAACCGCGTGAAGAGTGGCGACCGGGTGGGCGGCCGGTGGCGCGGTGCCGGGGCGGGACGGGAGGTGGCGGGATGCCGACGGTGGGCGAGGTGCTGCGGCTCGACGTGGTGCAGCGGGGGCTGCCGCGGGTGGTGGCGGCCGCGGGCCGGCTGGACAACCCGGTGCGCTGGGTGCATGTGATCGAGCTGCCGGACGCGGCCCGGCTGCTGCACGGCGGCGAGCTGGTGCTCAGCACCGGCATCGCCCTGCCCGACGAGGGACCGGAGCTGGACGCGTACGTGGCCGGGCTGGCCGGGGTGGGGGCCAGCGCGCTCGCGGTCGAGCTGGGCCGCAAGTACACCGGCGGGCTGCCGGCCGGCTTCGTGGCCGCGGCCGAGGCCAACCGCCTGCCGCTGATCGTGTTCCGGCGTGAGGTCCCGTTCGTCGAGATCACCGAGGCGGTGCACGCCCGGATCATCAGCGACCAGCTGGACCAGCTGCGCGCCTCGGCCCGGCTGCACGAGGTGTTCACCGACCTGGCCGTGGCCGGCGCCGGGCCCGGTGAGATCCTCCGCCAGGCCAGCCTGCTGGCGGGCCGGCCGCTGCTGCTCGAGGACCTGTCGCATCACGTGCTGGCCTGCGAGCCGGCCGGAGCCGACCCGGCCGGGCTGCTGGCCGGCTTCGAGGCCCGGTCCCGCGCCATCCCGCCGTCCCCCCGGACCGCGTTCCATGAGCCGACCGGCTGGCTGGTCACCACGGTCGGCGCGCGCGGCGAGGACTGGGGCCGGGTCATCCTGGTGTGCGACGGCCCGCCCGGCCCGGTGGACAGCGTGCTGGTCGAGCGGACCGCCACCACGCTGGCCCTCGGCCGCCTGCTGGCCCGGCAGCAGGAGAGCCTGGAACGCCAGGCCCACCGCACGCTGATCAGCGCGATCCTGTCCGGCCCGGACCCCGACCCGGACGAGATCGCGGTCCAGGCGCGGGCGCTCGGTGTGCCGGTCACCGGCCGCCAGCTGGTCACCGCGGTGCTGCGGTCGCCGGATCAGGGCGCGGGCCTGCTGGCCCAGGCCCGGGTGCTGGACCTGGCCGAGGCGATGGCCGATGCCTGCCGGGCGGAACGCATCCCCGCACTGGTCGGCTCGCTGGATGACGTCCGGGCCGCCGCGGTGCTGTCGGCGCCGGCCGCGGCCGATCCGGAGCAGCTGCTGGGCCGGGTGTGCGACGCGGCCCGGCGCGGGCTGGCCCGCCGGGCCAGCCGGCCCTACGGCGTGCCGGGCGGCGACCCGGTGATCGGCGCGGGCGCGCCCGCCAGCGGCGTGCAGGACCTGCGGCGCTCGCTGCTGGAGGCCCGGCAGGTGGCCGACGCCGCCGCCGAAGCCCCGCAGGCGGCCGGCGGCCGGCCGTTCTACCGGCTCGCCGACCTGCGCCTGCGCGGCCTGCTGTTCCTGCTCGGCGGTGACCCGCGGCTGGCCACGTTCGTGGACCGGGAGCTGGGCCCGCTGCTGCGCTACGACGCGGCTCACGGCACCAGCCTGACCGGCGTGCTGGCCGCCTACCTGGCGGCAGGCGGCAGCAAGGCGGCCGCGGCCACCCGGGCCCACCTGGCCCGGCCCACGCTGTATGACCGGCTGCGGCACATCGAGCGGATCCTCGGCGTGGACCTCAGCTCAGCCGAATCCCGCGCTTCGCTGCACGTCGCCCTGCTCGCCCATGACGGCCAGCGGGATCCCGGCCGGCCCACCTGAGACGGCGTGCTGCGGCTGAGTGCGGTCCCGGGTTCGCGCCGTTCGTCCGCCGCCAGCTGAAATTTCAGCTGGCGCGTCCCGGCCGTCAGCGCGCCGGTGCAGGTCACGGGCACTTGGCTGGCCGGCCGGACCGGCCGCCACCTGGCCGGCTGGATCGGGCCGCCTTACCGTGTGGGCGCGGTGCCCCGACCCGCCCACGCGGTGCCCCCGACCCGCCCAGGAGCGCAGCCATGATGCCGACAACCACCCGTCCTGCCCGTCTCCGGTTAGCCGCCCGCACCCGGCGGCCGGCCGCGCTGCTTGCCGCGGGCGGCCTGGCCGCGGCGCTGCTCAGCGCGGTGGCCGCCGCGCCGGCCCAGGCCGCGACGCTGCCCGACACGCCGGGCTACAGCCTGCCGCTGGCCCTGCAGGAGTCGCTGTACTTCTACGACGCGCAGAAGTCCGGGCCCGCCCGCACCGACGGCGACCAGCCGCTGTCCTGGCGCGGCGACTCGGAGCCGTCGGACAGCTGTGTGCCGCTGCAGCCGATGGCCAGCGACGTCGGCACCAACATGTCGGCCGCGTTCATCGCGGCCAACAAGTCCGTTCTGGACCCGGGCAACACCGGCTGCGTGAACCTGTCCGGCGGCTTCCACGACGCCGGCGACCACGTGAAGTTCGGCCTGCCGCAGTCCTATGCGGCCGCGGTGCTGGGCTGGGGGATGTATGAGTTCCCGCAGGCCTACCAGGCCACCGGCACCTGGGCGCACGCCATGGACGAGATGAAGTGGTTCAGCGACTACTTCCTGCGGTCCACGTTCCTGAACCCGTCCGGCCAGGTGGTCGCGTTCGCCTACCAGGTCGGCGAGGGCGGCGTGGACCACGACTACTGGGGCCCGTCCGAGCTGCAGAGCCCCACCACATACCCGCGCCCGGCTTACTTCGCCACCGCCCAGACGCCCGCCGCCGACCAGACCGCGAGCGCGGCGGCCGCGCTGGCCGTGGAGGCCATCCTGACCGCCAGCAGCAACGCCAGCTACTCGGCCAAGTGCCTGCAGTACGCCGAGGCGCTGTACACGTTCGCCCGGGCCAACCCGGGCACCGGCTACTCCGGCGGCTTCTACCCGTCCAGCGGCTACGTCAGCGAAGAGGCCTGGGCCGCCGACTGGCTGTACCTGGCCACCGGCGACTTCAGCTACATCAACGACATCATCTCGGTGAACGCCAGCGGCGCGTACAACGGCTACCTCAGCAACATCATCACCAGCGCCGGTTCCACCTGGCAGAACACCTGGGTGATGAGCTGGGACTCGCGCTGGGGCGGGGTGTTCTCGGTGCTCGACCCGATCGTGGCGGGCAACGCGAACGTGCCCGCCTCGACCCAGGCCGACATCCACTACTTCGACAAGTGGCAGGTCCAGTACTGGTCGCACGTGCCGCACGACAACACCAGCGACACCAACTTCATCGCCACCACGCCGGCCGGCTTCTCGTACCTGACCAGCTGGGGCTCGGCCCGGTACAACACCGCGGCCCAGCTGGAAGCGCTGGCCTACCGGAAGAGCTTCCCCAGCGACCCGCAGAGCGTGCTGTTCAGCAACTGGGCCATGGGCCAGATGAACTACCTGATGGGCGACAACCCGGCCAGCTGGTCCTACATCGTCGGCTTCGGCTCCAACGTGCCCGGGGTGGGGTCCGAGGTCGGCGGCAGCGCCACCGCGGCCACCCACCCGCATCACGGCGACGCGCAGGGCTCGCTGACCAACAGCCAGAGCGACCCGGCCACCGACAAGCACATCCTGTGGGGCGCGCTGGTCGGCGGGCCCAGCTCGGCCGACCAGCCGGACGACGTGACCACCGACTTCGTGCTGAACGAGGTCGCGGTGGACTACAACGCGGCGTTGGTCGGGGCGCTGGCCGGCCTGTACCAGTACTACGGGCAGAGCCAGCCCATGACCAGCTTCACCCCGCCCACCGAGCCGCAGGGCAACTGCGCCGAGTACCAGCAGACCTGCTCGGCGCCGTACTACGCCACCGCCACCCTGAACCAGGACAGCAACCAGGGCACCCAGCTCACCGTGACCATCAACAACATGGCCGACGAGCCGCCGCACCTGCAGTCCGGGATGAGCGCCCGGGTGTACTTCGACATCAGCTCGCTGCACGCGCAGGGCCAGGACATCAGCGACATCTCCACCCCGGTGTACTACGACGCGGCCGACCAGATCGACGGCACCGCCACGCCGGTCAGCGCACCGGTGCAGTGGGGCGACGCGAACAGCTGCGTCTACTACGTCACGGTCAACTGGGGCGGCGACCAGATCGGGCTGCCGCCGTCGCGGGCGTTCGAGTTCGGCATCAACGCGGCCATCGGCCCGCAGTACAAGTTCTACTGGAACTCGGCCGCGTCGCCGTTCATGACCGGGCTGGCCGCGGGCACCTACGCGTCGGCGCCGGACCCGTACATCCCGGTCTACCTCAACGGGACGCTGGCCTACGGGCAGACCCCGTCGCTGACCGCGGACGAGGGCTGCGGCCCGGCCAGCAGCAGCGGCGGCACGCCGTCGGTGACGGCCGAGTACGAGGCGTCCAGCACCGCGGCCAGCACGTCGACCATCAGCAACCAGATCGAGCTGGTCAACAACGGCACCTCGGCCATCCCGCTGTCCAACCTGACGGTCCGGTACTGGTTCACCGAGGACGGCACCGGCGCGCTCGACTACGTGTGCGAGTACGCGCCGGCCGGCTGCGCCAACATCACCGGCACATACGCCGCCGTCAGCCCGGCCGTGACCGGCGCCGATCACTACCTGCAGCTCAGCTTCGGCAGCGGGGCGGGCTCGCTGGCGCCGGGCGCGAGTACCGGCGGCATCCAGAACGAGCTGTTCCAGAGCAGCTACGCCACGATGACGCAGACCAACGACTACTCGTTCAACGCCGCCGACACCAGCTTCACCGCCAACCCGGACATCACCGTCTACGACAACGGCACCCTCATCTACGGCACCGAACCCTAACGCCAGTACCCGCCGCCCCACCCGCCGGGCCGGCAGGGCCCGGGCTGGTGATGCCGGAGGTGCTGGTGTGACCAGTCAAGGGCCGGACCGGTTGTTGATGTTGACATAGGTGCTGCTATAGCGACATCTAGGTCAACATCAACAACGGAGTGATCACCTCCG
>Ga0335085_10011110_pt1 | contig 13384 bp, 10 predicted proteins | sample Lox_Sample_45_FD_206712 | JGI IMG/M metagenome (GOLD analysis project Ga0335085, IMG submission 206712) | Soil microbial communities from Loxahatchee National Wildlife Refuge, Florida, United States - Lox_Sample_4.5 | ecosystem: Environmental > Terrestrial > Soil > Wetlands | place: USA...
ACCGGGCCGGGCCGCGCCGGGTGGTGATCGGCGCCGAGCTGGTGCAGGCGCTGGGCGCGGTCACCTACCTGGCCGCCCGCGGCCCGGCGGCCGTGACGGCCGCCGCGGTGCTGCTGGCCGCCGGGCAGCAGGCGTTCTACAGCGCGCTGTTCGCGCTGATCGCGGACGTGGCCGGGGACGGCCCCAAGGACCACCCGTACGCGGTGACCGGCATGGTCCGCTCGGCCTGCTTCGGCCTGGGCGGCCTGGCCGCGGCTGGCCTGCTCACCGTGGCCGGCCAGCACGCCTACCAGCTGGCCGTGCTGGTGGACGCGGTGAGCTTCGCGCTGTGTGCCCTGCTGCTCGCCGCGCTGGTGCGCGACCCGGGCCGTGCGCGCCGGCCAGCCCCGGCGGCCGGGGCGGCGGCCCGGGCCCGGCCGCTGGCCGACCGGCCGTTCCTGGTGCTCATCGTGGCCTCCGGCCTGGCCGTGCTGCCCGGCGATGTCTTCCTCAGCGGCATGTCGGTCTACCTGCTCACCGAACTGCACACCCCCGCCTGGCTGCCGGGCGCGCTGCTGGCCGTGCTCACCGGGCTGAACAGCGTGGGCGCCACCACGGCGCTGCGGGTCACCCGCGGGCTGCGCCGGACCACCGCGATGGCCCTGGGCGCGGGGCTGTGCGTGCTCTGGTGCGCGGCCTGCCTGGCCGCGCTGGCTGTTCCGCCCGGCTGGCGGCCGGCGGAGCTGCTGGCGGCCACGCTGCTGCTGGCCGCGGGCGGGCTGCTGTTCGGGTCACGGGCCAACGCGCTGGCCGAGGCGGCCGCGCCCGCCCCGGTGCGCGGCCGTTACCTGGCCGCGTTCCAGTACGCGTTCACCGTGCCCGGGATCATCGCGCCCGCGGTGGCCGGCTTGTTCTCGGTTTCGGTGTGGCTGCCCTGGCTGCTGGCCGCGCTCAGCGCGGGCCTGGCCGTGCTGGTGCTCTGCTGGCTGGCGGGCCGGCTGCCCGCCCCCGCGCTGCGCCCGGCCCCGTCCGGTGCGGGCACTCTCGATCGCGTGGCATAGTAAGGCATGGCTGCGCACACGCAGGTACTGCCCGCGGGCCGGCTGTTCACCGGTCACGCTGCGCTCAGTGGCCATGCCGCGCTCGGTGTGGGCGGGCTGGTCCATTTCATCTGGCGGCTGTTCATCTGGCGGCTGTTCTGGCGCTGGAGCCTGCTGATCTGGCACATCAAGACGTTCGGCCCGATCATCCTGCTGCTGATCGTGCTGTGCGTGGCGATGTGGCTGGTGCTGCGCGCCCGGCGCCGGGGGGCCAGGCGCCGCCGGGACTCCGAGGACAACGGCGGCCCCGGGCCGCGGGACTGGTAGCCGGGGGACTGGTAGCCGCGGGGCGGTAACCGTCAGAGCACGGCGCCGTCGTCCGGCCCGGAGTCACGCGGCGGCCGGTCGCCCATCCGGATGACCAGGGTGGCGAATCCGGCCACGAACGCGCCCACGGCCAGGAACGCGGCCCAGCCCGGCACGGCCCAATCCGCCATGGTCGCGATGAGCAGGTAGGCGGGCCCGCCGAACAGGGCGGCCCACGCGCCCTTGGTCACCGGGTCGAGCGTGGGCAGCGGCGGCGGCACCGGGGGGACGAAGTCCCCCTCGCCCGGGCCCGGGGCCGGGCCGGAGGCCGGGGCCGGGGATCCCGGCGGTGGTGGCGTCGGCGGGACCGGGCTGGCCGGCCGGATGATGCGCGGCTGGCTGGACCACCGCCCGGCCTGCGCGCCGGGCCCGGCGCCGAACTCCAGTTCCGGGTCAGTGTCGTCGGACAGGTCCAGCTTCAGGTCCGGGTCAGTGTCCGGTCCCGAGTCGGCGTCCGAGCCGGGAGGCGGCCCGGAGACGGCGGGCGAGGGCACCGGCAGGTTCTCCCGCTCCGGCCAGGGTGGCTCGCCACCGGCCGGGTCGGGCTCGACGGCGAAGTTCGCGATCAGGTCGTGCCAGGCGGACTCCTCACCGCTTGCGCCGGCGGCCACCCCGTACCCCCTCCCCGTTCACTCCGCGCCCGCGTGCGAGTGCGCGCGGACGAACTCGAGGCTCCCGGCGAAGATGGCCGGAGCATCATTATCCAGGGTGGCCACATGGTAGCTATTGGCGCAATCCCGGACATCCAGCTGGGTACCGGTCAGCCCGGCGCGCAGCACCCGCATGCTGGCCGGCCCGACCACGTGATCCGTCGTGCTCCGGTAGATCAGCACCGGCTGGGTCACCTCACCCAGCCGTGACTGGGTCACCTTCCACAACGCGGGCAGCGTGGCCGCGGCGCGCACCGGCATCCGGGTATAGCCGACCTCGGTGACGCCTTCCTTCTTGATGTCGCTGGCGATGCCGGGCAGCGACGGGACCATCAGCTTGAGCGCCGGGGCCAGCAGGAACAGCTTGGTGTCCGCGGTCGCCGACGGGTTGACCAGCACCAGCCCGCGCACCTCGGCGCCGCGGATCTCGGCCATCCGCAGCGCCAGGCAGCCGCCCATGGACAGGCCCATGACGAAGATCTCGCTGGCCTGGCCGCGGAGTTCCTCGAACGCGCGGTCCACTTCCGCGTACCAGTCCTCCCACCGGGTCCGGGCCAATTCCTGCCAGGTGGTGCCGTGCCCGGGCAGCCGGGGCAGCGAGACGGTCAGCCCGGCCCCGGCCAGGTACTCGGCCCACGGCCGCAGCGAGCCGGGTGAGCCGGTGAATCCGTGGCAGAGCAGCACGCCGGTGCTGCCACCGGGGTGGAAGTAGGGTTCCGCGCCTGGCATGACTGGCATGACTGCATCGTCCTCCCGGGGCCGGCCGCTGGCTGAGCGCTCTGGCATCGTCGCACGCTGCGCGGCGTATCGCACCGCAACAGGGGCATCGGCTTTCGGCTCATCTCGTGGCACGATGGGGGCGTGTTCTACTGGGTGGTCAAGGCGATTCTCGGGCCGTTCCTGAGGCTGATCTTCCGGCCCTGGGCCGAGGGCACCGAGAACGTCCCGCGCGAGGGCCCGGCCATCATCGCCAGCAACCACCTCTCGTTCGCGGATCATTTCTTCGGGCCGCTGCCGCTGCCGCGCAAGGTGACCTACATGGCCAAGGCCGAGTACTTCACCGGGCGCGGCCTCAAGGGCCTGGTCAGCAAGGCATTCTTCAGCGGCGTCGGGCAGATCCCGCTAGACCGGGGCGGCGGCCCGGCCAGTCAGCGTGCGCTGAACACCGGGCTGCGCGTGCTGGCCCAGGGCCAGTTGCTCGGCATCTACCCAGAAGGCACCAGGACCCCGGACGGGCGGCTCTACCGGGCCAAGACCGGGGTGGCCCGGCTGGCCCTGGAGTCCGGCGCGCCGGTCGTCCCGTGCGCCATGTTCGGCACGTTCGACCTGATGCCCACCGGGAAACTGCTGCCGCGGCTGCGCTTCCGGCCGGGCGTCCGGTACGGCAAGCCGCTGGATTTCTCCCGCTACGCCGGGCTGGAATCGGACCGGCTGGTGCTGCGCGCGGTGACCGACGAGATCATGTACGCGATCATGGACCTGTCCCACCAGGAGTACGTGGATGAGGACGCGCAGCGAGCCAAGGCGCGGCTGAAGGAAGAGGTCAAGGCCGAGCGGCTGGCACACGCGGCGACTCAGAGTCATCCGGGCAGCTAGCCGTCCGCCGCACCGCCCGGGCCCGGTACCCGGCCACCATCCGGCGCCGGATCAGCCGCCCGGCCCGCTGCACGGCCAGGGCCAGCGCCAGCAGCGCCGCGGCCGCGATGCCATCCAGCCAGAAATGGTTCGCGGTCACCACCACGGCGAGCAGGGTGAGGGCCGGGTAGCCGAGCGCGAGCCAGCGCCACCGGCTGCGGGACACCTGCACCACTACCAGCGCCACCAGCAGCGCCCAGCCGACGTGTACCGAGGGCATCGCGGACAGCTGGTCGGCGTTGAAGCCGGCCACCGAGCCGTACACCGACTGCCCGTACTGCACCGCGGTGTCGATCATGTTGTCGCCGGGCAGCATCCGGGGCGGCGCCACCGGCACCAGCTGGACCAGCAGCGCGCCCGCGGTGAACAGCACCAGCGTCGTCCGCACCCGCGGGTACTGCCTCCGGTGCCAGATATAGACCCACAGCAGGCACGTGATAACGACCGCGAAGTGCAGGCCCGCGTAATACAGATTCATTGCCTGAACGACTAGTGGGTGGCTGAGGAACGCCTGCTGGAGCCCGGCTTCACTGGGCAGGTGAACGGCGCGTTCGGCGTGCCAGATCCATTGCGCCCGGTCGATGGCGCCGTCCGGGCCCATGACCGCGTAGCTGCCGGCCAGCTGCCACAGCGCGAACAGGGCCAGCAGTACGGCCGCCTCGCGCAGGAAGCCGGCCGCGGCGCGCAGGCGTGGCCGCCTGGCCCGGTGGCAGCCCACTGCGGCGCCGCCCAGGCAGGCCGCGGTCACCGCCGCGGCCTGCCAGGACAACTCCAGGTCCACCATGAGCGCCCCGTCTCCATCCCCGTCCGGCCCAGCCCGCAATACCTGTTGTACATCCTGGGTTCGCCGGCTGGCTCACAGGCCCCGTGGGTATTTCCGGGCGGGCCGGGGCCGGATGTCAGATTGTGTCCTGCCTGTCGCATTAACGGGCTTTTGCCAACTACTCAGCGAACGCTAAGGTTACGGCCCTTGATTAAGGAGTTGGGTAAATGACTGACCTGCCGTTGGGGACGGCAAGCCCCCCAGGAGCGACCGGGGGCCCGGGGGCCACGCCAGACGAGATCCTCGTCGCGTTCGCCGAGCCTGCCCCGCAGAACCGGCTCACCGTCCTGGTGCGGATCATCCTGGCCATCCCGCACCTGGTGGTGCTGTACGCGCTGAGCATCGCCGCCGAGGTCGTGCTGATCATCTGCTGGTTCGCCGCGCTGTTCCTGGGCCGGCTGCCGGAGGGCCTTGGCGACTTCCTGGCCGGGTACCTGCGCTGGGTGGCGCGGGTGCAGGCGTACCTGCTGCTGCTCACCGACCAGTACCCGCCGTTCGCGCTGGGCGAGGTGGACTACCCGGTGCAGATTCTGCTGCGGCCGGGACCGCTGAACCGGCTGGCCGTGTTCTTCCGGATCATCCTGGCCATCCCGGCCAGCCTGCTGACCGCCCTGGTCACGCTCGGCATGGAAACCATCGTCCTGTTCGTGACCTGGCTGATCGTGCTCATCACGGGCCGGATGCCGAGTTCGCTGTACGAGGCGTACGCGGCCGGGCTGCGGTACTACCTGCGGCACACCGGATACCTGTTCCTGCTGACCGGCACCTACCCATGGGGGCTGTTCGGCGACCAGCCGGAGGCGATGACCGGCTGGCCCGGGATGGTGCCGCCCACCGGCCCGGGCGAGGCCGGCTACCAGCCACCCGCCGGCTACGGCCAGCCCGGGGACCAGCCACCCGCCGGCTACGGCCAGCCCGCGCCGGGTTATGGCCAGCCTGGCGGTGAGCCGCCCGCTGGGTACGGCGCGCCGGCGCCCGCCTATCCCGGTCCCGGGTACGACCTCGCCGGGGCCAGCTACGCGGGGCCGGCCGGCTACGGCCAGCCCGCCGGGCCGGCCAGGTGGCTGGGCGGCGAGCAGCCCTGGCGGCTGGTGCTGTCCAGCACGGCCAAGGGCCTGATGGGCATGTTCCTGGCCCTCGGCGCGCTGGTCTTCGTGCTCTACGCGGTGCTGATCGGCGTGGCCATCTCGTCCAGCACCACGGTGAGCAAGGCCGCGGCCGAGCTGTCGGTGAAGACCGCTTACGACTCGCTGGGCCAGACCGTGACCAGCTTCGACTCCAAGGTCTCCGCCTGCAGCGGCAGGCTGAGCTGCGTGAACCGGGTGGACGCCCAGATGTCCCGGGCGTTCGCGGCCTTCGGCTCGCAACTGCAGGGCATCTCCATGCCCACCGCCGCGTCCAGCGCGGCGTCGGTCACGCTGCAGTCGGACGCCAGCCAGATCGCCACGGACTTCCGGCAGCTGTCCACCGCGTCCTCGGCCAGCCAGTACCAGCAGACGGTGGCCAGCACCGGGCTGGAGGGGCGGCTGAGCCAGTTCGACGTGGACTACCAGAACCTGAACCAGACGCTGGCCACTAGCTGACCGTTCCTTCACCGGGGCGGGCCCCGCCCTTGACCTCCCCGCACCTCCTTGTGCACACTCCGTGGTTATTACACTACTTAGTGTGACACAAGGAGGTGCGGAATGACTGACGTGCCGGTGGGGGCGGGCTTCGCCCCCGACCTGACCAGCGGCCCGGCCGGGCCACCTGACCAGATTCTCGTCGCGTTCGCCGAGCCGGCCCACCAGAACCGGCTCACCGTGCTGGTCCGGATCATCCTGGCCATCCCGCACCTGATCGCGCTGTGGGCGCTGGGCATCGCGACCGAGATCGTCGTGATCATCTGCTGGTTCGCCGCGCTGTTCATCGGCCGCCTGCCGGAGGGGCTGGCCGGGTTCATCACCGGGTACCTGAACTGGCTGACCCGGGTGCAGGCGTACCTGTTCCTGCTCACCGACCGGTACCCGCCGTTCGAGCTGGGCCCGGCCGACTACCCGGTCCGGCTGGAGCTGCGGCCCGGCCCGCTCAACCGGCTGGCCGTGTTCTTCCGGCTCATCCTGGCCATCCCGGCCCACATCGTCACCATGCTGGTCGTGCTGGGCATGGAAACCATCGTCATGTTCATCACCTGGCTGATCGTGCTGGTCGCCGGGCGGATGCCCCGGGCGCTGCACGAGGCCATCGCGGCCGGGCTGCGCTACTACATCCGGTTCACCGGGTACCTGTTCCTGGTCACCGCCACCTACCCGTGGGGGCTGTTCGGGGACGATGCGCCCGAGCCAGCGCCGGGCACCGGGTGGCTGGGCGGGGAGCAGCCCTGGCGGCTGGTGCTGTCCGGCGGGGCCAAGGTCCTGGTCGGCATGTTCCTGGCCATCGGCATCCTGGTCGCCGGGGGATACGGGGCGCTGATCGGCGTGGCCACCTCGTCCAGCAACACGTCCAGCAACACGGGGACCACGGCCAGCGCCGGGCAGGCCGTAGACAGCGCCTACACGCCGCTCCAGGGCACGGCGGCCCGATACCAGTCCGACCTGGCCGCGTGCAACGGCAACCTCAGCTGCGTGCAGCGGGCGGACGCGCGGATGTCCCACGCGTTCTCGGCATTCAGTTCGGATATGCGGCGCATCTCGATGCCCAGCGCGGCCACCAGCGCGGCGTCGGACACGGTGCGATCAGACGCGGACCAGCTGGCCGGCGACTACCAGCGGCTGTCCACGGCCAGCACCGTCGAGCAGTACCAGCAGATCTACGCCCGCACCGCCGTGAACCAGCGGGACGCCCGGTTCGCCGCGGAATTCCGCGCGCTGGACCGGATGCTGGGGGTGGTCTGAGCGCTACTCCTCGAGGCTGGCCCAGCCTTTGACCCGGTCTACCGCGCGCCGCCAGCGGGCGTAGTCCGCGTCCCGGCGGGGGCCGGGCTCGAACCGGCGGTCCAGCTGCCAGGTGGCGGCCAGCTCGTCCCGCGAGGACCAGGTCCCGGTGGCCAGGCCGGCCAGGAACGCGGCGCCGAGCGCGGTGGTCTCGCCCACCACCGGGCGCTCCACGGGCACCTGGAGCTGGTCGGCCTGCAGCTGCATGAGCAGGTCGTTGGCGCTGGCCCCGCCGTCCGCCCGCAGTGCCCGGCCGTGCTGGCCAGTGGCCTCGGTCATCACGTCAGTGACGTCGCGCACCTCGAACGCGATCGCCTCCAGGGTGGCCCGGACGAGGTGCGCGGCGACGGCGCCGCGGGTGATGCCGAACACCGCGCCGCGCGCGTCCGGGTCCCAGTCCGGCGCGCCCAGGCCGGTCAGCGCGGGCACGAACACCACGCCCGCGGAGTCCGGCACGCTGCGGGCCAGCGTCTCGCTCTGGGCCGCGTCGTCCAGCAGCCCAAGGCCGTCGCGCAGCCACTGCACGGCGGCCCCGGTGACGAACACCGAGCCTTCCAGCGCATAGGTGAGCGCACCCGAGCCGTCCATCCAGGCCACCGTGGACAGCAGGCCGGCCGCCGAGCGGACGATGTCCGGGCCGGTGTTGGCCAGCACGAACGACCCGGTGCCGTAGGTGCACTTGGTGTCGCCGGGGGTGAAGCAGGCCTGGCCGAACAGCGCGGCCTGCTGATCGCCGGCCAGGCCGGCCACCGGCAGCGCCAGGCCGAGGAACGCGCCGGGGTCGGTCTGCGCGGCCACCCCGGTGGACGGGACCACCTCGGGCAGGGCGCGCAGCGGCGCCCGGAGCAGGTCGCACAGCTCGGCCGACCACTGGCCGGCCTGGATGTCGAACAGCAGCGTGCGGGACGCGTTGGAGGCGTCCGTCACGTGCCGGGCGCCGCCGGTCATCCGCGCGATCAGGTAGGCGTCCACCGTGCCGGTGGCTACCGTGCCGTCGGCCAGGCCCTGCCAGGTGGCCGGCTCATGCTCGGCCAGCCAGGTAAGTTTCGTGCCGGTGAAGTAGGGGTCCAGGCGGAGCCCGGTCAGCGCGGCCACCCGGGTCTCGTGGCCGGCCTCGCGAAGCTGGGCGCAGATCCGCGCCGTCCGGCGGTCCTGCCACACGATGGCCGGGCGCGGTGCGGCCAGCGTGGCCCGGTCCCACAGCACCGCGGTCTCCCGCTGGTTGGTGATGCCGATGCAGGTCACCGTGCCCGGGCCCGCCTGATCCAGGGCCTGGCGGCAGGCCCCCAGGGTGGCCTGCCAGATGTCCTCGGGCTGATGCTCGACCCAGCCCGGCTGCGGGAAGTACTGCCGGAACTCCTGATATCCACGGCTGGCCACCAGGCCGGCCTCGGTGACGACCAAGGCGGTCACGCCGGTTGTCCCGGCATCAATAGCGAGGACGCTCATGGGGACTAGTGTTGCCTCTATGCGAGTCGGAGTGCTGACGGGCGGCGGAGACTGCCCAGGATTGAACGCGGTCATCAGGGCGCTGGTCCGCCGTGGGACCCCGGAATTCGGGTTCGAGTTCGTGGGCTTCCGTGACGGCTGGCGGGGGCCGCTGGAGGGGGACACCGTACCCCTGGACGTGCAGGCGGTACGGGGCATCCTGCCACGCGGCGGGACGATCCTGGGCTCGTCGCGGACCAACCCGCTGGCCGACAGCGCCAGCGCGGGCGGCCGGTCCGGGGTGGAGCGGATCAAGGACAATCTGGCCGCGCTCGGCGTGGACGCGCTGGTCGCGATCGGCGGCGAGGACACCCTGGGCGCGGCGACCCGGCTCTATGAGGCCGGGGTCCGCGTGGTCGGCGTGCCCAAGACCATCGACAACGACCTCGGCGCGACCGACTACACGTTCGGCTTCGACACCGCGGTGAACATCGCGATGGAGGCCATCGACCGGCTGCACACCACGGCCGAGAGCCACCACCGGGCGCTGATCTGTGAGGTGATGGGCAGGCACGCCGGCTGGATCGCGCTGCACGCCGGGATGGCCGGCGGGGCCAACGTCATCCTGATCCCGGAGAAGCCGTTCAGCATCGAGAAGGTGTGCGCGTACGTGCAGCACCGGTTCGAGACCCGGTACGCGCCGATCGTGGTGGTGGCCGAGGGCGCCACCCCGCAGGACGACGACGTGACCGTGTCGGACCAGCGGCTTGACGCGTTCGGGCATGTCCGGCTGGGCGGGATCGGGAACCTGCTGGCCGACGAGATCGAGAAGCGCACCGGCAAGGAAGCCCGCTGCACGGTGCTCGGCCACATCCAGCGCGGCGGCACCCCGACGGCGTTCGACCGCGTGCTGGCCACCAGGTTCGGCGAGCATGCCATCGGCGCGGTCCAGGACGGTGCGTTCGGAATGATGGTGGCCTTGCGGGGCACGGACATCGTGCGTGTGCCGCTGACCGAAGCCACCCGGGAGATCAAGACCGTGCCGCCGGAGCGGTACGCGGAGGCCGAGGTGTTCTTCGGCTAGCAGAGTGTTCTTCGGCTAGCCGACCCGGACGGCGACCAGGCACGCGTCGTCGCTGGTGTCCGCGCGCGAGCTGGCCAGCAGGTGGTCGGCGAACTCGCCGATGTCCTCAACCGGCCGGCTGGCCAGGCGGCGCAGCGACCGCAGGGATTCGTCGATGGCCTCGTCGCGCCGTTCGACCAGCCCATCGGTGTACAGCAGCAGCGCGTCGCCGGGGACCAGTTCGGTGGTCACCTCCTGGTACTGGCTGGCTGGGTCGGCGCCGACCAGCACCCCGGGCGGCAGCTGGAGTTCGCTGGCCACCCCGGCGCGGACCAGCAGCGGCGGCAGGTGGCCGGCCCGGGCCCAGCGCAGCGTCCGGCCGTCCGGGCGGAACACGCCGCACACCACGGTGCCGATGATGCCGTCGGTCAGCTCGCACGCGACGCCGTTCAGCCAGCCGAGCAGCGCGGCCGGCCCGGCGCCGGTGATGGCCAGGCCGCGCAGGCAGTTCCGCAGCGCGACCATGCCGGTGACCGCGTCGATGCCGTGCCCGGCGATGTCCCCGACCACCAGCAGCACGTCGCCACTGGGCAGCGGCGCCGTGTCGTACCAGTCGCCGCTGACCAGGTTGCCCGGCCCGGCCGGGCGGTAGCGAGCGGCCACGGCCAGCCCGGGGATCTCGGCCGGCGCCGCGACCGCCGGGGTGATGGCCTGCTGCAGGCGGACCGCCAGCCGGTGCTCCTCGGCGGCCCGCTCCTCGCTGTCGGCCAGCCGGTCGCGGGTGGCGGCGAACGCCACCTGGGTGTGGTAGTCGGCCGACACGTCCTGGTAGGCGCCCCGCACCGCGATCAGGGTGCCGGCCTGGTCCAGGATCGGCTCGGCGAACGCGCGGATCTGCCTGACGCTCTCGTCCTCGGCCCGGATGATCCGGAACACGGCGGCGGCCGGCCGCTTGTCGTGCAGCAGGGTGTTGCGGAAGGTGTGCACCGCGGCCTGGTCGTCGGCTGGCACGTGCGCGGTCAGCTGGCCGATCCGGACCGGGTCGTCGGCTGGCCGGCCGAACAGCGTGTACGTCCGCTCGGTCCACAGCACATCCCCGCTGAGCAGGTTCTCCTCCCAGCCGCCGATCCGGCCGAGCCGCTGCGCCTGATGCAGCAGCCCGCCGAGGCGTTCCACCTCATCGGCCCGCTGCCAGGCGATCACCACGCCGTCGTACAGCCGGGTGATCCGCACCTCCAGCATCGGGGTGAGCGTGCGGTCCCCGACCGGCGTGCTGAACACCACCCCGGAGACACGCTCGGCCCGGCCGGTGGCCAGCACCCGGACCGCCTGGTCGAACAGGCCGCTGGCCAGCGCGGCGCCCGGGTACATCTCGAGCAGCGGGCGGCCGGCGATATCCGCCGCGGGCCGGCCGGCCGGATCGGTGAACCGCTCGCTGAGGTAGCTGATGAGGAAGTCGGTGACCTGGCCGCCCGACCGCACCGCCTTGGCGTACATGGCGCTGCCCAGCAGCCCGTCCAGCAGGCTGAACGCCCAGGACGCGCGCTGGTCGGCGGCCAGCTCGCCGGTGCGCAGCCGGGTCCCGACGGCCTGCGCGCACACGTCGGCCAGCGCGCTGAGCTGGCGGCGCAGCGGCCGGCTGAAGCCGCCGAGCGGCCCGGGCCAGCAGATCTCCAGGGCGCCGATGGGCGCCCCGGGACCGGGCAGTGGCAGGACCGCCCGGGCGCCGCGCGGCCAGCCGCCGAGCAGCGGGATTTCCCTACTGTCTGCGGTGCCTGAGGCGCCCGTGCTGCCCGGGGAAGTGGCCCGGTCCGCGCTGGTCTTGTCCGGGGGGCCCGCGGGCCACCAGGTCTCGGTGCCGTCGGCGGCGGCCCACAGCGCCGGGGTGTGCAGGTCCGGGTGGATCCGCCGCCACCGGCTGGCGTCGCGGGCCGCGAAACCGGCCTGCCCGGCCAGCTCCAGGCCACCGTCCGGCTCGGCCAGCCACACCGCGACGGCGGCCACACCCGTGGCGGCCAGGGCCTCTTCCAGCAGTGCGGTGGCGACGGCGGTGCCATCGGCGGCGGTCTCCATGGCCGCGCCGGCCAGCCCGCCGGCCGGTTCGCCGTTGACTGCTGAGGTTGCTGGGGTTTGCGTCTCCGCTGGGGTGGATGAGGCCTCTGGGGGCGCCGCGGGGCCGGCCGCTCCGGCGTGGTGGCCGTTGCTGGCCGCAGCTGGTGTGGGCTGGCCGGTGATCTGCGCGGCCAGCTCGGCCAGGCCGATGCCGGACTCGGCGGACAGATGCTCGAGCTGCTCCTGGGCTTCGGCTGGAGAGCAGCCCAGCCGCTCCATCAGCATGCCCCGGGCGAGATCAACGACCGACCGGGCCGCCGCCGCGGACTGCAGCCCGTCCAGCTCCTGCCGCTGGCGCGCGATCAACGCGCTCAACCGGGTGAAGTCGGCGCCGCCTGGAGCTGTCACGTAGCAGACCTTCCGGGAGATTAAGCGGCTTGATTCACCAGGCTACCGGCGGGGAGTGTCCCTAACGCCTATTTTTAGCCTCGTCAGCTGGCATGGAACCGCCGGCCGGGCACATATATACGTGATGCACCATGAGGAGTCCGCCATGGCACAGGCCGCGCTGGGCAGCCAGCCTGCCGAACCTAGGCTGCAGCAACTGCTGGACGGGCTGACCGCGGTGCGCGGCGGGGATTTCAGCACCCGCCTGCCGCACACCGGTGACCCGCTGATGGACGAGATCGCCGACGTTTTCAACAGCATGACCGATCAGCTTGCCCTGTTCACCTCAGAGGTGACCCGGGTGGCACGGGAGGTCGGCACCGAGGGCAAGCTCGGCGGCCAGGCGCAGGTGCCAGGGGTCGCGGGCACCTGGAAGGACCTGACCGAGTCGGTCAATGCGATGGCCGACAAGCTGACCGGGCAGGTCCGGGACATCGCCCAGGTCGCGACCGCGGTGGCACGGGGCGACCTGACCCAGAAGATCACCGTGGATGTCAAGGGCGAGATGCTGGCCCTCAAGGGCACCCTGAACACCATGGTCGACCAGCTGTCCGCGTTCGCCGACGAGGTGACCCGGGTGGCCCGCGAGGTCGGCACGGAGGGCCGCCTGGGCGGCCAGGCACAGGTTCCGGGGGTGGGCGGGACCTGGCGGGACCTGACGGACTCGGTCAACTTCATGGCGGGCAACCTGACCAGCCAGGTGCGCAACATCGCCCTGGTGACCACGGCGGTGGCCCAGGGTGACCTGTCCAAGAAGATCGACGTGGACGCTCGCGGGGAGATCCTGGAGCTGAAGACCACCATCAACACCATGGTGGATCAGCTGTCCTCGTTCGCGGCCGAGGTCACCCGGGTGGCCCGGGAGGTGGGCAGCCTGGGGCGGCTCGGTGGGCAGGCCGAGGTGGAAGGGGTCTCCGGCACCTGGAAGCGGCTGACCGAGAACGTCAACGAGCTGGCCGGCAACCTGACCCGGCAGGTGCGGGCCATCG
>Ga0335085_10011111_pt1 | contig 13384 bp, 14 predicted proteins | sample Lox_Sample_45_FD_206712 | JGI IMG/M metagenome (GOLD analysis project Ga0335085, IMG submission 206712) | Soil microbial communities from Loxahatchee National Wildlife Refuge, Florida, United States - Lox_Sample_4.5 | ecosystem: Environmental > Terrestrial > Soil > Wetlands | place: USA...
GCCTCCAGGCAAGACGCGAAGCAGGATGCCCTCCGTAGCCTTGGCGGAGGAGGGCCGCCTAATGCATTACGTCTACATGCTGCAAAGCAAATCATGCGAAGGCCAACGCTACGTCGCATTACGTCTGACCTTAAACGACGGCTCGCCCAACATAACGCCGGAGAGTCTCCCCACACTTCCAAATACCTTCCTTGGAGACTTGTGGCCTACGTCGCATTCTCGGATGCGCGAAAAGCCGAGACCTTCGAGCGTTATTTAAAGTCCGGTTCGGGTCACGCCTTCGCCAAGAGAAGGCTTTGGTAGGCTGTCGCTTTGCGCGGGCTTCGCACAGCCTGCGTGGCGGTTTGGGCGAAGGCGGGCGCCTGCCGTCGCAAAACGACCACAAGGTGCGCAGTTCCGGAGCTCGTCAGGGCCGCCCTCCCGGCGCGGCTCGATGCGGTCGGCGATCAGCACGCCACCGCGTCCACGATCCGGCGTCGGGCAGTCGGCCATCGTGCATTGATAGCCGTCACGCGTGCGGTGCTGCCGCCGCTCACCGGGAGCCCGCAACCGCCCCGCCTTGGCGCGGACGCACCCGACGCCGCGCCGCACGCTTAGGCGTGCAACTGCGGCCGCGACGTTCTATCTTCGAAAAAACCGGGAAAGCGAGGCCCCGCCATGAAGTTCGGCATCGGTCAACCCGTGCGGCGTCATGAGGATCTCCGCCTCATCACCGGCCGCGGCCGCTACACCGACGATGTCACCTTCGCCGACACGGCGCACGCCTTCGTGCTGCGCTCCCCGGTCGCGCATGCGCATATCAAGCGCATCGATGCGGCGGCGGCGCGGCGGATGCCCGGCGTCCTCTTTGTTGCCGTCGGCGAGGACGTTCGCGCCGAAGGGCTCGGCGACGTTCCGTGCGCGGCGCCGCTGACCAATCGCGACGGTACGCCGCGCCACGACACCCCGCGTCCGGTGCTCGCTATCGGCACGGTGCGCCACGCCGGCCAGCCGGTGGCGCTGGTCGTCGCCGAGAGCCTGGCCGCGGCGCGCGACGCCGCCGAAGCGATCGCCGTCGACTTTGAGCCGCTGCCCGTCGTCACCGAGGTCAAGGACGCCATCGCGCCCGGCGCACCGCAGCTCTTCGCCCACATCCCCGGCAACCTCGTGTTCGACTGGGACAACGACATGGGCGACGCGCGGGCGACCGACGCCGCCTTTGCCAAGGCCGCTCGCGTCGTCGTGCTCGACCTCGTCAACAATCGCCTCGTCGTCAATTCGATGGGGAGCCGCGCAACGCGGTTGCCGATTACGACGCGGGAAGCGGCCGCTCCACGCTCTACACCGCGACCCAGGGCGCGCATTTCGTGCGCGATCCACTGGCCGAGGCGATCCTGAAAATCCCCAAGGATAAGCTTCGCCTGATCACCCCCAATGTCGGCGGCGGCTTCGGCATGAAGGCCTTCGTCTATCCGGAGCAGGCGCTGGTGGTGTGGGCGAGCCGCAAGCTCAAGCGCCCGGTGAAATGGCAGGAGGACCGTTCCGAAGGCTTCGTGTCCGACAACCAGGGACGCGATCATGTCACCCGCGCGGAACTCGCGCTCGACGGCAACGGCCGCTTCCTGGCCTTGCGCGTATCGATCCTCGCCAATCTCGGCGCCTATCTGTCGTATTTCGGCGCGTTCGTGCCGACGCGCTCCACCGATCTGGTCTCCGGCCTCTACGACATCGGCGCCATTCACGTGAACGTCAAAGGCGTGTGCACCAACACGGTGCCGGTGTGCGCCTATCGCGGCGCCGGCCGTCCCGAGGCCGCCTATCTGCTCGAGCGACTGGTCGACGCCGCCGCGCGCGAGCTTGGCATGAGTGTGGACGCCATCCGCCGCGTCAATTTCGTGCCGTCTGCGGCGATGCCGTATACGTCGGCGACCAAGCTCGTGTTCGATTCCGGCGCGTTCGAGGAAGTGATGGACCGCGGCATGGCGGCGGCGCAATGGCCGTCGTTCGCCGAGCGCCGGGCGCGCAGCGAGCGCGACGGCAGGCTGCGCGGCATCGGCATGGCGACCTATACCGAGCGCTGCGGCGGCGGCTTCCCCGAGACCGCGTCGATCGAATTCAAGGACGAGCGGGTCGAACTCGTCATGGGCAACCAGGAATACGGCACCGGCCTGATCACCGCCTACAAGCAGCTGGTGTCGGATCAGCTCGGCCTCGACGCCGACCGTATCGACGTCATCATGGGCGACACCGACCGCACCCCTGCCGGGCTGACCGGCGGCTCGCGCGCCATCGCGGTCGGCGGCGCGGCGCTCTACGAGGCCGGGCGCATGATCATCGACAAAGGCACGCGGCTCGCCGCTCACATTCTCGAAGCCGCGCCGCAGGACGTCGTCTTCGGCGACGGCGCGTTTGCGGTGGCCGGCACCGACCTGCGCGTCGACCTGCTGGAAGTGGCCAGGGCGGCGCGCGACCCGGCGAAGCTGCCGCCGGGGATGGAGCCCGGCCTCGACGCCACCCATCAGCGCATGCCGCCGGCGCAGACCTTCCCCAACGGCTGCCACATCGTCGAAGTCGAGATCGATCCCAACACCGGGGTGGTCGCGATCGAGCGTTACACCATCGTCGACGATTTCGGCCGCACCATCAATCCGCTGCTGCTCGAAGGCCAGGTCCACGGCGGCGTGGTGCAGGGCATCGGTCAGGCGCTGATCGAGCACACCGTCTACGATCCGGACAGCGGGCAACTCCTGTCCGGGTCGTTCATGGATTACGCCATGCCGCGCGCCGGCGATCTTCCGGCGTTTGCCTTCGCCACCCATAACGTGCCGTCGACGGCAAACCCGTTCGGCGTCAAGGGCGCGGGCGAAGCCGGCGCGGTCGGCGCGCCGCCCGCCGTCATCAACGCCATCGTCGACGCGCTCTACCGCCGCGCCGGCGTGCGCCATATCGACATGCCGGCGACCCCGCGCCGCGTCTGGGAGGCGCTCAACGCCAGGCCGCAGCCGGCGCGGCATTGAACGCGCCGGAATTTTCTGGACAATACCGGCGATAAGGCCGTGCCGTGGGGCGCCCGGCCGATAGCGGCGCGCGTTGCGCGCCGAAAAGATGGGGGGAACGGAAAATGGCCGGCACCGGCAAATTCGAAGAACTGCGTCGCGCGACCAATCCGCTGTTCAACGATCGCAAGCTCAAGCTCGGCACGTTCTGCACCAATCTCGCCGGCGGCTGCGCCATCAGCACGATACCCGAGACGCTGAAGATCACCTGGCCCAATACGGTCCGGCTCGCGCAGATCGCCGACGAAATGCAGTTCGAAGCCATCGTGCCGGTCGGCCGCTGGAAGGGTTTCGGCGGCGTCACCAATTTCAACGGCGCCGGCTTCGAATGCTTTTCCTGGGCGGCGGGCATCGGCGCCGTGACCAAATATCCGGCGGTGTTCGCGACCTCGCACGTGCCCATGTATCACCCGGCGCTCGCGGCCAAGCAGGCGGCGGTGATCGATCACATCAGCAACGGCCGCCACGCCATCAACATCGTCGGCGGCTGGAACCAGGGCGAGCTCGACATGTTCGGCGCCCGCATGCAGGATCACGAAGACCGCTACGCCAGGGCCGCCGAGTGGATCGAGATCATGATCGGCCTGTGGACCTGCGAGGACGAGTTCACTTACGAAGGTAAATTCTACCAGGTGAAAAAGGGCGAGCTGGAGCCGAAGCCGATCCAGCGGCCTTATCCGGCGATCATGAATGCTGGCGGCTCGCAACAGGGCCAGCACTTCTCCGCCAAATATTCCGACATCGCCTTCATCCAGTTCGATAAACACGATCTCGATTTCGCGCGATCGAAAGTCGAGAAGTACCGGCGGCTGGCGCGCGAGGAATACGGCCGCGATATCCAGATCTGGAGCTTCGGCTATGTCGTGCAGCGCGAGACGGAAAAGGAGGCCAAGGAATTCCTGCACTATTATGTGCATGAAAAGGGCGACTGGGTCGCCGCCGAAAATCTGATGGGCCTGCTCGGCATCGGTTCGCTGGCAGTTGAGGATTTCCGGAAGCTGCAGGCACACTTCATGGCCGGCTGGGGCGCGTTCCCCCTGGTCGGCACCAAGGAGCAGGTCGCCGAGGGCTTGGCCAACCTGTCGAAGGTCGGCATCGACGGCGCGCTGTTGTCGTGGCCGATCTACGAGGAGGGGATGCTGGACTTTCAGAAGAACACCATGCCGCTGCTCAAGCAGGCCGGATTGCGCTAGTGGTCCCACTCTAACATTCGCATCCCGGTTCGGTAGGCTATCATGCGAATGTTAGATCAAAGGACCACTGGAAAACTGTGAGTGCTAGAGCGGGATGACTTTTCGTCGGATCGGCGGGCCGCTCTAGCTTATTGGTGAAGCATGATCTCTTCCGAAAACCGGCGTCCACTTTTCGGGATCATGCTTTAGTGGAGCTTTAGATTTTGACATTCGCTATGCGAGCTCACGGCTGGGTGGGTAGCGAATGTCAAATCCGCTCCACTAGCGCGCAGCTACCGAAGGCGCCGCATTCGCGCTAAGCATAGTCGGTCTGACGAGCGGGAAAAATGGCTTTCGACGCGGACGCGATCGTCGTCGGTGCAGGTCTCGCGGGGCTCGTCGCCGCGGCCGAACTCCTTGATGCACGCAAGCGGGTCATCGTTGTCGATCAGGAGCCGGAGCAGTCGCTCGGCGGCCAGGCGTTCTGGTCGTTCGGCGGCATTTTTCTGGTCGATTCGGCCGAGCAGCGCCGGCTCGGCATCCGCGACTCGCTGCCGCTCGCGCTCGACGACTGGATGGGCACGGCGGCTTTCGATCGCGACGAGGATTTTTGGCCGCGCCGCTGGGCCGAGGCTTACGTCGATTTCGCCGCCGGCGAGAAGCGCGCTTGGCTGCGCCAGCGCGGCGTGCGGTTCTTTCCCGTGGTCGGCTGGGCGGAACGCGGCGGCGAGAACGCCGGCGGCTACGGCAATTCGGTGCCACGCTTTCACATCACCTGGGGCACCGGCCCGGGCATCATCGCGCCGTTCGTGGAACGCGCGCGCGAAGGCGCAGCGCAGGGCCTGTTGACCTTCAAGTTCCGCCATCGTGTCAACGAACTGACCAAGACCGGCGGCGCCGTGGACGGCGTCCGTGGCGACATTCTCGAACCGTCCCGCGCCGAGCGCGGGCAAAAGAGTTCGCGCGCGGTGGTCGGCGCTTTCGAGCTGAAGGCGCAGACGATCATCGTCGCCTCCGGCGGCATCGGCGGCGATCACGAACTGGTGCGCAGGAACTGGCCGCAGCGGCTTGGTCCGCCGCCCAAGACGATGATCACCGGCGTTCCCGATCACGTCGACGGCCGCATGCTGGCGATCGCCGAAACCGCGGGCGGCACCGTCATCAATCGCGACCGCATGTGGCACTATGTCGAAGGCGTGAAGAACTGGGCGCCGATCTGGACCGATCACGCCATCCGCGTCATCCCCGGGCCGTCGACGCTGTGGCTCGACGCCCGCGGCCAAAGGCTGCCGGCGCCGCTCTATCCCGGGTTCAACACGCTGCGCACCCTGCAATACATCATGCAGACCGGCTTTGATTATTCATGGTTCATCGCCACGCGGTCGATTGTCGAGAAGGAATTCGCCCTGTCCGGCTCGGAGCAGAACCCGGATCTCACCGGCAAGAGCTGGCGTCAGGTGTTGGGCCGGGCGCGCAAGGGCATTCCCGACCCGGTCCGGGCGTTCATGGACAAAGGCGAGGATTTCATCGTCGAGCGCGAGCTCGCTGGGCTCGTTGCGCGCATGAACGCGCTCGCCGGCGGCGAGCCGCTGCTCGATCTGCGGCGCATCGAGCACGAGATCGCCGCCCGCGACCGCCAACTCGACAATCGGTTCGGCAAGGACGCCCAGATCATGGCGATCCGGGCGACGCGCCGCTATCTCGGCGACAAGCTCATCCGCACCGCGCGCCCGCACCGGCTCCTTGATCCCGCGGCCGGACCGCTGATCGCGGTGCGCCTGCATATCCTCACGCGCAAGACGCTGGGCGGCTTGCAGACTGATCTCGACAGCCGCGTCATCGGGTCTGACGGGCAGCCGGTGCCCGGCCTCTATGCCGCCGGCGAAGTGGCCGGCTTCGGCGGCGGCGGTATGCACGGCTACGGCGCGCTGGAGGGAACGTTCCTCGGCGGCTGCATTTTCTCCGGCCGATCGGCGGGCCGGGCCGCGGCGCGCGCGGTCGGCTAGGCCGCACAGATCTGCCTGGAGAGCGACCGGCAATGCGATTCAGCTGAACCGGCCTGATCCTGGCGCCGTTGCTGCTGCCAGTAGTGTTCGCGGCGCTGCTGAGTTCTTTCCAAGGCGACCGGCCGTTGCTGGCGTTTCTGATCCTGCTGGCCCCGGGTTGCGTCGTGTCTTACGGCATCATGATATTCCTCTTCCTGCCTTGCCTGTTTCTGCTCTCGTTGTGGCGGCCGTTGACGGGCTTCAAGGTCTGCCTGCTGGGACTGGTGCTGGGCGCGGCCATGTTCGTACCGTTGACGTGGATGGAGTGGACGAGCAGCGGTCCCGATTCCGGCCCACCGACCGAGAGCTTTTTGGGGTTCTTCGAAGCTCTTGGATCGAGTACGAGTCGGAAAACGATCTTAACGTAAACCTCGACGGAGAACCTGCTGTCTTGAAACGTTTTCGCATCGAATGTCGCCCGCGCGCACTTCCAGTGCGCCTGGGGTGAAAGCGATTTGCTGTCGAAGACCAATGGCCGAGCACGATGCCCAAGCTTCGCTGCTCCCTTGCAGGCGCTCCATCTCATCGTGCCGGAGCGGCATGCCGGCAACCTCGGCCCCTCACCCAAAGATAGCTGAACAAAGGATGTTTGATTTAGATCAATGCACACGTCCCCTTTGTTCTCTATGTGTAATTTCCAACTGGACTAAACTGCCTGTTTTTGCGAAAATTCCCAATACCTCCGTCATCTTCGCCGCAGCGGAATTGAATCGATCCGAGACGCAGGAGCTGGAAAATGACACCCGGCGACGTCCAGTTGCAGGTCCAAATACCGCACGAAATCGTCAATTACTGGGGATGGTTTCTGGCCTTCGGGATTGGCGTCGTGATCTTGGGCATCGCCGCCATTGCGCGTTCGGTGGCCGCAACTGTCGCCTCAATGCTGTTCTTTGGATGGCTTCTGGTGCTGGCCTCAGGCATCGAGATCGCACAAGCCGTGATGGTTGGGCACTGGGCGGGCTTCTTTCAACACCTGCTGGCGGCGATCCTGTTCGGCATCGCCGGTCTCCTGCTGGTCACGCGACCGGTGGGCAGCGCCGAAGTTCTCACCGTATTCATGGCCATGTTCTTCCTGGTCGGAGGACTGTTTCAGATTGTCGGGTCAATCGCGGTCGCATTGCCGGGATGGGGCTGGCAGGTCGCAGACGGCCTCATCACGGTGGTGCTGGGCCTGCTTGTCCTTGCGGAATGGCCGGCATCAGGGCTTTGGGTGATTGGTCTCTTCATCGGGATTGACTTGATCTTCTACGGTTTGGCCTGGATCGCGCTGGCGCTTGGCTTGCGCAGTATGTGAACGGTTCGACGAACGACGGCTGAACTGACGGTCGATCGTCGCGGCACGGATGGCCGGAGAGTGTCGATAGCAGGAGAATGTCATGGCTCAAGCAAGTCTCGGCGCTGCTTCATCTCCAGTCCATGAGGCTATGATTGCTGTGCTTGCCAAGAATTGGTGGGCGATCGGCATCAGGGGCGTTCTCAGTATCTTATTTGGATTGATCGCGCTGTTTCTGCCTGGCGCTACGATGCTGTCACTGGTCCTGGTCTTTGCCGCCTACGCCTTCGTGGACGGCGTGTTCGGGATCGTGAGCGCGGTCCGGGCGGCGCGCGCGCACGAACGATGGGGCTATCTTCTGCTCGAAGGGCTCGTAAACATCGCCGCCGCCGCGGTTGCGGTGCTGTGGCCGGGGATCACGGTGGTAGCGTTCGTGTTCCTGGTCGCCTTTTGGGCAATCTTGACCGGGATATTGGAGCTGATGGCGGCCTTCCGCCTAGATTTCATCGACGGTCGCGGCTGGTTGGTCTTTGGCGGCATCGTTTCAATTATCTATGGGGCATTGCTCATCGTGGCGCCCATGATCGGCGCCGTAGTGCTGACATGGTGGCTGGGCGCGTATGCGCTGGTCTTCGGCGTCGCTCTCGTGGTGCTGGCGTTCAAATTGCGCGCTCGGCTGGAGAAGCTCAAGCCCGCCTAGGGTCAAGTGACGCTGGGGCGCGATCAGTTGTGAGCGGCCGTCATGACCGATAGCTCGGCGACGACCGCCACAGTCAAGCGCAAGCACACGGCCTTCTGGCTTTACGTGCTGCCTTTCAGCCTTGTGCTCTTCCTGACGATCTTTGGCGTTGCCTATCAGACTTACTCGCGGCAGCCGATCAGGCAGTATTGGGAAATCCTCGCACCTTTCCTTGTGCTGGTCTGCATCGGCGCGGGCTGGCCGGCCGCAAGCGACGCCGCCGCGCGATGGCGCCTGGTGGTGACGCAAGCGCTGCACTGGCTCGGATTCCTGATCGTGATAAACATGATGCTGTTGCCGACGGTGCAGCGCAACTTCAACGCCAATGCGACCGGGCTCGCGATTTTCACATTGCTGGCGCTCGGCACCTTCACGGCCGGCGTGCACCTGTTGTCGTGGCAGGTCTGCCTGCTGGGCCTGATCATGGCGCTCGGCATTCCGGCCCTGGCCTGGATCGAAAACTCCGCACTGTTTTTCCTGCTGATCGCGGCCGGCGTCGTCGGCATCGTCGCCATACTTTGGTGGCATTGGCATGAGCCGAACAAGCAATCGGAGTTGGCGCGGTAGCTGCCGCAAACCCTGGAGAGGCCCGTGAACCGACTAGCGGTGTTGACCGTCGCCGACCAAACCAAGATCGATCAAGCCATTGCGGCGCTCAAGAAGTCGCTCGGGTCATGAGCGCCGTTTTCGGCCACACGCAGGTCCGCCTTACCGCCGATAGCTACCGCACAGCGGACAGTGTACCTGTCTAGTTGAGGCCGTTCAGTGCCAAAAGGGACCGAATTCCTGCGATCCGGATGGGCTGGTGTATGCTACTTGGCGAGATAAGGGAGCAGGTCGGTGTGATGACCGACCATCTTCCACTTGCGGCCTTCCTTACGGAAGATGTTTGTCGCTCTGAGCTTCAGGCGCTCGACCTTGCCTTGTGCGTTGGTGTTCTCCCCGATCTCATAATTGCTGACGACCGCCACATCCCGACCGAGAATTACTTGCATGTCAGCGGGCTCGACCCGGCCGCCAAGCTTCAGCGCCGGCTTGACCCTCCCAATCTTTCAAAACGGCGGCCCAGCCGCGCTCGAAATTTCCGGTCGGTCCCATGTAGGTCACGTCGTCGGCGTGCGACCACATTACCTTCATCGCAGCGAGTTCGCCTTTGAACATCTGGTTGAGCGCCGCGTAGAATTGTGCATTGGCGGCGACGACCGCGGCCCGCTCGTCTGCCGACCCTGGCGATATCGTGCCGACCATCGCACCTGCGAGCGCGATTGCCAGTGCCGCAGCGCGAAGCCAACCCATCCTCAATCGTTGTGACATAACCATCTGCCGCTCTATGGTAGCCGTATCACATCTTTCGCGCCGGGCGCTTGGGCTCAAGGACCGTTCCGGTCGGCGTAAGAGAAAGCGCCCGCTCGGCGGCTTCGGCGATGCCGAGTTCTCCCGACGCCGCCTTTCTCACCAGCGCCTCGATCTCGGCGCCGCCGGCGCGGCGGATCGCGTCATCAATGGCGCGGCCGGCGGCCTGCGCGATCAGCCGGCGCATCCGCTGCTCGCGATTTTTCCTTTTATCGCCGGCGCGGGTCGCGAGCACGGCGTCGACCGCGGCGCACAGCGCATCGATGCCGGTGCCCTTGGTCGCCGCCGTCTCGACCACGGCGACGTCCTGCCGGTCCTGCCGCAGCTTGAGCATGGTCTTCAATTGCTCGGTGGTGCGCCGCGAAAGCGGCAGATCGGCCTTGTTGACCACCAGCACGTCGGCGATTTCCAGCACGCCCGCCTTCAAGGCCTGGATGTCGTCGCCCATGTTCGGCGCGTTCACCACGACGCTGACGTCGGCGATCTCGGCGACCTCGATTTCCGACTGGCCGGTGCCGACGGTCTCGGCGATGACGAAGTCGCGTCCGGCGGCGTCCATCACGTCGATCACGCGGTGGATGCTTTCCGACAGGCCGCCGAGATGGCCGCGCGAGGCAATCGAGCGAATGAAGACGCCGTCGTCCTCGGCGTGGCGCCGCATCCGCACCCGGTCGCCGAGAATGGCGCCGCCGGAGAGCGGGCTCGTCGGATCGACGGCGGCGACGGCGACGCTTTGCCCGCGCGCGCGCAACGCCGCGATATAGGCGTCGATCAAGGTCGACTTGCCGGCGCCGGGCGCGCCGGTGAAGCCGATCACCGCCGCGCGTCCGACCCGCGCGCAAACCCGCCGGTGGACGGCGTCGGCCGCAGGGCCGCCCGTTTCCATCAGGGTGATGCACTTGGCGAGCGCGGAAGCGTCGCCGGCGACAAGCTTGTCGACGATGTCGTCGGCGGCCGCGGGCGGCGCTGGCGCGGCTGCGGGTTCAGACAACGACATCAGACGACGACGAGGGGATGCCCGAAGCCGAGCTCTTGGCGAAGCAGGCTTACGATCTCGCCGTGGGTCACGCCGGCCTCGGCAGCCTCGACGATGCGTTCGTAGACGTTGTCGCGCTCGCTGTTGGCGGCGCGCTTGAGCGCATCGAGCGCGCGGCGCACGCCGGCCTGGCTGCGCTCGGCCTTGTAGACCTTGAAACGCGCAACGTGTTCGCTCATGCGCGGGGGGTCCGGCCGCTCGGTCGGCCGCGCCCGGAAGGCGCCGTTGTCGTCCTGATAGCAGTTGACGCCGACGACCTTTTCCTCGCCGGTCTCGATGCGGTCCTGGAAGGCGAGCGCCGATTCGCCGATCATCGACTGGACGAGACCGGCTTCCGCGGCCTTGTACATGCCACCGGCGGCGTCGATCTTGCCGATCAGGGCCTCGATCTCGGCCTCCATCTGATCGGTCAGGGTTTCGACGTAGTACGAGCCGCCGAGTGGATCGATGACGTCGCACAGATGCGCCTCTTCGCGCAGGATGTTCTGCGTCGCCACCGCGATGCGCGCGGTTTCCTCGGTCGGCGTGGTGATGGCCTCGTCATAGGCGTCGGTGTGCAGCGATTGCAGCCCGCTCATGATGCCGGCCATGGCCTGCACGGCGACGCGGGCGATGTTGTTCAGCGGCTGCTGCTCGGTGAGATCGACGCCCGAGGTCTGGCCGTGGAACTTGAAGCGCCACGACGCCGGATCCTTGGCGCCGAGGCGCTCGCGCGCAAGCCGGGCCCAGATGCGCCGGCCGGCGCGGAATTTGGCGACTTCCTCGAAGAAGCTGATCGAGATGTCGAAGAAGAACGTGAAGCGGCGGAGCACGACGTCGATGTCCATGCCGCGGTCGATGCAGTCTTGCGCGTATTGCAGGGCCGTCGACAGCGTGAACGCCATGGTCTCGACCGGCGTGGCGCCGGCCTGCTGCATGTGCTGGCCGACCACCGAAACCGGATTCCAGCCCGGCACATGCCTGCGGCAGAACTCGACGTGATCGAGCAGGACGCGCCGCGCGCCCGGCAGCGACAGGCGATAGAACATGTGATTGGCGATGAAGTGCGACAGGTAATCGCTCTGGTTCGAGGTGCCGGTGATCGCGGTCCAGGGAATGCCGCGCCGTTTGGCGACGGCCAGCAGGAAGGCGAGCAGGGTGAACGGCGACGGGTCGTTCATCGCGGTCGAAATGCTGCCGAGCGGCACGCCGTCGAGCGCGCGATCCATGTGATCGGCGGTGTTGATGACGGTGCCGCAGGTTCCGAGCAGCACCGGATCGACCTCGTCGCAATCGACGCCGCGGAAGCCGGAATTGCACGGCAGCAGGCTGATCGCGGTGGCGCCGGCGTCGAGAAGGATGCGGACGCGCGTGTTGTAATCCTCCGGGGTGCCGAGCCCGATCAGCTGCCGCTGCGTCCAGGTGCGGCCGCGATGCATGGTCGGATAGATGCCGCGAGTGAAAGGATATTGGCCGGGGAAGCCGAGGCCGTCGAGGAAAGCCTCGCCGCTCCAGTCGCGCGGCGTATACAGCGGCCTGATCTCGATGCGCGAGCGGTTTCTGACGACGCGGTCGGTGCCGATCTGGCCGTTGTATTCGGCGCGCCAGCGGCCTTGGGCCTGCTCGAAGCCCGGAAGCGCCAATTGCACGGCTTCTTTGCTCATTGGGCGATCTCCCTCAGCGCGGCGTCCTTCACGGCCCGCACTTCGGCGGCGAGCGTGGCGACGTGATCGATGATGTGGTCGCGGGCCGAGCCCGGCCCGAAAATCGCACTGACGCCGGATTCGATCAGCGCTGGCCGCTCGTCCTCCGGGACGATGCCGCCGACGACGAGGCCGATATGGCCAAAGCCGGCCTCGCGCAGCGCTGCCATGAGTTTCGGCACGATCAGATGGTCGGTCGCAAGCGACGAGACTCCGATCACGTCGACGTCCTCCTCCATGGCGAGTTTGACCACGGCGGGGATCGACTGCCACGGCGGCGTGTAGATCACTTCCATGCCGGCGTCGCGCAGAAAGGCGGCGACGATGCGGCTGCCGCGGTCGTGGCCGTCGAGCCCAATCTTGGTGATGAGCACGCGGGCGGGCGGCGACAGCTGGCCGGTCATTTGCGCCCCCGCGCGGATTTGACGCCGGCGAGCGCGCGCAGCGGCGCGACAAGTTCCCGGGCGATGAGGCGGGGCGATTTGCCGCCGTCCTTGAACCAGGCCGGCGTCCAGTTCATCGCGCCGAGCAAGGCCAGGCGGGCGAGCGTGGCATCGCGCTCGCGCGGCAGCGCGATCGCGGAAAAATAGCGGCGGAAGCGCGCCTCGTAGCGGTCGCGCAGCGCTCTGAGTTCGGCGGCGATCTCGGGCGCATCGTTCGGCAGGATGCGGATGATGACCCGCGCATAGGCGCTGGCGTCGAGGATGGATTCCAGATGCGCAGCGACCGCCCGTTCCAGCCGTGCCCACGGCTCGCGTTCGGCGGCGACGGCGGCTTCGACCCGGTCGAGGATGCGCTGCACGCCTTCCTCGTAGACGGCGAGCAGGAGCGCCTGCTTGTTCGGCACGTGAAAATAAATGGCGCCGGCCGTCATCGCGGTTGCGGCGGCGAGGTCGCGCATGCTGGTGGCGTGATAGCCACGCTCGGCGAACTGCGTCGCGGCGGCGTCAAGGAGCGCCGGCCAGCGGCTGACTTGGCGTTTGGGGCTGGTCGCGGGCACTGGCTTTCGTCCGGCTCACCAATCGAACGTTTAGCACGATGGGAGGAAA
>Ga0335085_10011112_pt1 | contig 13384 bp, 10 predicted proteins | sample Lox_Sample_45_FD_206712 | JGI IMG/M metagenome (GOLD analysis project Ga0335085, IMG submission 206712) | Soil microbial communities from Loxahatchee National Wildlife Refuge, Florida, United States - Lox_Sample_4.5 | ecosystem: Environmental > Terrestrial > Soil > Wetlands | place: USA...
TCATCTTCCGCCGTCCCCGCGCGTAAACGCGAAAATCCCTCGCGTCGGTCGTGATGCCGGCAGAGGAGGATTCAGCTCGCTCAGGCGAGTGGAACAAAGGTCGGCCCGATCCGGCTTACATTGGGGATACCGGCGAAGCTGAACGCATATTCCGGAGGAATCCGAACGGCGTTCCGGGATGAACCCGGACACCATCGGCGAAGCGAAGGCGCGCTCCGGATTTAGTGAACAGAGCAGGATTTCCTTTGCCGAGAGACTTGGCGCATAATGAGGGCCGTTGAACTGGAGGCAAGTTGGGCGACGACCTCATCTATGACGACCCCGTTAGGGTTTATTTGGCGGAAGTCGACAAGGTCCCCCGATTAACGCGTTCGGAAGAGATGCTCTGTATTCAGCACGTTCGAGCCGGAGATCAGGAAGCGGAATCGGCGGGAAGACGTTTGGTGGAAGCGAATCTACATTTAGTAGTGGCGCTGGCTGAGCAGTACCGCCAGCATAATGTTCATATCCTGGACTTGATCCAAAAGGGCAATGAGGGTTTGATTCATACCCTTCAAACCCTCAGCGAATACGATCAGGAAAGCTTTGCGGAACTGGCTGCACCACACATTGAAAACGCGATCAAGAGAGCCATTGCTTCACCAGAGCAAATCATACCGATCCATCGTGACAGGACTTGAGCCAGCCGCGCTGTGAACCTGGACCTCCCGGAAGTCGCTTCGTTCAGGTTCTGACAGCAGTGCCATAGCTCAGTTGTCGATCACCAACACATCGATTGAAATCATGGGTTCCCCTTTCTCCCGCTTTCGGGCCACCTCAGGCTGATCGCGCACGATATTCCCTCCCGCTTCGGCTGATGCCGGTCTTGCCCGCGCGGTCGAGTAGCCCGAAGAGGGCGACGCGCTCCTCTCCCGGTGCCCTGATATAATGAATATTCGAATATTCGCATATGCACAGCCAGCTCCGGCAGTTCAAAGCGGAAATCTTTCAGGCCCTTTCCCATCCCACGCGCATCGCCATGGTGGATTTGCTGCGGCGCGGCGAGCAGAGCGCCAGCCAGATCATCGAAGAGCTGAGCCTGGAGCAGGCAAATGCTTCCCAACACCTGGCCGTTTTGCGGGCCCGCCGGATCGTTGTCAGTCGAAAGAACGGAAACCAGGTTTTCTATTCGCTGCGTGACCCGGTTCTGCTGAAGGTTCTCGATCTGCTCCGCGATTACTTTTACGCGCAGCTCTCAGGCACTGCCGGCATGTTGAAGGAGTTGCGGCACCAGAGAGCGGTGAGGCGATGACTGCGGCGCGCATTTCGCGGGCAAACTGGCGGCCCAAACTTCTTGATTGCCTCGCGGGTTACCGGCTGCAGGACTTCCTGCGCGATCTGCTGGCCGGGGTGACGGTGGGCTGCGTGGCGCTGCCGCTCGCCATGGCCTTCGGCATTGCTTCGGGCGTGACGCCTCAGGCCGGAATCTATACCGCCGTGATTGGCGGTTTTTGCGTCTCCGCTCTGGGCGGGTCTCGCATCCAGATCGGGGGCCCGACCGGCGCATTTGTGGTGATCGTCGCTGGCATCATCGCTCGCTACGGACTCTCCGGTCTGTTGATGGTGACAATGATGTCGGGCGTCATCCTGCTCTTCCTCGGGTTCACCGGCCTCGGCGCAGCCGTTAAGTTCATTCCCCGTCCGATCGTCATCGGGTTTACGAACGGAATCGCCGTGCTCATCGCCTCCACCCAGATCAAAGACTTCTTTGGGCTGACAATGCGTGCCAACCCGGCGGACTTCTCTGCAAAGATGAAAGCCGTCTTCGAAGCCTTTCCCACATGGAGTTGGCCTGCTGCACTCCTGGCCGCGGCATCGCTCACCGTCATTCTGCTGACCCCGCGCATCACGAAACGAATCCCGGGCTCGATTGTGGCTCTCGTGTTATCGACGGCCGCGGTGGCGTTGTTTCACCTGCACGTGCAGACCATCGGCACCGCGTTCGGAGGTATCCCGCGCGGGCTGCCGTCACTGCACATTCCGCGGTTCAGCTTCGAGTTGATTTTCCCGCTGCTGCCCTCAGCCATGACGGTCGCTATTCTGGCCGCGGTCGAAAGTCTGCTTTCGGCGGTGGTGGCGGATGGCATGATCGGCGACCGGCACAACTCGAATGCGGAACTGGTGGCACAGGGCGTGGCCAATGTCTTAGTGCCGCTTGCAGGCGGAACGCCGGTTACGGGTGCCATCGCGCGCACCGCCACCAACTTCCGGTCCGGCGGGCGCACCCCGATCGCCGGCATCATCCACGCGCTGACCCTGGCTGCGATCCTGGTGGCGCTGGCTCCGCTCGCTCGATTCGTGCCCCTCGCGACGCTGGCGGCGGTTCTGTTCGTAGTGGCTTACAACATGGGCGAATGGCGCGAGATTCCCGGAATTCTGCGGCTGGAATTCGCCGACATTTCCGTCTGGATTCTGACATTCGGCCTGACCGTGTTCGCGGACCTGACGGTGGCCGTAGAGATTGGCATGGCCCTCAGTGCGTTGATGTATATCCATCGGATATCGCAGACGACCACGGTGGCGGCGGTGACGCCGGACTATATTGAAGCCGGCCGGTCGCATATTCTGCAGGACAAACACGTGCCGCCGTACGTCACAATTCTGCGCATTCATGGACCATTTCTCTTCGGAACCACCGACAAGCTGATGGAAGAGACTGCCGACCTTTCGGGATTCGCGCCAATCGTTATCCTCCGGCTCCGTAATATGACAGCGATCGACGGGACAGGGCTGCACGCGCTGGAAGGCCTGAGCGACCGGCTCCGTCGGTCGGGCCGAAGCTTATTGCTGTGCGGCGCCAGAAAGCAGCCGTCGCAATTGCTGGCGCAGGCCGAATTCGTGCGCCACATCGGTGAAGAAAATATTCTGGCGCACGTCGAAGCGGCGCTGGCCCGGGCGCAGGAGATCTATAGCGGATTCTCAGGAGTGGCGGAGCGAGCAGCCGACGACCTGGCGACGGCAGCCTTGTAGGAGCGCAGTGCAATCTCCTGTCGCCTCGGGCTGATTCGTCGCATATCCGTACTTAAAACCGGACATCGAGACCGCCCAAAAATGTCTTGCATGTGTATAGGCGGTCATAAAACCGGGCACAGAAACGCCGAAGCGAGGGGAAATGCTTTCCCTGATGGAGCCCCTGCTCACTCGAACATGCCTTTTAGGCGTGTGAGTTCGGTCTGCGCGGCATCTACAGACATCCCGAAACCGTCCTGCTCGACTGGCCCGCCGGCGACGACCCGCAACTCGAACAGATTCTGAGCAACGATCTTGCGCAGAGGCTTAAACCACACCGGCGTTGGTCACGGGAAAGAAGGGGGCAGTGCCTATTTGCAATCGTCGCAGTGCGAATTGAGGAAAATCCCGACGCTCACCATGTACTCATCGAGAGAAACGTTGGCCGTCTCATCATTATCGATATCGACTTTGTGGACGACGACTGCATCCGCGGCCGGCAGAACAGTAATGAACTGACCGTTGGCGCCGATCGCAGTATAGGCCCCGTACCAGGGGCCTGTAACCGTTCCGGCAGACGAAGGCGCATCCCATACCCACCACAACATCCCGTAACCCCACCTCTGCGCCACCGTCGCAAGACCAAGGCCGCCCCCTGCTCCTGCCGGCCGAATCTGATCATCGTGCGTTACCAGCGTCGTGATCCGCTCACTCCAACCGGGCGGAAGGATCTGTTTGCCGTTCCAGTTTCCGGCGTGCAGCATTAACAATCCGATCCGAGCCATGTCCCGCGTCGAAAGATATATCGCATATTCCGGATGCACCGATTGCGGCAGTGAGCTGATCTTTTTCTGCCGCGAGCGGTCGAAGTCCTGCATCCCTATAGGCTGCGCGAGATCGGACTGCAGTGCATCGCAAATGTCGCGGCCCGTAAGTTTCTCAAATGCCGTACCTGCTGCGTTGAAATCCCAGTTGTTGTACTGGAAATAGGTGCCGGGAAGCTGAGATCCTCTCTTCGGAGTTGCCGCGTCTAACCCGGCATTGCCGGACTCATGGTAGATCCCCGATCGCGATGTCATCAGCTGAAGGAGCGTTGCGTTCTCCTCAACCGGCAAAAACGGCTTCACGTCTTCGAGTCCGATTTCCTTAACCTTCCTGCTCAGATCAATCGTTCCTGCAGCGACGTATTTGCCGTACAGCATCGCCAGGATGCTCTTCCGGATAGATGCCACTTTGGTCACCTTAGTCACATCGCCATACTCGAACACGGACCGGCCGCCGACCACAATCATCATGGCGGTTGTTTCCTGGGTCTTCAGCCAACTGCGCAGCACTTCGAGGCGAGCGCCCGACATGGATACGGCCGCGGGGTTCGCGCGCTCCCAGTTCTGGTCCGGAAATACTGGTTTCAGGTCTCCGCTGTGAAGAAGCAGCGCGCTGCCGAGCGCGAAGACAAAAATGCGCCCGGCGGGCAGGGAGCCTTTCATGTTGCTAAGCATATCGGAACGGAAACCGCTTTATGTTGGTGCGGTGGAACAGCCAAGGAAATGCATGATATTTCCCGCTGCCCGATTTCCAACCGCTCCCGAAATTGCACATGAGCGGGACCCGATAAATCGGTATTTCGCCCGCCTGCCGCCGGGCAGAGGTTCGCCGGAACGGCCACAACACTCAGCGGCCCGACCCGGTTATGAGGCCACCACTACGAGGCCCAGATGCCGGGCGAACGGATCAAAATCCCGGTCGTTGTGCAGCAGGTCATACCCGCTTTCGATGCAGCGGGTTGCTATCACGGTGTCGATCGTCTTGCGAACGGTAACACCAAGTCGGCGCAATGCGCGAAAATTCCTTGCTGCCTGAATCGCTATTTCCTTACCGCCCAGCTCGACCACCGTCAGCGCAGTCAGCATCTTTCTGGCAGTCCTGAAGTCCCGCTCGTCATCGAATCCCTGGAGGACCTCGGTCAGAATCAGGTCGCCAATCGCCAACGGCTGCTGGCCAAGCAGCGCATCGAGTACCTCGGTCTGCACGTTTGTTGCTCCCCTGAAGTAATCGATCCACACGCTGGAATCGACCAGAATCAATCGTCGCTCCGCATCGCGTCCAGATCGCCGTGCCAGGCCAGTTTGCCGCGCAGCCGCCGAATACGGGCCTGCGTCCTCAGGCGAAGTAAAGTTCGCAGCGCTTCTTCCACCGCCTCACGCTTGGTCTTGATGCCGGTTACGCGCAGCGTGTCGCGCATCAACTTGTCATCGATAACGATATTCGTGCGCACCGATGTGTATTCTTTTATATGATTATACACATTCAGGCCGCGAAACCGGCGGTCTGCCGGTTCACCACTTCGGCGATGACCGCCCTGTTCGCTCGTCAACTGCCAGTCGGGTCAAATGATACACAATCGAGGGCGGTCAGATGGCCGGATAAGTCGGCATCCCGCTGAAGAGCCGCCCTGCGCTCCCAAACGGCGATGGGGGAAGTGTCGCGGGCGGGGACGGCGAGTTGCCGAGAAACCGTCAACTTGACGCTCGGCGGCGGACTGATACCGAAAGCCGCGGTGGCCTTCGCCGACACTTACGTCGTCCGCCTCGGCCTCGAAAGGCTCAACCGCACAGGCATCGGCATGTCACGCGCCGAGAAGAAAGACGCCTACGCCGATGAATTCGCCCGCGGCAAGGAAGTCGTCCAGGACCTCACGCCCACTGTGATCAAACGCGATCAGTGAACCGCGTGTCTGAAGTTGCGGCAACGACAAACGCCAGGCGGGCGACCGTCATCTTCAGAAACGCTGATTTAAGCCGCCGTTCTTTTGGGGTATGGTGACACGCCGGGTTTACCGGAACGAACCCTCGCGCCGTAAGGCTGTTATTCTGGAAGAAATGGACCGTCCGAACACGCCGCAAGCATCCATTGATCCGGCACCCTCGCCGACATTGGAACAACTGGCGGCACAACAGGGAGTGCGTCCCGTAAAGGACTTCGAATCCCTTCTCGGACATCCCTCCAAAGAGGACGAATCCGAAGAGGAATTTGCAGCGATGCTGCGCCGATGGCGGAGTGAGTCACCCCAGAAACCGCCCGATTAATGCACGCCGCCGTAGTTGATACGGATGTCGTCTCGATGCTATTCAAAGGCGACCCACGGGCTGATCGATTTCGCCCGCATCTGACAGGTCGTTTGCTCGCAATCTCCTTCATGACTCTTGCGGAACTGGAGCGGTGGCGCCTGGAGCGTAATTGGGGGCCTGTTCGCATCGCTGAACTCAGGCAGCATCTGACCGCATATGCAGTGCTTCCGGCCGATCGCGAATTGTGCACCGTGTGGGCACGCACGGTGGTTCATGCGCGGCGTGAAGGCAGAACGCTGCAGACTGCAGATGCCTGGATCGCGGCGACCGCGATCCCACTATCGTGTTCCACTGGTCACGAACAACGCGAGGGACTACAGGGCTTTACCCGGACTTACACTTCTATTCTGATCGACGCGCAGCCGATGGCCGCGACTGTCAGAATTCCTGAACGCAATCATCTGAAACCTGGGCATCCATAAAAACGCTCGTCAGCTTGACGCTTAGATCGGAATCCGATATAACAAAAGCCGAGCATGGCAGAGGATCTGAGTCCGTTCCTTCCACTTTCCCCGGCGACGCTTCACGTACTGCTCGTAGGGCAAAGTCCGATAACTTTTTTTGGCCAGCCACGGAGGTCACCGAAAATGTTCCACGCCGGCTCAATACCCTGGGGGCTCAGGGCCGACGGGCACGGAAGGTCTGCCGCGTAGTTCCAGGGCTGCACCAGGATAGTCGAGATCTTGTAAGATGAGTCCATCATGATCCAGCTGGTTATCCTGGGCGTGATGGCCGCGATACCGTATGGGGTATACCGCGCTATCAGGAAATGGGACATTTCGGTCTTGTGGTTCATGGCAGCCGCTGTCAGCTTCCTGGGCTTTACCGGCGTACTGGCAGAACAGTTTTGGGGACCTCAATGGGCCTGGAACCTGGCGCACCATGGATCAAGGTATGCCGTAGGAGCCTTATTCCAGGGGATCTGCTTTCTTATTCTTGGCATGAACCAGCGTAGGAAGCGCTGCCAAACCCTTTCATAAATCCTCCATCGGGCAATCCACTGCCGGATCTCACGACCAGGATTCCATCACGCGCGGCTCAGCCGTAGCAATTACCGGCCGATAAACCCGCGTGAGGCAGTTTTGCTTTCGTGATGCAAGCCGATCACTCCCGTTTCACGTGACTGCCTTTCTGGCTCACTTCCCGGAACCCCGAGGCTTCAAGGCGGCGCTTGATCTCTCGAAACGGCAGGGGCTTAAGCCGCCCCAACTTCAACATCAATATGCCGGACGACAGGCGGGTGTGTCGCCACGGGAGGCTCGAAATGCAATTCCAAAGCTTCACGAAGATTGGCGAGCGCTTCGTCTTCCGTCAATCCCTGGCTGGCGACATCGACCTCAAGACACTGCGAAACGAACCAGTCGCCCTCTCGCCAAACCGTCGCTGAGAACGGACGCTTCATTTCAATGATTCTGGCACAACGGGCCGGGTTGGCCTGACGCGGCGCCTCCGGCCGGCAAACGCTTTTATTGGGAGTAATCAAATGAAACTTTCCCGAACGGGCTTCCTGGCATTTGATCGTGTCGACTTCAACGGGATGCGCGTTATTGGTCACCTGGAGCGAATCGACTTACGCCCGTCCGCCTACGCTGCCACCGGCAGCTCGATCCATACGTTCAACCCAGGGTTCACATTCTGCGCCCACAAACGTCCATGGTGCACAGAGACCGCTCGATAGGCGATCGCCAACCCAAGACCCACGCCCCCTGTCGAGCTGTCGCGCGAATCGTCCACGCGAAAGAACGGCTGAAAGATCTTGGGCAGCAGTTCTTCCGGAACCCCCGGTCCCGAATCCCGCACTGAGATCCGCACCGACTCCCCGGCGCTCTCCGTCCGCACATCAACGGTCGCGCCCGGCGGCGTGTAGCGAATCGCATTCCGCACGACGTTTTCAACCGCGCGCCGCAGCAACTCGCGATCCGCCCTCAGGACGGCGTCAACTTCATCCGTCATGTGGATACCGCAGCCGCGCGAGTCCGCATAAACCCGGCAGTCGGCCACCACCTCCTGCAGCAGCGCGCCCAGCCGCAGCGGCTCCAGACGCGCCGCCGACGGATCGCCCTCCGCCCGCGCCACTTCCACCAGCGTGCCCACCAGATCCGCCAGCCGATCGATCTCCTTCGTCATGCGGTCCACCGCCGCGTCACGGTCCGGCGCGGTTCGAACCAGTTCGGCGGCAAGACTTAGGCGCGCCAAAGGCGACCGCAGCTCGTGCGAAACGTCCTGCAGCAACCTCCGCTCACTCGTCATCAGCGTTCCGATCCGCTCCGCCATGCGATCGAAGCTGCGGCTCAGCTCCCCGATTTCATCCGTTCGTCGCGACTTCAGCCGTACGCGCAGATCACCACGTCCGAACCTTTCCACGGCGCGCGAAAGATCGCGCAGCGGGCTTGCGATGTTCACCGCAAGCAGCCAGCACACCAGTGCAACCGCGGCGAGAATCAGGAAGTAGTACGGCAGCAGATTTCCCACCCCGATCGGCGGATCAATAGTGCTGATCAGGCGAATCTTCCCGTCCCCGGACGTGGTCACGAAAACCAACTGCCCCTGACTCTGACGCGGCGGTTCGGTGATAGGCCCCGCCAGTCTGAGCAGGGTCGAACGATCCTCTCCTGTGGCGAGGTCTTTACCCTGCGCGTCCGTTACGTAATCGTGTTCGCGCATGAACCGGTGCAGTCTGTTCAGATAAGCCGCCAGACCCGCGGCGCCGCCGGCCGCGTAAGCTTCTTCGGCCTCCGCCGTTTGCAGCGCATGGACATCCGTAATGAATTTTCCGCGCGCCGCCGCACCGGACACGAACCTGGTCACCATAATGAACGCGCCCAGAGACAGCAGCAGCGCGGCGAAGCACCAGACGAGGATTTTGAGATATACCGACCTCATGGGGTCTGCCGGTCCGCCGGCGTCGGCGCGAACATATATCCAGCCCGCCGCACCGTGTGAATCAGCGGTCCGGCCGCCTCCAGCTTTTTCCTCAGATGACTGACATGCACATCCAGCGAACGCTCATAGGGCGTCGACTCGCGATGATACAGCATCGCCGTTAACTCATCGCGCGACACCGTGCGTCCGGTCGATCGCATCAGAAACTCCAGAATGTCGAACTCGATCGCGGTCACCTCCATTCGCTCCCCGTGCACGGATACCATTCGGGTCTGCGGATTGAGTTCCACGCCGCCCATGGAAATCGTTCGCGGCTCTGTAATCGCGGATTTTTCGATCCGCCGCAGCACCGCGCGGATGCGCGCCAGCAGTTCTCCTGCGCCGAAGGGCTTGGGGAGGTAGTCGTCCGCCCCCTCGTTCAGTCCCGTGATCCGGTCTTCCTGCGCCGTTCGCGCCGTCAGCATGATTACCGGCGCCGCGCTGGTTTTACGAATCATCGACAGCACTTCAAATCCGCTCAGAACCGGCAGCATCACGTCGAGAATGATCAGATCGAACGCGCCTTTCAGGGCTCGCGCCAGGCCCTCGCGCCCGTCGTGAGCGGCTTCCACGCGAAATCCGTGCGGCGCGAGAAAATCCCGGATCAGCGCGCCGAGTTCGGCGTCATCGTCCACAACGAGGATCGATTTTACTGCGGCAGGGTCCGGCATGATCCAGATATGGGTCCCGCTGCCAATGTAACCCGGCTCAGCGCTGTCAGCGGGTATGGCGCGTTAAGTTTTACAAAACTTAAGATGTGACGCACCCGATCTGTTGTCCAATCAGAAGATGAAAAGAATCGCGGGGGCTTCACTGCCCGTTCTGTCACTTCTCGCGATTCATGCATTCGCCCAGGCGCCTGCGAATACATCCTTCGTTGGAACGGTGGCGGCATTCAAATCCGGAACGGAGATCGAGTTCAGGCCTGACACCGGGGCTCCCGTTGACGTCAAATTGACCCCGGACACCCTGGCGCAGAAGATCGCACCGGGTGAGACCAGCCTGAAGAACGCGACCGCCGCCAGCGTCACCGACCTGATGATTGGCGATCGTGTTCTGGTGACTCTCGAAGCGGGCACCAATACCGCCCGGCGTGTCGTCATCATGTCCGCGACCGACATCAGCAAACGAGACGAGGCCGATCGCCAGGACTGGAACACGCGCGGCTTGTCGGGGGTGGTTGCGGAGCGCAGCGGCAACACGATCACGATTCGCAGCCAGTCTCTGCAGGGCGAAACGCGCCAGACCGTAACCCTGTCCGATCAGACAAAGTTTCGCCGCTATGCCGCCGATTCGGTGCGCTTCGCCGACGCCAAACCGAGCCGTGCCGGTGAAATCAGCATCGGCGATCAGCTTCGCGCGCGCGGACAGAAGAGCGCAGACGGCAACGGCGTCGCTGCCGAGGAAGTCGTTTTCGGAACCTTTCTGGTCACCGCCGGATCAGTGGTCTCGGCGAACCCTGACACCAAAGAAATCACGCTGAAAGAGATGGGGTCGGGCAAGTCGATGATCGTGCGCTTGACGTCCGATTCGCGCATCAAGCAGATGGCGGCGCTGCCTGGGGCTCCCGGTGGCGCTTTTCCGGGTGGCGCTTTCCCCGGCGGTGGACCGGGTGCGCCGGGTCGCGGAGGGCCGCCGGGAGGTGCTCCCTTTGGCGGCTTCCCTCCGGCAGGCGCCAATGGTGGAATGCCGCCTGGCCGGGAAGGAATGCCGCCCGGACTTCCGCCGGGCCGCGGCGGCGTACCCACGATCGCACAAATGGTGGACACCATGAAGTCCGGCACATTCGATGACATTAAGCCGGGCGAAACCATCGTCGTCTCGAGCACCAAAGGAGCGCAGAACGATCACCTCACCGCCATCACGCTTCTGACCAATGCCGACATGCTGATCCGTATGGCATCGATGGGCGCGGGTGGACAGCCCAACAGCGCGGGCCGCGGACAAGGAATGCAACCCGGCGGAATGCCCGGCGGCGGGATGGACATCGGCGGGATGCTGGGTGGCTTCGGGATTTCCGGGATCGGTCCGTAACCGTATACCGCTGGCTGACGCGCGCGGCTCACAGATTCACCAAAAAGGTACTCATTCATGAAAACGTCGCTATTATTGTCTTCGGTCGCGCTGTGCCTCGCCGCGCTCATGGATCCGTCTGCGCTGCTGGCCCAGTCCGCCGCCGCGAGCCTGCGCGGAACCATCACCGATCCCTCCGGCGCAACCGTGCCCGGCGCGCTCGTGCAGTTGCGCGGCCCGGGTGCCGAGCAGCGCCGAACAACCGATGCCACCGGGCAATACAGCTTTCCCGCTCTGACCGCCGGCAAATACACTGTCCGCGTCATCGCCAAAGGCTTCACCGTCGGCCAGCGCCAGAATTTTGAAATCAGCGGTGCGACGCTTTTCGATTATCAGCTGACGATCGAAGCCCAGTCCCAGGTGATCAATGTCGACGACGAGGCCAACAGCCGCACCGCCGTCAACACCGATCCCACTGCCAACGGCGGCGCCATCGTACTCGGGCAAAAAGAACTCCAGGCACTTTCCGACGACCCCGACGAACTCTCGCAGCAGCTGCAGGCGATGGCCGGCCCGGGCGCTGGTCCGGAAGGCGGTCAGATCTTCATCGACGGCTTCACCGGCGGCAATCTTCCGCCCAAATCCTCCATTCGCGAGATCCGGATCAACTCCAATCCTTTTTCCGCCGAATACGACCGCCAGGGCTTCGGCCGCATCGAAATCTTCACCAAACCGGGCACGGATGCCTTCCACGGTCAGGCATTCTTTCAATACAACGATCAGTACCTCAACTCCCGCAGCCCTCTCTATACGCAGTCTTCTTCGCTCCCGCCGTATAAAAATCTGTTCTACGGTGCGAATCTGACAGGTCCGATCAAAAAGAACAAAGCATCGTTTACTCTGGATTTCGAACACCGCGACATCACCGAAAACGCATTCATTCTCGCGACCAACCTGAATTCGAGCCTTCTGCCGCAAAGCATCAATCAGGCGCTGCTGACGCCGCAGACGCGCACCAGCATCACCCCGCGGGTCGATTACGCCATCAACGCCAACAACACGCTCGTTGTGCGTTTTCAGGATGTCGAAATCAATCTGGACAATCAGGGTGCGGGCAGTTTCAATCTGCCTTCCACCGCCTACAACATGAAGGAGACCGAGCGAACCCTGCAGGCCACTGAGACCGCCGTGCTGGGGCCGAATCTGATCAACGAATTCCGCTTTCAGTACATGCGTTCGACGATTGGCGATATCGTCAGCGGCAGTGCACCTTCCATCCAGGTCACTGACGCATTTACCAGCGGAAGCTCCACCGTGGGCGATTCGCGCAATCTGACAAACAAACTCGAGTTCAACAACATGTCCACCCTGACCCACAAGGCGCACACGATCAAGTGGGGCGGGCGCATTCGCCAGTCGTTCAACAACGACACAGCGTTGACCAATTTCAACGGCACATTCACGTTTCTGGGCGGCCAGGGCGAACAGCTTGGCGTCAACAACCAGCCGATCGCCGGGACGTCCGTGCCCCTGACCGCGCTGCAGATCTATCAGCTGACGCTCGCCTTGCAGCAGGATGGCTACACCGCTCAGCAGATCCGCGCGGCCGGAGGCGGTGCATCATTTTTCTCGCTGAACACAGGGACTGCGCTCACCCGCGTTCCCCAGTTCGATATCGGCCTCTTCGTCAACGATGACTGGAGAATTAGCCCCAACTTCACGCTGAGCTATGGCCTGCGCTACGAAGCGCAGACCAATATAAGCGACTTCGCCGACTTCGCGCCGCGCGTCGGCATCGCATGGGGCATCGACGGGCGCGGCGGTAAACCTGCAAAAACCGTGTTGCGCGCCGGATTCGGAATCTTCTACGACCGCCTCACGGATACCAATACCCTCAATTCCATCCGCTACAACGGAGTGACGCAGCAGTCCTACCTGATTGCAGATCCGAACTTCTTTCCCACCGTGCCCTCGGTCGCCTCGCTCGCGGGCAGCAGTCTGCAGTCGCAGACGCTGCAGCTGATCGATAAAAATTTCATCGCGCCCCGGAACTATCAGACCAACATCGGCGTGGACCGCCAGGTCACGAAGTCGGTTCGTCTGAGCGCCAATTACATCAACGGCCGCGGCGTGCATCTGCTCCGCACTGTCGATACGAATGCTCCCTATCCCGGAACCGGCATCTACCCGTATGGCGATCAGACGGTCCGCATCGCCAGCGAATCGGTGGGCTTCAGCCGCACCAATCAGTTCTCGATCCAGCCGACGGTGAACTACAGGAAGCTATTCCTTTTCGGCTTCTACACGCTCTCCTACGGCAAGGACGACAACGA
>Ga0335085_10011113_pt1 | contig 13383 bp, 13 predicted proteins | sample Lox_Sample_45_FD_206712 | JGI IMG/M metagenome (GOLD analysis project Ga0335085, IMG submission 206712) | Soil microbial communities from Loxahatchee National Wildlife Refuge, Florida, United States - Lox_Sample_4.5 | ecosystem: Environmental > Terrestrial > Soil > Wetlands | place: USA...
GTGCAGAAGAGATTTACCTTCCCTCGGAGAGTGCTTTTGATACCTGTTGTTATGGCTATTGTCGTGATCTTTATCATATATTTCCCCAGGATAGGCCCTGTCAAGAAAACAGGTGAGGTTCCCGTGGCAGGAAACCCTTCGACTGTTTATGAGGAAGCGCAGGTATCACCTCCATATGTAAGTCCCGTATCAAAACACAACATGCTCACCGTGAACGCTGTAGAGACCACATGGCTTCGGATTGAAATAGAAGGAGGGATGTCCGAAGAGGTACTCATGAAGCCAGGGGAAACAAAGCAGTGGACATCCACAAAGGGATTCAGTATCAAGGTGGGAAATGCGGGCGGGGTCAGGCTGGTTTTGAACGACAAAGATATGGGCATCCCCGGAGCAAAGGGGCAGGTAGTAAAGCTTACGCTTCCCTAACAAATTCTTCACGTCCATACGCAGACAAGAGGCAGAAAATAACGCAGAGGCGATAGATAAGAAATGAAATCAGTTTTGACCATAGCAGGTTCTGATCCCACAGGGGGTGCCGGACTGCAGGCAGACCTGAAGGTCTTCAGGGCCTTCGGAGTTCACGGATTGTCTGTCCCTGCTGTCCTTACCGCTCAGAACACCTCCGGAGTGGGAAGACTTCTTTCCATTGACAGGGATTTTTTCTTTGCACAGATAGATCTTCTTCTCGATGATATCACTCCTGAGGCAATGAAAACAGGAATGCTGTATAGCAAATGGATTGTGGAAACGGTTGCCGACAGGACAAGGGCTCATTCTCTGGGCAATCTGGTTATTGACCCGGTTACCGTTTCTTCATCAGGGACGAGTCTTGTCGAAGAGGGAACTCTCGACAGGCTAAGGGATCTCCTTTTTCCCCTCGCAAGAGTCATCACCCCGAACATTTATGAGGCATCAGTCCTGACGGGAATGCACGTTGAAGATGAAAAGGACATGGAGAAGGCTGCCAGGAGATTAAAAGAGACAGGTCCCGAGGTGGTCATCATCACCGGTGGACATCTGGAACGGTTAACGCTGGATCTTTATTTTGATGGGAATACCTTTCATAGATTAGAGGGACCCAAGATCAAGGGAGAGTATCATGGTACAGGCTGTGCCTTCTCAGCGGCCATTGCAGCTTGTCTCTCATTGGGTTACACTCCCCTTGAATCGGCGAGAAGGGCAAAAGATTTCGTGACCGAAGCTATTAAGAAGTCATACCATCTGGGAAAAGGTATGGGGTTGCTGAACGTATGAGCTCCCCGTTGCGTATATGTGATGTCTAAAGTAAAGACCTTCTATCAATGTCAGGCTTGCGGATACAGCAGTCCGAAATGGCTTGGCAAGTGTCCTGACTGTGGGGCATGGAACACCATGGTGGAGGAGAAATCCTCTCCGGCCACACGTCATTCAGCACAAGCTCCCCTTTACAAGCCCCAACCTCTCAGTTCCATAAGCGGAGGGAAAGAACAGAGGGTAACGACAGGGATGAATGAACTGGATAGGGTTCTCGGCGGCGGTATCGTGGATGGTTCGGTGATCCTCGTGGGGGGTGACCCGGGGATAGGTAAATCAACCCTCCTTATTCAGACAGGGGCAAATTTCTCTGAAAGGGCGGGGAAAGTGCTTTATGTGTCGGGCGAAGAATCTCCTGAACAGATTAAGCTCAGGGCTGACAGGCTTTCCATACATTCAGACAATGTCGTTCTTCTCCCAGAGACAAACCTGGAGGGGATCATACAGACTGCCGCTTCACTCTCACCCGGCTTGATTATCATAGACTCAATTCAGACAATGTACACAGAGGAACTCACCTCAGCCCCTGGTTCTGTGGGCCAGGTGAGGGAGTGTGCAGCGAAATTGATGTCCTTTGCGAAGAGATCGCAGATACCGCTGTTTCTTATAGGCCATGTAACTAAGGAAGGTGCGATTGCGGGGCCACGTGTCCTTGAACATATTGTTGATACGGTGCTTTATTTTGAAGGAGAGAGAGGGCATGCATACCGGATACTTCGCACAGTGAAAAATAGGTTTGGTTCTACAAACGAGATTGGAGTGTTCCAGATGACGGATTCCGGCCTGCTGCCGATCGAAAATCCTTCGGAGCTTTTCCTCTCCGAAAGGCCACAGAATGTGTCGGGTTCCACCGTGGTGGCGAGCATGGAAGGAACACGGCCTCTGCTAATAGAACTCCAAGCCCTGGTCTCCCCAACCACCTTCGGCATGCCGAGGAGGACATGCATAGGTGTGGATTTTAACAGGGTCAATCTTCTGGTCGCGGTGCTTGAGAAAATCGCGGGCCTTCATCTTGGCGGAATGGATATCTTTGTCAACGTAGTGGGGGGGATCAAGATTGTTGAACCTGCTGTTGACATGGGCGTTGTAGCGGCCGTCGCATCCTCTCTCAGGGAGATTCCCATTCATCCCCGGACCGTACTTTTTGGAGAGGTCGGATTATCAGGGGAAATAAGGGCGGTGAGCCAGGTGGATTCCAGGGTTAAGGAGGCCGCAAAGATAGGTTTTGAGAGGGCGATACTTTCAAAAACAAATAGTGCACGGCTGAAGGATAGCCACGGGCTTGAAATCATAGGGGCGAGTAATGTTGAGGAATTTCTGGAGGTTATCTTTGGCTGAGCACAAAGGGAAAAACGGCGTGGTTCTATTCCTGGGCATAAGGACCGGGTGTGCCCTTTCTTTGTCTGCCTCCTTTATTCTGTGTGCAGTTCTTTCTCTCCTTTTCACATCATGTGCCACAAAAAAGCTGGAGATCCCCACGTATGAGGGGGTTGATCCAAAAGTAATACTTGAGGAAAGGGAACATATCAAAATGCTTGAATCTACCTTCTCCATAGAATTTGAGAAAGAGGGAAGCGTTATGAAGGGCGAGGGGGCGCTCAGGCTTACACCTGATTCCCTCGATCTCCAAGTCTACTCCTTCGGTTTTCTCGTGGCAGAGGTCTCCTCAAACAGTACAGCAACCAGCAGTAATCCCCCCATTGACAGAAACAAACTCTCTCTGCTCGTGGAAGGGCTTAGAAATAGCTTTTTCTGGTGGTCTGTGAAGAACCCTGACATCAGGGATGATCACGGCACGTACCGTGTCTCAAATTCCTGGAAAAAGGTTTTCATCGATAAGAAAACCATGATGCCTTTGAGGCAGACAATAGAGCTGGATGAAGGAAGGCAATTGGATGTAAAGTACGAGGGACCGGCGTTCCTGGATGGAGTATGGTTTCCTTCAAAAATGAGAATAGCACTTTCACACCAATCGGTCAATCTGACAATAGAGACCCTTTCATTAAAAGAATAATGCAAGGACTAAAGTGTGAAATTCAGGAGGATAACCCCTCGAATCGAGTGCATGAATGTGTTACCCCGAAATGGCTTCAAGGCCTATGATATTTTGGAAAAATGTCATTCGGGGATTCCCGGGCTCCCTTGTCTAAGGTTTGCCCCCATTTAACCCGAGGTCAATTGCCACTGCCCTGATCACAGACTCATCTATAGTCGTTGCCTTAAAGAGGTATCCTTCAAGAAGGGCATTGTCACAAATGGTATTAATGAGCCTTGGGAGTCCGGTGGAGTATCCGTACACTTCCCTTATGGCATTGTCCGTAAATACTTCATGGACGCATCCTGCAATCCTTAATCGATGCTTTATATAGTCCCTTGTATCATCTACGGAAAACGGCTTGAGCGAAATCTTCATCGCCACCCGCTGTTTCAAGGGTTCATCCAGGGCCAGGACTTCTTCCAGGTCAGAAAGTCCGAAAAAGATAAGGTTGATCATTTTTCCTCCTGGCATTTCCATATTAAGGAGGCCTCTGAACTCCTCCATTATCTCCCTGGACTTGAGCATCTGAACCTCATCCATGAGCAGCACCGCAGTTCTGCCGCTCTGATTGATTTCCAATAGCCTTCTGTAGATCTGCCCAAGCATCTCCAGCTTGCTATCCTCTTTCACGTCTCCGACACCGAGCTGAATCGCAAATTTCCTGAGAAGCCATTCTGAGCTCACGGACGAGTGAATAATGACCAGGAGGGTCGCCTCGTAACGGTTCTCATCGAGCTCTTCAAGAAGCCTCCTTGCAAGGGTAGTCTTTCCTGCGCCAATTTCACCGACTACTACCGCAAGGCCCTTTTTGGTGTCTATTGCGTATTTGAGTTTTGTGAGGGCGTCCCTGTACTGGGGGCTCCCGTAATAAAACTTATTGTCCACCACATTGGTAAACGGGTGTTCCTTCAGGCCGTAATATTCAAGATAGTCCATGTTTAGATATAAGAAACTCTGTCCTTTTTCTCTTTCTGTTGCGGTGTCTGTTCTTCCTTTGCGAGGAGGGGCTTGAGGTGGTCAAGCTTCTCATTGACCTGCCTGAATTTTGAATCCACGCCATATATCTCGCTGAATATCTGGAACGCCTCTTTCAGGTTGCCATTTTTTTCGTAGGCAGATGCGAGATCATACTTTGCGCTCCAATACGACTCATCACGCGTGGTGAGGGTATTCAGAGCCCCTTTAAATGCCTCTATGGCCAGGGGAAACAGACCTTTTTCCATATAACATATGCCGAGCATGGTCATGGATCTGGCGGAACACTTCGGATCGTTCTTGGACGTCTGAAATTCCTTTATGGCGTCATCTATCAGCCCCATCTCTTTATAGGCGATACCGAGGTTATAGTGCGTCTCAAAATCCTCTGCCTCTAATTCCCTCTCAAGTCCCTTTTTAAACTCCTCGAAGATATCGAGCACATTGGTATCAAGGGACGGTTCTCCCTTCTCGTGGAGCTCATCCGCTTCAAAAATTTCTGCTTCAGGTGAGACAAAATCCTCGCGACGAGTCCATTCGCCGGCCTCGACAGAAAGACCTCTACCCTCCATACTTGGTTTGGGAATTTCTCCTTCGAGAGATAAAATCTTTTCGCGCAATGCGCTCTCCTGGGGGAAGAGGGCAAGAAGTCTATGGTATATCCTTAAGGCATCATCCTTCAGGCCCTGCCTCGCATAGAATTCGGCTTCGGCAATTTCCTCAGTATAATCATCGAGACTTTGCGAAGGGGGCTCTTCAGACACTTGTGCAGGTGAAGCCTCTTCACTCCTCGCTGATGCCCTCTCCAGGAGTCTGGGATCGTCAGGATTTATTTCGGAGGCCTCTCTAAGGGCAGCGTCACGCATTTCCAATGCCCCATTTCTCCCATACAGTTCAGCGAGGATCAGACATTCTGTGATCGCCTGTTCACTGTCATTCATTTCCCTATAAAGAGATTTGAGTCTTCGATGCGTCTCGGTGTTGCCAGGCTCTTTTACCTTGAGGCCTTCGAGCATTGCCCGTGCCTCATCATGCAACCCATATTTTATAAATATGTCAGCATCAGTGAAGAGGTCTTCAGTCGACCTCTCCCCTTCCGTACCCGAGGGTGCTACCCCCAGCGCTCCCATTTCCAGTTCTGCAAGTGTTCTCTTGATCTGCATGTCATCCGGATGTATGGCGAGGGCTTCCCTATAATACTCGACAGCTTCATCCTGAAGCCCGCTGTCCAAAAGGAGGTCTGCTACAATAAGGATCTCAGAAAATGCCGTATCCATATCGTCTTTCTGCCTATATAGGGATATGAGCATTTTCCCTATGGTTACAGGATCGATATCCTTGAACTGCTTCATGAGGTCTATGGCCTCATCAAGTCTGCTCTCCAGGGTGAGAGAATCCACTATTGTTTTATACGATTCCCATGCCTTTTCCCTGTCACCTCTGGCGAGATGGATATCTCCCATTAGTGTGATTGCCCCCGTATCTGTCGGTCTTGCCTGGATGACGGGTGAGAGGTAGCTGATCGCTTCGTCGTAGGCACCGCTCTCTTTATAAAGGAGGGCGCATCTCACTGATAAATGCGGATCGTCGTGGTGCAACGCGATCGCCTTTTTCATGAATTCAATAGCCTGTTTCACATCGCCCTTTTTCTCATACACAGAACTCATGCCGGTCAATGCATTCTTATTGTCAGGTTGGATATCAAGAATCTTCATAAAACATAAACGCTCCTGCTCCCGGTCCTCCTTGTCAGCGCAAAGGCGGGCAAGATGGAGATATTCCTTTATGGCATGTGAGGTAAGGCCTTCCTTGAGAAACAGTCCGGCGACCTTGTCCCTCAAGGGGAAATTAGATGGGGCGAGCGAAAGTATTCTCTCATAGATGTCCACAAATCTCTCTTTGCTTGCGTCCCTCGAGAGAATATCCGCTGCAGTGAGATAATATTTTATCGCATCGGTGACAAGGCCCTTTTCCTCGCTTAATTCGCCCAAAGCAGTAAAGGCGCCTGCGTCTAAGGGGTCAATATTAATAACTTTTTTGTAAAGGGCAAGGGCCTTGAGCGAAAAACCTCCTTCTCTGAAAAAGGTTGCGGCCTTATGGAAGAAATCCACCGCAGATTTCTTGTTCCCTTTTTTAAAGTAGAGATCTCCTACGGTATTGTAAACATTACCGTCCGGGGCCTCTTTGACAAGTTTTTCCCATTCAATGATGGCCTTGTCAATCTGGCCTCTCGCAAGATATTTTTGGGCCTCTTTTACAATTATGCTTTTGTCTGCCATGGGCTATTACTGCTACTTGAAAAGTATCATACATCAGTAAAAGGTGTCAATAAGCAAAGATTTTTTGCTGTGCGCATTAGATAAGGGATTATGCATCCTGCGTGAAAAACTTAGCCTTATTGAATTCCTTGAGTTGTTCGATGAGATCCTTTTCGGTGATCGCTCCAATCAGAACCAGGGCCTCTCCAAAAAAGATATAGGTGTCTTCCTGTTCTTTGATGAGCTCCTCTAGGTGCTCCGCCGAAAGATACTTGCCCCTTACCGCAATATCGCCAAATTTCTCTAATGTGTCTTCTTGCATAATGAGTATCCTCTGGACGTCGTCGTCGCTGAGCCAGCCTTTTGCCTTTGCGATCTCCCCAATTCTCAGGTTTCTTTTCTTCTGGGCAAATCTCGCATCATACATGTCCTGTTCTGATATCAATCCTTTCTGAAGGAGGAAGAGGCCAAAGTTTAATACATTTCTTCCCATGAGAAAATTATATCACATGAGAGAAAACACTTTGGCAGGAGGGAGCGATGGTCAACAGCGCTAAAGCAGTATCAGCACAGTTATCCTTAGCAGATTGCTATTCAGGACAACCAGAACCTTCGGCATATGGTGTCTCGTTTTTTCACATGCGCATAAAGCAATGATGTATAATAGTCATCGTCGTAGATGAAGATGAGAGAGAAGACATAGGCAGGTTTGTGCCATGATCAAGTCCATATGGAAATAAAGCTCACATCTGGTAAGACCCTGTCGGTCTCCGAAGGGGAGAGTCTTTATCATGCCCTTAAAAGGCAGGGGATCTATCTTGTTTCTTCCTGCGGTGGCAAAGGCACGTGCGGGAAATGCAGGGTGAGGGTGGTTGAAGGTCGCTATGAAGCGGTGTCCTTCGGGAATCTCACTCAAAAGGACAAGGATGCCGGAACAGTGATGGCATGCCAGACATTCCCCCTGGAGAATATTCTTGTTGAAATACCTAGACAATCCAGGCTTATAGTGGGTGACAAGATTGCTATATCCAAATCAAGGGATCTCTTTGAGCTTTTGGAATCCTTCGACGTCGGGATATTGCCAGTAGTGAGACATCTCTGTGTGAATGTTCCTCCGCCTACTCTCCATGACAACATAAGTGATATTGAGCGGATCAGGAGGTCCCTGGCGAAGGCGGGCATAAAAGGGATGAGATTCTCCCATGGGTTCGTCTCATCCATGTCAGAGGCTCTCAGGGCCGCAGGATGGAAGATCGTCCTGGGGTATACCGATGACCTGGAGGCAGTATTTATTTCAAATGCGGATGAATATCAGGATATGTACGGCCTCGCAGTGGACATCGGTACGACCACAGTGGTGGTGTATCTGGTCGATCTCGCTGACGGACGGCTAGTGGATGTGGGCTCTACCTATAACTCCCAGATGAGATATGGTGATGATGTTATTACCCGTATTGTCCACGCAACGGAAGGGGGAGGGCTTAATGAGCTCAGGGATGCGGTGGTCGCTGACATAAACGACCTCTTAATGCCTCTGCTGGAAAGGCATACCATACACAGGGAGAACATTGAAACCGTAGTAATTGCCGGCAACACCACCATGTCACATCTCTTCTGGGGACTTAATCCTGCATCGATCAGGGAGGAGCCGTATATCCCGACAGTGAGTTTTTTCCCTAAATGGAGGAGTGGGACTGCCAAGATGGCCGTCAATCCCCAGGCACCCGTGTATACCGTTCCCAGTGTTGCGAGCTATGTCGGTGGCGACATTGTTGCAGGGGTGCTTGCTTCCAAGATGCACAGGAACCCCGAAATTGCCCTTTTCATGGATATAGGTACAAATGGAGAGATTGCGGTAGGGAACAATGAGTGGCTCATGACCGCCGCATGTTCCGCGGGCCCCTGTTTTGAGGGAAGCGGGATAAAACACGGCATGAGGGCAACTGAGGGTGCCATTGAGTCGGTAAAAATAAACCGAGAGACCTATGAGCCCGAACTGGGTGTTGTAGGAGATTCAAGCCCTGTTGGCATATGTGGTTCAGGAATGATTGATGCGATATCCGAGATGTTTCTCTCCGGACTCACTGACCTAAAAGGAAAACTGGTACGGACCAAGACGGACAGGATAAGGGAACAGGATGAGGGTATGGAATTTGTGCTCTCGCGGGGTATTGAGAAGGATGTGGTTCTCTCCGAAGCTGATATAGAGAATATCCTCAGGGCAAAGGCGGCAATATATGCAGGGGTATCTCTGCTCCTCAAGGAGGTTGGTTTTGGTCTTGATGCAATAGAAAAGGTGTATATTGCAGGGGGGTTCGGTAACTACCTCAATGTTGAGAAGGCGATCATATTGGGGATGCTCCCGGATCTTCCAAGGGAAAAATTCACTTTCCTCGGAAATACTTCCATTACGGGGGCATATTTATGCCTCCTTTCTCACGAGCTCCGCGTGGAGGCAGAAGACATTGCATCTAAAATGACCTACATGGAGCTTTCAGTGTCGAGGGGTTTTATGGATGAGTATATGTCTGCCCTTTTTCTCCCACATACGGACATGGCGCTGTTTCCCACTGTGGCAGGGCTTATGGAGAAGAAAGGGAATTAAGTACTGACTACAGGATGGACCGAAAGGTTGCAATCAACGGCGAACTGAACTGTCTTTGCCTCAATCTCAACCTGAATCCGTTCCTGGTTCGTTAATGTACAGGTCCCTCTGAAATAAGCTTGTCCACTTCTTCGCGTATCACAGCTCTCGGTATCCCTCCATGGATCTTGGGAATGCCATTTATGAGGATGACGGGGGCATTGATTGCACCCTGTCTGAGTAATTCCCTTATCTCGGGGAAGTCCATATCATTCCCCATGAACAGGTCTATATATTCAACAGATACCACGGTGGGATAGGAATAGCTCATCTCTTTGCGCAACTCGTCAGCGAGGAGTTTATTTTTTATGGGTTCTTCAAATTCCTCAGCATCCAGAATAACGTCCTCCAAAGGATTATCCAAAATCTGTATATAAACACGCTGTAGCATAATGCTTACGTAGATGCCTCCTTATCTTGTCCCTCCTGTAAAAATATTTTAGGTAAGAGGGGTCAGGGCGATGAAGATCATTGTCCCGCAGCCACAAGAATATTATCGATCAATCTCGTTTCGCCAAACCTAAGAGCAATGGCGAGTAAGGCCTCGTTGCCTATCTGTTCCAGCTCATCCAGGGTGCCTGGGTCGTATGCCGAACAATATTGTATTTCGGAGACCAAGGGCTCCGATACCAGCCTTTTTCCCATGAGCTTCTTAAGCTCGGTTACCTTTATTATACCAGATTTTATCGCCTCGGATGCTTCAGTAAGACATTTATAAATGATGGCAGCTGAATCCCTCTGTTCCCTCGTCAAGTAGAGATTTCTTGAACTCATTGCGAGTCCGTCTTCTTCACGGATTGTAGGGCATACTATTATATCAATACCCATATCCAGGTCTTTCACAATCCGTTTTATGATCACGGTCTGCTGGAAATCCTTTTGGCCAAAGTATGCCCTTGTAGGCAGAACAAGGTTGGAGAGTTTTGTAACCACAGTGGCCACGCCGCTGAAATGGCCAGGCCTGTAAGCTCCACAGAGTTTTCTTGAAAGCCCCTCCACCTCCACACGGGTCGAGAATCCCTCAGGATACACGAGTGAATCAACCGGGATAAAGAGGATATCGATACCCTCCCTCGTGAGCTTCTCCGCATCTCCCTCAATATCTCGTGGGTAGTGAGAGAGGTCCTCAGTGGGACCGAACTGCTTTGGGTTCACATAGATGCTTACTACCGTAATCTCGTTTTTCGCCTTTGCCATTCTCACAAGACTGAGATGCCCCTCATGAAGGGCACCCATGGTGGGAACAAAACCAATGGTTTTGTTATGCATTTTATGCGTTCTTGCCATATCCTGCATGATTCGTGGTATCCGAATAATCTCCATTGTCCTCTCCCAGTGATTCGTTCAATAATTATGTCATTTTTGCTCGCAATGACAGAAATGCCGACACCGTATGCAGCAAGACAGACTGATTTTTGATATAAGCTATATAAAGAGAGATAATTTTGTCAAACAGCAAATAAACAAGGTTGGAGACTGTTTAATGTCATCACGTGATGGTTCTCCTATGATCAATACAATCATAGAGATGTCATTAAGACCGGTAAATATCTCTACTACCGATATTGTCAAGAGACAGCTGGGAAATGGCACGATCCCCATCGTTAGCTGAACACCCTGGGACTTAATGCCGCCCATGACTGCGAGGGCAGGCAGAGGGATAATGTCCTGAAAAGGTCAGGAATTTCTTGACAAGAGACGCCTGCTCGTGAATAATTCATACAAAAATTACCTTGTAATTTGGATTCGTCGCGAGGAAAAGAGTAGTCTTTGCGCTTTGAGAAATGTCACTTCAGCAGAAAAGGATTAAAGAGTGATAAATAGGAGAAAGCACAAAAGATACGTTCGGAGATGTGAGATCGAATTTGTTTCGGATGGAGTCACCTACAGGGGAATAGCGAGCGACTTCTCGCTGAATGGCCTTTTTATAAGGACCAACCATCCCCTTCCCCCGGACACGGTACTGGATATGACAGTGCATCTCCCTGGTGGTTTGACCTCTCAATTGACCATAAGGGTCATAAGGGCTTGGAGAACAGCTACAGGAAGAGTGATAGGAAGTCCGATCAAGACTTTCAAAAACGGCATGGGAGTAGAGATTACAAGAAAGGATATCAATTTTCTTCATTTTATCAGGTCAATACTTGACCGATCTCAAAAGTAGCTATCTGTGTCGGGGTAAGGCTGTCAGAATTATCACCGATACTTACTGAAAAAACTTGATGAGCGCTTTCTATCCGGTCTCGGAACCCTTGTCTACAAAACTCTGAATGGCAGAAGTGACGCTGGCACTGAGATCGGTGAATTTGATGCCATAACAGTTGGCATTATGCTCAGGCTCTTTTCCGAGAACGCGCACGACCTCAGCCTGCACTGTGATCTGCGTTGACACCGGAACAGAGAATGAACACATTACAGAGTCGCCTTCAAAAAGGTGACTCATCGTACATAAAAGCATACCAGAGGAACTCAGATTTTCTGTGTAACCAGTGAAGACCCTCTGTTTTAATTTTCCAAAAAATTTCACACGAATAGGAATCCTGTACGACGTTCTCGGAGCAATGTTGAGGAGCCTGTGTGCTTCCTGCAGCAGAAGCTCGGTGTCTATGGGGCTTGAGATGAACGCGTTTGCCCTGCACTGTATACATCGTGCAAGGTCAGACTCATTCTCCGAACAGACAATAATGATGGAGACACGCCGTAATTCTTCATCGTCGCGGATAACAGAGCAGAGCGTTTCACCGCTCATTTCCGGCATATTGAGCTTTGCGATAATAAGATCTGCTCTTATCGCTCTGTGGAGTGCGAGGACCTTCTCATTGGAAGGCGCCGCAAATAATCTGATCGCTGATCTGTCGAGAAAAGTCTTTTTCTTTTCGAGGATCGTCCTGATGTTTTTGGCTATAATCACCTTTTTCATAACAAATACCATTATCATTATATATGGAGAAGGACGTAGCTGTAAATATTCAGGTACAATTCCTTCCTGGAATTAAATCTGTCAGAAAGATATTTCAATTGAGAAGATAAATGGCAGCAATGGTGCTTGAGATAGTTACGGTTTTATATGAAAATAGATATCATTAAGGCTTAAGGAAGAGGCCAATGAAGGCAATGGTGCTTAGAAAGGTTCTAAATCTCGAAGTGGATAATTCACCCCTCCAGCTCGTTGACATGAAGGAGCCTGTCCCTGGAGAAAAGGAAATGCTGGTAAGGGTTTCACGATGTGCAGTGTGTCATACTGAACTGGACGAAATTGAGGGGAGGATCCCTCCCTTACACTTTCCCATTATTTTGGGCCACCAGATCGTCGGGAGAGTGGAAGGAACGGGGAGAGAGGCAAAGAGGTTCAAAGAGGGAGACAGGATCGGTATAGCTTGGATACACTCTGCATGCGGGGAATGCAACTACTGTCGCAACGGAAGAGAGAATTTATGTGACAATTTCCTAGCAACAGGCAGGGATGCCCACGGAGGATATGCGGAATATACCGTTGTCCACGAGGATTTTGCGTATGCAATACCCCAGATTTTTTCTGACTCAGAGGCGGCACCGCTTTTGTGCGCAGGTGCAATCGGCTACCGCTCCCTGGTGCTGACAGGAATAGAGGATGGGGAAAATATCGGGCTCGCAGGATTCGGTGCATCTGGTCACCTTGTGCTAGGTATTCTGCGACACAAATATCCTCGCTCTAAAGTCTTTGTGTTTTCGAGAACCATATCAGAGAGGGTTTTCGCTTCTGAACTGGGGGCGTACTGGACCGGGGATACGGAGGACGAGTCACCCGAAACACTTCGCGCAGTTATCGATACCACGCCGGCGTGGAAGCCTCTCGTAGCAGCATTAAGAAAATTGGATAGAGGAGGCAGGCTGGTCATAAATGCAATCAGGAAAGAGGAAGGGGACAAAGAATCTCTCCTTGGACTAGAGTACTCCCGTGATCTCTGGATGGAAAAGGAAATAAAGAGCGTGGCCAATATTACAAGAAAAGATGTTGAGGAGTTCCTGGCCCTTGCTGCTGAGATCCCTCTGAGGCCAGAAATTCAGGAGTTTACCCTCGCAGAGGCAAACCAGGCATTACAGGAGCTTAAGGAAAGAAAGATTCGCGGTTCCAAGGTTTTGCGGATTGAGTAAGGGCCTTTTCCCGATGCATGCAACGCTCCAATGAGGGATTC
>Ga0335085_10011115_pt1 | contig 13382 bp, 10 predicted proteins | sample Lox_Sample_45_FD_206712 | JGI IMG/M metagenome (GOLD analysis project Ga0335085, IMG submission 206712) | Soil microbial communities from Loxahatchee National Wildlife Refuge, Florida, United States - Lox_Sample_4.5 | ecosystem: Environmental > Terrestrial > Soil > Wetlands | place: USA...
CTTATGAAGACCTGTCGGGTATTTGGACCATGGTGGCACGCACGGCCTTCTGTCAGCTCCGTTATTCCGGATGGTTGCTAGCAGGAACGACAGCGGTCATGCTGTTGGTATTCTGGTTGCCCGTTGCCGGATTATTCTTTCCAGCCGCTGAGGCGAAGATCACCTCCGCCTGCGGATTCGGGGCATTAATCCTAAGTTATCTGCCGACCCTGAGATTTTATGGACGGTCCACGGCGTGGGCCCTGGCTCTGCCGCTGATCGCAGCTCTCTATCTTGCCATGACCTGGGCATCGGCAATCCGATTTTGGGTTGGAGCAGGGTCACGCTGGAAAGGAAGAAACTACGGGAGAACTGAAAAGTTGTAATCCCTGTGGAATCCGACGATGAACGTGGGTTTCGTCCCTCGTGGTCCCGTCAATATTCTCTTGCAATAATGAAACGAGCAATCTCCCTGAGGGGATCGGCTTCCGGGCCCAGCTGTTTCAGGGCATCGACTGCTATTTCCACCAATTCCTTCGATCTTTTTTTCGATTCTGCCACTCCCAACACGGAAGGGTAAGTGGCTTTTCCCTTCGAGAGGTCGGTCCCTGTCTGTTTGCCCATCAAAGCCGCCTTTCCTTCGACATTCAGGATGTCGTCGGCGATCTGAAAGGACAGCCCGAGGTTCTCCCCATAGCGGGTGAGCGTCTTGAGGAGGATTTCCTTTGCACCTCCCAATTTTGCTCCCACCCGGACCGAGGCTAAAATCATCGCTCCGGTTTTATGGGTATGAATATATTGGACGGTGGGGAGGTCGACTGCTTTCCCCTCTGATTCAATGTCCACGACCTGGCCGCCCACCATTCCGAGGACCCCTGCCGCTAGACCGACCTCGTTGATCAGGCCTATGGCCAACGCATCGTCGCCTTGGGACTGCTCTTTTTCAGGCCGGTGCGTCATCAGCCTAAAGGCCTCTGTCAGGAGGCCGTCGCCCGCTAACAGAGCGATCGCCTCCCCAAATACTTTATGACAGGTGGGTTTTCCCCGGCGGTAGTCGTCATTGTCGATGGCCGGGAGATCATCGTGGATGAGAGAGTAGGTGTGGATCATCTCCAGAGCACAGGCAAAGGGCAGGATCCTCTCTCCCGTTCCCCCCACGGCCTCAAAGGAAGCGATGGAGAGGATGGGGCGAATCCGCTTTCCTCCGGCGAAGAGACTGTGCTGCATCGCTTTGTGAAGATTCGATGTGAGTTCCTCTCTCCTCGGGAGATATCTCTCCAGGGCGGCATCCACTTCTTCTTTCTTTTCTTGCAAATATCGCTGGATATCCATCAGGAATGATCCGTGGGAGGATGTTCCATATCCCCCTCGTCTGAGTAGGCGGACTTGAGATTCGACTTTTTCGACCGGACGGATGAGGGAGGACCTTCGACGAAGTCCAAAATTGCCCTCCTCACCTTATGGATGTCCGCTTTGGTGTTGATGCAAGGGCCGTGGGGGCGTTCGTTCAAGATTCCGATCACCGGGATGGGATAAGCATCTTGAATGCCGGTGGTCAAATCCAGCTCGCAGGCGACGGCCACAATCGCCTCAGGTCTATTTTCCAAAACAATTCTCCTGGCCAGTGTCCCGCCCGTGGCCACGGCGATCTTGAGATGGTATTGATCGGAGAGTTCGATTAAATCTTTGATTTCACATTTTCCGCAGCCTCTGCAGTTTCTAATATTACCGGTGATCTTAATATCGCAGTCAAAATCCTGAATGCAGTGAGGGAGGAGGATCAAAAGTTTATCGGGCCGGACCCGATGGCTATTTGATCGAATGAGATGGTTGTTCAACTCGACAAAAGACTGCCGGACCTTTTCTTTCGATATGCCGGCGACCTTCCCCATCAAGAGCATGAGTGGAAAAAGGACTTTTGCAACCAGCCCTCGGAGCTTATGGGATAGGAAAATGTCCCTCCCCCGCACGATGGTGAAGACGAGCAAGAGGCCGCCGGAGATCATAAGAAACACGCAGAAGGCCAGGACAAGGCTGAAAATCAGGGGGAGGGAGGAGTGAATATTTCTCAACCCCACCATGGGAACATACCAGACGAGGAAGGTGAGAATGAGAAGAATGACGCAGGTAAAGACGAGCAGTCCGATGAAGATTCTCTTTTTTGGCTTAATTTCCAACATCATCCCCTTGTCAATTCAGATATCAAAATCGAAAATTGGCATAAAAAACAGTTTAAATCTTAACAAATTTTGGGATCGGTTACCACAAGAATTTGTTTCGACAGTTTCCTTTAAAGATGTTGAACGGCCTGTCCGGGAGCGGTTCGGTTATCTTCTTCTTGTTTATTCCCGATCCAAGGATCGATCTGCCCAAAACAGTCATCCATGGACTTTTTGATTGGGTTTCCTGCGATTTCAGGCTATCCTTGAGCCGTTCCGGAAAAGAGGGACCCGTGGGAAAAAAACTGGAGGAGGAGATTAGACAAAAGACGTTGGTTCTTTGCTGTTGTTACCTTTGCGACGGCCGGATCTATGATCCGTTCTTTCTGCTATTTTTTGCTCTGCCCTCGATGGGGACGGCAGGTGGGTCACGATAAGGCTTGGGCCGGTTCGGGATCGTCGAACCATGAGTCCGAGGGCCCCGGAGACGAACCCAAAGTGCCTTGAGGGGATGGATGAAGGCGTCATTGACGGCGGTCGGCTCAAAACCACTATGGAGCATGCAGTTGGCACACTTGGGATTGCGACCGTCGCCATAGTTGTCCCAGCTCGTTTCTTCGATCAGGGCCTTGAAACTGGGGGCATACCCTTCTTTCGTCAGCAAATAACAAGGCCTCTGCCAGCCGAAGATATTCCGAGTCGGATTCCCCCATGGGGTGCATGTGTAGGCTTGATTTCCGGCCAAAAAGTCGAGGAAGAGTGTCGACTGATTGAATCTCCATTTTCGACCTTTACCCAGGTTGAGGATCTCCCGGAATAGGTTAATGCTCCGGGTCTTCATCAGGAAAATGTCCTTTTGTGGCGCCTCCGCATAACGGTAAGCAGGCGATACCATAATGCCTTCTACTCCCAAGCTCATGATAAAGTCAAAGAAATCTGAAACCTCCCGGGCTGCGATACCTTCATAAAGGGTGCAGTTAATGGTGACGCGAAACCCTTTGCTGCAAGCCGACTTGATCGCCTCTGTTGCCGCATCGAATACCCCTTGGCGGCATGCCAAAGCATCATGCCTCTCCCGATAGCCGTCGAGATGGACGGAAAGAGTCAGGTAGGGAGAGGGGGTATAATCCTTGATGCGCGTATTCAGTAATAGCCCGTTAGAGCAGAGGTAGACAAACCTTTTTCTCTTGATGAGGTTTGAGACGATCAGAGGCATCTCCTCGTGGATCAGAGGCTCTCCCCCAGAAATGGCCACGATCGGCGCCCCGCATTCATCGGACGCTGAAAGGCACTCCTCCACGCTCAGACGGCGATTCAGGATCTCTTCGGGATAATCGATCTTGCCGCAGCCGGCGCACTCCAGATTGCAACGAAACAAAGGCTCCAACATCAAGACCAGAGGATAGCGTGGCCTTCGACGGAGCTTCTGACTGGCCAAATAGCGCGCAACGCGGTATTGCTGGATAAGAGGCACACCCATTGTTGTTTCCTGCTATTCACCCTGTTAGAAATAATACCCTGCTGTACAGCAGTGCCGCTGTGTCGGAATCTTAGGATCATTCCAGCGGAGTTTCGCCCCCCCGCCAGAATTTCTAACGGGTTCACTTTAAGGGAATAAAGATTCGGGTAAGCGAAAAATCATTTTTTCAGGCTCACCGTCCATTTGGCTCACCTCGCTCACTCCGTACGCATGCAACCTTTCTAAGACCCTTTCTACCGTGGCCTCGGGTGCAGAGGTTCCAGCCGTGATGCCGACCCGGGTCATATGCGCGAACCACTCAGGGTTAAGTTCATTCATATCCTCGATCAAATAAGCGGGTAAGCCGCTCTGTTCGCCGACCTCCCTTAAACGATTCGAGTTGGAACTGTTGCGAGCTCCGACGACTAAGAGTAAGTCGATGTCCTTTGCCAGTTGCCGAACTGCGTTTTGTCGGCTTTGTGTCGCGTAGCAGATGTCGCTTAACTCAGGGCCTTGAATGTTGTACCATCGTCTCTTCAAAGCATCGATCACTTCTCGGGTATCGTCAAGGCTGAGCGTCGTCTGAGTGACATAGGCTAAACGATCTGGATCTTTGACGTTCAGCCGATGCACTTCATTCTTCCTTGAAAGCACATAAACGGAGCCTTCGACCCAGCCCCGAGTGGCCTCCACCTCTGGATGGCCGGGATGGCCGATGATGATGACCTCGAAACCTTGGCGGCTATATCGCTGGGCCTGCAGATGGACCTTGGTGACCAATGGACAGGTGGCATCGATGACCCGCAAATTTCTCTTCTCCGCCTCTTTCACTACGGCGGTCGACACCCCATGGGCACTGAAGATGGTCACTGCACCCGTAGGAACTTCATCAAGGGTTTCGATAAATGACGCTCCTTGGTGTTTCAAATCCTCGACGACATGGTGATTGTGGACGATCTCGTGCAACACGTAAACGGTTGTGCCGTAAGTGTCGAGGGCACGCTCCACAATCTTAATTGCGCGAACCACTCCTGCGCAGAATCCACGGGGCTGAGCGAGTATCACGTGCATGGTTTGAACCGAATTTTAATACATTAAAATCATAATCGGCCATGAAAATAATTGTCAAGGCCGATGAGATATATTTTCCGGAAAAAAGTACGCACCTATTAACAAACAGACAAGGGATTTGGTATTTGACCGGTATGACCCGGCCCGGTTTGATCATCCTCTTCTCGCCCGGTCCAAGATTCGGCCCTGGCCGGGACGGCGTGGGGGCGCGAAGAGATGCGTACAGGCATCATAGAAGTGCGTTCTTGGCCAGTGACATGGCAACCTCCCAGAAGGGGCCCGGAAACTTGTGCGTGGAGGTGAGGACTTCGTCGAAAGCCCGGACGAACCAGTCGATGTCCTCCCGTGTCACGACGAACGAAGGGGCGATCTTGAGGACGTCCTGGTTGGACCCTGCCACCTGCGTTAGCACGGCGTGTTTTTCCAAGAGGGGGATCGTAAAAGCCTGAGCGAAGAGACCTGGGTTGATCTTGTGCATAAGCGTCCATGCTTGCCTGAGCATGAACGACCTCGGCTCTCCAAACTCGACGCCTACAAGCAGACCCTTTCCGCGGACCCCCTTCACCAGTTCATACTTCGACATCAGGGGTTGTAACGACTGTAGGAGGTATTCGCCCATCTCACGGCAACGCGCCAGGAGGTTTTCGCCGTCCAAGACCGCGAGGGCCGCCAGTCCCGAGACCATGGCGAGGTTGTTTCCCCCAAATGTGGTTGCGTGGATCTCCGAGCGGTCAAGGCGTGAAAAGACGCCTTGCATGATCTCTTTACGAGTCACCACGGCAGAGACAGGAACCATCGCCGCACTCAGTCCCTTCGAAAGGCAGACGATGTCCGGCTCGACCTTCCAGTGCTCGGCGGCGAGAAATGTGCCCGTCCGCCCGAAGCCCGTGTGGATCTCGTCGAAGATCAGGATGGCCTTGTGTTTTCGGCAGAGCTCCTGCACCCGGGGCAAGTAATCGTCCGAGGGGATGATGATCCCGGCCCCGACTTGGATGGGCTCGAGGACGACCGCTGCCACGTTCCCAGCGGCGAACTCCCTCTCGATGGCATCCGCGTCGTTGAACGGAACCGATTTTGTTTCGGGGAGCAAGGGTTCGAACCCTTCGCGCCACATGGCGTGGCCCGTTACTGAGAGGGAGCCATAGGTGAGGCCGTGGTACGAGTGTTCGGCGTAGAGGATTCGCGGCCGCTTGGTGACGCAACGGGCGAATTTCAGCGCCGCTTCGATCGCCTCCGATCCCGAATTGGAGAAGAAGACCATGTCGAGCCACGGAATCCGCTTCACCAGCGCCTCAGCGAGGAGGCCGGAGAGGAGCGGAATGTCAAGCTGGATCAGGTTGGGTAGTGATTCCCCTAAAACGTCCGTGAGCGCCCGACGGACAACGCGATGGTTGTGGCCGATGTTGGAGACGCAGAAGCTGGAGATGCAGTCCAAGTAGCGGCGGCCCTCCTTGTCCCAAAGGTAGCAGCCCTCGGCGCGGGTGTACAGGCGGTCATAGCCAATGAGTTGCATCGATTTGGCCCACGCCGGATTGATATACTTTGCATGGAGCTTCGAGTTCTCTCCCAGCCTCTGCCGGAATAGGTTGAGGATATCGAATCCTAACGGGGAACTCTGTTCAGGAGATTGGGTGTCATCCATTTTCATTTCAGTACGGTCGGGGGGTTCCGCCAGGAATCGCCGGTTCAGTACCCCCCGCGGATCTGCTGGGTTGCCTTCTTTAAGTGATAGGCGCTTGGTTTCGGTTGGGAAAATATACGAGAAATGCAGTCGTATGTCAAGCAAAAGCCGATAGGGCGCCGACCTCGATGCAAGGAGAAAGCTGTTTCCCTGTCGGAATTCTAATTCTCAGGACCCGAATTCCTCGCTCTGGGTTTCACAAATTTCAACAACGCCGGCAGAAAAATCAGTGTGGTGACCATCAGGGAAGCGATGCAGATGGTGAGAAGCTTTCCCATGCTGGCCATGCCCTGGTGGGAGGAGAAAGAGAGGGTGCTGAAGCTCAAAATGGTCGTCAGGGTGCTGAAGAAGAGAGCCCTTGCTGTGCTCGTTTCCAGCATGTTGCCGCTCGGTGGCGGGTCGGTCCGGAAACGGTGGATTAAATAGATGCCCTCCACACCGCTGCCGAGAAGGAGCGGGATCACGATGACGTTTGCAAAATTGAATGGGATATCGAAGATGGCGGAGGCTGTGCACGTAATCAGCAACGAAAGGGCGAGGGGCAAAAGGACGAGGACGGTATCTGAGACGCTTTTGAGCTCGATCAGCATGAAGAGGCTGATGGCCAAAAGCGCATACAGGGTCGCCAGGAGAAAGGAACGGACAACTGCATTTCCTGCTTCTCGAATCGTTACAGGGGTATCCGTTGAATTCGGAGCCAAGGCGCTCACCGCATCGACAAATCGTTTCAGAGAGTCGGGCTCCAAGATATTTTCTTGGGGAAAGACCTCCACACGATAGCGTCCGTCGGGTGTCACATACCGGGAGCGTAATTCTTGGGGCAGATCTGTTTCTTTCACGGCAGATGCCCGCAGAGAGATCATCAGATCATGAAAGAGATTGGGCAAGTAGGAAAGAAAATTCTGCTCAAGTTGATCCAATGCTTCTTTGCCATTTTTCGGATGCGTCAGGGCTTTCTTGAATCGCTCCAAAGAGCGAAGGAGGTGACTGACGGAGGTGGCATAGGCGCCATCCTTTTCCGGAGCCGTAATGAGAACTTTCTTGAGGGAGGAATCCAAACTTTCTAAAGACGCGACTTTCTTTTCGTAACTCAGCTTTTGGGTTTTCAACATTTCCAGCCCCGGCGGCATGAAAAGGGCAATGTCTGAGAGGATCGCCAGTTTACTGTGTTGATCTTCGGGAATGAAGCTGGCAAAGGTGATGGCCTCCTGAACTTCCTTAAGACCTTTCAACCTGCCTGCCATCTCTTTAGCCTCTTTGGAATTTCGCGCAAGTACGGAGATTGTCCACGGACAGGTCATTTCACATTTGAAAAGTTCCTTAATCGTCAAGACCGCTTCGCATTGTGGGTCGTAGAGGTTAAGGGGATTGTAGTCGAAATAAAGTTTCGGTAGGAAGAAGGTAGCCCCTATTCCAATCGCGACCGCCCCCGCCACAATCGCCTTCGCATATCTGTAAGGCACCCGGTAAAGGGGCCGGTCGGCGACGAAATCTTTTATGGCTGCCTTCTTAGGGGGAAAAAGAGTGAGGAGTGCCGGAAGCACGGTAAGGGTGGAGATGAGGTTGATGAGCATTCCTGTCCCTGCGATGAGACCCAATTCTGAAACTCCGGTATAAGGGGTCGGCAAAAAAGAGTAAAAACCGATGGCTGCGGCCCCGGTGCAAACCAATAGACTTACGCCTAATCCCTTTGCCGTTCCGACGGTCGCCTCGTGGTGTCCGAGCCCCGATGCCCTAAGCTCCCGGTACCGGATACAGTATTGGATACCATAATCAATGCCAAGGCCAATGAAAAGCACCCCGAAGGCCACAGAAATAAGATTAAGATGGCCGACAAAAAAAATGGCAAATCCGAGAGTCCAAATAAAACCCATGAGAAGGGTGATCAGGCTGGCCAATACAAGCCTGCCGGAGCCCAGGCCGATCATGATAGCGACTGCCACCAGGAGAAAGGAGATGAGAGTGGTTAATCCCATTCCTTTGCTTAGCGTCCGCAGATTCTCATAGTTCAGAACGAGGTCACCGGTCAGTCGGATCTTGACCCCGCTGGCTTCCCGAAGGCCGAACTCATCCCTGATACGATAAATGGCTTTGATGGCAGCTTCCCCTCCGGAAAACGCAGCGTTGTTGGAAACAGGATCCAAGATAATAAACTGACGGCTTGCATCCGCCGCCACCGCGTCCCCTAAAATGAGTTTCTGCCATGAAACGGGTCTTGGCAGGTTCGCAGCTGAACTTTCAATCGTTTCGGCGAGACGGTCCAAGAAGGGTACAAGCTTCGTCTTCTGCTCGATATCGTCTTCTTGACTCACAATCTTATCGATGACGGAGAAGAGACCACGGAGGGTTAAATCCTTTGAAAGGAGTCCGAGCAAAGGCTGGGCGCTTGCCAGTTTTTCGGAAAGGTCTTCAAGGTTCTTGACGCTCAGATAAAGAAGACCATTTCTCTCAAAGAAATCCCCACTTCCTGGCGCATAAATCCCCTTGAATAAACCTCTCGTCTTCTTCAGGCGTTCGGTCAGTTTATCTCTATAAAGGCGGGCGGCTTCGGGGGTGTCGGCATCGATGACGACTACGATCGTTTCCTTGAACTGCGGAAAGGCCCTTTTGAACTCTTTCTCCAGTTTGCGATAGGGGAGCTTGTCGGAGATCATGTCTGTCAATTCGGTATTAATTCGAAAATGGTGCGCCGTGTAGACCAGCACGCCAACGGTTGCAAGGAAGGAGAAGAGAAGGACAGGGAAAGAATGATGGCCGACGAAATCAGCCCACCCTGCAAAAAGACGTATTGAATAATTTCGAGCCCGTTTGATCATCTCAAGAAGGTTGGGGAAATGAATTTAGTACCTAATTTTTTCATCATAAAAAAATATCGCATAAAAAACAAGAGACCGCGTGAAATTCATAGGCAGACAGAGGCGGGTTTCTAGGGAGGGTCCTGCAGCAAGAAACGTATCAAACGATGAGTGGTAAACCTTGAGAAGATCGTTTCGGTAACGAGACCCGCTCAGGTATTGGCTTTTTGGAAATGCCCCAAGGGATGTGATGAAGAAAGACTCTCTTTCACCTTGTCAAGGTTTCGGAACAGGACAGAACAGCCTCCTTGTTTTCAGAAAATTCAATATCTGTTCTACACATTGTTCGAGGTTCACTTTATCTGTTTCGAGGGTGATCTCGGGATTTTCGGGTTCTTCGTAAGGATCATCGATTCCGGTAAACTGTTTGACCCCTCCCTGGCGGGCTTTCTCATAGAGACCTTTCACATCTCTCTGTTCACAAATCTCCAAAGGACACTTCACATAGATTTCGGCAAATTCATCACTCCCGACGAGACCCCTCGCCGCCGCCCTGTCTTTTTTGTAAGGAGAGATGAAGGCCGTGAGTACGACTAACCCGGCGTCGACGAAAAGCTTTGCCACTTGTCCAATCCTTCGAATGTTCTCCTCTCTGTCTTCAGCCGAAAACCCCAGGCCTTTGTTCAATCCTGTCCTGATGTTGTCCCCGTCAAGGACATATGCCCTGACCCCATTTTGAAAAAGTCTTTCTTCCAATCGGTGAGCAATCGTTGACTTACCCGAACCCGAAAGTCCCGTAAACCATAAGATGAAAGAGCGATGTCCGTTCAGTCTTTCCCGGTCCGTCTTGGTAATTTTCGAGCAATACTCGGTGAGATTGGCTTCTTTGTGTTCCATGATTCCGCCTCACATCCTCAAGCAAGGAGACGCGATTGGCTTTTCTTCCAGACCGTCGTCCTCTGGCCCTAAATCCTTTCATATTATACTCGGCGAACTTCGTCAAGCATCGTATGAATCGACGAGAATCTGAGCTTCCAAGAGAGCCGAGAAGAATAAGGAAATTGAATTCAAGGAAATCACGAAACCGTGTGATGCCGCCTCGTGAAGTTCGGGACAGACTGGTGGAGAAGTTTATTCCCCTTACAAATGTTCTTTCATCCTTGCGTCGGAGTCCACGGCGTTCCCTTCTCAACCCCTCTGAGCCTAAGGGGGGGGCGTGGTACTGCCGGGGGCCCTCCGGATCACTTTGCTTATGGCCGATGCTTGCCAAACCGCGAGGCCGGGTAAGCCGAGGAGCAATTCCCTGACACGTCGAGTCAGGGAGAGGGCGAGGGCGACACCGGGTTCGATGCCGAGAGCGCTTCCAACCAGAACATAGCCACCCTCCTGAACGCCAAGAGCGCCGGGCACCGCAAAAGCACCCGTTCTGATCGTTTGGCCTAGACTTTCGAAAAGCAGGGCCGTCCGGATGTCGACGGGATGGCCGAGGAGGTGAAGGCCAACCCAGACCTCGGCGATCCCAAGGAACCAGCCCAGCATGTGCCAGCAGCCGGAAGCGATGAGAGCCCTTCGTCTACGGTAGAGCTGCAGGATTTCGGCGTCGATCGTAGAAGCTTTGTAGGAGGCGGAAGTCCATTCCGACCCGCCGAGAATCCTTCTCGAAAGACGGGCAACGAAGCCGAAGAGCCCGCGCCGTTGGGCTGCATAGAAACCTGCCAGAAGGATCGCTAGAATGGTGGCGCCCACGAGGATGACGGGAAAGGCCTTCCCGCTCCCGATGACCGGTGCCAGCAGCCCGAGGCCGAGTAGGGTGAACAAGATCTGTGTCAGGACGACGAGGGTGACGTCGACAACGACGCTCGCCCCTGCTAACCCGGTCTGTACCCCTCGATCCGCGAGAAGCCATGCCTTCACCACGTTTCCGCCCATCTGGAGGACGGGAAGGATATCGTTGATCGACTCGCCGATCCAGCGTGCCCGGATCATAGTGCGTCGTCTTGGCTTCTCCCCGCGAGGAATTAGGCTCCGCCAGCCCATGGAGTCGGCCCACAATGGAGGAAGATGAAGGAGGGCGATCGCGATAATTCCCCACCTGGCACGCCCAAGGGCCTGGGCCACATCGGCAATTCCCTGCCAGGCGATGACGGCAGCAAACAGGACGATCCCTACGGCGAGGCCTACGTAGGCGGCACGAGATCGGAGAATATCCCGCACCTTATGCATTGGAGGCGGATCTGCAGGTTGCCCCATCTCCTGGTCCACATGAAAATTCACTACTTTACCCTGTTGTCCGCCGACCCTATCTCCGAACCGCTGGTCTTCAGGATTCTCGCCATCGGGGGGTTAAGGTACCCCCAAGTGAGAAAGAGCTGGGGTCCATGATAAGGATGGATTTTTTTCAGAAGGTGAACAGTTAAGGACATTTCCTCAAAAGTTGACGACTGAAATTGTTTTCTTCTGCGCCAGATTTATTATGCAGGATGAACATTTGTCAAGACAAGCCAGCCGAAATTGTGGCCTGAATCTTGAGAACATCCAGATCCCCTTTGCTCATGGCGCTTACATTGCGCGATCCCTCCCGTTGTGGGCCGCCCCAACGGCATCAGGACCCCTGTGGGCTACAGCCGGAAGCGCTCTCGGTAAAATGAATACCGCGTCTTTTCTTCTTCGAGGTTCAAACCGAACTCCTCCAGACTGTATTGGTGCTTCCCAAACCGGTCCTTCGGGTTCTGGTGAAGGAATTCCTGGATTCTGTCTTTCAGTTCTTCCGTGAAGGGTAGGTTGAAATGAGCGTAGACCTTCCGGACCACTGAAACCGGGTCCGTCAAAAGGTCGACATAGTGTAGGTCCAGAAAGCGTTCCGAGGGCGCGCAGCCCCGATCTCGGGAGTGGAGGGCCTTCCCAATGGCCTCGGCCCACCTCTGGCTACACTCCGGTCCCACTTCAAAGGGATCAACATCATCACTGAAAGCGGCCCGCAGGGTCGCCGTCAGGCTTGCGTTCGACGCCGTCACATCAATCGGGTCCCGATGGGTCATGACGACGCAGGCGTCTGGGTAGGCCCAGAACATTGCCTCGAAATCGAACATATGGGCAGGGGCTTTGAGAATCCAGCGCTTCCCCGGGCAACGCCACTGGAGGTGCTGTAAGAACCGGCGGTGTGCTCTGTAGGCAGGGCGAAGGTCCTGAACCTTGAGCCAATCCAGGTAGGAAGGCAGTCGATGGGTCGTCTCGAATTGATAGCTCAGGAAGGAGTGGCTGAGGATGACCAGACACTCTTCCGGAAGACGTGCGCCGATCGGGTGAATCCGGTTGAACCCCTTCACGAGTCGGTGAAACCAGGAAATCTGGCGATCCGCCAGGGCGATGCGACGATCTGTATGGTGTGTGGCAGTCTCGGGCGGAGGCGAGGGGTACATGGTCTCCCAGGTCAGGGGGACGCGGTTAGCCGGGTCAAGGGCAAGGAGGCTGTGGAGGAGGGTTGTGCCCGTCCGGGGCAGCCCCGTGATGATTATCGGGCAACGTATTTTTTCCTCAGCGATCCCAGGGTTCTGCTTTCGGTCCTCCTCCATCTGCAACCGGTTAACGAGAAGATGGGTCAGATCATGCCGCGTGGCCAACCGCCCAACGGGGTTCAGTCGGGCCTCCGCCTCCAATGATTCGATAAGATGGCGTAAGGGCTCAAGGAAAGATGTATCGCCGAAGTCGGCGAGGCCCGTCTGCCGGCGGGCGACGTCCAGGAGGTCCTTTTCCTGAAATTGTGCCATTGCCCGTCGGCCAAGGAGGCGCCCCCCGGCGTTAATGACATTCACGAGGGGAGAACGACCTACCTTCCACCGCCTCGATCGGTCAGTGTTTGCGGTTGTGTGAACGTCTGGATGCATAGAAATCAGGCCTGTTATCCGTAAGCACGTTGCTTTACCAGGGTTCCTTTCAGTCTTTTATTTGAGTTGCCATACGTACGCGAAATTCTTCTTCCCGAATGACCCTTGAAATAGCCCTCCTTCCCCAAAAATATGGGCGACTTGATCGTTGGCATTATCAATCGGGTCGGATAAGAGATAATTCAAAAAAAATGATCCATTCGGCGGCGCCCAGTCCCGCTCAGGATCAACCTCTGCCTACCGGTAGGCAGGCTGAGCAAGCCCAGGCCTTGAGTTCGGCAAGCCATTCGGCATAACGGATGGCCCTGAGTCTACCGAAGGCTCGCCCTTTAGACCGAGGTCGACGGACAAGCC